>Ga0181553_10000112_pt1 | contig 58489 bp, 60 predicted proteins | sample 011ome_17_FD_133753 | JGI IMG/M metagenome (GOLD analysis project Ga0181553, IMG submission 133753) | Coastal salt marsh microbial communities from the Groves Creek Marsh, Skidaway Island, Georgia - 011502XT metaG (megahit assembly) | ecosystem: Environmental > Aquatic > Marine > Intertidal...
TATGCCTGGCAATGTCCTACTCTTCCGTGTCTTAAGACAAAGTACCATTGGCGCAGAAAGGCTTGACTGCCGAGTTCGGAATGGGATCGGGTATTACACTTTCGCAATAATCACCAGGCAGCTTTGTATATATTAAAAAAATAGAATGTAAAACTTTTTTTATTAAAATAATCTCTATTTTACGTAAAATTTATAGTTTTTTATAAAATCATTTAACGTAATTTTTAACCCTTCTTCAAAACTATACATCGACTTCCAACCGTGTTTTTTTGCTAGTGATAATTTTACAACTTTTCTTGGTGTGCCATCTAAGGTTTTATTTTGATCAAATAAAATTTTTCCCTTATAGTCAACTATTTTAGATATAATTTTAATATAATTTTTAATTTTTTGCTCGTAACCAGTTCCAACATTAATTAGATAATCGTTAGTATTTTTATCTAAAAAAAACAAAATTGCTTCTGCCAAATCATCAACGAACATTGCCTCTCTCATTGAATTCCCTGTTCCCCAAAATTTCACTGATTTTTTGTTTTTAATTTTTGCTTCATAAATTTTTCTTATTGCCGCAGCAAAAAAATGAGACTCATTTGAGTCATAATTATCATTAGGACCATATAAATTTGTAGGCATCAAACATTTATAATTCGTTCCATACTGAATATTGTAGCTTCTGCACATTTCAACACCTGAAATCTTAGAAATTGCATAAGCTTGGTTTGTGATTTCCAATTTACCATTCAACAGTTCTTTTTCATCTATAGGTTGATTTGAGAATTTAGGGTAGATACAACTTGATCCTAAAAAGATTAGTTTTTTTACTCCTGACAAATATGATCCATGGATAATATTATTTTGAATCATAGAATTTTCATAAAAAAATTCAGCAGGTTTTTGAAAGTTTTCCTTAATGCCACCAACTTTAGCAGCACAAATCACCACATGCGAAGGTTTTTTTTTTTTTAAAAAATTAATTACATTTGTTGAATTTGTTAAATCTAATTTTTTTTTAGAAACAATAATGATGTTGGTAAATCCATTCTTTTTAAATAATTTATAAACTGCAGATCCAACAAGACCTTTATGGCCAGCTAAAAAGATTTTAGCCTTATTTAACTTCATTTAATTCAGAAATAATCATATCTTTTATTAATTGTTTTAAACTATTTCTAGGACTCCAATTTAAAACATTTTTTGCTTTCTTGTAACTTCCTCTTAGATGTTCAACTTCAAGTGGTCTAAAATATTTTTTATCGATTTTAATTATTGCTTTATTTTTGTAAATTCCAATTTCTTTCAAGCCTTTACCTTTCCATTTTATGTTCATTTTTAATTCTTTAGAGGCTAGATTAACAAAGTCTTTAACAGAATAACTTTTGCCGGTAGCTATTACAAAATCTGAGGCATTTCGTTTTTGTAACATCTTCCACATTGCTTCAACATAATCTTTTGCATGTCCCCAGTCTCTTTTCGCATATAAATTACCAAGGTATAATGTATTTTTTCTACCTTCTTTTATTTTACATAGACTGCTAATTATTTTTTTTGTTACAAAAGTTCCTCCTCTTACTGGACTTTCATGGTTAAAAAGTATTCCATTACAAGCAAATAAATTATAAGCATCTCTGTAACATGCTGTTATCCAATGAGCATAAAGTTTGGCAACTGCGTATGGACTCTGGGGTCTAAAATTAGTAAGTTCATTTTGAGGAGGTGGACTTTTACCAAACATTTCTGATGTACCTGCTTGATAAAATTTTGTTTTTTTTAGATTTAGTGTTTTTATTGCGTCTAGAATTCTTAAAGTTCCTATTGCATCTACATTTGCGGTATACTCTGGAACATCAAATGATACTTTAACATGAGATTGTGCAGCTAAATTATATACTTCTTGTGGATTGGTCATTTTTAAAATTTTTAAAACAGATAAACTATCTGTCAGATCACCATAAATTAATTTAAAAGATGTTCGCTCATGTGGATCTTTATATATATCATCAATTCTTGAAGTGTTAAAACTCGAACTCCTTCTTATAACACCAAAAACGTTATAGTTTTTTTTCAATAATAATTTTGATAGATAAGAACCATCTTGACCATTAACACCAAAAATTAAAGCAGTTTTTTTCATTCTTAGTTTTTAACCTTTATTTTATTATTAATTAAATCAATCTTTTAAATTTTTATTTTTGCTTCAGGAAAAATAGTTATCCATTTTCCAATTTTTTGAGAATAATCTTTTTCTTTTTCAAAAATTTCCTCAGCATGATTCCATGCAAACAATATACTATACTCTGGTTTTTTTTCTTTAAACGTGTTCATATTTTTAATTGGAATATGCATTCCTGGAGAATATTTTCCAATTTTAATTGGAGTAGTATCACAAATAAAATCAATAACATTTGCACCAATATCACAAAAATTTAATATAGTTGTACTCTTAGATGTTGCGGCATATCCAGCAATAACTTTATTTTCTTTTTTTAAATTTACTAATAAATTTTTCAATTTTAACTTAGAAATTTCAACATCTTTTCTAAATTGATACATCCTATCTAAATTATCTACACCATTTTTTTTTTCTTCGTCCAAATAATTAATTACACTTTCATCAATTTTATGTTGTCCTTTTTTTGCTAGAGTATACCTCATAGACCCTCCGTGGGTTATTTGTGGTTCTAGTTTAATTAATTCCATATTAACCTTATCAAATAAATTTTTGACTGAATGAGCAGAAAATAAAAAAACATGTTCATCATATATCTGGTCGTAAGTAACTTTTTGAATTACATCTCCTAAATATGGGTCTTCAAAAGATAGAATTCCTTTGTCATTTAAACATTTTTCAATACCTCTTGCTATTTCTGTAATATTTGGAATATGACACATTACATTTGCAGATATAAAGTAATCACATTTGCCATACTTTTTGACTATTTCATCTGCCAAATTACTTGAAAAAAAATCTTCTACTACGTTATTTCCTTTTTGAATTGAAACTTTAGCCACATTTTTAGATGGCTCAATTCCCAAATGTTTTATATTTTTAGTTCTTAAATTGTCTAGAAATATTCCATCATTTGATCCTAACTCTATGATGAATTTATTATTATTAAAGTTATTATCATTGATTATATTTTCAGACCAATTCAAAAAATGTTTTTTCATTTTTGAGGAAGTTGAAGAATAAAAAGCATAATTTTCATGAAACATCCTTTTAGGATTTGGTTGATCTAAAAGCTGAAACATTTTACTTTTATCGCAAAATCCTGTTTTCATTTCAAAAAAATATTCGTTTGAAAAGTTAGCTTTATCTAGAAATCCATTTCCTAAAGGCTGTTTGCCAAAATTATTTATTAAATTTAAAGGTTTACCAGAAACTCTACAATTTAAGTTTTTCATAAATTTCTTTTTAAGTTATCTAGGTCTATTTTTTGATTAATATACAAGGGCCAACCAATTTTAGTATTTTGTGTTTTTAATTTTTTATATTTTGAATTTTTATAATTTGCAACAAGTTCACCCGTTGTAAAGCCTTGATACAATTCTGGGACCATTTCAGTAATTTTTTTTAAATTTTTAGAAAATAAAGAATTTAATACTAATTGAGTACCCAATGGTGATATTACTTCTTTACAATTATACATGTATTTAATACTTTCAACTATTGAAATATAACCAGGTCTAATAATTTTTATTTTTGGATATTTTTTTTTAATAAGTTCCAAACCTTTTTTTTCATTTACTATTCTTCTTCTATTTCTTCGTTTGTTTTTATCATTTCTACCTATATAGATATGTTTGTAATTATAGGCATGATTTTTAATTTCTAATTTATGATATAACTTACGTATAAGTCTGTTAATAGATGAAGATAGCAACATTTCACCAACAAGACCCTCTAAAAAAAGACAATTTTTTGCAAAATGTATTTTATTACTTTTATATGTTCTTATTCTGTCATTTTTATCTATAATTTTTATTAATTCGATAAATAATGGATTGTAAGGAATATAAATTTTCTTTTCAGGAAAAATATTTTTATCAATTAGATCATTAGCAAGACTTAATATTTCAATGAAATAATGCCATGGATTGTATGAAGCCAAATTTAGTAAAACTATAGAATCATTTATTTTATTTTGAAAATTTAAGGTCTTTATTTTAGAAAAATTAATTTTGCCATAAGTTAACTCAATACTTACTCTTGGATTATCGGACAAGCACAAAACAAAATTTTTTACATCTGCAAAATATGTCTCCTTAGATTTAATTAATGGTAGTTCAACTTTTTTTGCCTTATTTGTTGCAAAAGAATTTCTAAATAAAGATTTATTCCATCTAGTTGGTATATTTAAATTATCATCTATATATCTAGTTTGGTGTGAAAATTGAAAACATAAAACATTTGATTTTAAAACTTTAGTTATATGTTTTTGAATTGAATTTAATTCTAAATTTTGATCAGCATATTTTTTTGACAACTGATTTAAAAATTTATTGAATTTTTTTTGCATTAAGGAATGTCTTAGTATATATATATTAAAATTTTATCACTTTTAAACACATAAATTGAAAAATACTAAGAAAATTTTAATCAAAAGAAATGATTGTAGAGTATGTGGTAACAAAAATATAATTAAAATTTTTAATTTTGGTAATATGCCTATGGCAGGAGGTTTTTTAAAAAAAAACCAAGTTAAAAAAAAAGAATTAAAAGTTCCTTTAATAATATATTTTTGTAAAAAATGCTTACTACTCCAAGTTAAAGATTCCATTAATTATAAAATATTATTTAATAATTATAAATATTCATCCTCAACTATTCCTGATTTGAACAAACATTTTTACAATTACTTTACAAAAATAAAAAAAATTTTTAAAATAAGAAAAAAAGTCAAAATTTTGGAATTTGGTTCAAACGATGGTGTGTTACTTAAAAACTTTAGAAAAGAGAAAAAATTTTTTTGTTTAGGAGTTGATCCCGCTAAAAATATTTCTAACTTTGCTTCTAAAAAAAATATTAATACTTTTGTGGGTCTTTTTAATTCAACTAACGCAATTAAAATAAAAAAAAAATATGAGCAATTCGATTTTATTACAGGTAGCAATGTTTTTGCTCATATAAATGATATCCACTCTGTGGTTGATGCTTCTAAAATGCTTTTAAAAAAAGATGGAATGTTTGCTACAGAAGTCCACTACTTGCCAAATTTAATAAAGTTAAATCAATATGACTTTATATATCATGAGCATTTAAATTATTACACCATAACATCTTTGGTAAAACTTTTTGAAATACATAAAATGAACTTATTTGATTTTGAATTTATTCCAACACATGGTGGAAGTGTAAGGGTATTTGTTTCTTTAGATGAAAAAAAAAAGAAATCTAAAATTTTAAAAAAAATTTTAAAATTAGAAAAAAAGATAAACATAAGATATTTAGATAAATTTAAAAACAAGGTTATTAAGCAAAAAAGGTTAATGATCAATGTATTAAATGATATTACAAAAGATAAAAAAAAAGTTGTTGGTTACGGAGCTTCTGGAAGAGGTACAATCTTATTAAATTTTTGTAAAATAAAAAGAAATAAATTAAAATACATAATCGATGACTCGCCATTTCGTTACAATAAATTTATGCCAGGTGTAAAAATTCCAATTTATGACTTTAAATATTTCAAAAATGATTTGGAAAATGTTAAATACGTACTAATAGTTGCTTGGAATTACAAAGATTCAATTATTAAAAAAATTAAAAAAATAAGTAAAAATGTGAAATTTATAATCCCTTTTCCTTTTCCTAAAATTTTAAAATGATTATTAATAAAAATTCCTCAATACTTATAATAAGTCCTCATCCTGATGATGAAATTATTGGATGTGGTGGTTTGATCTCGTACTGTAAAAAAAAGAAAATAGATACGCATGTGATTTATATAACTGTTGGAGCAAGCCGGCAATTAATTACTGGTAATACTAATTTCAAAACTAGAATAAATGAAATAAAAGAAGTAAGTAAATTTGGAAATTTCAAGTATAAGATTATCTTCAAAGACAAATATTTTGTAAAACTAGATAGTATCGAACAAAAGAAAATAATTGACCCAATCGAGGATTATATAGAAAAGATTAAACCAGAAATGGTTTTTTTACCTTTTGGACAAAGTTATAATCAAGATCACAGAGCAACTTACACCGCCTCCATTACTGCTTTAAGACCTGCTCCGCATAATATAAAACATTATGTTAAAAGTGTATTAGTTTATGAGGAGCCCTATTCTTGGTCAGTTGGAAATAATTTTGTACCTAATACATATTTAAATACTAAATTACTTGAAAAAGATAAAATTAAACTAATGAAGCTTCATACTACACAAGATAGAAAATTTCCGTTTGCAAGATCCAAGGAAAACTTAATAGCAAGGATGAAACTACGTGGGTCTGAATGTGGTATTGAGTCTGCCGAAGCTTATTATTTAATTAGAGGAACTTTAATTTGAATTTTATATACTTAATCTCAAGGGAATGGAGTGCAAAAATTTTGCAAAAATTAATAAATGATAAATCAATAAAATTTAAAAAAAAATTGGTTTTTTATACAGATGAAAGATACATAAAAAAATTAAAATTATTAAAAAATGAAAAAAAAAAAATTAAAATAAAAAATTTAGACCGCCAATTAAGATTAATAAAAAAATTTAATCCTAATATAATATTTGCTTTTGGTTGGAATGAATTTTTGACTAAAAAAATCAGGAAAATAGCCCCTTGTTTTGTTTTACATCCATCAAAACTTCCTAAATTTAGAGGGGGGTCCCCTATACAGAATCAATTAATCAGAGGAGTTAAAATTAGTGCTGTTAGCATTATTATGGCTTCTGATAATATTGACTCGGGAGATATATTTTTTCAAAAAAAAATTAGTTTTACTGGTTATCTTGAAGATATACATAAAGAAATAATTTCTAAAGGGTTTTATGGAGCAAAAATAATTTTAGATAATTTCTCAAAAGAAAAGTTGAATCCAATAAAGCAAAATGAAAATCTTGCCACCTACTACAAAAGAAGAACACCAGATATGAGTGAAATTCACCCTTCAGATTTTAAAAAATATAGTGCAGAGTTCTTTTTTAATTTAATTAGAGGCTTACAAAAACCTTATCCAGAAGCGTTTATCAAATGTAAAGATAATTCAAAACTTTATTTTGAAAAAGTATATTTTAAAAATAATTAATGACGGTATTTTTTGGAAGGTTTGATTTAGTTAACATTAATTCATATCTAATAGTCTTATTGCCATTTACACTCATTACTGGCCCATTTTTATCAGACTTATCAATAGTTATTATTGGTGTTTCTTTTTTAATACTTATTTCAAAGGAAAAAAATTTTAAATTTTTTAAAAATTATTTTTTTTATATTTTTTTAATTTTTTATATTTATATAAATTTTGTAACATTTATCACAAATCCAAATATCGACTCAATTAGAATATCTATGTCTTACATAAGATTTATACTATTTACTTTAGGTGTATGGTATTTTTTAGAAAAAAATGAGACTATACTAAAAAAACTTTTTTTTTCTTTTTTGTTAAGTTTCAGTATTCTTATAATAGATGGGTATATTCAATATTTTTTCGGAAAAAATATTATAGGATATGAAATTTCGACAGGACCAAGAATAAGTAGTTTTTTTGATAAAGAGCTTATTTTAGGAAGTTATATTAGTAGGCTATTTCCAATATTTTATGGATTAGCGATTTTCTTCGTAAAAGATATTAAAAAACTAAGTTTTATAAGTATTATTTTTATTTTTGCAGAAACACTGGTTTTTTTAAGTGGAGAAAGAGCCTCTTTTTTTTACATAAATTTATCTGCTATTTATGTTTTAATTTTAATTCAAAAATATAAGTTGTTAAGACTCACTACTTTAGCTTTTTCAATATTCATTATATTTTTACTAATTTCAACCAATGAAAATACTAAATCCAGAATCATTGATCTTACTTTAGAGCAAACTGGTATTTGTAGTACTAGTAAAATCTGTGGCAACAAAGAAAATGTAAATCAAAAAGTAGAAATATATTTTTTTAGTCCTATTCATGAATCAATTTATATTTCAGCGTACAAAATGTTTTTAGATAATAAAATTATTGGTATAGGAGTTAAAAATTTCAAAAACTTATGTAATTTTGAGCGATATAAAGTTTCAAAATTTTCATGTTCTACTCATCCTCATAACACATATCTTCAAGTATTAACTGAATTAGGTTTAGTTGGATTTACGATGCTAACTTGTATTTTTTTTACTTTTATTTTTTTTAGTATTAAACAACTTTTTTGTTTATTAAAAAATAAACCATATTTTAATGATCTAGAGGTTTGCTTATTATCTTCTATTTTAATAACTTTATGGCCTATTATTCCTACGGGAAATTTTTTTAACAATTGGCTCAGTATTATTTTTTATTTCCCATTAGGTATTTTTCTTTGGAGTTTTACAAATAATATTAACAATAACAAAAAGTTAAGTTAGCTTAAATCTAATAATTGAATATAAAATAAAACCGGTTAAGTAAATAAAAAGAACTATCGAAAATAATTCCGAAAATTTATTAGTTTTAACCTCAAAATCAAAATCTTTTACACCTTTAATAAAGCTTTTTTTACTAAAACCATATTTTTGATTTACTTGATCATAGTTATAGTTGGTTATTAAAGATTGGTTATCATTTGCGTTTTTAAATAACCTTATTTCGCTATTATCTACTCTAAAGGTTAAATGATAATCATCATCTATGTTTTTTTCTGAGAGATCTGCATCCACCATGGCATTATTATCTTTAATATAACTAAGTATTCTGAATTTAACTATTTCATCTATAATTTTTAGATTTTTTATAAACTCTTCATCTTTAATTAAGGCAGTTTCTAAAAAAAATTCATCCCAGTTTTTAAATGCAAGGAATTTATCTTTAAAATCCATATCAATTTTAGTTATGTAATATACTTTGTACAAGGGAGCTTGATTGTAACTTCTCTTAGCATCCATAGCTAAATTTTTTCTAAATTTTTCAAAATTATTAAAAGTTACTTCAATATTTTTGTTACTCTCAATTAAATTTTGAAAATCTTCTTTATTAATTCCTAATCGTAAAATAGATACATACTCTTCAAGTATTTCATCTGGATCTACAAATATTTTTTTGTAAATAAGATTTGTTGATGAAATTAAGTTTATTGGTCTTAAATTCTTGTTTACCGATAATTCTTTTGTTTGAAAAGCAAATAAAATATATGAAGTAATCAAACTTAATATTATTAAACAAAAAATAATAAGTTTATTATTAAAAAAGATTTCTTTTAAAAATCTATTAATATCTAAACTACTAGTTTCTTTTTTTTCAATAGCCATGAACTTACTTATTATTATTTTTAAGAAGATGTATATAACCAAAAATAAAAATAATAAACAGTATAAATAATAAAGACCACAAACTTATTAAGCTGAATTCAACACTTCTTGAAAGTGCAAAAAAATCAAAATAATAACTAATAATACACAATAAGAATGTAGCAACTAAATATATAATACTTACTTTATTAGGATTTTTTATTCTCAAATTTATTAAATGTGATAAATGATTTGTATCACCTACGTAAATATTTTTTTTTTTATAAATTCTGTATGAGATTACTAAAAAAAAATCAAATATTGGAATTGAAAATATTATCAAACTAATTGTTGATATATAAAATGAACCTACATATCCATCAAATGTGTAATCATAGAAATAAATCATAAAAATTAACCAAATAAAAATTGAAGATAACTGAAATGAGCCAATATCACCCATAAATATTTTAGATGGAAATTTGTTAAAATACATAAATGGCAAAAGAAAACTTAGAATTATAATCGATAAAACTGTAATAGATGAATTATCAATATTGTTTACTAAAAAAAAAATTGCAGCAACTACACTTATAGATGATAAACCTAAATCTATATTATCAAACATATTTATCATGTTAAAAAAAAATATGATAAAAAAAATAGTAAATAAATAATTTACTGTATGGATAGATGAAAAATCTATAACCATATCATTTATGATAAATAATATTCCAATAAAAATTTGGATTATTAATTTATAAAATGATTTTAAATTGTATCTTTCATCAATGAATCCAAAAAAACCTGATAATAAGATAATTATAGATGGATAAAAAATTGTATTTAAATGTAATATGTAAAATTCATTTGAAAAAAAAAATAAAAAAATATTTGTAAATATTATATTTAAAGAAAGCGAAAAACCGCCTAAGTGCGATTTAAATGAATTACCCCATCTATGGCCCTGCCTATTGGCAACCTTTTGTTTTAATAATTTTGAGTCAAAAGATAATTTTACTAAAAAATGTAATGCTAATAGGCTTAATGTAAAATTTAGAAAAAAAAGTATATATAAACTAAAAGAACTTAACATTAAAAGTTTTTAATTGTCTGATCAATAGCATCTTCAAATTTATAAGCAAATTTTATTTTAAACTCCTCACGTAAAATTTTATTATTTGCTATAAAACTTTTAATTTCATTTGGTCGTTTTATTTTTTTTCCTACTTTCATATTAGGAAAATATTTTTTCAGTATTTTTATAAGAGAATTAATTCTTATAGCTTGTCCACTACCAATATTTATAGATCTAAAATATTTCTTACTTAAAATAATTTTTTCTAGTGCATTAAGGGTATCCTCTATATAAGTAAAATCTCTTGCTTGGCTACCATTACCTTCGATGTATATTTTTTGATTTTTTTTTAATTTGTCTATAAATTTTGGTATTACTGCATCTCTACCCTCTGTTGGCCCAAAAGTATTAAAAAAAATAAGTGAAGTAATTTTCAATTTTTTATTTTTCATCAAAAAAATATCTGACAAATATTCATTAGCTACTTTTGTAACGGCATATGGTGAGTGGGGGGAATATTTTGTATTTTCACTCAATATTTTATTTTGATATCCAAAAATTTCACATGTAGAGGCCAAAAAAAAATTTTTAATTTTTGCGTGATTAGCTGCATTTAAAAGCTTTATGGTCATCTCATAATTTTCAATAGAATTATCAAGATTTACAAAAGATTGATCAACACTCTTTTTAGCTGCTAAATGTAAAATTGTATTAATATGATTTTTTTTTAAAAAATCTGATGTAATTTTTTGAACTTTTTTTTTAATAAGTTTCTTTTTAGGCTTTAAAATTGGTTTAACACTTAAGTCATCAATATCAACTGTTTGGATATTTAACTTTTCAAAACGATCTGAAATCATTCTTCCAATAAACCCAGCAGCTCCAGTAATTAAAATCTTTTTCATTTTGTAATTGTATAAATTTTTTCTTTTACACCATTAAAATTTAAAGACAAACCAATTATGAAATAAAAAATAACTTCGATAAACCTCAAGTGAATTTTAAACAAAGCACCACTAATTAAATCAAATTCTAAAAAAAATTCAAAAAGTAAACCAAAAGATAATTCTGCAACACCAAAATTATATGGTGTTATTTTAAAATTTTGTAATATTTCATTTAAGAAAACCATTATCATAATTTGATTTAAATTAAATCCAAATCCTAGGCTATTAGAAACTAAATAAAATAAGAGAGTATTAATAAATATTTTAACTAAAGTTAAGGAGAAAATTTTTAATTTGTTATGATTTTGAATTAAAGAAAGTTTAAATTTATATTTTTTAAAAAATTTAAAAAATTTCAATACTTTAAATGCAACTAAAACTAACTTATCATAATAAATATAATGAAAATAAAAAAGAAACATAATTATGATTGGTGGAAAAAATAATAATGATTGACTACTAATTATTAGAAGACTGCAACTAGCTAAAAACCATAAAATAAATTGTTCTGTTGTAAAAATAAACACCGTATACTTAAAAAGTGTTTCATAACTTATTTGTATAGTTTTATTTAAATAGTAATGCCTATAAAAAAAGGAAGAATAAGGCAAAAAAATTGAGAAAATTTGACTATTTATAAAAATTTTAAACCAATTGATAAACTTAAGTTTATTTTTTTTTTCATTAAAAATTAAAAGATAGAATCTTTTTGAAACCAAAACCATCATTATTGAAAAAACAATAAAATTAAGAAAATGATCAAAATAACTTATTTTTTTTATAATATCATAATACTGAAAGATGACATTATGACCTAAAAAAATTAAACAAAAAACTAAAAAAATATTTAAAATTTTTGTAAAGCTAAAGTGGTATGTATTTTTGTTAAATTTTCCAAAAAAAAATGTTGATACAAAATAAATCAAAATAAGAAATTTATCTAAAAAATTTCTTCTAAAATTAAAAGAATTTTTAATTAATTTTGGTAAATTTTTTATATCAGGTAAATTTTTTTTATTTTTAGAATCAAGCAATGATAAAAGTTTAGAAACTTCTTTGAGTGCTCTTCCACTAATTACTTCTTTAATTCTGTAAATATTTGATTTAATACCTAATCTTGCGCCCAAATAATTTCTAGAATGTTGTCTATAAAGTAAACTTGGATTTTCATCAATTTTCCACTTAAATTTTTTGTTTCTTGCAAATGCATATATTAACCAATCATAGTTTTTAAAATTATAAGCATCTTTTTTTTGGATTAAAAATTTTTTAAAACTAGCAACAAAATTTTTAGAAAGTAAATACGTTGACCCTGGTCCAGCAGACTCAAAAACGTAATCAAATTTTTTTTGATTTCCTGATTTAAATAATTTTTTTTTTATACTTTTTTTTTTATCAAAAGCAATTACCGATGATGAATAACAATCACAATTAGTTTGCCTTAAAACTTTAATAGAAGTTATTAATTTTTTATCAAACCAAATATCATCTTGGTCTGATAAACTTATGAAATCATATAAGTTTTCATTAATTTTGCTTATTAAAAAAAAAAAATGTTTTGTTGGCGATTTAAAAATTTTTTCATGTCTAATAACCACGATATTTTTATATTTTTTTTCTAAATAATTTAACATTTCAATGCTACCGTCTGCAGACGGGTCTAAACTCAAATATAGAGTTAAATTAATATTTTTTTGTGAAATTATACTTTTAACTTGTGGCAATAAATACTTTATCCCTTTAAATACGGGTAATAATACTGCAACTTTTGGGTTAATAATTTTTACCAAAACAAACCTTGGTTAAGTAATTTGCATATGTGCTTGATTTCATTTTATTAATTGATTTTAATAATTTTTTTTGGTCAATCCATTTTTTATTAAATGAAATTTCTTCTATACATGAAATTTTAAGACTTTGTCTCCTTTCAATATTGCATATAAAGTTACTTGCTTCTAAAAGATTGTCACAATTTCCAGTATCTAACCAAGCGTAGCCTCTACCAAATTTTTCAACTTTTAATTTTTTTTTTTTTAAATAGATATTATTCAAATCTGTAATCTCAAGCTCGCCTCTTTTTGATGGTTTTAAAGTTTTGGCATATTTTGATGCTTGACTATCATAAAAATACAATCCTGTAACTGCATGGTTCGAGACAAATTTTTTTGGCTTTTCAATTAATTTTATTGGTCTATTAAATTTATCAAATTTTACTACACCATATTGATCTGGCATATTAACTTGATAAGAGAAAATTGTAGCTCCATCTAAGTTATTGTTAGAAACATCAAGAAGAATTTGTTCGAGATTACTTCCATAGAATATATTATCTCCTAGGATTAAAGCACATGGTGATCCTTTTAAAAAATTTTCTGAAATTATTAGAGCTTCGGCAATACCATTTGGTTTTTCTTGAATTTTATATTTAATATTTATTCCATATGAATCACCACTTCCAAGCAAATTTTTAAATACTTTTAAATCTGAAGGATTAACTATAATTAAAATATCTCTAATTCCTGCAAGCATTAATGTGCTTAATGGATAATAAATCATTGGTTTATCGTAGATAGGTAAAATTTGTTTAGAAACAGAGAGTGTTACAGGGTACAATCTAGAGCCTTTTCCTCCTGCTAAAATTATACCTTTCCTTTTATTGTTTAAATTTTTCATAATTTTTAAATTTTAATTGCTCTAAATACCAATCAATAGTCAGTTTTATTCCTTTATCAAACGTATTCATTGGCTTCCAGCCTAATTCTTTTTTAAGTTTTTTAGAATTAATAGAATATCTAAAATCGTGGCCTGGTCTATCTTTAACAAATTCTATTAAATTTAGGAAAGAATTTTTTTTAGTTCTATTAAACTTGTCATCTAAATATCGGCAAATTTTTCTTACAAGATAAATGTTTTTTATTTCATTATCTCCACCAATATTATACGTTTCACCAATTATACCTTTTTTAAATATTTTTAAAATAGCATCACAATGATCATCTACATAAAGCCAATCTCTTATTTGAAGTCCATTACCATAAATTGGTAATTTTTTTCCTTTCAAAGCATTTGAAATTATAAGAGGAATTAATTTTTCAAAATATTGACCTTTTCCATAATTATTTGAGCAATTTGTTGTAATCACTGGTAGGTTAAATGTTTTAAAATAAGCTCTTACAATAAGGTCACTAGCGGCCTTACTTGCTGCATAGGGACTGTTAGGAAAAAATTTATTTTTTTCTGTAAAACTTTTTTCAATTGTATTAAGTGATCCATAAACCTCATCAGTCGAAACATGTACAAACTTGAATTTTTTTTTTCTTTTATATAAATACTCTTTAACAATTTCTAGCAATCTGACTGTTCCGATAGTATTTGATTGAAAAAAAATCTCAGGGTTTTCTATAGATCTATCCACATGACTTTCAGCAGCAAAATGAATTACACCATCGGGATTGTGTTTTAAAAAAATTTGATTTAATTTTTTTTTATTTAAAATATCACATTTATAAAAAATATAATTTTTTTTATTTTTTTTTATTTTATAAATATTAGATGCGTAGGTTAATTTATCTATATTAATAATCTTTATTCCTTTTTTAATAGATATATTTATAAAATTTGACCCTATGAAGCCACATCCGCCTGTTACCAATAATTTCATTCAATCGTTCCCCAATTTGTCATTAAAGGTAAAAAATCTTTATCTTTAGTATGGACTTTAAATTTTTTAACTTTTAGTAAAGCAATACACAAAGAGTCAGCTAAACTATGATTTCGGGTTAATTCTTTTAATGAAATTGATTCATTTTTAGAAGTTGCTGTTGTCGGTGATGGTGGTGGTGCTGCTGAAGAAGTAATTTTTCTTACAAAGTTTGTATTAAAAGAATAATATTGTTCATTATTCCATAAACTAAAACCTGTAAATTCTACTTCTGAAGCGCCAAATAAAAAACTCAAACAAATTGAAAATATACCTGTTGAAACCAAACTATCATTATCATTCTCAATAAAATTTGTATTAAGTAAATTGTTAAGCAAAGCTCTTCTAAAATTTTTATTTATGTATGTAAAAGATTTAAAATTTGCTTCCAGAATATTTGGGTTTCTATTTTTAGAATGGTTTGATTGAACTGAAATAAGATTTCCTAAATTTAGATTTTTAAGCAATTTGTTTTTAATTATGACATTTCTAACATCCTTTTCATATGCAATTGTGTGATCAATTAGTTCATTGTCAATTATAGTTAAATAAGGAGTGATATTTTGATTATTCTCTTTAAGTACACTTGCTGAACCGTTACAACAAATAACCACATAGTCTTTTAAAATATAATTTTTTAATTCACAACTCGGTCCAGAACCAATAACAAGAACTTTTTTTTTCTTTAAAAGTTTAAATTTCATTTTTATTAAAGGAATTTGTGGCTTGTAATAAAAATCCTTTAAAATATTTTTTATATTATATGATCCCATGGAAAATTTAGTCTGTCTTGTGATATTAATGTTTTAGATTTATTTTTTTTAAATTTTTTTTTATTTGAAATCATATCATATAAAATATTACTCAGTAATTTATGATTATCTGGGTCAAAATATTTGATTTTTTTATAATTTCCTACCGTTTCTCTAACATAGTCATAATTTGAAGCTAAGATTGGCAAGTCATATGATACTGCCTCAGAAAGTGGCAAGCCCCAAGTTTCAAGCTTAGAAGAGAATATTAAAAAATTAGATTTTTTATAAAGTTTTTGCATTTGATAATAATTTTGTCTACCTATTAACTTTATGTTTTTAATATTTTTTGAAATATTATAAATATATTTTGAATATCTATTTTCATTCTTATCAAAAGTAAACAATATTTCATATTTTAAATTTTTATTCTTTAATTTTTTACAAGCTTTACAAATAACTTCATAATTTTTTTGAAATCTTGGTAAAGATGGATAGAGAAAAATAATTTTTTTTGTTAATTTTCTTTCATATTTTTTTTTACTTATTTCTGGTTTGGAAACAATTATGTTTTGAATTCCAAATTTTTCTTTCAATAATTTTTTAATCCATTTTTGTTGTGTAATAAAAATTATTTTTTTTTGCTTAACTTGGTTCAAATATAATTTAAAAAAGATGCTCCTTAAAAAAGATGTAGGTTCGAAAAATATTTCTTTCAAATTCATTTTATGAAAAATTATAGGAGTGTGAAAATATGTTATTTTTTTTTTAGCTAATACATTTGGAGCTATGTCTTGAAGAGAAATCCATGTATTAAATTCTCTTATTAAACTTTCTCTTTTAAAAAAAAATAATTGATAATAAAGTTTATAAAAATAATTTTTAGTAGAATTTGGTAAAAAAAAAAATTTAAATATTTCTTTATCAAAGTCTTTTAAATTTAAGACATCTTTATTATTTAAATATACATATACTTTTACTTTATGATCATGATTTATTTTTTTTTGGATTTCTTTTAAAAAAATTTTTAAAATTGTTAGTGGCCCCCCCTCTTTTATATTTTGCGCAGATATACCTATGATTTTATTCATATAAAAATGTTTTTAGTAAAATTTACTTTACCAAATTTAGCAACTTTCGTATAAAAAATTTAATTGTAATTAATAAAAAAAATCTTGCGCCTAAAAAAAAACCATATGGTTCGTTAGATTTTATTGCATGAAAACTTTCTAAAAAAGTTGAAAAAGGTTTTTTTCTACTAACACCTGCATCTTTCATATAAATAATTTCATCATTTAAAAAACTTGCAACTATGTTGTGTCTATTAAAAATTAGAAATTCATGGTCACCTGCTATTCTATAGGTAGAATTAAATTTTCTTTTCTTAAACAAAGATATTCTGTGTAATGATCCCGGATGAGCCACATACATTCCTTTTAATATAAGATTTTTATCCCATTTTTTTCCCATAATTTCTGATTGTCTTGTTTTTTCATTAACAATTCTAACTTTTGCTGAGACGTAATTAGTATTTTCGGACTTTTCTACAAGTCTTGATATACTATTTGAATTTAACCAATAATCATCACCACCTACAAAACATATCCAGTCACCAGAACTAATATCAATCGCTTTATTCCATGCTTGATAGATACCATTATCATTTTCTATAATTTTTTTTAATCTTTGGTCTGAAATTGATGAAATAATATCAATTGTCTTATCATTAGAGCCTCCATCTACAACTATTACCTCTAGATGATCATAGTTTTGACCTAATGAAGATTTTAAAGACCTCTCTATAGTTTTTTCACAATTAAGTGATGCTGTAACAATTGAAACTTTGTTACTAATCATTTTTTTTAATTTTTTTGATAGAAATTGTCGTAAAAATCAAGATTGCAATAATTAAGGAAGATCTAGAAAGATTGGGTTCTTTAATAAGAGATCCAATTATTATCGTTAGGCTAAAAATAAAACAAAACAAAGATTCAATTTTTTTTTTATCAATAGTTTTTAAAAAGTAATGAGTTTTTATAAATATATAAGCTATGAAAATCAAAGTTATAATTAAACCAATCTCAATTACAAGTCGATAAAATAAAGAATATGCATCTTTTAAAGTCAAATCTCCTGAACCGTAAGAATTTAAAATGTTTTTAGCATTTGACTCAAAAAAAAATTCGCCCGTTGAACCCAATCCAACTCCTAACCCTAAAATTACATTGTAATCAAATGATTTAATCATTTGGTCAAACCCCATTATCCATGCCAATAATGATAGAGAGCTAGTTTCAAGATTGAAAACATCTATTCTCCTCATAAAATGATTGGTAAAAACTCTTACAAAATCAAAATCTATTACGAAAATCAATAGATAGGTAAGAAGTAATAAGAAAAAAGAAATTGATAAAAAATAAAAAAAAGTTTTATAAGAAAATTTATTTTTTAAGTAATACAAAATAACTAAAGAAATAATTAACAGAAATGTTACAACATGCATAGATAATGTCAAAATACCTGTAGCAAAATAAAAAATTGAAAAACAAAGATTTGTAATTTTTTCATTTCTATAAATAAAAGAAGATAAATATGACAATGACATTGCATATAATGCTAACCCTGCATAAGATGGTTCCATAAATAATGCCGAAGATCTTAATTTTACACCTAAATTATAACGTTCTGGACCAATTATAATAAAGTATTGATACCAACAAAGTAATGCAGCAATTAACATTGCGATTTTAAGTAACTTTTCAATAAATGAATAATCAAGGATAAAAAGTTTTTTTCCAAAAATAAGAATAAAAGTTAATGAAATCCATATCAAGCTTGAAAAAAATCTCACTATAGGTGCTGGTGAAAAAAGAAAAATTACCAATTCTAGTAACAAAAAAATTGAATAGTAAATTAATGTGTTTTTATTATATTTAAGTTCAGTTTTTAGAATTGCGAAGATTAAAACAAGTAAAATTATTAAACTAGAAATATCTATTGAAGTTGATTTCACTTTTATATGAAGTATTTGGATAGGAAAAATAAAGATTGAAAAATAAAGAAGTTTTTCAAGTTGATGAAAGTACATAGTTATTTTATTTTGATAAGATCCAATGTTTTTTTAATGCTTTTGGAAATATTACCTACATAGTGAAAATTTTTTTTTTTAAGCTTATCTGCTAAAACTTCGTAAGAAAGCTGATTCATTATTGGGCTATTCACAAAAATAACCTTTTGTCTTGGATAGGTTTTTTTTATTTCATTAACAATCTTTTTTACTGTTAAATTATGAGTTAAAACATTATAAATTTCTCCATCAAATAAATCTTTATTAATACAAAATAATATGGACCTAACTCCATCTATTAAGTCTAAATATGGTCTCTTTTGGTTTAACGCTGTTTTCCATACGGTCAAAGGCTCACCTATTGATGCTTGAAAACAAAATTTATTTACAGCTGTGTGAAATCTCATTCCTTCGGAAACTCCAAAAATCGTTCCAAATCTTAAAATAACTGATCTAACTCCATAATTATTATTAAATAACTTAATCAATTTTTCCTCTTTAAATTTTGAAATTGCATACGGACTTTGAGGTTTTAACTCATCTTTATTACAAGATTCATCTACTATTTTATTTTGGCTTCCATAGATGCTAGTGGACGAAATATATATTAATTTAGATTTCTTTAATTTACACAGCTGCAAAATTTTTTTTGTAATTCCTAAATTATTTTGTAAATATTTTTTTTTATTTTTAAGACTTTTTGTGGCATCTGTTAATGCTGCTAAATGAATAATAATATCTATTTTTTTTTTTATTTTTTTAAAATCAAGTTTATTAATATCTTCATTGTAAAATTGAAAATTTTTTCTTGCAGGTAAGTTGTAAAGTGAACAAAATCTCTGTGATTCAAAGTTATCTACTAAAATTAAATCTGCATTTAAATGTTTTGGTAAATATCTAATCAATTTTGACCCTATGTGTCCTAAAGCACCTGTTATCATTATTGTTTTTTTCATATTTTTATTTGAAGAATGAATTAACCAATTTGCATATTAAATCGACTTTTTTAAGAGATAATTCTGGATAAATTGGTAAAGACAATATTTCTTTTGATAACTTTTCTGTTATTGGCAATTTAACTTTTTTTTTTAGCATTTTTTTATATGCTGGTTGATGATGTATGGGTATGGGATAATGAATTCCAGCAAAAACATTATTTTTTTTCAAGAAATTTAATAACTTATTTCTGTTTTTTACCCTAATAACAAATAAGTGAAAAACGTGCTCTCTGTAATTTCTTATTAAAGGAAGTATTATTTTATTAGAATTTAAACTATCTAAATATTTTTTTGCTATTAATCTTCTTTTATTATTATCTTTATTTAAATCTTTTAATTTTATTCTTAAAACTGATGCTTGCAACTCATCTAATCTTGAATTTCTTCCTAAAATGGTAGATACACGATTTTTGTCCCAACCATATTCTCTCATTCTTCTAATTTTATTTATGATATTCTTATTATTAGAACAAATAGCACCACCATCTCCTATTGCACCTAAATTTTTTGTTGGATAGAAGCTGAATGTAGATATGACACCATATGATCCAGCTTTTTTATTTTTAAAATATGCTCCATGAGCTTGAGAGACATCTTCAATTAATGCAATTTTTTTTTTTATACATATTTTTTTTATTTTATCTATATTTGCTGTTTGTCCATAAAGATGAACACATATTAATGCTTTTGTTTTTTTATTAATATTTTTTTCAATAAGTTTATGATCAATCAAGTAATCTTTTTCGTTAATATCAATAAGAATTGGCTTTGCTCCAACAGAGCATATAGCTGCAACTGTAGCTAGAGCTGTGTGAGAAACTGTAATAACCTCATTACCTGCGGTAACACCTAATGCTTTTAGTCCTAACTCAATAGCATCTGTTCCATTTGCAACACTCGCTGAATATTTTACTCCAATAAACTTTGAAAACTCTTTTTCAAATTTTACAACATTTTCACCAATGACATATTTATTACTATTTAGAGTTCTTAAAACGCTAGATATAATTAATTTTTTTTTACTTAAATACTGAAATTTAGGATTAGCACATAAAATCATTTTATTAAATTTTTTTTATAAATTGGTTTAACTATTTCATCCACAAATTTATTGTTGACCTCAAATTGTTTAATATCATTCATATATCTAATGTGTCCAGAATGTTCACCTCTTACACCCCATTTGTTATACTTCTTTTTTGATTTGGCTAATAATACTCTGGTGCTCAAATCACTATTATGCAGCAAGTTCATTTTACGCTCTAAAATATAATTATAAAAAATATTTTTCATTTTTGCTGTTGGAGACACTATGCTTTCCTTATTAATACTACTAATTATTTTTCCATATTCAATTTTGTTTTTCCAATTTTCACAAAATTGATAATTTTTTCCCCAGGGCCCATAATAAAAACCTATTACTTTTTTATTTAAATAAAATAATTCTTCGGCAACACTTCCATGGTGAGTAAAACCAACAATATATTTATTATCAGAAAATAAATTTATAATTGAAGTATTTTTTTTTAAAATTTTAACATTATTATTTTTTTTATATCTTTTAAATAGATTGGTAAAAGCATTTGCATTACCGGGATAATTTTTAAAATCAGTTCCAGGATGTGGTTTAATCAAAATTTTTTCTATATTTTTATTTGCTAAACATTTATCTATGGTAAATATTGTCCATTCATAACTATCTAGAAAACCATCATATCCATATAAATATTGCCCATCATCAAATGAATGCAGAAAAAGAACAATGTTTAAACTATCTTTATCTAAATTAATTTTTTTATTTTTAAAATCTAAAATTTCTTTAATATTATTGTCATTTGAATTTTCCTTAACCATATATGAAATTACTAATTGAGGATTAAAAAATCTTTTTTTAAAAAATTCTCCTATAATTTTTTTTTGTGAATTATTAATTTTTTTAATTTTCTTTTTTTCAATTATCCAAGGGAAAAAGTAATTATAATTTCTATTTATTAAAGGAAATTTTTTGTAATGATGTGTCTCAATACTTGCAATTCCTTTTTTTAGCAAAATTCTCTTCCACAACACCTGAAGATAGGTTGGCTCTGGAACTATTGAATATGATTGTTTTTTTTTGATTTTTTGAAAATATTTTTCTGAAATAAATATATAATATATTGCATGATTTAAAATAAGCAGTAATTTTAATGTAAAATTAAACTGTCCTCCAAGTTTTGGGCTTTCTCTTAATAATGTTGACGCTATTAATGGACCCACTAAAATTTTTTTAATTTTTAAATTAAGAAATTCAATTTTTTTTTTAAAAAAAAAATACTTAAAAAAAATAAAAACACTCAGCAAAAAAGATTTCACTTTATAATAGATTAAATCTAAAAAATTATATTTAAATTTTGATATTTGAAACTTATAATTATTTAAGTTAAACTTAACATCTCTATTAGTTAATATCTTATAATAAAATGAATTTTTATTAAATTTTCTATTTAAAAACTTAAAACTTTTAAATTTTATATTAAATTTTTTTTTAAAACAAAAATTTAGAATTAAATGTATAAAATATTTTGAATAATTTTTAAAAGTATTATCATTATAATCATCTAGTATATGAATATTAATTTTGTATTCATATTTTTCTTTAAATAAATAAAAAGTGTTGTTTATAATATCCAATAACCAAGCTGCACTATCAAATTTGACTGTATAAATGTTGATTTCTCTAAAATTTTTTTGCTTCATTTTATTCCAACTATAACTTTTGGATCAAATTTTCTATTTAATTTTTTATAAGAAAATCTAAGCAAATGTGTTTTTTTTAATTTATTTGCTATTTTTAAAACAAACTGCCTCAAAGAGATTGGTTTACCAGAACAAATATTCACAGCTCCAAGTTTAGATGAAAGTGAAACTTTAACAATTTTTTTGGCTGCAGACTTTACATTCATGTAATCTCTGATTTGATCTCCTTTTCCTATATTAACTATTTTGTTTTTTTTTAATGAGTTAAAAACTATTGGATATAGTCGTGTTTTTTGTTCTCCTTCACCATATAAATAAAAAAGTCTACACCAATTAAATTTTACATTACTATTTTCAAATATTTTTTTTAAAATTAAATAAGTTGAAGCTTTAGAAATAGAATATAAAAGTTCAGGTTTTAGTGGAGTATTAATTGATAGATATTTTTTTGAGACGTCGTATTCAAAACAAGTTCCAATACCTACAAATTTTTTAACATCCATTTCAATACATGCTTTAGATAATTCAATAGTACCATTTATACATTCAATATTTTTTTCAGATGTTAGATAATCAACATGATTCACATACCATGCACAATGAATAACCAGATCAATGTTTTTAAGATATTTAACAAACCATTTTTTTTTTCTACTAAAAATATTATTAGTAGGCACATATTTAATATTTTTATTTTGTGTCTTAGGTTTGTTTCTTACAATAAGAGTTAATTTATGATCTATACTTAAATTGTTTACTATTTGTTTACCTATAAAACCTGTCCCCCCAGAAATTAATATATTCATTATGTTTAATTAATTGATTTTTTAATATACTCTGCAAGCTTAAAATTCTCAAATACATCAATGTCAATACCTTTTAAGCTCGATAATTTGTAATAAGTTGTTTTCTTTGAAAAAATATAATTTTTATTTTTCAAAAATTTTATTTTAAAAATAGAAAATGTCCCACTATCATGATGTAATGTCTTCAAATCTTGAGTTCTTTTTTGAAATAATCTCTTATTCTCTGGAGATAAAGATTTGCCTTTAATTTTTAACGCTCTTTGAGGTGGATGATCATATGTTGTTATAGCAAGTAAAGAATCTGCGTTTAAATTTTTGAATTTTTTATATGCTTTTTTAAGATCATTTTCATCAATTAATGCAGCTGTAGGATAAATACAAAATAAGTTAAAATCATCTTTAATATTTAATTTATTAATTGCATCAATTAATACTTCTTTAGTTGAAGTAAAATCATTCGATAATCTTTTATCTCTCAAAAATGGAGCTGTTGCACCAAATTTTTCAGAAATTTTCTTTATTTTTAAAGAATCTGTGGACACAACAATTTTTTGAAAAAGCTTACTTTTTATTGCTGTTTTTATAGCATAATAAATAATTGGTTTACCAAAAAAACTTTTTATATTTTTATTTTTAATTCTCTTGCTATTTTTTCTTGCTGGAATAATGCAAATATTTTTTTTCATTATTCTGAAATAAATTTATTTATAGAATTTATAACATATTTTTGATCACTATATTTTAAATCAGGATACAATGGCAATGACAAAGCCTGATCAAAATATTTTTCTGTATTGGGCAAACTTTTTCTAAGGTATTTAAGTTTTTTAAAATATGAGTGATAATGGACTGGAATGTAATGCACATTTAAATGAATACCTTTAACCTTTAAATATTGAATTAATTTATTTCTTAAATTTTTTTTTATATCTAAAATTCTAATTACATATAGATGATGACTGCTTGTATTATCTTTATTAATTTTTAAAGTTGATATTTTTTTATTATTTAAAAAAAACCTATCATAGTTTGATGAGAGTTTTTTTCTTTTTGTAATAAATTTTTTAATTCTTGAAAGCTGTGAAATTCCTAAAGCCGATTGTATATCAGTTAATCTAAAATTATAACCTAATAATTTTTGATCAAAATACCAAAATTGATTTTTATTTGAAAAATTTTTTAACTTGGCGTTTTTGTAAATTCCGTGAGTTCTTAAGGCTACAATTCGATTAAAAAGAGTTTTGTTATTTGTAAAACAAACTCCACCTTCTCCAGTAGTAATAGTTTTAACGGGATGAAAACTTGAGATAACAACATCAGACCATTTACAATTTCCTACTTTATTTTTTTTTCTTGAAGCTCCTAGAGAATGTGAGGCATCCTCTATGACTCTAAAATTATATTTTTTTGATAGTTTCCATATTTCTTCTTGTTCAGTTGGCTGTCCTGCAAAATGAACAGGTATTAATAAACTTGGTAATTTTTTTTTTTTTTTGGCTTCAAATAATCTTTTTGATAAATCTTCGATACACAAATTGCCTGTATTTAAATCAATATCAATCAAGTTAATTTTTGAACCACAATGCAAAGCACAATTAGCTGTAGAAACAAATGTATTTGCTGAAGTCCAAACAATATCTTTATTATCTAAATTCATTGCTTTGCAAGCTAGTATTAGAGAACTAGTGGCACTATTCGACACAATTGCATACTTTGCTCCCACAAAATCTCTTAATTTTTTTTCAAATCTATTTATTATTGGACCTTGTGTAATAAAACTACTCTTCAAAACTTTGATTACAGAATTAATATCTTTACTGTTAATCGATTGTTTTCCGTAGAAAATACCTTTATTCACTTATTCTTTTCTTTAAATTTTGTATAGATAAAAAGTTTTTGTTATTTCTAGAATTGTACGAAAAATCTTTATTAACTTTTTTAGCTAACTTTAATAATTTTGAATTATAAAAATTTATGTTGATATTATCAATCGTTATTGTTGGCATTACAATAAATAAATTTTTAAACTCATAAGTGCAATGAGCCTCATCATTAGAACATAAAATTTCATCAATTTTTTCTCCAGGTCTTATTCCCACTATTTTATGAGGAAGCTTTGGTGCAATAGCTTTTGCTAAATCAACAATTTTAAAAGATGGCATTTTTGGAATAAAAATTTCTCCACCATTCATTAAGAATAACGAATTAAGAACAAAATCAACGCTTTGACTAAGAGTAATCCAAAATCTTGTCATCTCTTTATCTGTAATAGGAAGATATTTTGTATTATTAGCGACCATATCTTTAAAGAAAGGTATTACTGATCCTCTTGAGCTCACAACATTACCATATCTCACAACAGAAAATTTTAAATTTGAATTTTTTCTCTTTAGATTATTTGAAGCAATAAATAATTTATCTGACGCTAGCTTTGTTGCTCCATACAAGTTTACAGGATTAACTGCCTTATCAGTTGATAAAGCTATAACTTTTTCTACATTATTTTCAATGCATGCTCTTGATATATTTTCAGCTCCATAAATATTTGTTTTAACAAACTCTATTGGATTATACTCTGCAGTATCAACAATTTTTAATGCTGCTGCATGAATTACAATGTTAACATCACTAAAAGCTAATTTAACTCTTTCAAAATCTCTTATATCACCTATAAAAAATCTAATTTTTTTTGTTAATTTCATTTTTTCTAATTTTTTTTTCATTAAATATTGCTTCATTTCGTCTCTGGAAAAAATAATCAATTTTTTTAATAAATTTTCTTTAAGTAATCTTATTGAGAGTTCTTGACCAAATGATCCTGTTCCTCCGGTCACTAAAATTGTTTTATTTTTAAAGAAATTTTTATATCTGCTATTTGAAAACTTTGGCATTGATTAATTTAGATCCTTTTTGGTCTTTAACTGATATTATTGGTTTAATTTTTTTTTTATCTGCCCATCTTATATCAATTTGTTTATCATCCCAAATAATACTTTTTTCTTTTTTTTGATTATAAAAATTTGTAAGGTGATAATGTATCAAAGCTTTTTTTGATAATACAAGAAATCCATGACCAAATCCTTCAGGTATCCAAAGTAAATTTTTATTTCTAAAACTTAGTTTTGCACCTACCCATTTTCCAAAGTTTTTGGAACTTTTTCTAAGATCTACAGCAACATCAAATATCTCTCCATGAACTACTTGAACTAATTTACCCTGTGAAAAGGGTGAAATTTGATAATGGATCCCTCTTAATACATTTTTTTTGGAAATACTTATATTTGTTTGAACAAAATTTACATTTTTGCCAGTGATGTTTTTAAAATCTTTGAGATTAAAAGCTTCAAAATTAAAGCCCCTCTTATCTTTGTAAACCTCTGGCTCAAATAATATTACTTCTGGTATAGATAACTTTTTATGATTCATTTTTTTTTAAACTTAAATTTTTATTTTCTAATTCAAATATTTTATCACAATATTTTAAAATTCCTTTTTTATGAGAAATAATAATAATAGTGTATTTTGATTTCAACTTAAATAACATTTCATTTATTTGATTTTCTAATTTTAAATCTAAAGCACTTGTAGGTTCATCAAAAATTAAAATTTGAGCATCTCTATACAAAGCTCTAGCGATTGAAATTCTTTGCATTTGTCCTCCGGACACATTAGATCCAGTTTCGCCAATTAAGCTTTCTATACCCTTATCTTGATTATTAATATATTCGTCTAATTTTAAATCTTTAATAATTTTATTCAATTTATCATTATCTAATTTATTTGAACCTAATGTAATATTTTTTTTTATTGTATCATCAAGCATATAATTATTTTGAGAAACATAACCAATTATATTTTGCCAGTTATTATAATTTTTTGAAATTTTTATATCATTAAGATATATATCACCTGAGGTTGGCTCAAATAATCCCGTTATCAAATTAATCAAAGTGGTTTTTCCTGAACCACTTTCACCAATAATTCCTACCATTTCATTTTTATTTATCTTTAATCGTATATTTTCCAAAATAGGTTTATTTTCTTCATATTCAAAAAGCAAATCTTTCACTGTTAAATTTTCAAATTTAATTTTTGATATCGTATCCGAATTTGATAATTGATTGTTTGGGATGCTAAGTTGAATTTTTTTAAATTCATTTTCTATTAAATCAATTACAGGAAAATTATAGATTATTCTTTGATAGCTTCCCAAAATTTTATTAAACGAGGGTAATAAACGAAATGCGGCTATAGCAAATAAAGCCATAAGACTAATTATTTCTTCACCTGAATAATTATTAATTTTCAAATAATATAAAAAAAAGATAAAAATTATTACTGTAGTATATTCAAATATCTGTCTTGGAAGAGAAGAAACAAAATTAATCTTTTTTACCATATTAAAAGATTTTTGTGAATTTAGTGAAAAATTTTCAATAAAAAAATTCTCAGTATTATAAATCTTAATTTCTTTAATTCCTTTAAATATTTCTTGAATATTTTTAATTCTAAAATTATCAGCATCTTGTCTTTCCTCTCCCCATTTAAAAATTTTTTTTCTAGTTAAAAAATGAATTATCAAACTAATACACCCAAAAATACTTACAACTATTATGGTTGCCATAGGTTGAAGCCAGAACAATAAGATACAAATACTAATAAATATCAAAAATTCTGATAATAAAATCAACATACTATGTATTGTTTGTGTCAAAATATTCACCTCATTAACTACATTCCTGAGAATCAGCGAAGATTTTGTTTTTAAAAAAAATTCATATTTTGTTTTTAAATAACCTTGAAAAAGATTATTCGAGATATCTAAATTAGTTTTAAATACATAGTGAGTTTGCATCCAAGTAAATAGAATAATTGCAAAATTTTTAACAAAATAAACAATCAAAATTAATATAGAAATTAAAATATATAAATTCTGTTCATTATCAAAATTTACATCAATATTTTCTTTAATAAGCATATAATTTTGAAGTGAGTCGGGATCCAAAATAAGACTAACTATTGGAATAATTAAACTTAAACCTAATAATTCAAATATTGTAACTAAAATTGTTACTAAAAAAATATAAAAAGAGAATATTTTTTGTTTTTTTGAAAATAAATTATAAAGGATTATCAATCTATTCATGATATTAAAATCTAAATTTAAAATTTTTAATATTTTTAATTAGCTTTATTAATAGCACAAATAAATTATCTCTTCCAAAATTATCAAAAAGAAAATTGTTCTCTTTAATCTCTAAAATTTTTTTATAGTATTGATTAATATAAGGCCGATATATCAATGAAAAAGTGCTTTTTGGAATTTTATAGTTGCCCAAATAAAATAAATGTTGATTTAAAAACTTTAATTCATGAAAATGAAAGAAAAATATTTTATGTGAGCTTTTATTTTTGTGTTCTATAGCAACTAATTTTTTTTTTTTAATTATCTCATAATTAATAGCATTCCATGGAGCTAGGCCGGCACCTATCTTTTTGCAAATATGAACTTGATTTTTATACAAATTAGGCCATTCATCTAAATATTTCTGATCTCCAAATTTACCATCTTCTACCCTATTAAAACACCAATCTAGGCATTGCCTTCTCCAATTATTCAATATTTTTTTTGAAGCTTTGCTGTTTTTAAAATACATGAACTGAACACAGAAAATTCCATTAAATTTTGATTGATCATAAATTTTAGCATAATTATGTTTTGTAATTATGCAGGTTTCATTTTTTTTTATTGATTTAATAATGGCTTTTGGATTATTAAAAAAAAAAATGTCTGCATCGAGATAAATACAATCCTTTAAATTTTTTTTTTTAAATAAATACAAGATAGTTGATCCAGAACATGTCCAAAAATATTCTGTGAGGGTTCTATTTTTTTTTGCCTTCAATAAATTTTTATCTTCAAAATGTTTTAACTTAATTGGAATTATTTCTTTAAAATTTTTTTTAGTTAAAAAATCATATGTATATTTATCAAATGTAATTATATATAGCCTAAAGTCTGATACATTTTTTTTTAAAGATTCATACAGCAGTAAACCCCTAATTAAATAATTCTTATTAAATAAAGTAACAAAATTTTGCATTATTTTTTAAGTTTCATATAAATATTGTAATGATCAACAAAATATAATTTTGGATTAACAGTATAAAATTTAAAAATTTTAAATTTTTTTCTAAATATATCAAAAAAATATTGTTTTGAAAAAACCCAGCTCGGGTAAGATCCTTCATAGACATTTTGTGGTATATTCTGAATAAATATCTGGTTTTTATTTTTATAATTTAAGGGTGTTTTTAAAAAAATTAAATATTCAGGATTTAAATTTAGAACCTGTTTAATTGTTTCCTCGTAATTTTTTAAATATTGAATACTACTTGAAAATATTACTAAATTAATTTTACTTTTTTGAATTTTGTTACTCTTTAAATTAGAAAAAAAAAAAACATTTTTTTCTTTAAAAAATTTATGTGATAATTTTACATATTTTTTTTGTTCTATAATATACCAATTGTATTTTTTATTTAAAAATTTTTTATATTGTGAGTGTAAAGTTCCAAATCCACCTCCAAAATCAATTATATTTAATTCATTTCTACTTTTATTTAATAGTCTAATTATCGTTTTGTCATTATCCAATTTATCCAAAAGAAAACCATCTTTTTCAAATTTTTTAACTTCTTTAGCTTTAATTGCTGTATTTAATATTCTTTTAATTATTTTATGATGACCATAACCATGACTGTTTTTTTTTGCTTCACTCCAATTCAAGTAAGGACCATCATAAAATTTATAAAAACGATAAATTTTTTTAAGTATTAAAAACATTTTTCAATTTGTTTAAAATTTTTTGATATAAATTATCTTTTATTGATAAGAAAAAATTTGATATTTTATTTTTAGCTTCCTTATTTTCTTTAACAACAATTTTTGTACTCAAATTTATTTTTTTATTTTTTAACTTTATATAAAATGCATTTGTTTTTAAACTGTGTCGACCTGAACCATCCATTCCAATGTTCTGAACTAAAGACTTTTTTGGATAAAGGGTAAGTTTATTTTTTAAAAATGCACTAGCATACCATTTAATTGCCCAACTATCGTTTTTACTACTTATAGAATTTAATAACATTTGATAATAATCAAAAGTGTTACAAAAATTGAATTCATTGATCAGATTTTTTTTTTTTATTTCATTAGCTAAAAATTTTCCATTATCATTATATAACTTCCATCTATCAGACCAAGTGGCCCAACCCCAACAATCAGCACCTTTTAAAAAAAAAAAATTAGGTATTTTTTTGGACTCTTTGATTGGGTAATTGTACCCATGAATACTTATAACTTTATTTTCTTTTTGATACTTTTGAAGATAATAATTCATATAATCTAGGAAATACTTGTCACATTGCATATCATCCTCCAATATTATAGCTTTTTTTTTTATCTTAAAAATTTTTGAAACTCCTTGAACAATACTTCTAGATAAACCTAAATTTTTTTTTCTTGAAAAAATAGTGACAGATCTAAAACCAGAAATTTTTGAACAAAATTTTCTTACTTTATTTATTTCTTTTAATTCATGACTAAATTTGGGACCATCTGAAAAAATATACAAGTCCGTTTTTTTGCTTAAGGTATTTTTAGATAGTGAATAAATAGTTTTTTTTAAATGATCTATTCTTTTGTATACAAATATGATTATAGGTGACAAATCTCTCATGAATACTTTTTGTGGATTTTTAGACAAGCTTTCTTAAATTTATCATAATTCCTGATATATTCTTTCTCATCAAAGTAACCATCACAAAGTACTGCTATAGTTGAATTTTTAGATTTGTAGTTCAAAACAGACCAAATCATATTTGGTATTACTAAACCTTCAGTAATTTTGTTTAGAACAAATTTTTTTTTATTTATTCCATCATCACATTCGATCTCGATTTTACCAGCTAAACAAATAATAATTTGAGATATCTTTTTATGTGCATGCTTACCTCTTATTGAGCTTTTACCCGTAGTAACAAAAAACACTCTTTTAATGTTAAATTTTTTTTCTTTTCTAAACTCTACAAAAGCTAGATTTCCATTTTTCTCTTTAATTAAAGGTACTTTTAGTTTTTTAATATTTTTTATGCTCATTTTATTCTTGTTTTAAAAAAACCTTAATTATTTTATAATTAACATCATTTTCAATAAAATTATTTTTTTTTTTTATTACATTTTTAGCTTTTAAATATAAACTAAAAACCAAAGTATCTTTCACTAAATCTAAGATTTTTAATTTAAGACTTTTATTTAATTCAACATCTTCATAGTAGACAAGTTTCTCTAGAATAAAATTTCTATAAAAAATATCTTTAATTTTATTAATCTTATCTAAATTTTCTATTTCATCATTAAAAACCTTCTTTGAAATAATTTTTAAAAAATTTTCTGTGACTTCTTCTGACATAAAACCTGAATTCTTTATAGAAATTAATTTACTGTTCTTACTTAACATAAATTTATGGTTTTGATGAAGCATATACAGGTTACTTGAACAAAATATTTTTCCAGAAATGGCTAAATAATAATTATAAAATAAAAGAAAAGTTGTTAAATCAAAAAATTTATTATCGATGCTAATTTTTAATATTTCAATAAAAATATCTCTCCTAGTAATACAATGAAGCAAACCTTGTCTATTAACAGCAAACTCATAAAATCTATCAAAGGAATTTTCTTTTTCAAAAGAAAGGGGCTTTATGAACCGTTTTAAGCCTATTATATTTCCATAGATTTCGTTAAATGAGTCTATTGAGAAATCATATATTTCACCTCTTGATGCTGAATAAGATTTATTTTCATCTAAAAAGTTCAAATTATTTATTAATTCATTTTCATTCAAAAAATCATCATTATCAGCATATAATATATATTTTGAGGCTGTAGCTTGTGAAGACGTATATAGTTTTTCTATAAAATCTTTAATTTCTAAATTAGGTGGAAATTTTTTTTGCAATATATCTAAATTTGGAAATTTTTTTTTATCTAAAGTGTAATAATCATCTTTATTGCTTCCATCTGCAATTAAGATCTTAAATTTATTTAAGTTTTTATTTGCAAAATTAAGCCATCTTTCAGTAAATTGGTGTCTTCCTTTTAAAGCTAAAATTATTGTTAATCTTTCGTCCATTCTAATTTTATACAACTTAACAATGATATTAACACTTTAAAATTAATAAATATTAATTTTTTCTAAAGTGATATTTGTGATGTTCGCTTTTGTAGATTTTTTTAGTTTCAGTACCTAGAATATTTTCAGCTGACCTCACATGCCGAACCCAAAGAGGAAATTCATAATGGATATCTAATGCTGTCTCATCAAAATGAGCCCATTTTTTTGAGTCCATCTTTACATGTTTTTCTAAAAGTCTTGCCCCACAGGCAATTGCCATTGATGAAGCCTCATCTGTCAAATCATGTGAAGAATAACCTGGAATTATATTCTTATATTTTTTTGATAAATTTTTAATAGAATTAATAATATCAATGTTTATATCTGATGATGAAGTTGGATACGACGATATACAATGCATTAAATATAATTTCTTATTTTTCTTAAATAATTTTGCACATTCTAATAAATAATCTTGTTTAGTCATGCCTGTAGAGATAACTAATTTTCCTTTATAATTTTTTCTCATATATCTTAGAAAATTTTTGTCCTCTGAAATAGTTGAAGGTATTTTTAATAAATCAAATTTGAATTTTTTTAATCTTTCAAAACTGATTTTATCTAAAACTGAAAAAAAAGGTTTGATATGTATTTTTTTTGAGTGTTTCAAAATTAATTTTATTTGATCATCGCTTAGCTCTAGTTGATTTCTGTAGTCTCTAAAAGTATTTCCAAATGGTGATATATATCTTTCCTCTAGCTTTTCTCTGGGATAAAAGGTTTCAACATCACGAATCTGAAATTTAACATAATCAGCACCTGCAATTTTAGCTCCATTCATTAAATCAATAATTTTTTTTGTTTCACCATGATGATTGGTAGTAATTTCTGCCACTATTTTAACTTTAAAAGATTTTTTATCTTTTTTATTAAGTAATAAATTTTCTCTAGGATCTCTATCTGAGAAGAAATCAAAGCCTGCATGAACTATTTTTAAATTTTTATAGGAAGACTTTTTCTTAAAAAATAAATCTCTTTGTCCAAAAACATCTATATGATCCTGTATAATATTTTTAATTTTTCTTTTTTTATAATCGCTTTCAGGTTGAGATTTTCTAAAGTCAAATCCAACAAATACTACTTCTATTTTTTTTTTTGATCTTTCAAAGGTTTTATTTACAAAAAAAAGAAATGGGTCAATGCTGTAATTAGTTGATCCCACTTTATAAATTTTATCATTACTTTTATTGTGTTTTATAATTTCTTTTAGTTTTAATAATCTATTTTTAGATAAATTATTTGGTTCTTTATTTTTATTTGTTAAATAAAAATCAATATTATCGATTATCTCATTTGTATTAAAACCAATTATTAAATTTTTTTTATAATTTTTAATATTCTTTAAAAAAAATGATGTACTAAATCCTCGTCCTAAAACAAAAATTTTTTTTTTTGTTTTAGAAAATTTTTTTAATTTTTTTTTAAAATTATTTAAGCCCATTTTAATATAAATTTAGTTTTAAATTTTGGTTGTACCATATATCTTTTATTGTTTGTAATTACTTTACAATTAATAATATTTGCCAACCTTAAACCTGTAAAGCAATCCCAAACTTTAGCACCATCACAATACATAAACTGATTTGCTTGACCAGTAATAAATTGATAAAAAGAAAAAGCACAACTTCCAAATATTCGGTACTGAGAACCTTTGTATTTATGCATTAAACATTTCGTGGAAAGCAAAACTAAGTTATTATTTTTTTTTGCACGTAATTTAACTTTTTTTACATTTTCCCTTGTTATCATTAAATTTTTTTTTGGAAGATAAATTAAATCAACCTTTTTTGAATATGCAAGATTCATTGAAATTAAAGTGCCAAACATCTTATTACCTGCATAAAAATTTTCTGTACCATCAATTGGATCTATAATTGCAAATGGTTTTTTAAAATCAATATTGTGATAATTATTTATATTAAAATTTTCTTCACATATAAATTGTTTCACTTCAGGAAATTTTTTTTTTATTAAGTTAATAATTTCCTTTTGTATTTTTAAATCATTTATAGTTAGCATAGAATTATCTTTCTTTTTTTTTTTGAATATTCTATTTTTTAATGAGTTATCTACAATTTTTTTAACTTGTGTGTAAAAAGTTTTCATATTTTTTTTTTTCTGAAAGGATTAATTTTTCATATAATTTGAATTGTTTGTTATTATCTATATCAATGTTACACAAATCATTTTGAACAACATGTTTAAAATGATTTCCTAAAAATTTCTTATTAAATTTTTTTGGAAATTTAAAAAATTCTCCATAAAATATTTTATATGCAGGTAAACAATCTTGCCGTCTTACCATTGATCTATTATTAAAATTGGGAATTAGAGGCACTAATTTATTTTGCTTCATTATAAATATTCTTGGATCAGTATTAGCGACTATACAAACACTTTTATTTGATTTTCTAAATTTTATATATGCACTTTCAAATAATTTTGTATCTCTTAATGGGCTTGTTGGTCTTAACCACAAAATATTGTCTGGTGGATCAATGTTATTTTTTAATAGCTTTATTCTTATATCCTCTAAAACATGCTCCTCCATAGAATTTGATTTAGAATTTTTTTTTGATCTCAAGAAAGGAACCTCTGCACCAAATGAAAGAGATATTTTTTTGTATTTTTCTGAATCTGTTGACACAAAAATTTTATCAATAAATTTTAGTTTTTTTGCAAAATTAATTGAATGGGCTAATAGAGGAATATTCATAAATAATTTAATGTTTTTATTCTTTATTCCTTTAGAACCTGACCTTGCGGGAATAATCGCCCAGGTTTTATTTTTATTAATCATTTTTATATTTAATATTAAACTAAAAATTTTTTTATTTATTCTTTTTTAAAAATTAAGTCTTTATATATAATATTTCCTAAATATTGATGTTTATGTGAAGTTGGCAACTCGACTTCATATATTAAACTGTAAGAATTAAGATTTAAAAACTTTATGAAACTTTTTAAACATATAATCTTATAAGGAAAAATATTATTTGCTATATTTGATTGTAGAACAAAAAAATCTTCATTATCTGTATTATTAAAAAATGTCCGAGAAATAATTATGTATGTTGGATTAAATTTAAATATATCCATTAATAAATTTTCATGATTCTGAATATATGCTATTGAGGCCCCAAAATAGGCCACATCATACTTTTTATTTCTAATATCATTGAGATTATCTTTGTACTCTATTTTATCTTTGTATTCATTTGATATCTTATTTTCAAATTTTTTAACAAAGCTTTTTTTTTCAATCACAGAGGAAAAAATATTCTTATTAATATTTGCTTTTTTGATATACAAAAGAGCAGGATTATCTCCACCTCCAATTTCTAAAATTGAATTTATTTTTTCTAAAATTGAAAAAATAATTGGCAACAAATTATGTTTATGATCAAATTCAAAATCTTCTAATTGATGAAATTTAGTAGATTTTGATAATTCCAAGTCCTCATTAATATAATCCGTTATCTTGATTGAAGATCGTGCTGCATCATAAGATGAGAATTTCTCTACAAAAGTAAATTTATTTTTTTCAAAATTTTTTTTTAAAATTCTATATAGGAATAATGGAAGTAAGTTTTTAATAAAGTTTTTTAATATTACCATATTTATAAGTGATAACTTAATTATATTAATTATAAAAGAATTAAAAATTAGATTTACATGTTATAAATTTTTTTTAATTAACAAGATTTATAGAAAAATTTAACCTTATATTACAATTTAAAAATATAGATTTATACTCTAATTTAAAATAATATTTATTTATGAAAAAAAAAATATCAAACAAATACATAAAAGTAATTGACCAAATAGAAAATGTAAGAAAAAAAAATAATCGTAATTGGATGGATATTCTCAGGGTTGCTTTCACTCATGCACCAAAAGAAACTGCAAAAATTATGGCTAATATCTATCGTGATGACTCAAAAATTTCTAGATTAGCAAAACAATTAACAAAATAAATTAAAAAATTGAAAGAAGAAGAAAAAACAATTGATCTTTCATTTAATCATATAGGCCTCTTTGTCAAAAACATAAAAAAAAGTGAAAAATACATAGCTCCGTTTTTAAAATTAAATAAAAAAAAAATTATTTTTGACAAAAAATTAAAGATAAAAGTTAAACTATATTTTGATAATAAAAAAATTTGCTATGAATTAGTTGAACCTTATGGAAGAAATAATCCTGTTAGTGGATTTCTCAAAAGAGGTTCAAATATTTTAAATCACATTGCGTATTCAACAAAAAACTTTCGTTTAGCTATAACCTTTTTAAAAAAAAAAAATTTTATGCAAATTTCAAAAATAAATTATTCAAAAGTTTTTAAAGGTAAGATTGTTTTTTTTTTAAGTCCTTTAAATTATATTGTTGAAATAATTGAGATCAAAAAATAGTTTCTAAAAAATTTATGAAAAATTTAATAACATTTAGAGAAATAAAGATTGAAGATGCAAAAATTCTTCTGAATTGGAGACGTAAAAAAAGAATAAGCGAATTTCAGTTTACTGATATTAATAATTCATTAGTTAATCAAAAAAAATGGATTAAAAATTCATACAATAATAATAATTACTATCATTGGATGATCTTGTTAAAAAAAAAACCAATTGGTTTTTTTAATATCAATAATATAGATATTATGAAAAAAAAAGCATCATGGGCTTGGTATATTGGTTCTGATAAGCATATTTCTTTAGGTGGATTTATCCCTCCATATTTTTATAACTGGGTTTTCAGTTTTTTAAATATAGATAAATTAGACATTTTTGTTTTTACAAAAAACACTAACGTCATAAAAATTCATAATATTCATGGATATAAAGCCTATAAAAAAAAATATTTCATTAAGAAAAATAAAAAAAAAATTTCATATATTAAAATGTATCTTTTAAAAAAAAATTGGAACTTTGATATGTATAAAAAATATGATACAAAATTTCCCATTAGTCTTTGGAAAACAAACATAATATCAATTAAAAATGAAAAAGAAAAAAATTAATATAGATTTAGAATTTATGAAGAGTGTCTTTAAAAAGTCACTTAATAACAAGTCAAATTTAAAACTTACCTCAAAATTTGAGGAAGTATCTGGTTGGGACTCGTTGGGTCACATGCGAGTAATTAGTGAAATTGAAAAACGTCTAAAAATAAGTTTTGAAATTGATGAAATAGTTGGTGTAGATACAGTTAAAAAACTTATTGTTATGACAAAGAATAAAAATAGTTGATGTCAGAAATTTATGATAATTTTAACAAAATAATAAAAAAATACCCAAAAAAAAAAATCATATATAACTTAAATAAAACTTACACAGGTAAAGACTGTGAAGATCTTTTGGAAAAAGCAAAACAATTTATAAAATTAAATAATATCAAAACAATTGGCATAAAATCTCCAAACAACTTAGATTGGATAATATTATATTTGGCATCTGATAAACTGTGTAATAGAATTTATATACTTAAAAATAATTTTAATAGCAAAATAGTTAATAAGCTTAAAAATAAATACAAAATAGATTATATCGCAAAAAATATTCCAAAAAAAATTAGAAAATTTAAAAAAAATAATTTAATTAGAAAAAAAAGTTCAAAAAGAGAGGATGTTTTATTTACTTCAGGTACAACGGATCTGCCTAAAGGTGTGGTTATAAACAAAGAGTCTTTTTTACATATAGTCAAAATTCTAACAAAAAAATTTAATCAAAATAAAAATGATCTTGAATTATTATCAATGCCATTTGATCATTCATTTGGCTTGGTCAGATTGAGATGTTGCCTCTATAAGGGATCAAAAATGTTTGTTAGTAATGGATTGGTAAATTTTCCAGATATTTATAATTTTTCACAAAAAAATAAAATTACAGGGCTATCATTAGTTCCCTCGGGTGTTTTTGTAATTAAAAATCTTTTAAAAAACAAAGCAAAAGAATTTAATAAAAATTTAAAATATTTTGAAATAGGTAGTAGTGGAATTAATTTTGAAACACGTATGTGGCTAAAAAAAAATTTTAATAAAACTAATATAATTCATCATTATGGTATGACTGAAGCGTCTAGAAGTTTTTTAATTAATAGAGGTTTTAAAGATAATTTAAAAATTTCAAATGATATAATTGGAAATGTTATAGATGGTTGTAAGTATAAAATAAGTAATAATTTTAAGGGTGAATTACTTTTGAAGGGTAAAAACCTTTTTGATAAATACCTGGACCAAGATAATAATAAAAAAATTGATAATAAATGGTTTAAAACTGGAGATATTGTTGAAAAAAAAAATGGTAGATTAAAACTAATTGGTAGAATTGATAATCAAATTAATATTGGTGGTAATAAAGTCCAATCAGAATTTATAGAAAATTTAATTGAGAGCTTAACCAATGTAAAAAAATGCTTATGTTTTCAAGTAAATGATGAAATATTTAACAAAAGGATAGCTCTTCAAATTGAAAAGGAAACAGATATTGATAAAAAAGAGATCATTATCTCTATTCAAAAATTATTAAAAGATTATCCTGATTATTATCAACCTAAAGAAATATACTTTAAAAAAATTAAATTTACAAAAAATGGAAAAAAAATTAGAAGCTTTAAAAAAAAATGATACAGAACTTTTGTAAAAGATTAGGATTTGGAAATAAAGGATATCATGTTATCAATTTTAAAAAAAAACAAAATACAATCCTAATTTCAGGTCATAAATCTAATTCTAAATATTTAATTAAAAAAATAGAAAAACTATTTAAACATAAAATAATTCACTACAAAATTGACAATAAAAGAAATTCACAAAATTTTATAAAGTTATTTTCAAAAGAAATTAAAACTCAAAAAATCCATAATATTTTAGTATTAGGTGGAGGATCAATTATTGACTTTGCTAAAAGAGTTTACCAGTTACAACATAATTCTATTAAATTTTTTATTTTTCCTTCTCTAGTAGGCTCTGGTGCTGAAAGTTCAATTGCTTCTATTATCACAAACTCAGGAAAGAAAGATATTTTCGTTGATAAAAACTTAATCCCTGATGGAGTGATATATGATGAAAATTTAATAAACTCATGTCAATCAACTGTTGTGGTTAAAGGTATCATAGATGCTTTAAGCCACTGTATTGAGTCAACTCTTACAATAAATAAAAATTATTATTTAAATTTTCTTAGTTATGAAACTGTAAATTATTTTTTGAAAAAATACCCATCGGGTAATTTTAAAAGAAATATAACAAATTATAATGATATTTCTCTTCTGTCATTTAATGGAGGATTGGCACAATCAAATTCTGGATCAGGTATTTGTCATGCTCTATCACATGCAGCTGAAAATATTACAAAAGAAAATCATTCCAAATGCATTACACATTTTATATTACCCGTATTACAATACTTGAGAAAGAAAAATAAAAAAGAAATGAAAAACTTCAATAATAATTTAGATAAATATATTTCTGATTTAGTAAAAATAGTAAAAAAAAATGAAAATTTTAGTAAATTAGAAAAATTAATATCTAATGAAATAAAGCTTAATAAATTATTTGAACTTGCTCAGCTTGATCCATGTTGGAGATTATATGAAAATAGTATAGATATTAAATTGCTTAAAAAAATTCTTATAAATGCAGGAAATTGAAAAAAAAATTTTAAATTATCTTAAATTTGAACCTTTTGGATTAAGCAAGTCTGAAAAAGAAAAAAAATTTATAGAGATTATAAAACTTCAAATTAAACATCATATAAAAAAATGTAAAATTTATAAAACTTGGTACAAAAGAAATAATTTTAATGATCCTACAAAAATAAAAAAATACGAGGATGTTCCATATTTGCCAAGTGCTATATTTAAAAAAATCAATCTTAGAAGTACACTAAAAAATAATAAAATAATAAGCTCTAGTGGATCAACTGGTCTGAATAAAAGTATAATAAATATTGATAAAACTACTTCTGATCTTCAAAAAATTTGCTTGGCTCAAATCTTATCTAATTCTATTGGAAAAAAAAGAAAACCTTTCTTTATTGTAGATATAGAGCCAACAGAGTCATTTAATCAAAGCACTGTTTCTGCACGATATGCGGGCATGTCAGGATATTTGATGGCTGCAACTTCAAGAAAATACTTACTTAAGATAGATAAAGACGGAAAAATTACTATTGATAAAAAAAATATTGATGATTTTTTAATTAGTCTAAAAAAAGAACCAATTATACTCATTGGTTATACCTATATGTTATGGTCTTACCTTCTAAAAAATAATGAAATTAATTTAGAAAATATATCATGCCACAAAGATACTAAGATAATTCATTTCGGTGGATGGAAAAAATTAGAAAATCAAAAAATTGATAAAAAAGAATTTATCTTTAAACTTAAAAAATTGATCAATATAAACGTAAATTCTATATTAGATATATATGGCTTTTCTGAACAACTAGGAACTATATATATTTCTGAAGGTTACGGTGGATGCAATGTAAGCTCTTATTCTCATGTATTAATTAGGGACCCAAAAACATTAGAGGTTGTAAATGATGGAAAAAATGGATTTATGCAGTTCTTATCAATCATACCTCTAAGTTATCCAGGTTTTTCAATACTAAATGATGATATAGGTTATATATCCAGAAGAAAAATAAATAACAATTTTGAACAAATAGAATTTAAGGTGGAATCAAGGCTAGACAATCTTGAGGCAAGAGGCTGTGGCGACACGCTGCCAAGTCATTATTATATTTAAAATGGAAATACTTTTTTCAAATAAAAAAAAAGGAAGTACAAAAATCGAAGAATTTTTTGATAAAAAAAATCCATTAGCGGACAATAATATTGATGAAATCATTGACACATTAAATGAAATTTCGAATTATTGGCTTTCAAAAAATTTTAAAATGAGAGATATTTTTGTTAGAAACTCTCTTGGTTTTATTATCCCTTGGCTTAGTAAAAAAAATTCATTGGAAATATTAAAATTAAGTTTTGAAAATTATAAAATATTAGATGATCCAACTTCATTTTCAAAAAAAAATCTAAAATTATTTGGAAGACCTTGTGGCACAGCTTTACACTGGTTGGCTGGAAACGTACCAGTAATAAGCTTGATATCATTATTTCAAGGGTTAATAACAAAAAATAAAAATATAATTAAAGTATCCAAATCTTATAAAAAATTATTACCGTCAATATTTGAAGATATAAAAAAAAATCTTAAAACTAGCAAAAAGTTTAAAAAGGTTATAGAAAATATACTAAATTCATTACTTATTATATATGTTGATCATGATGATGATCTAAGCCTAAATTTTTTATCGAAAAAATCTGATATTAGAATTATATGGGGAGGAGAAAAAGCAGTCACAAAAATTGCTAAGCTACCAAAAAAAATAAATTGTAGAGATATTATATTTGGCCCAAAGATTTCAATTGCTTATATCTCTAAAACAAAAATTCAAACAAGAGATAATATAAAAGAATTTGCAGAATTGTTTGTGAATGATGTATTTAATTTTGATCAGCTAGGATGTAATTCTCCTCACAATCTTTTTATAGAAAAAGGATCTAAATTTAAATTAATTCAAATTGCAGAGATACTTTCAAGGAGTTTCAATAAAAAAATTTTAAAAATTAATTCCTACACAGATCCAGCAAATAAATACAATATTTTAGTAAAAAATTTTATTCATTGTCTAGATAAAGGTAACAAATCATTAAGTGGTAAAAATTTTGAATGGAATATTTATATAAATAAACAAACTAAAGTTGAAGATCCGCTATATAATAGAAGTATTTTTATTAATGAAGTAAAAGATTATAATGAATTAATAAATATTATGCCAACTAACACTCAATCAGTTGGGATATACGCGTCTCACGAAGAAAAAAAACAAATTGTAAAAAAACTTTCTTATAAGTTTGTTGACCGATTTCCAGAAATTGGCTCAATGTCTCTATATCAAAATCCCTGGGATGGTTATTTGCCCATGCAAAATATGATTAGATGGATATCTTATTAATTAAATTTTTACGAGAGATCTTAGATATTTTTTTCAGAAACAGTAAATAGCAAACCTTCAAATTATTTTTGAAACTAAACAATTTTATAATTCTTTTAATTTCCCTAAAAAAATTGTAATGTTTTAATGATTTGATAAAAAAATCTATTAAAACTTTAAATTCAAAAATAAATTAGTCACGTGAAAAGTTATAATAATCATTTAATTTCAACAAAAAGTTATGGTGAAGCTCAAAATGTGAATTATCGCCCAACAATGCGCTCAAGTGCTGTTTTTCCTTTAATACACAAAGCCTCAAAAATAAAAAGTATTTATACTTTTATGGGATATTGGATGAGAAAAAGAAACATACCTTTAGTGACTGTCCTTGTAACAATTAGAGATCAAAATGGTAACAAAATAGAAGTTCGTTCAATTGAAGTAAAATCGGTTAAATCTTATGCTATTTCCAGCACAGAATTGATTTCTAAAAAAGAATTTTTTGGAAGTGTAGAGTTTGAAATATTTTCTGCTGTAGATATGGTTTTTCCTTATCCAGCAATTACCTTCGGCTTAGAAGGTATAAACGGTTTAACATTCGTCCATACATGTGGAAGAGTTTATAATGATTTTGATGATTTAAAATCTAATGAAGAAAAAATAGTTCCAGAGACTGGATTTGATTTAATAGTAGGTAAATTATATGATCCATTTTTTTCTTTCATTAATGGACCTATAAAAATTAAAAATAAAAAAGTTGAGTTGGAATATATTAGTTCTAAAAATAAAAAAAAAATTATTCATAAAACAATTAAAAATATTGAGCCCTACGGATTAGGTTGGATAAAATTATTTGAAGGAAATCTAAAAAATTTATTTGAAGAGGGAGAGAAAATATGTGTTAAAATTAGACACAGCTTTGAAGGTTTTTTTCCAAGATTTGTTGCTGGTAACATTTATAGAAACTTTGAAGATGTTAGTCTTACCCACAGTTATTATGATACATCAATAGATAAATCTGATAGTAGTTGCTGGAAAAATCCATCTACTAAAAAATATTTTGATAGTGTTTTATCAATACCTTTTGATACAAAATTTTCAGAAACAGAGTTAGCAATTTATCCTAATTTAACTCATTCACCAACAAATTTGAAATTTGAACTTTATAACGAATTAGGTGAGCTGATTGACACCACACCTTTTAATCAAAAAATAGCTACTAAAAATAACAAACTAATTTATGTTAAATTACTTAAAGTTTTTTCTAAACACAAAAATAAATTGAAAGATGGAAATATAAGAGTAGTTTTTGATGGTTTTGGAGTGATCCCAGCTCGTATGAAGTTTGGTCTAAACTTTGAAAATTTTGATAAAAATAACAATCTTCCAAGTAATATTTGTTTTAATGCTGTAGTTCCAAATATGAAAATTTTGGAAAAGCCAGAAACTTTTCATTGGTGCGCTATTTTTGATCCTAATTTCCAAAAAATCTACTTACACAATACATCATTTGTAAAAAAGGGTTTCCGAGATGCTTTAATAAAAATTAACGTTTATAGAAAATCTGATGATAAAAATTTAGAGTGGAGAATAAATATTCCTTACAATGGATCTAAAGAAATAATAAAATCATATAAAAGCAAACTAAATAAATTTCTCAAAAAAGAGATAGGGTGGATTTCATTTTCTTGCTCATCACCATTTGTAACTGGTTACTATGTAACTGACTATGGCAAAGGGGTTATTGGTGCAGATCATTTATATTAACAAATAGAAAAATTAAATAAATCGATATTCTTAATTTTTTTTTTTTATGGGAGTATTTTTTTTATAAGAATTTTTGGATGTTGTATTTAAAAGCTTTAAAAACCAACTAGGGTCTAATCCATTATTTGGTCTAACAACTTTTATATTTTTTCTTGAAAAGAGGTCTCCTTTTTTAATATCTTTAATTGCATAGATTGATCTACGGTAAATTGTGTTTTTTTTATCTGTTTTTATTTTATAAGATTTATTTTTACCTAACATTGAATAAACTTCTCTTAACATGTTTGAGTAAATTTTTATGTCCTCACCCTTTGCAGAAAAAGCAATATCTGGCGCATTTCTTTGTCCTTTCAATGCAATATGTTTTTCTATTACTTCTGCACCAGATGCTACAGCTGTTGCTGCTACTAAATTATTTGTTGAATGGTCAGAAAATCCTATTTGACATTTAAATTTTTTTTTTAAAATTTTTATATTTTTAAAATTAAAATCTTTAATTTTAGATGGATAGTTGCTTACACAGTACAATAATATAATTTTCTTAGTTCCAAATTTTTTTGCACATTTAACAGCATTTTCCACCTCTTTTAAAGATGCCATACCAGTTGAAATGATTAGAGGTTTGCCCGTCGAGGCAATCTTCTTTATCAATGGAAGATGTGTAATTTCAAAAGATGCTAGTTTGTAGATAGGACAATGAAGTTTTTCAAGTAGATCTACTGCACTTTCATCAAATGGAGAGCTAAAACAAGTAATATTATTTTTTTTTGCAAAATTAAAAAGTTCTTTATGCCATTTAAAAGGAGTTTGATATTTTTTATAAAGATCCCAAAGATAAAAACCTTTCCATAAACCATTCTTTATTTTAAATTCTGGTCTTCTACTGTTTAAGGTGATTGTTTCAGGTGAGTAAGTCTGTAATTTTACAGCATCAGCTCCATATTTTTTTGCATTTAAAATGAGCTTCTTAGCTAATTTTATAGAACCATTATGATTTGCAGAAATCTCAGCGATAAAAAAAGGTTTTTTTTTAAAAAAATTTTTTAGCATTTAATTAAATTTAATATCAACTCAACGATGTAATTACAAAAATTTTTTTTAGTTTATATATCAAGCAAATTTAGCTATTAATTACTATCAATTCTTCTAAAACTATAACTGATAACAGCTGAACTGTTTTATAGCTTTCTAAAGTCAGTTAAAGTATCACTTTAATTCGAAAACTGCTATTCCTTTAAGTATGCTCAAACTATTCATATAATTTTCATTATTAGATTTTTTGCAAAGAATTATTAATCTTTGTTTTTAATTTTAATATGTTAATCATTTAACATGACTATAAAGAAATATTACAATATTGCTAAAAAAAAACTTTTTCCAATAACAAGAAGTTTAACGGGAGATGGAGTAAAAAAAACATTAAAAATTATACAAAAAGAATTTCCAAAACTTAAGATAAAAAAATTTAAATCTGGAACAAAAGTTTTTGATTGGAAAATTCCAGAAGAATGGAATGTGAAAGATGCTTATGTAATTGATAAATATAATAATAAAATCATTGATTTCAAAAAAAATAATTTGCATTTAGTTAGTTACTCAATTCCTATAAAAAAAAATATTACAAAAAAAAAATTATTTAAAAATTTATATTTTAAAAAAAAACAACCTAAAGCAATACCATATATAACTTCTTATTATAAAAGAAGATGGGGATTTTGTATTACATATGAAGAGTATAAAATTTTAGATAAGCGATATTCAATAAAAGATAAATTTAAAGTGGTTATTAATTCAAAATTAAACAAAAAAGGTAACTTAAATTATGGTGAATTTATTTTAAAAGGCAAGTCTAAAAAAGAAATATTGATTTCTACATATATCTGTCATCCATCAATGGCTAATAATGAGTTATCTGGACCCATAGTATCTATGGGATTAATAAATCATTTTAAAAATAAAAATTTAAATAAAACATTAAGATTTATTTTTATTCCAGAAACAATTGGTTCAATATCTTATTTAAGTAAAAATTTTAAATATTTAAAAGAAAATATTATTGGTGGATATAATCTTTCTTGCATTGGTGATGAGAGACAACATTCTTGTATGTTTTCAAAATATCAAAATTCACCATCTGACGAAGCAATCATTGAAGCCTACAAATTGCTAAAAATAAATAATTATAAAGTTTATTCATTCTTGGAAAGAGGTTCAGATGAAAGACAATATAACTCTCCTGGTATTGATTTAAAAATTTCTTCAATTTTTAGAACAATGTATGGTAAGTACCCTGAATATCATACATCATTAGATAACTTTAATTTTGTCACCCTAAATGGTTGTTCTGGTGGTTTCAACGTAGCTAGAAAATCAATAGAAATATTATTAGAAAGAACTTATCCACGAACTAAAATAATGTGTGAACCTCAAATGGGTAAAAGAGGTTTGTATCCAAATTTATCTACAAAAAAAAATAAATTAACTCAGAGTTATATGGATTTTCTTCAATATGCTGATGGAACAAATTCTTTAGAGAGGATTTCTAATATAATTAAAGTAAATTTAAATTCTGTAAAAAAAATTTATAATATTTTATATAGATATAATCTTATAGATTAATCTCTGAAAAAAACAAATTCAACAAATGAAAGAAAAAAAAATAAATATTGATGCATTAAAATATATATTAGATAGATTGGAAATCGAAAATAAGAACATCTATCTTGGCATAGATCTTTTTTCTTTATTAAAACATTTAAATATAAAAAACTACAATTATTTTGAGTCAACTGAGTATGTTTTAAATTATATAAAAGATACTTTAGGAAAAGAAGCAAATATAATAATTCCTGTGTTTAATTTTGATTGTGTAATAAAAAAAAAATTTTATAAAATTAGTTCAAATGGACAGAGTGGTGCTTTTGGAAACATACTATTAAAAAAATATTTTAATCTTAGAACTTATCATCCGATGTACTCATTTCTATGTTTTGGAAAAAAAGTAAATGATTACAAGAAAAATAGAAATAAAAATGCTACAGGAAAAAATTCTTTGTGGAAAAATTTTATTGATGAAAAGTATGACCTCATTACTATAGGTCATCACTGGAACAGATCATTTACACATGTCCATTATATTGAAAACTTACTTAATGTTGATTATCGTTTTAATTTAAATTTTTCTGTAAAATATTTTGAAACAAGAAAAAAATTTTTTAATAAAAATTTTTCTTTTTTTGCAAGAAAAGATGAGATTTGTGAATTTTCTGGTGTAACTTTTAATTGCGACAAATTATTCATGAAAGAAAAAATATCAAAATTTTATAAATATAAAAATTTAATTTCATTTAAACTCAATATAAATCAAGCATCAAAAATGTTAATTGAAGATTTAAGAAAAAATTCAGAAAATTTAATTTCATATATTAGGCCCAATAAAACTAACAAAAAAGTACTTAACTCAGAGGATGGAACTATGCTTTCTTTAGAAAAAAAATATTTAAAATTATAAAAAATTTTATATCATAAAATTTTTATCTAATGTAAATTAACTCTAAAAAAATATGAAAGAAAAACTAATAGATAAGTATAATAAAGTTTTTATTAAATCTTTTAAAATTAAAAAAGACAAACTAAAAAATCTTAAATACCAATCTATCACACAATGGGATTCGGTTGGTCATATGTCAATGATAGGCAATCTTGAGGAAACTTTTAAAATTACTTTTGAAATGGATGATATAATTGATTTTAGTTCATATGAGTATGGGAAAAAAATTTTAAGAAAATACAAGGTCAAAATTTAAAAAATTGAAAAAAAAAAGTTTAAATAGCCTTGAATTATTAAATTATCAACCCAATAGATATCCATTTTTAATGATAGATTATGTAACTGAAGTTGTGCCAGGTAAATTAGCTAAAGGATACAAAAACTTTACGAACAATGAATGGTTTTTTCCAATACATTTTCCTGGTCACCCTAATGTACCAGGAGCATTACAACTTGAAGCTATGGCGCAAATGTTAACTGTTGCAATTACAACTTTGCCTGGAAATAAAGGAAAAGTTACCCACGCAATTTCACATCAGGTAAGATTTAGAAGAGAAATAGTTCCTGGAGAAAAATTAGAGATAGAAACAAAAGTTTTATCCTGGAAAAGAGGGCTTTGCAAAGGTTTAGGGAAAGGCATAGTTTCTGGAGAAATTGCATGTGAAGCTGAAATGATAATTACCATACCTGAAATTTTAGACAAATTTACTCCAAAAAAATAAATTTTAATGACTGTAGAAAAAACAGATATCCTAATTATAGGAACAGGGGCATCAGGTGCTGCTTCTGCTTGGAATTTGAGTAAGTTAAATTTAAAAATAACCTGTCTTGAACAAGGTCCATTTATTGACAAAAAAGAATACTCATTCAATAATGTCGATAGAGAAATATATAAATTAAAAGATTTTAATATTGATCCAAATCAAAGAGGTCTGGAGTCAGATTACCCTATAAATGCTGACAACTCTCCTATCTCGATTGCAAACTATAATGCTGTTGGTGGTTCAACTCTAATTTATTCAGGACATTATCCCAGATTCCACCCATCGGATTTTAAAACAAAAAAAATTGATAATATAGGATCTAATTGGTTGTTTGATTATTATACTTTAGAAAAGTATTACAACTTAAATGATAAAATGGTTGGAGTTTCAGGTCTTACAGGTGATCCTGCATATCCAAAAATCAATAATTTGTTACCAGCTCTTGATATTGGATACTCAGGAGAAATATTAGCAAAGACTTTCAATAAACTAGGTTGGCATTGGTGGCCGTCGTATTCAGCTGTAAAAAAATCAAAAAAATTTGAAAAAGGTATCAGACCTACTGCAGTTGAAATGTATTTAAAAAAAGCTATCAAGAATGGTGTCATTATCAAGCCAAATTCTAGAGTTTTAAAAATTGAAACATCCTCAAAAAATATTGCAACAGGTGTCATTTATGAAGATAAAAGTAAAAAAAAAAAAATTTTAAAAGCATCAATAATATTGTTAGCAGCTAATGGTATTGGAACACCAAGAATTTTATTAAATTCTTCAAATAAAAAATTTCCTAATGGTCTTGCAAATTCTTCAGGTCAATTAGGTAAAAATTTAATGCTTCATCCTTTGGGTTATGTAGAAGGATACTTTAAAAAATTTCTAGCGTCAAATGAAGGGGCTGAGGGATGTTCTTTGTATAGTCACGAATTTTATGAAACAAAAAAAAAAAGAGATTTTAAAAGAGGTTATACAATTCAACTTTTAAAAGCTCCTGGACCTATTGAAACTTATCATTATTTAAAAAAATTTAATAAAATTAAATTTGGAAAATCTTTTTTCAGGGATTTTTTCAATTATTATGGATGTACTATTCCTTTAGCAGTTATATGTGAGGATACACCAGATAAAAACAATTATGTTGAATTAGATTACACACATAAAGACAGCAGTGGAATGCCTGGTGTTAAAATATATTACAAATTATCAAAGAATACTAAAAAGATGCTTTCACATGGAATCAATCAGTGTAAAAAATTACTAAATAAAGCAAAAGCAAAAAATGTTTTGGCTTTTGGACCGGTAAGAAATACAGGCTGGCACCTTGTGGGTACAGCCAAAATGGGAGTTTCGAAAAAAAATTCTGTAGTAAATAAATTTGGTCAATGTCATGACATTAATAATTTGTTTATCATTGATAGTAGTATCTTTCCTTCATCTTCTGGAGTAAATATAGCATCAACAGTACAAGCTGTTTCTCTAATGATATCTGATCATATAAAAGAAAATTTAACAAAGATCATTAAAAGATGAATCATAATTCTGGCAAATATTTATTATTTAAACGTAATTTAAGTTTAATTCTAGATACCATGATTCCAGGTGATAGCTTCATGCCCTGCTATACTAAAGCAGTTAAAGTTGAAAATATTATTCAAAGGTTTTATAAAAATAACATATTGAGTGATTTAAAAAACAAACCAATAAATCTATATGAAAAAGGAAATTTAGATAATTATATAGATATTCTGGGAGATTATATCTTGGAAGACTATTTTACCTCAAATTTGGTTATAAAAGCCTTAAACTCAAGAAAAAAAAGTTGTTTAAAAAATAAAAAAAAAGAAAATCTAACTTCACTTGTAAAAAAAGTTAATTTAAAAAAAAAATATTTTAGATATTAAATCATATATGCTTAAAGGTAAAACTGCTTTAATAACAGGTGCTAACGGAGGAATTGGGAAGACAATAGTAAATTTATTTATAAAAAATAATGCAAATGTTATTTGTCTAGTAAGAAAATCTGACAAAAAATTTAATAATTTTGTTAAAAGATTATCTAAAAATGTTACTATAATAGAGTCTGATTTAACTGATGAAAATAATTTAAAAACTAATATTGAAAAGACATTTTCTAAAATTAGAAAATTAGATATTTTAGTTAATAATGCTGGAATAGCTTCAGGATCAATCGTGGAAATGACTTCACAAAAAAATTTAAAAGAAATTTTTGATGTTAATTTTTTTTCTCAAATTAGACTAACTCAATTAGTTCTTAAATATTTGAAAAAATCAAAAATGTCGTGTATTATAAATGTTGGTTCTATTGCTGCCAAAATAGCTGATAGAGGTACTCTTGCCTATGGATGCAGTAAAATTGCATTAATGCATGCAACAAAAATTATGGCAAATGAATTTTCGAATTATGAGATTAGAGTTAACGGCATTTGTCCTAATGCTACGAATACAAAAATGTTAAAAAAAATGGATACAAAATCCAAAGATAAGCTTATTTCAAGATCTTTTATGAAAAAAGCTTGTGAACCATTAGACGTAGCTAATTTAATCCTCTATTTGTCTTCAAAAAATTCTGAATATATAAATGGACAAATAATATTCATGGATGGTGGAATGGAGTGTTAAAACAAATCAACAAAATTAAAAGATTAACTTATAAAATTAGGAAAACTATTTTAGATATAAGCTACAATAGTGGTGAACCATCTCATATTGGTGGAGCTTTATCCATCGCAGAAATTTTAGCTGTTATATATTCTAATTTTAATATCAAAATCTTCAAACCCTTAGATAGGTTTATACTCAGCAAAGGTCATGGTTTTTTAGCTCTTCTATCAATATTATATTGTAAAAATTTTATTAAAAAGAAGGAAGCTTTTCAATTTCAAAAAAATGGTAGTGAATTTATCGCTCACCCAATAATGAACAAATCTATAGGAATAGAAACTTCAAATGGTAGTTTAGGTCAAGGTTTATCCTTTGGTGTTGGTTTGGCTATTTCATATAAAAAAAAAAATAACAATAATTCAATAATAGTTATTGTTGGTGATGGCGAATGTTATGAAGGATCTGTATGGGAAGCAGCAATAACAGCAACTGAAAATAACTTAAATAATTTGTTTATAGTGGTTGATTGTAATGGCCATCAAAATGATGGTGCCATAAATAAAATGATGAATTACCAAGAAATGAAAAAAAAATGGTTAGGTTTTGGTTGGAATGTTAATAGTTGTGATGGTCATAATATTTCTGAATTATTAAATGCCTTTAAAAAAAAATCAAAAACAAAACCGACAGCAATAATAGCAAAAACTACCAAAGGCAAAGGTGTTAAATTTATGGAGAATAATAATGATTGGCATCATGGAAGATTAACGAAAAGTATGTATCTTGAGTCTATAAAATCAATAAATAAAAATTAGCTTATGAATTTTAATTCAACAGATGCAAAACAATGGCTTAGAATGGGACCTAGAGCTATGTTTGGTCAATTCATGATGGATATAGCAAAAAAAAATAAAAAACTTATGGTTTTGAGTGCAGATTTGGGAAGATCATCTGGTCTTGCAAGATTTAAATTAGAATTCCCTAAACAATATATTTCTGTAGGCATAAGCGAACAAAACTTAATAGGAGTTGCAGCTGGCCTTGCCAATGAAGGCTTTAAAGTTTTTGTTACCTCTTTTGCTCCTTTTCTTTCTATGAGAGCTAGTGAACAAATAAGAATGAACCTTGGATACATGAAACATAACGTAAACCTTGTTGCTTTAGGTAGTGGTTTATCGATGGGATTTTTAGGAAATAGTCATTTTGGATTAGAAGACATTGCTATTATGAGAACAATTCCAAATCTGAATATTACTTGCCCTGCTGATTGTGCAGAACTAGGAAAAGTTTTAAATGATTACGCCTTTAATGATAGAGGCCCTAGCTATATAAGATTAACTGGAATCCCTGGATCAAAAAATATCTATGATAAAAATTATACTTATAAATTTGGGAGAAATATTACTATAACAAAAGGTAAAGACGTTTTAATACTTTCACACGGATCAATATTAGGTCAAATCAAGCAATCTGTTGAAGATTTAAAAAAAAATATGAGTATTAATGCTGAGCTTATTAATGTTATCTCTTTAAAACCAATAGATAAAAAGTTAATCAGTTTATTTAAAAAATACAAAAAAATCATAACAATCGAAGAACACACTTCTGTTGGAGGCTTAGGTAGTATAGTAGCTCAAAAAATTTTAAAAAATAAAATTAATACAAAATTATTTTCAATTTCATTACCAGATAAATTTGGGCCCACAGGAACTTATGATTTTCTACTAAAATATCATGGCCTAAATTCAAATAGTGTAACAAAAAAAATAATTAATTTTTTGAAAAAAAAATAAAACTTTAAATGGGATTATTCAGACTTTTCAAAAAATATAAAAAAAAAATTGCAATTATTGATCAAGAATATTCAAATTTATCTTACAAAGAAGTTTTAACACAAACAGATAAAATTAAAAAAAAAATAAAAAAAAGATCTCTTATATTAATTATATCAGAAAATTCTATTGGCTCTTTGCTCGCTTACATATTTTGTATTATTAATGATCAAGTAGCAATAATAATAGACTCTAAAACTTCTAAACAAAACATTATAAAAATATTCAAAAATTATCAACCAAATTTTGTTTTTTTGTCAAATAAAAAAAAAAATATTTTTAAAAAAATTTGTTTAGAAAAATATATTTTTTTTGATCAAATTTTGATGAAGAATAAAAAAATTACAAAGAAAAAACTTAACAAAAACTTATCTCTTTTATTATCTACATCTGGCTCTATGGGATCAATTAAATTTGTTAAACTTTCTAAAACAAATCTTAAACACAATACAAACTCCATAATTGATTACTTAAAAATTAGTGATAAAGATTGTTCAATTACAAATTTACCTACTAGTTATAGCTATATGCTATCAATAATAAATACGCATTTAGAAGTTGGAGCATCTATTGTAATTTCAAAATATTCATTAATTGAGAAAAATTTCTGGAAAATTTTTAAAAACAACAAAATTACTTCTTTTAACGGTGTTCCATATTCATATGAAATCCTTTTAAGAATTGGATTAAAAAAACTCAAAATTGATACATTAAGATATTTAACTCATGCAGGTGGTAAAATTGAAAATAACAGACTAAGTAAAATAATAAAATTTTGTAAGAAGAATAATCTAAAATTTTTTTCCATGTATGGACAGACTGAAGCTTCTCCAAGAATATCATATTTAGAACCGGAGTTTTCAAAAAAAAAAATAGGTAGTATAGGAAGGGGAATTCCAGGAAATAAAATCTATATAGTAAATAACTCTGGAGAAAAAATATTGAAACCAAATGTAGAAGGGGAAATCATATGTGAGGGTAAAAATGTATTTATGGGATATTCAAAAAATTGTGATGATCTTGAGACGCCCAATAAAGAAAATTACAAATTAAAGACTGGTGATTTAGGTTTTTTTGATAAAGATGGTTTTTTTTATGTAACAAGCAGAATAAATAAAATTGCAAAAATATTTGGTAATAGGATCGATTTGGGTGCTTTAGAAAATTTAATGAGTCTTAAAGGATATAAGACTGCTTGTTTAAGTAATAATAACAAGATTTTTATATTTATTGAAAAAAAATATAATAAAAAGATTTTAATTAACGTCATTTCCAAAATTACAAATCTTAACGTTAGTTCTTTTGAATTGATTAAGTTAAAATATTTTCCAAGAACATCAAATAACAAAATAAGCTATAATGATTTAAAGAAATTAGATGCTAGATTATAAAACATTATATAACACTGATCCTTTTGGACTTAATATTAAAAAAAAAGATCCTTGGTATTTAGAAAATCAAAAAAAACTTTGTTTATATCATTATAAAAATTCAAAAAACTACAAATTAATTTTAGATAATATCTTTAAGTCGATCTCTAAAGTAAAAAAAATATCTAACCTTCCATTCATTCATACTTCTTTATTTAAAAATTTTAATTTAATTTCGATTAATAATAATAAAAATATTTCAACATTTAATTCTTCTGGGACATCTAATTCAAAAAGATCAAAAATTAATTTAGATCCAAAAACTTCTTTGCTACAGACAAAAGCACTCAGTATAATTTTTTCAAAAATAATGAATAAAGATAAAGATATTTTTTTTATTGAAAATAAAAATTTTTTTAACTCTGTAGAGGCTATGTCCGCAAAAGGTGCTGCTATTAAAGGTTTTGGTCAACTATGCAAAAGAAAATATTTTATTTTAGATAGAAATAATAGAATTAATTTTTCTATATTAAAAAATTATTTAAAAAAAAATAAGAATAAAGAGTTTATTATTTTTGGCTTCACTAGCTCAATATGGTTTAATTTATTAAAAGAGGCTAAAAGGCAAAAAATTAAGTTTAAAAAAAATCAAGGAATATTAGTTCACGGAGGTGGATGGAAAAAAATGTACAACTTAAAAGTAGATAACAATAAATTTAAAAATGAAATTAAAAATGTATTTGGATTAAAACAAGTTTACAACTATTATGGAATGATAGAACAAACAGGTTCTGTTTTTCTAGAATGCGAAAAAGGATTTTTTCATTGTTCTACTTTTTCAGACGTATTTATTAGAAATTCGAGATTAAAATTAAGTAAGATTAAAGAAAAAGGCTTAATACAAACCCTATCTTTATTGCCACTAAGTTATCCTGGACATAATATTTTGACTGAAGATATAGGTATAATTCATGGTATTGATGATTGTTCCTGCGGGAAAAAAGGGAAATATTTTTCTGTTTTAGGTCGTGTACCTGAAGCAGAACTTAGAGGATGTAGTGATGTTACATAAATTAAGTAGTAAAATTAAAATTTTAGTTGGCAACTTTAATTTAAATGATGGTCCATATAATGTTTTTGATGAAAATATAATTTTATTGTTAAATGAAATTTCAAAAGAAATATTAAATAATAAAACATGCAAGAAGTTTCCAGATTTAATTACATTTGGTTTTTGGTGCAGGAAAAGCAATATAATAAAAATATTAAATAATTATAATTTTTTTAAAAACAGAATGGGGCGAGGAACTGTATTACATATAGCTCCCTCAAATGTACCAACAAATTTTGCATATTCAATGGTTTTTGGATTATTATCAGGTAACAATAATATAGTACGTCTTCCTAGTAAAAATTTTATTCAAGTAAAAATATTATGTGAAATCCTAAAAAAATTATCTACAAAAAAATTTTATAAAAAAAGTTTTAATAGGTTGCTATTAATAAAATATGAAAACTCAGACTTAATATCATCAAAACTTTCTCAAAATGTAGAAGCAAGAATAATTTGGGGTGGAGACATTACGGTCAATAAATTTAAAACATTTAAAACAAAACCCAGATGTATAGATTTAGCGTTTGCAAATAGATATTCAATATCACTAATTGATTCAAACAAATTAGCAAAATTAAACCCTAGTAATCTATCAAGTTTAACTAAAAAATTTTATAATGACTCTTATACTATGGATCAATTCGGCTGTTCTTCACCAAACAGTATATTTTGGCTTGGAAAAAATAATTTTGCTAAAAAAAAATTTTGGTTTGAATTGAGTAATATAGTTAATAGAGAGTACGATCTTGACTTATCGGGTGCTAACAAAAAAATTTCAAATTTAATGAATTTTACTTTAAGCAGAAAAAGGAATTTTAAGTTAAATATTAAAAATTTTAATTTAATCACACTTAAAAGTAAAAAATTAAATTTTGATAATTTTGAAAATATAAATTTTGGAACTTTTTTTGAGATTGATCTTGATAATATAAATCAGTTGAAAGAATATACTTCTGAAAAATTACAAACTATTACTTATTATGGAATGGATTTCGAAATTATAAAAAAATTTATTATTAATAATAGAGTTAAAGGAATTGATAGAATTGTACCGGTAGGTAGAGCTTTTGATTTAACACCAGAGTGGGATGGAGTTGATATTATTGCTACTTTATCAAGAACTATAGGAATTTAATGAAAAAATTAAATAAAAAAGAAATAATACTACTAACAAAAATAACCGAACCATTTTTGATGATTGATAGTATTGAAGATATTTTAGATTTAAAATCTGCAACAGGAAAAAAAAAAATAAACAAAAACTCATGGTTTTTTAAGTGTCACTTCATTAATCAACCAATTATGCCTGGAACATTAATAGAAGAAGCTATGCTTCAAACAATTGTAGGTACATTGTATTCTAATAAAAAATTTAATAATAAAATTTGTCTAGTAACTAGCTGTAAGACTAATTTTTATTCGAAAGTTGATAAGCCAACAATATTAAATATAGATATTAAAATCTTAAAAATCACAAAATTAAAAGTTGAGACTACTGCTTTAGTCAAAAATCATGAAAATATGAAAATCGCGAGTGGAAGTTATAATTATTTTATATCAAAAAAATGAAAAAAAATATATTTCCAATAAAGTATTCTGCATTAAATATAATCAAATCTGAAAAAAACAAAATTACAAATAAAATTACTAAAAACAACTTTTTAAAAAAAGATAATATTAAAAAAAAATTTGTAGTAATTAAAGTAGAGTATGCAAGTTTAAATTATAAAGATTTTCTAATGTCTCAAGGGCACAGTGGTTTAATTAAAAGATTTCCTCATATTCCTGGTATAGATGCATGTGGCACTATTTATTTCTCGAACTCAAAAAAATTTCATAAAAATGATAAAGTATTTGTGATTGCTCATCCACTAGGTGTTGAAGCCAATGGTTCTTTTTCAGAATATATTACAATACCTGATCATTGGGTTGAAAAATTACCAAGAAGTTTAACTTCAAGAGAAATTATGATGATTGGCACTTCAGGCTTTACAGCAATAAAGGCATTAAACAAATCATTAAAAATAATTGTGAAAAATAAAAATAAGCCAGTATTAGTTACAGGAGCTACAGGAAATGTTGGAATGTTTTTAATATTCTTACTATCAAATATTGGAGTAAATGTTGAAGCAGTCACTTCTAAAGTAGAAAATAATATAATTTTAAAAAAAATGGGTGTAAAAAAGGTCCATATTTTAAAAAATTTTCTTAAAACTCCAAATTTTCCACTTTTAAACGAAAAATATTCAACTATTTTTGATAATCTAGGAGGTGAAATGATCCCTGTTAGTCTAAAATATCTTATTAAAAAAGGAATTCTTGTTTCAATAGGAAATGTTTTAGGAAATATATCTAATGTAAATATTTTACCTTTAATATTAAGAGAGGTGAGCATTATAAGTGTAAATGCTGAATGCACTTCATCAAATGAACGAATAAATATTATTAAAAACTTTAAATCAATAAAATTGAAAAAACAACTACTGAGAAAAACAAAAACAATTACTTTAAACGAAGTTTCAAAAATGTTTAGGCAAAAAAACTATCAAAAGAAAACTGTGAGGTATGTCATTAAAATCTAAGTGATATTTTTTAATAATGAAAAATATTAATATCAAAATTTGTTAAAAATTTTTTTCAGTGCATAAATCAAGCCAATTGAGCTATTAGTACTGGTCAGCTGCACGCATTACTGCGCTTCCACATCCAGCCTATCAACGTGGTGGTCTACCACGGCTCTATAGGAA
>Ga0181553_10000115_pt1 | contig 58320 bp, 53 predicted proteins | sample 011ome_17_FD_133753 | JGI IMG/M metagenome (GOLD analysis project Ga0181553, IMG submission 133753) | Coastal salt marsh microbial communities from the Groves Creek Marsh, Skidaway Island, Georgia - 011502XT metaG (megahit assembly) | ecosystem: Environmental > Aquatic > Marine > Intertidal...
ATCCTGAACGCTATCAACGATTGATGATGGCCCATCCACAGGTTTTTGAATTTCGCCCTGTGGGAAAAGCTATTTACCTAGAGACTCAAAATAAACCGCCCCTCTCGCATATTTGGTTCAAGACCAAAGAACAAATTAAAGCAGATACTGCCTTACAACATCAACTCCTTGCTTTTGCTTCGGATTACAGCCTGCTCTTGTCAGCTACCCTACCTCACAGAGAAGCATTTGAAAGTCACAAAATCTACTATGCTAGTTTAGATCATGCGTTGTGGTTTCACCGTGATTTTAAAATAGATGATTGGCTGTTGTATGCCATTGAAAGTCCGAGTGCTTCTAATGCCAGAGGTTATGCAAGGGGGAGTATTTTTGATCGCTCAGGGAGGATGGTTGCCTCGGTCTCCCAAGAAGGATTAATGAGAAAATTTAAATAAATAAGTACGTACAAGATGAATAAAATTCTAGTTTTTGGATTGATGAGTTTTTATTTATTACATCCTCTTGCTGCCCAAGAATACAGTAAAGTTGAAGGTGTTTGGAATGCCGCATTCATAGATCTACCACTAAATGATAAACTCAGTTTGCGATCTGAATTTCATTTTAGAACTGTTGATTATTTCAATGTTTGGAATCAGCAGATTTTTAGACCCCAATTGACTTACACGGATTCTAAAAACATCAAATGGACGGCAGGTTATTCCTACTTGCGCAATTTTGATTCCGACATCAACGCATATCCCAGAGTTAGAAATGAGCACAATATATGGGAGCAGGTAGTGTATATAATTCCCTTAAAAAAGAGTTCTTTATCGACTTGGATTCGCCTTGAACATCGTTTTCAGGAAGAATTACCCCTTCAAACCAATCGATCATTGAGAAGTTTTGACTTTTCAAGTAGAATACGTTTTCGCTTTACTTATGAGCGTCCTTTGTCTAAACCAGAAGCCAAAGTTCCTGTAAATTTCATTTTTTACGATGAGGTTTTTACCATTATGAGTCCAGGAGGAACTCCTTTTAAGTTCAATCAAAACTGGACCTTTTTCGGACTGGGGATTAAGCTAACCGATAAGATGAGAATTAATACGGGCTTTCAAAAGAACACTATTTTTAAATCTACAGACAATTATTTGAAAAACAGATTGTGGAATACCATACTGTTTTACAAAATTTAAAAGAGTATTGAGTCTATACAGTTTTTATATTTTTTGATTTAGTTGTAGCTTCATATCAAAAAACACAATGATTTTAACTCCACGATTTTTAGTAGCACTGGCTGTTTTGATTGGCACAAACTCTTTAATTGCCCAACAGTCTTTTTTTAAAGCAGCCGAAGGAAGCCATTGGTTAAGTACAGATCTTCACATCCATACGGTTTTTTCTGATGGAGCTGTCTGGCCAAGTATTAGAGTAGAAGAAGCTCGAAGAGAAGGCTTGGATCTTATTGCGATGACTGAACATTTAGAATACCAGCCCCATGAGGAAGATATTCCACATCCAGACCGAAATCGATCCTATGCAATTGCATCGGGTATGTTGAGTGAAGACGAAGTGCTTCAGGTGATTAATGGTTCTGAAATCACACGTGAAATGCCTCCAGGACATATCAATGCAGTTTTTGTTAAAGACGCTAACGCTTTACTTCATTCGGATTCATTATCAGGAATACAGGAGGCTAATAAGCAGGGAGCCTTTGTTTTTTGGAATCACCCAAACTGGGAAGCGCATCGAAGTGATGGGATAGCACGTTTGGAGCCTTTCCACAACTATTTAATTTCAAATAAATTACTTCACGGCATTGAGGTGGTCAATGAAACTACCTTTTCTGAGGAGGCATTAGAAATTGCTTTGGAGAATGATCTTACCATTTTAGGAACCTCTGACATTCACGGATTGACGGATTGGGCACATCAAATTGCAACAGGAGGTCACCGCCCTATGACTTTTGTCCGTGTCACTGAAAGAACACCAGCGGCGGTAAAGAAGGCTCTGTTTGAGCGCAAAACCGTGGTTTGGTTTAATGACCTAATAATTGGAAAAGAAGCAGAAGTCTCAAAACTGGTTAAAGAAAATATTCATTTTGGAAAGCCAAATTACGCTGAGGATAAAACAATTTTAAATGTTGAGGTGACCAATGAAAGTAGCCTTCCTTTCCAAATGGAATATACGGGAGAATACAGTTTTCATCAAAGGAGTTCAGTCTTTACCCTTCCACCCAAAACATCTATACGTTTACAAGTCAAGACGATATCCAAAAAACAAAGCATTATCTTACCTTTTAGAATTTTAAATGCTGTAATTGGTTCTAAGCAGTATCTTGAGCATCAATTTTTAGTAAAATAATTGAGAAAGTACTATTTTTATCAGGTAGTGATGTGTGATTTATGATTAAAGACAGTAATTGGAGACCGCTTCCAAGCTATTTAACAGTAAGGGAAAGTACGATCGAGGGATTGGGCCTTTTTGCCACTGAGGACATTAAGGAGGGGACTGATTTGGGCATCACTCACGTTTACGATCAGCGTTTTCACGATAATTATTTACGGTTACCACTTGGAGCCTTCATAAACCATCATCAAATCCCAAATTGTAAGGCTGTTTTTTGCGAAGAGGATAAAAAATTAGGGAAAGTCAAGCATATTCGGATTGTTGCTTTAAAAAACATTGACAAGGGGAGCGAGATTACTGTAAAATATGTTATCAACAAATTGGACAATCCAAACTGGGAGCACGAGTATGAGATGACTCAATAATATGTTTTCAGATCACTTTTCTAAATATCGTCCAAAGAGTAACCAATAAAAGAATCCAGAGACGTAAACAAGGGACTTTAGGTAATTCATTTAAATAGTTTTTTCAAAATTACACTGCCATCAAATACTTAGTGTTAGCCAATTGTTATTAAAAACTTAATCTAAAATCAAGAGTTTGTTTAACTTTTTTGTAATTTTGATTTATCAATTCTTCATTGATGAATTGGTTTATGGTTATAGCCTTTGGGAATACTTCCTGAAGGCTTTTTTTTGTAAAAGCTTAAGTTACGTCACGTTTTGTGTCGTCAAAATTGAGATAAGCTTTTGAGCTGACTATTTTTTGAAGTTGATTTACCAACCACCAAAGGTCCTCAAAACGGGTGTAAAGAGGAGTTATTCCGATACGAATATAGCTTGGAGGTCTGAAGTCGGGAATAATTTTAGTTACCTCCTGACCACCGGCAATTAATGCCTGACAGATCTGCCATGCCTGGGGGTGGGACACTGCTATATGAGACCCTCTAAATGAAGAATCCATTGGACTGTAAATACTAAAGTCGAGTGGAAGTAAGACCTCATTTACTGCATTGAGTAAAAACTCGGATTGTTGTACACTTTTGGCCCTCAAATGATCCATACCAGCCTCAAGGATAAGATCGATTCCAGCCTCTACTGCTTGCATAGAAAGAATGGGTGGAGTTCCGTTATTAAAGCGCTCTAATCCATTTGAAGGGGTATATTTTGGATTGAATTCGAATGGCTTATCATGTCCAAACCATCCTTGGATAGGATTTTCCAGTTGCAGATGAAAATCTTTATGGAGGTATAAAAAAGCTGGTGATCCAGGTCCACCATTCATATATTTGTAAGTACACCCTAAGGCTACTTTTGTTTCTGTCTCCTTAAAGTCAATAGGAACAGCCCCAACAGCATGACTCAGATCCCAGACGATAATACTATTGTGTTCCGCAGCCCAACGATTGAGCTCCTTAATAGGATAACAATAGGCACTTTTGTAAGTAACGAGACTTAGACAGATAATTCCTGGTTTTTTTTTGATCAACTGCTTGAGTTTTTCAAGGTTTGCTTCTATCTCCTGACTGTAAGTAATAGTGGATAGTGTCGTTTTTGGAAGCTGTTTAACCAGTCCATCCAAGACATATAAATCTGTTGGAAAATTTAAACTATCTGAAATTAGATGAGTAGGGTATTGTTTTGATTGAAGTAAGGCATATAGAATTTGGTAGAGGCGCACAGAGGTAGATTCTCCAAAAACAATTTCATTAGACTCGGCATTTAGCAGCAAACCGTATTTTTTTGATATGCGCTCAGGAAGTTCCAACCAATTTTCATTCCAACTACTAATAAGTTGTTTACCCCACTGGGTTTTAATTACATTATCCAATTGCTCAGGAACATTTTTAGGGAGTTTACCCAAGGAGTTTCCATCTAAATAAATTTCACCTTCTCCGTGATAGAAACGATTTCTAAAAGAGTTTAGCCCATCTTGTTGATCTAGGATTTTTGCAGCTTTAAGATCAATCATCAGCTGTAGTTAGGAAAAAAGGAAGTATTTCATCTACCCAAGCTGCATATTGGGTTCCGCTTGGGTGAAGACCATCAGCTGCAATAAACTCCGGTTTTGAGCCCACAGTTCTTGAAAGGGGTGTAATGTCAATAAATTGAATTTCTTCCCTTGTACAAACTTCATAAATGACTTGATTAAAATTGTCGATTTCTAAAGCTATTTGTTCTCGATTGCGGTCTTTTGCAAACGGCATTTTTCCCCAATCGGGAATAGAAACTACAAAAACTCGATTTTTTTTATTTCCCGCAAAAAGGATTGCTTGACTTAATAATTGCTCAAATTCAGCTTTAAATCCCTCAATACTTTTTCCTTGATATTGATTGTTTACTCCAATAAGTAAGGATACCCAATCGTAAGGAAAATCTAAAGCTGTATTGTCAATACCCATTTTTAAGTCTGAAGTAGTCCATCCTGTACGAGCGATAATTTGAGGGCGATTAATAAATATCGATTCTTTTTCTAAAGACTTTACAAGTTGATTTGGCCAGCGGTTGTCCTCAGTCACCGACTCGCCAATGGTATAACTATCACCAAGGGCTAGGTAACTCTGTTTTGGGATTTCTTCACAAGCGGTGAAAACAAGAAAAACAAAAAAAAGTAAGCAGAGTCTTTGAATCACAGCTATAAATTATAATATACCTTCCACAAAAATAGAAAATAAGATAGGAAACTAAAGATTAAGTTTAAGTATATTGTATGCATATTCAATCATATGCGTTATTTTTTCTTAGGACTTTTAGCTCCTTATTTCTGTCTTGCTCAACTGACCTTGACAACTGTAAAACTTCCATCTGAACTTGAAGAAACCTCTGGCTTAGAATATTTAGGAGAACACCTTATAACCAACAATGACTCAGGTGACAAACCCCGACTTTATGTGTTTACACCCCAAGGAGAATTGATTAAGAGTATTCGGTTTTACAACTTAAAAAATAGAGATTGGGAAGATCTTGCTGCAGACGAAGACCATTTTTATATAGCAGATACTGGCAATAACTACGCAACTAGAGAAAATCTAAGGATTTATATTTTAGGGAAAGACTTAATTCCTCAGGGGACAATCAAGATTCACTACGAGGCTCAAAAGACATTTTCCAAAGAATCTAGAAATGAATATGATGCTGAAGCATTAGCAGTTGTTGGAGAGGATTTAGTGCTTTTTTCAAAAAACAGAAAAACACTTCAGTCACAGATTTATGTCTTTCCAAAAAATGAAGGTAATTACAGTTTGATTCCAGAGCAGACTATTGATACTAAAGCACTTATTACTGCAGCAGATTACAATGAAAAAGAAGATTTAGTCGTGCTGACAGGTTACGATTTCGAGGGGAAACAATATTTCTTCACTTTGGAGCATTTTAAAAAGAATGGAATGAAAAATATTGATCTAACTCGATATACAATTCCAGTAAATCCAGCACAAATTGAAGCTGTTAAAATCATCAATAAAGAGGAGTTTTGGATCACCTCAGAAAGTGAGTCCAAAGGAAAACCTCGTTTATTTCACCTTAAACTAAATTTATAGCTAGCTCATCTAAAAAAGTAATTTATATGAAATCATCCCTATCATTATTGTTGGTATTCCTGCTCTTGAGCCCAATGACTTATAGTCAGAAAAGGAAAAAGGCATCAAAAAATTCAGTAGTAACTCTCGCTAATTTCAACAATTTAGACTGGAGGAATATAGGACCTTTTCGGGGAGGTCGCAGTGTGGCTTCTGCTGGAGTTGTCAAATCCCCTTCTACATTTTATATGGGAACTACAGGTGGTGGTGTTTGGAAAACAGAAGACAATGGAATGCATTGGAAAAATATATCAGACGGGTTTTTTAAAACGGGTACAGTAGGAGCCATAGCTGTTTCAGAAAGTGATCCGAATGTTGTTGTTGTTGGGATGGGTGAACACGCTGCTAGAGGAGTTATGTCTTCTATGGGAGATGGAGTTTACAAGTCTGATGACGCTGGGGCAACATGGCAACACATAGGTTTGGATTTGTCTAGACATATCTCTAATGTAGAAATACATCCTTCCAATCCAGACCTAATTTATGTGGCTGTGCAAGGTGCTCAGTATGGTCCTAGTAAAGAGCGAGGGATATATCGTTCTGAGGACGGGGGAGCTACATGGGAAAATGTACTCTATGTGTCACAGACTACAGGTGCAGCTTCTTTGAGTATGGATAAAAATAACCCTCGAATTTTATACGCTGCACTATGGGATCATCAACGTTCCCCCTGGCAAATGAGATCGGGTGGTGCAAATTCAGGCTTGTATAAGTCAACTGATGGTGGAGATCATTGGACTAGATTGGAAAAAGGATTACCAGAGGAATTTGGTAAGGCAGGAATTTCAGTTTCAAGAGCAAATTCAAGTCTCGTATTTGCTAATATAGAAGCGGAAGGTTCAGCCGCTGGAGTGTATAGGTCTGAGGACGGAGGAAGTACATGGAAACAAGTCAATAAGGATAGGGTCGCAGTAGCTCGATCTTGGTATTATATGGAGATTTTTGCCGATCCCCAAGATGAAAATGTGGTTTATGTACTCAATGCTCCTGTTCTTAAATCTATTGATAGAGGAAAAACATTTAAAACTTTACCCACACCTCATGGTGATAACCATCATTTATGGATTCATCCGGATAATAATCAGATCATGATCAACTCTAATGACGGAGGAGCAAATGTTTCAACAAACGGAGGTAAAAGCTGGAGTACTCAGCAAAACCAACCCACAGCTCAATTTTACCGTGTAATTGCAGACGAACAAGTGCCTTATCACGTTTATGGAGGGCAGCAGGATAATTCGGCCATAGGAATCAAAAGTAGAGACCAAGACCGCGGTATTGATTGGAAAGACTGGTATTCTGTTTCGGGCTGCGAAAGCGCTTTTTTGGCTTTTAACCCCAAAAGTCCTAGGGTAGTCTATGGTGGCTGCTATCAAGGAATTATTGAGCGTTGGGATAGAGCTACTCAAACGGTAAAGGAAATAAAAGAATATCCTGAATTGGCATTGGGAAATGCTCCGAATTCTTTTAAATATCGATTTAATTGGAATGCTCCAATCATCAGTGCTCCTTCAGATCCAAACACCATTTATCATGCTGGCAATGTTGTATTTAAAACCCAAAACGGAGGAATTGACTGGGAAGTTATCAGTCCTGATTTGACAAGAAATAATAAAAATCAACAGTTGGCAGGAGGGATACCCTATACCAATGAAGCTGCTGGAGGAGAAAATTACAATACTTTGATGAGCTTAGTTGCATCTCCGCATGATGCTGGTGTACTTTGGGCCGGAAGTGACGATGGATTGATTCACCTGACTCGAGATGGTGGTAAAACATGGGTAAATACGACCCCCAAAGGACTTAAAGAGGGGATAATTAATTCGATTGAAGTGTCTCCTCACAATCCTGAGACTGCCTATGTAGTTGTGATGCGTTATAAGTTTATGGATTTAACTCCTTATGTATATAAAACTAACAATTACGGTGAAAGTTGGGAACTCATTACTGAGGGTTTAGAAGGGCAACACAATTTCGTACGTGTTGTTCGTGCTGATCCAAAAGTTCAAGGTTTATTGTATGCAGGAACAGAAACAGGCTTTTATATTTCATTCAATGATGGAAACTATTGGGAAGCCTTCCAAAGCAATTTACCTGTAGTTCCAATTAATGACCTATTCATTCAGGATAACGATTTAATTGCAGCTACAGCAGGGCGTTCCTTTTGGATATTGGATGACCTTAGCCCACTTCAGCAGCATCAAAAAACCGAACAAATTCATTTAGTGGCACCCAAGACATCCTACCGTATTTCCTCTGTAAATACTCCAAAAAACAGCAGTCAGGGGTCAAACCCGAAGAGTGGGGTTTATTTGGATTACTACTTGCCAGAGGTTTACGATTCGCTAGAGGTTCAATTGGATATTCTACAAGATGAAAAAATGATTCGTTCTTATACTTCCAGCAAGAATAGTGATTTTAAATCATGGCCAGGAGGCCCAAATGCGGAATTAGTCCTTCCTCATAAAATAGGGTTTAACAGAACACATTGGGATTTTAGAAGAGCCCAATTACCCAGTGTAGACAAGGTTTTTGTCTATGGGAGTTATAACGGGAGTAGAGTTGCACCAGGAGGGTACACAGCGAGACTCACTTATGGCGATCAAATCAAAGAGGTAGGGATCGAAATTTTACCAAATCCAAACCTGAATTACTCTGCTGCAGACTTTAAAGACCAGCAAGAACTGTTGATCAAAATTGAAACTGCGATTAAGAATATACACGAGTCAGTAACACAAATGCGCAATGCCCAAGCTCAATTAAAGTACTACTCCAATATTTTAAAAGAAAAAGATTCATTTACAAAACTTTATGATCAAGCTAAAAGCATAGAGGAACAACTTAAAAATTGGGAAAAGGAATTGATTCAACCGAATCAGAAAACCTTCCAAGACGTGATTAATTTTAACAATAAACTCAATGCTGAACTGATGCATTTAAAAGGATACGTTGACACGGATGATCCGGAAGTGACCCAAGGAGCTAAAGACCGCTATCGCGACCTTAATGAGACTTGGCAAAAGCATAAAGATGAGTTGAAAAAAATCATTGAAGATGACTTTAGGTCTTTTGAAGAAAACTACAGAGCAGCTAAAGTCCCTGTTCTCAACGTAGAAATTGACTCCTTATAAGTTTACAGTCCGATGAGGTATTGAAACTTTAAAAAGAATTGGGTCTGGTCAACGCGAAATGGAGAGTAAAATTCATCGTTAAAGTCTTCAAGTGAATTTTGATTTCCCCCAACATAAAAAACCGTTGAAGGATTGGGGTTCCACTGAACAAGCGGTTGGATAAAAAATCGATCTGCAAAGGAATTGTACTCTGAAATGATTCTAATGCTAAAAAAGTTATTAAACTGGTAGCGTGCGGAAAAGCGTGAGATGGCTCCCTCAAAATATTTTTCTTGTGTATCCAATTTTGATAAAGTGGCGTAACGGATGGACGGAGAAAGGTTAAGTTTATCACCTAACTGAAAGCTTGGCATGATAAATAGGGTAAACTCCCTCCCAACGTCAGGTTTCTCTTCGTTATAAGCCAAGTCTTTCCCAAAAGTTGATCGAATCATAAGAGAGAAGGATTCACTTGGATTGTTTCGAATGCTCAATTCACTTTTACCAACATTTCGGTAATCTCTACCCAAATAATTTTTAAATATATCCCAGTCGTAAGTGTATTGGATTTCGGTATTCAAATAGGTTCTAATACTGAATATACCATCAATACTGATGGCTTTCAAATAGTTTTGAAATGTATAATTTAAATCCGCTTTAGTCCCAATACTGAAAAACTGCAACCCTTTTTTATTGATAAAGTTTTGGTATTCGTGAAAGATAGTTCCCCAACGGCGGTTATTTTTTACGACAAAGCCTACATTGGCTTGATACTCTGGGCTGATGTCTCGGTAGTAAAAATAGGATTTCCAATGCTCGGTATTTCTATACAATTGGACATAAAGTGCACTTCCTCCATATTTTTCATTGTCTAGTGCTACAGACCTTCCTTTTATAGCATCTTGAGTATCGATCCAATCAGCTTCAGGCTCTTGATTAAAATTAGCAAAGAGTTCATAGGTCAATCGCCAGTTTTTAGATATGAGGAACCAACCGTCTGTACCAAATAAATTTCCATACCCCCCTTCTTTATAATACCTATTTGTACTTACCAAGCCCAAGCGAGTATTTTTATTGACAAGTCTTTGGTAGCGAAATACATTTACAAAGGATTGACCGCCTTGACCCAAATAGGAGCGGTCTTCCCCTGCTATTTGATAGGGTGAATTTTGATCAATTGCTGTTAAAAAATAGATTCTGGATTTTTTGGCTTGGCTCAAAAGTTTGGTTGAGAGTAAGGGGTTGTTTATGGATCGGGAATAAAAAGCGCCATCTGTAAAATTGACTATATCTGTTCCCCTATTAAAAAAAGGTCTTCGTTCAGGATATTCTAAAGCAAAGGAGGAATTGACATCAATTTGAGTTACATCTGCTTCAACCTGAGAGAAATCTGGGTTTAAGGTAATTTCAAGTCCACTGTTTTTGCTGAGGTCTAAATTGAGACCTAGTCCCGCATTGGGCTTAAATTTATCGTAATCCAATAAAGCATTTTTACTCGGTTTTTTCCCACTTAAATTTCCAGCAACATAGGGTAACAGCTCTATTCGTTTTTCAATAGTAATATCATTAAGTAGGAGCACCTCAGTTGTTTGACAAACTTCACATGGATTGTCTCGATCAAAAGTTTGACTCTGTACCTCAACTTCAACATTTTTTTCGTTAAAATACTTTCTTCCCAGCTTGAAATGCCATTTCTGATTTGTACCATTAGGAAAAGGAAGAGAGGAGAAAGGGATTTTATATTCAACTTGAAACCCATCGGATACAATAGATCCTGCAGTTTCAAAATCCATATTAAAACTGCCGTCGTAACGTTGCTCATCGGATACTGCATTGATTGCTCTAACATCAAATTGACTTCCAAAGGGATTGGCTACTAAAATGTAATTGTTACGTCCATCAGCATAAGTATCAAAGCTAATTGAAACGATATCATCTTGGCGATACATATTAAAGTCGTCTCTCGAACGAACGTTTGCTCTTACATTTTCTGGCTTATCAAATGCGTGGATCGCAATGTATAAATGGGTATTGGTATAGGTAATATAACCTACGGTTCTTTTTTTTGCAGGACTGTTATTGCCTGGATTTATTTCATAGTTCAGCTCAACTGGAGTGGCATTTTCCCACTCGCCTTGGGAGAGTATTCCGTCAAGAACGATTTTAGAAGAGGGGGATTTTTGAGGTTGGTATTGATTTTGACCGAAGGTAAATTGTGTCATTAGAATCAGTAAAATAAATTTACCAAACGAATCCAATCTAGTCATAAAAACCTTAATTTAACTTCAAAGATACACAAGCTAATTAGATCACAATTAAATAGTAAACCTTATCAGTGTTTTTAATTCAAAACTTTTCGTATTCTCGCTTTTTGAAAAATAGAACTATATAAATGGAAAAAGCACTAATTGGAAGTCAGGAGTGGTGTTCGTTTGAGAATTTAAATATCCCCTCTATTAAAGCGCGTATTGATTCTGGAGCAAAGACCTCATCTATACAATCTACCAACATTAAAAAATTCAAGAAAGGCAAAGAGTCTTGGGTGTCGTTTGATGTCAATCCAATACAAGACAATTTAAGTATCGTAGTTCATTGTGAATCAAAAATAGTTGATGTCAGAATTGTAAAAAGTTCCTCTGGAATTACAGACAAACGTTTTGTAATCATGGAAAAGGTTCAAATTGGTAACAACTCATTTGAAATTGAACTTACTCTAGCCAATAGAGATGGAATGGATTTTAGAATGCTACTCGGAAGAGAGGCTATGAAAGACAGATTTATTGTCGACCCTTCCAAACACTATTTGACCAGTCAAATTACAGACGAAGAACTAGAAAAGAAATACAGCCATTTATTACATGAAAAGTCAGGATTGAGTATTGGTTTATTGGCTACAGACAAATCCTTGTACAGCAACAAACGCCTTATGGAAGCTGGAAAAGCAAGAGGGCATGAGATGTATTTTTACAATATTCAGCAATGTTATATGCGTTTGGACACTGTGACCCCAGAGGTGCGATATAGAGGGGGGAGTATCATTCAAGATTTGGATGCGATTATTCCTCGAATTCGACCAAGTATGACTTTTTACGGTTGCGCCTTACTTAGGCAATTTCATTCTATTGGAACATACTGTTTAAATTCAGATACTGCAATATCTCAATCCAGAGACAAACTATTCTCAAGTCAACTTTTTTCTGCGAATGATATCCAGATTCCAATTACTGGATTTGCCAAATCACCCCTGGATACTAAGGACCTTATCAACATGGTAGGAGGAGCTCCTTTGGTGATTAAACTATTACAAAGTGCTCAGGGTAAAGGGGTAGTTTCTGCGGAAACAGACAAGGCAGCAGAAAGTGTAATAAATGCATTTAAAAGTCTGTATGCCAATATTTTAGTTCAAGAATTTATAAAAGAAGCAGCAGGAAAAGATCTACGCTGTTTTGTAGTCAATGGTAAAGTAGTGGCTTCCATTGAACGGTCAGCACCCAAGGGTGAATTCCGTTCAAATATTCATATGGGAGGGACAGCAAAAAAGATAAAAATTACCCAGGAAGAAAGACGCCTGGCTATTAAGGCAGCTAAAATTTTAAATTTGGCTGTCGCTGGGGTTGATATTATTCGTTCTAACAAGGGCCCTTTATTACTAGAAGTAAACTCCTCTCCAGGATTGGAAGGAATTGAGACTGCCACAGGGAAGGACATTGCCAATGAGATGATAATGGCCATTGAAAAAAAATTAAAATTCAAAAGGCAATAATCGATGAAACTGGACCTCATCGTGAATTATAAGTGAGATCCTCAGCTGCCTTCGCTTTTTATTTAAAGCATTCAGACTTATTGGTTGTTTATGAGGAAACCTCTAGTGGAATCTTTCAGCTTACAATCTTTTCTTTATTTGGTGTGTTTCCCATCATGAGTGGGTTTGTCCTTTGGAGGGACTAGTGCAGCAAGCCATCACAAACTTTATATAAGCTAAATGATTTTGGGTTTAATGTCAATCTGCGATCAGTTTATAACATTCTGTTTTAATTTTGGCTACTTCCTAGAAGATTGATTAATTTTAGAATCTAATCCTTGGTAGATGGAATACGTCATACTCGCTTTTTCTTTTATTACCCTTGCAGCAGTAGCTTACTTGCTTTTTCAGAAAGGCAATTCGGATCTCAGCTCCCTAGAAAACATTTTCAACAATAGAATTCAAGCTGAGTTCCAACTCAATCGGGAAGAATTATCAAAAAATTTAAAAGAAAACAGAAACGAACTGATTCAAAGCATTGAGCGCTTGAATGAGACCTTGACTAAAAAAGCAAAAGACGATAGGGAAGAGCTACGTACCACCCTTAAAGATTTTGAGGCAACCTTTGCCAAAAATGTTGAGACCTTTAACACTTTACAAAAAGAAAAGTTTGATCAAATGCGAGTCAAGCAGGAGGAAATGATTAAAACGACTGAACTTCGTTTGGAGCGAATGAGAGAAACAGTAGATGAAAAACTGCACAAAACGCTCGAAGAACGCCTTGGGAAGTCTTTTGAAATGGTAACCAAACAATTACTTGTGGTTCAAAAAGGTCTGGGTGAAATGCAAACCATTGCTTCTGGAGTAGGCGACCTTAAAAAAGTACTAACCAATGTCAAAACGAGGGGGGTATTGGGAGAGATTCAACTGGGGAATATTCTAGAAGAGATCATGGCGCCGGATCAGTATGAGACCAATGTAAAAACTAAAATGGGATCAGATGCCCTAGTCGAATATGCAGTTAAATTACCGGGTAGAAATCCACAGGACAAATCTGTTTATCTCCCTATAGATGCAAAATTCCCCCAAGAAGACTATGTCCGCTTACAATCTGCTTACGAAGCTGGAGATAGTGTTGCGGTTGAGGTTTCTTTAAAAGCCTTATTACAGGCGGCCAAAAAATTTGCCAAAGACATTTCCACCAAATATATTGATCCTCCAAATACCACTGATTTTGGAATTATGTTTTTGCCAGTAGAAGGGCTATTTGCCGAGGTTGTCAGACAGCCAGACATGATCGCTTTTCTTCAACGTGAATACAAAATAGTGGTTACTGGACCAACAACTCTTGCAGCCATGCTCAACAGCCTTCAAATGGGCTTTAAAACCCTAGCCATTCAGAAAAGAAGTAGTGAAGTTTGGAAAGTATTGGCAGCTGTTAAAAAAGAGTTTAGCACTTTCGGAGGAGTATTGGAAAAAGCTCAGAAAAAAATTAACGAGGCCAATAATGAGATTGAAAACCTAGTAGGTACACGAACCCGTATGATGCAATCGAAGCTGAAAAATGTAGAACAATTGGAAGTGAGTAACGATCAACAAGAAGAAGAATCAAATTTACTCGATCTCAAACCCAAGGAGCAAGAGGAATAAATCCTAGAGATGATTTTGTATTGTTTTATGGAGGCTATTTGCATCCATCACCCCAGACTGTTTCCACAAGACCGAACCCTCTTTCATTAACATTAAAGTTGGAACTCCGCGAACTTGATATTTTGAAGCGATTTGTTGATTTTTATCCACGTCAATTTTTATGATACGGAGAGTTTCTCCCATTTTTTCTTTGAGTTCTTTTAAAATAGGGGGCATCATTTTACATGGACCGCACCATTCAGCATAAAAATCAATTAAGACCGGTTTGGGATCATTGAGAATTTGTTGAAAAGAACTCATGGTAAAATCTTCTTTTTATGACCAATTTGAGTAGCCCCCTCTAAGATCGTAGATTTGAGTAAAACCCATTTTGACGAGCAATTTTGAAGCGCTTTTACTTCTATTGCCAGATTGACAAAACAAATATACAGGAGTTTCCTTATTTAATTTTGCTGCTTCAGTCTGGAATCCGGCAGGGTCAAAAACATTTAAGTTTTTTGCTCCCTTGACAGTACCCATCTTATACTCATTGGGAGTTCTAACATCAAGTAGTTGAACAGATTTATTTAGAGTTGCTTTTTTAAATTCAGAGGGGGAGAGTATCTCAATTTTATCATTTGTTCCAGCAGTACGAAAAAAGTTAGTTAAAAACATATTTTGATTTATTTATACTGCAAATTTAAAGGAGTCAAAAAACTAAAAAGTAACTTTAGCTACACAAGTAGATTCCTATTCTTTGAATTTAAACTCTCTAAGCACACAAACCAAATCTTCAAATTTTTTCAAGCTCCATTTTTTAATTTTAAAGCCAGAAATTCCCACTTCCTTTTTTTGAATTTGTCTATTCCAAAAAAATTGGTCAGCTATATGCGGGATAATGGCTTGAGGTTTTTTGTGAATTAAAGCAGTATGAGTTGTACCTGACCCTCCGTGATGAATCACACATCCGAGATAGGGGAAAAGAAAGAGAAACGGGATATTTTTAATTTTAAAAGCCCATCTTGGAAGCTTTTCTGGACATTCTATTCCTCCCCAAGACTCATTCATTATGACAGGGATTTGATGTTTTTTACAAACCGTCAAAACATCTAAAGCAATTTGTTTGGGATGGGCATTTAGCATACTTCCAAAACCGATATAAAGAGGATTGGGATGGTCTTTGAGGAATTGCTTTAATTCAGTGCTTGGGGTGTAAGGGTGCTTTTTTCGCTCTCGAAACCTGGTGATCTCTGCCCGCTCAGGCCAGTAAATGGGTCTTGAAAAGAGTTCTTCTGATATTGAATATTCTACTTTAAGAGTTTTTCTGTAAAATGTTTTTAATTCTTTTAAGGAAATTTTAATCTGATTCTTTTTTAAAAAAGATTTTCCATATCCTAAAATCGACTGGCGAATTAAAGCGTATTCAGCCAATTTATAGGTCATCAGATTCCAAGCCTTAAAACCGGCTTTTCCAAATCCAACATGAGGGATGTCTTTTATGGGATCAAGCAAGGCAGGCATGGGACTTAAGAGTTTAACCTTACCCTTAAAACGAAGTGCCCAAATCACAGGATAAATGCATTTGATATGAAAAATAATTTGATCTGGTTTAAAGTTTTTTACTGCTCGTTCTTGATCCTCAATCATTTGTTGTTGAACTGATTTGACCTGATTAATCAATTTGGAAATGGTGAGTAAACGCGAAAATCCACTACCGTCTTGACCGAGAATTTTTTTTATTTCAGGCCCTTCAATGAGTTGGATAAAACTTTTGTGTTCTGCAAAAAAATGTGGTGTCAATTCTAGTGCTGAAGATTCAAATTGAGCTGGCATACAGCAGGCTATTTCGTGTCCTTGTTCAATCAATTCTTCTCCTAGAGCAAGAAAGGGTTCCATATCTCCCCGTGAACCCAAACTCATCAAAAGAATTTTAGCCATGGTCTTTTATTCAAATAAAGTTAAAATTAACGAAATCAATCAATTATAGGATTAGACTGCATAGATGATTTTCATTAATTTTTTATCTAAATTGTAAATCAATAAAACTTCTATTTATAGACATGACAAATCAATTCCATCGAATACCAAACATGTTTCACAGCGTTTTTGTTTTGATATTATTAGGTTCATGTTCGGATTCCGAAGATACAGTTGACACAACAGCAGTTCAAATAGTTGAGATACCGGTAGCGGATAAATTGCCTCAAGTTTTCGTCAATACTAACGGTCAAGAAATTCCTGATGAGCCAAAAATTATAGCTGAAATGTCAATTGAAAATAAAGGAGAGTTGACTTATGAAGGTTTTATTGGAATTGAAATTAGAGGACAATCTTCACAAATGTTTCCAAAAAAGCAATACGGGTTTGAAACACGTGATTCAGAAAATGAAGATTTAGATGTCTCCTTATTGGGATTACCGGAAGAAGAAGATTGGATTTTACACGCACCTTACAGTGATAAAAGTCTGATTCGAAATGCATTAATCTACGATCTTTCACGTGATATTGGAAGGTATTCTTCAAGATTAGTATTTGTCGAACTTATTTTAAACAATATATATGATGGTCTTTATATCCTAATGGAAAAACTTAAAAGAGACAAATATCGAATAGACATCAATAAACTTAAATCAAATGAAAATGAAGGAGAAGATTTAACTGGTGGATACATCCTAAAACTTGATAAAGAAGATTCATATGATCAATTAAATTCCTTTACTTCATCTATACCCCCACCAAATTCGACCAATAATCAGCAAATTAGTTTTGTTTTTGACACTCCAGACGAAGAAGATATTACAGACGAACAAAGAAATTATATAAAATCATATATAAACTCATTTGAGACTGTATTGAATTCAAATCAATTTTCAGATACTGAAAATGGATATTCAAAATATATTGATGTAGATAGTTTTGTAGATTTTTTCATATTGAATGAATTGTCAAATAATGTGGATGGATATCGTTTGAGCACATGGTTGGTAAAGGATAAGAATGAATTACTATCAATAGGTCCAATTTGGGATTTTAATTTAGCCTTTGGAAATGCAAATTATTGTGGAGGGGGAAGATATGATGTATGGGCTTATAAATTTAATGAAAGATGTTCTGATGACTTTTGGCAAATTCCATTTTGGTGGAATCGATTTATGGAGGATCCCAATTTTAAAAGTTTATTACAACAAAGGTGGAATACCTTGAGGAATAATGAATTGAGTGAAAATATTATTCTTTCCAAGATTGATAATTATGTTAGTCTTTTTGAATCCTCTGGTAGTGGTGAAGCTAATTTTAGGAGATGGCAAATTTTGGGAGAGTATGTGTGGCCAAACGAATTTATTGGCGGCTCATATCCTGAAGAAATAAATTATTTAAAAGATTGGATTTCCAATAGACTAATTTGGATGGATAGTAAAATTAATACGTTTTAGGGTTATATTATATAAAAAACTCGCAAGAGCCATCATTGCGTCATTACGGGTTTAGGTGATGGTACCTGTGGTTCTTGTCCGTTGTTTTTATTGGGTTTTTAGAGGTTTTGTCTCTCCATTTTTTATCCCAATCTTTAACTAAACAAGAAACGTTAGTGGTAATCTTGGTTCTTTTCCCATTGTAATAATAATCTATAACCACCCTAACCTCCTCATTATTAGATTTTTGAGAGGTGTTTTTCTTATGGTCTAACCGGTAATATAGTCCCATTAATTCAGTACCCTTTTCATCTCTAAGACACAAAAAAATCTCTGAATATGGTACCCTATTCAGTACCCATTAGTATATTTAGGGTGTAAAAAAACCCATAACTAATTGATATTATTGTTGTTATGGGTTTTATAAAGTGGTACCTCCAGGAATCGAACCAGGGACACAAGGATTTTCAGTCCTTTGCTCTACCAACTGAGCTAAGGTACCCCGCTTTTAAGCAAGTGCAAATATAATGGGCTTTTGCTTCCCTTCAAAAAGAATTCAACTATTTTCTTTGTAATTTTACACCTTCAACAATTAATGTAGATGCAACTCGTCATTGATATCGGTAATACCCTAATCAAATCTTATGTATTTGAAGAGGATCAACAGATTGATTTCGCCGCCGAGCCAATTACTGAATGGAAATCTTCCCTAAAAGAGATGCTCAAGCGGCATGCTCAAATAAAAATGGCAATGGTCGCTGATGTGAATAGATCATTTTCTACAGAATTAAAAGTCTTTTTGGGAAAGATTAAAACGCTTCATTGCTCCATGGCTTTGAAATTACCTTTTAAATCGCTTTACGATTCCAACACTCCACTTGGATCAGATCGTATTGCTTTATTGGCGGCTTGCTGCTTATTCTATCCAAAGACAAATGTATTGGTAATTGATTTGGGCAGTTGTATAACCTATGATTTGATGAGTGCAGATGGTGTTCATCACGGAGGATCAATTAGTCCTGGATTTGGGATGCGTTACAGGGCCATGAATTCATATTCTGGAACCCTTCCCGCTTTAGATTTTCATGATGTGGAGACTCCCATGGGGAAATCTACTGAAGAGGCTATGCATACGGGAGTTTATTTTGGTATAGTACACGAAGTTGAAGGAATGATAAAATGGTATGAGGCTGAAATTGAAAATTTAACGGTTATTTTAACAGGTGGCGATGCAGAAAGGTTGCCAAAACCATTTAAAAATGGCATATTTGCCCATTCGAATTTTTTAGCTAAAGGTTTGAACCACATCTTAGCATTGAATACAAATTCATGACACGAATCATTACAAGCTTTTTAATCTTTTTCTTCGTCCATCAGGCTATTGCGCAAAGTGGTTCTGCTTCTCCTTACTCTTCTGCAGGTCTAGGCGAACGAAATTTTTATGGAACTCAAGCCACCAGGCATATGGGAGGCCTTGATGTGTTTACTGATTCCATTCACGCCAACCTCAACAATCCAGCAAGTTATGGATTTTTAAAAGTGACCACCTATTCAGTTGGTATCCATTACAGAAACACCAACCTCGCTTCTCTTTCCGAAAACCGAGATGCTGACGATGCCTCACTAGATTATTTAGCAGTCAGTATTCCAGCAGGAAAATTTGGTTTTGGTTTTGGAATTATACCCTATTCTTCTGTTGGCTACAAGATTGAAGCAATCAGTTCAAATACAGAAGGAGGATTAGATTTATTTAATCGTTATGAAGGACAGGGGGGAATCAACCAAACATATTTCTCTGTGGGCGTACCCTTAACTTCATTTTTATCTATCGGAGCAAGTGCACAGTACAACTTTGGAAATTTATTTTACAGAACAGGTCAATTTGTTGAAGGAATTGACAACGGTACTTTTTTAACCAATCAATCCAGTGTTTCTGGATTTAATTATCAGTTTTCAGCTCAAGCGAATATTCCAGTACAAAAAAAATACTTACTTCAAGGGATGTTTTCATTTCAGCCTGAGGCCTCTTTGAAATCCCAAAATGATCGAATTTTTTATACTCAATCTATTTTTAACGAAACGATTGTGGATTTTCAAGAAATTGATTTGGCTACACAAGGGCTTGATGAAACAGCACTTGAAGCCTCTGCAACCAAGAAATTTGGCATGGGTTTCGGTGAAAACAAAAAATGGTTTTTAGGTATTCAAAGAAATTTCATAAAATCTGCTAACTTTAGCAACGATTTTTTTAGCCGTAGTAATATTGACTACAAAGACGCCAAACAATGGTCTGTTGGTGGGTTTTTTATCCCCAACTACGCCTCGTTTACAAGTTTTTGGAGCAGGGTTGTTTACCGCTTCGGATTCCGATCTGAACAAATGAGTCTCATTGTAAATAACGTTCCTTTAACAGAAACTGGCATATCTTTTGGTGTAGGTTTACCATTAGGAAGCCTTTCCAACGCAAATGTTGGATTTGAAATAAGTCGCCGAGGTGAGAAAAAATCAGGTTTAATCCAAGAAACATTGGTCACAATGCGAATTGGATTGTCCTTAAATGATATTTGGTTTATAAAGAGAAAGTATAATTAAAATTTGAAATGATGAGAAAACTTTGTATTCTAGCCCTAGTTCTTATGGGCTTTTACCAAGCTCCTGTTCTTGCTCAAGACATTAACGCCTGTATGCAAGACCTATCAATATTTGCAGAGTCTGCAAAAGTAAAAAACTACAAAGCCGCTTTTGAGCCTTGGATGCGCGTGAGAAAAGATTGCCCATCAATAAATGTTGCAATCTATTCTTATGGGGAACGAATCTTAAAGGATTACATTAAAAACGGAACTCCTGAAGAGCAGGAAGCATCCAAAGAGGACTTAATTAAACTCTATGATGAGTGGGTTGAAAATTTTCCTAAAAAACGGAATAAATCAGTTATAGGGGATATTATCAGTAAGAAAGCCCAGGCTTTATTGGATTATAAACTTGCTGACTTAAAAGTTATTTACAACACCTTTGATCAAGCTTATAAACAAGATGCCGCCAGCTTTACCAATCCAAAGCTTTTATACAATTACTTCAAAACACTATACGATCGTTACAAAGCGGGCGATAATGAGGTTACTATGGAATTGTTGTTCAACAAATACGAAGAAGTTTCTGAAAAATTTGAGTTTGAAAGTACAGAACTCGCTAAAAAACTAGATGTTATCCTTAAAAAAGAGGAGTCTGGAACAGCACTGACAAGCAGAGAGTCTCGTAGCAAGCGTATATATAATGTAAATTCAAATGCAATTGGAACATTTTTATCCAATTTAGATGCGATTATTGCCAAAGAAGCTACTTGTGAGAACTTGATTCCACTTTATCAAAGAAACTTTGAAGCAAACAAAACAGACGCTTTATGGATCAAGCGGGCAGCGAGTAGGATGGACAGTAAAGAATGTTCAGATGATCCGCTTTTTGTTACGCTAGTGGAGGCGCTTCACGCTCTAGAACCTTCAGCGGATTCAGCCTATTACTTAGGACTGTTAAATGATAAGAGTGGTAATGCTGATGAGGCTTTAAAATACTACGAAGAATCCATAGCTTTAGAGACGGACAACTACAAGAAGGCTAAAATACTTTTAAAAATTGCCAATAAATTTAAGGCTGCTGGAAGAAAATCTTCAGCAAGAAGTTATGCTAACAAAGCACTAGGTTTTCAACCTTCTTTGGGGCGTGCTTATTTGCTAATTTCAAACATGTATGCTGATAGTGCAAACCAGTGCGGAGATTCTCAATTCAACAAACGTGCAGTTTACTGGCTAGCGGCAGATATGGCCAAAAAGGCTGGTCAGGTCGATGCTTCATTAAAAAGAGTAGCAAGCAGAACAGTAGAGAGTTATACTGGAAGAGCACCGAGTAAAACAGATATTTTTACTGAAGGAAACGCTGGGACAGTGATCAAATTTGATTGTTGGATCAATAGAAGCGTGACTGTTCCTAGTTTGTAAATGGAAATAGATTTCACAAAAAAGATAAAAGGGCTTTTGGTTGTAACCATGGCCCTTTTTATTTCTTGTGGCGACAGCTCTCAGGCTTTAATGGAAATCAACGCAGATTTACAGGAGCCCTTAGGAACGGCTTCTAATATCAGAATGGTATATACCGATTCAATAAAAATTCAAGCCATTTTAACTGCCCCTAAACACGTAGATTATACCAATCTCAGCTTTCGCTATGCGGAATTTCCAGAGGGCTTAAAAGTGATTTTCTTCGATGATTTAGAACGAGAGAATGAAGTCGTAGCTGATTACGGTATTTTATACAATGACACCAAATTAATAGACCTGAAGGGGAATGTGCGATTGCAATCACACGATGGTTCCGTTCTTACAACAAGCCAACTTTTTTGGGATGCAGAATCCGAGTGGCTTTTTACCGAACAGCCTTTTAAGTTTGAAAACAACGACTATAATTTTGATGCCTTAAGATTGGATACCAATAAGGAATTTACTAAATTTCAAACAGGAAGTCTGATAGGAACAGTAACAGTTTCGGAAGAAAAAGATTCCCTTAACCAAGAATGAAAAACCTTAGAATTTCAGAAATTTTATATTGGGTAATTGCTGTGATTTCAGCTTACGAGGCGTTTGCACGCTGGGAAATTAATCGTGATCGCGCGCTATTATTTGCTGGATTTTGTGCGTTGTCAATTTTTATGGCTCTTTTTAGAAGGCATTATCGAAAAAAATTCGATAAACGCTCAAATTCTTCAGAATGAACCCAACCGACCTGGTTATCCTTATTTGTCTGCTCTTGTCCGCCTTTTTTTCGGGTATGGAGATTGCTTTTGTATCATCCAACCGAATTTACCTTGAAATAGAAAAACTCCAGCAAGGTTTAACATCAACTGTTCTAAAAAACATTACTCAAAACCCCTCACGATTTATTGCGACCATGCTCCTAGGAAATAATATTGCCTTAGTAGTTTACGGTATATTTATGGGAGATAGAATACTCGAAGTATTTTATCCTAACACACTTCTTTCGGTTGAGCCTAGCTTGACCATAGTTTTTTATCAAACTCTGATATCAACAGCTATCATACTTCTTACTGCAGAATTTTTGCCAAAAGTTTTTTTTCAACTTTACGCCAATACATTCATCAAAATCTTTGCAGTACCAGTCGCTTTATTTTATTATGTTTTCTACCCTATTACCTTTTTAATTATTGAATTGACGGATGTAATTCTCAAAAGATTTCTCAATACTGAAACGGATCAGGTTCAACTTTCATTTTCTAAAATTGAGTTGGGGAATTATATAGAAGAACAGCTTGAATCAGCTAAAGACAAAGAAGAGTTAGATTCTGAGATTCAGATTTTTCAAAATGCTTTGGAATTTTCTGAAGTAAAAACAAGGGAAGCTATGGTTCCCCGAGCTGAGGTAATCGCTGTGGAAGAATCTACATCTTTAGAAGAAATCACCTCTTTATTTATATCTACAGGACTTTCTAAAATACCCGTTTACAGGAAAAATATTGATCAGATATTGGGATATGTGCACGCCTTTGAAATGATGAAAAAGCCTGAAGGGATAAACACTATTTTAATGCCTGTTGCCTATGTACCTGAGACCATGCTGGTCAATGACGTACTCAAACTTTTAACCCGACAACACAAAAGTATTGCCGTTGTAATTGACGAGTACGGAGGAACCTCAGGAATAGTTACAGTAGAAGACATAGTAGAAGAACTCTTTGGCGAGATAGAGGATGAATACGATACTCTGGAACACGTGGAGCGGCAGTTGAAAGAAGAGGTTTATGAGTTTTCGGCTCGTTTAGAAGTAGATTATCTCAACCAAAAATACAACTTGAGTTTGCCTGAAAGTGAATACTATGAAACCCTTGGAGGGATGATTGCCTATACTATTGGGGAAATACCCGAGCAAGGAGAGGAAATTGAACTGAGTCCTTATATTTTAAAAATCAAAAAAGTATCGGCAACAAAAATTGAACAAATCATACTTTCAATATCAGAAAATAACTGACAAGGAAGTTCTAGCTATTGATCTGTGTACATTTAAGGGTAAGAGACTTTCTTAATTCGCAGGAATAGCTTATTTTCGCAGACTATCAAAAAATAGCAATTATGGCCGTTTTAGGAAAAATTAGACAGCGTTCCATCTTCTTGATTTTAGTAATCGGGATGGCGCTTTTTGCATTTGTAATTTCTGGAGTATTCGATGGAAGTTCATCCAATGCTGGACCTACAGATCCAATCGCTGTTGTGAATGATGAAGAAATTGACGTTACGTTCTTTCGCCAAATGGTCGAGCAAACCGAAAGAGCCTATAACTATTCTACTTTACAATCGGTAAATCTTGTGTGGAATCAGGCACTTCGGAATACAATATTTGATCAAGAGTTTAAAAAACTGGGAATTGATGCTGGTAAAGATCAGTTGGAACAAATCATTTCCTCCGATGAAGCTGTCATCAATAATCCAAATTTTCAAAACGAAGCCGGATTTTTTGATTTTGGAATATTTACAGATTATATAGCACAAATGCGCGTTCAAGAACCTGCAGCATATGAAAACTGGAAAGCTCAGGAGCAAAGTATTATTGGGGTAGCAAAACAGCGAATTTATTTAGACCTTATCAAGGCAAGTGGAGGAATGACAGAGGCAGAAGCCAAGGCTTTATACCATTTTGAAAATGACAATATCAATATTGAATACGTTCAAGTTCCTTTTGATATCATCCCTGACAGCCTTGTTACTGTGACTGATGCTGAGGTCAAGCAGTACATCAAAAATCACGAGCAAGAATACGAAAGAGCTGCCAGTCGCAATTTGCAATATGTTTCATTTAATGAAGCTCCAACTGAAGATGACTTAGCTGCCATCAGACTCCGACTAGAGGGTCTAAAAGATGAGCGTGTTGCTTACAATGATGTGTCTAAACTTACGGATACTATTGAAGGGTTTAGAATGACTAAAAACATCATTGATTTTGTGGACCGTTACTCTGAGATCCCTTTTGATTCTGTTTACCGACCTAGAGGAGAATACAACAACGAATATGCAGATATTCTTTTTGGATTGGATGTAGGAGAAGTTTTTGGTCCCTACAGAGACGGAAGATTTTTTAAAATTTCAAGATTACTTGATCGTAAAGAGAACGCATCACTCAGAGCAAGTCATATCTTAATTGCTTTTGAAGGTGCAACAAGAGCACCGGCAACGGTAACCAGAGCTAAAGAAGAAGCCCGAAGAGAGGCCAATCGCGTATTGCGTTTAGCGAGGAGAGGAAATGATAATTTTGAAAAGCTTGCCAGAGAGTATTCAGATGGACCAACCAAAAATAGAGGGGGTGATTTAGGCTTTTTCCAAGAAGGACAGATGGCAACCGAGTTTTTTAATTTCGTAGATAAAAATAGAGTAGGAAGAATAGGATTAGTTGAAACTGAATTTGGATTCCATATCATTAAGGTCACTGATAAAGATGATTTAGCTCTGATCGCAGATGTTGCTAATGAAGCCATAGCCTCTGACCAAACTGCAAATGAAGTTTTTAGAAGCGCTACTAAATTTGAAATGGAAAGCAACGATTTGAACGATTTTATCGCTGTAGCAGAAAAAAACAATTATGAAGTTCGACCTGTTAAGCAAGTGACTGAACTCGAAGAAAATATGCCAGGCTTATTTAATCAACGTCAAATCGTACGTTGGGCTTTTGATGACGACACCAAGGTGGGTGATATCAAAAGATTTTCATTGACAGCTGGGGGCGGATATGCCGTGGTTCAACTTACTGCGGTCAATCAAAAAGGTTTGGCAACTGTAGATGAAGTTGGTTTTCAAGTAAGAAGAAAAATCATCCAAGATAAAAAGGCGGCCTTAATTAAAAAACAATTCCAGGATATTGATAGCTTGGAAACACTAGCAGAAAATGAAGATCTTACTTTAGAGACGGCCTCTGCGATCAACCAAAAGAATCCAACCTTAGTAGGTGCGGGAAATGAGCCTTACGTAGTAGGAGCAGCATTTGCTATGGAAGAGGGAGCAGTTTTAGAGTTGATTCAAGGTGAACTCGGCCTCTACAAGGTTAAGCTTTTGAAAAAAAATACAGCAGAAACACTAGATGACTATCAACAATACAGTAAGGAATATTTACGAGATGCTAGCTTTACGTTACCCGAAAATGTTTTTCTTGCCTTGGAATCTTATGCAGATATAGATGACAATAGATCTTTGTATTATTAAACACTTTCAATAAATTTACCCTAAAACCTCTTGATTTTCAAGGGGTTTTTTGTTTTGGCACGAATTTTGTTTGACTTTTAAGGAAAAAGCTAAAAATGAGATTTTTCCAAAGTAGTTCAAAATCAAAGTCCAATAAAGAATTGACTAATTCTGAATGGATCTGTGAAGCTACGGGAGATGTTTCGGCCTCTTTTTACAAACTTCAATTTACCACAAAAAACACTGTAGAGGGTTGGGTAAAATATATTGACCAAGAGGATGAAGTCAATGTTTTTTCTGCTTCTTTTGAAAAGGAAAAAAATCTCTTAAAGTTTCATAAAGAAGATGATTTATTTGTAGCTGTTTATTCTAAAAGTAAAATAGCAGCAGTAATTGACGGTCAGACAATGAATTTTTTACGTTCATCTTAGAGATTCATTACAAGATCATTTCCCTAAAGGGAATTATTGTTTCATAACCTTTTGCCCTAAAATAATTTGGGCTATGTCGGTCACCAGAGACTAAGACAAAGTCTCCACCCCATGCGCCTAAGCTTTTTACAATACCCTTAAAATCTGAGAAATAAGTGTCTTGTACATTCAGTTGATTTAACAGGCTTCCAATTAAAGCTTCATGCTCTTTTAAGCAGGAGTCAAAACTGTTCTGGTCTGTGCAGGCGATGATGCGATCCGTTAGTTTACTTATGGCATCTATACTTGATTGATTGACCTTATTGAGGTCAAAGGCTGTTACAGCGTCTTGACTGTTTCTTTTTTTGTTGAGATGGACAAAAAATAGATTAGCTTCAAAAGGATAAGACAATTCAGCAGTTTGAATTATTGGATTGTATTGATTTCTAATGAAGGTGATCGGGCCTTCAGCTTGAGCACAGCCGATATCATAACCGCTTCCTCCAAAGCTGTTCTCTAACAACTGATAGGGATTGCAATTTGCCCATAGGGCGATATTTGCCACTAAGGTGGAGGAACTGCCCAGACCCCAACTGCGATCAAACTCTAAATGACATTTTACCTCGCCTCCCTTGCTTAAAAAGCTTGGGTTCATTTTTTTAGTTGTAGCAAGAAGTTTTTGAAGCCTTATACCAATCTCAACATCTGAGGATGAAACGAGTTTTAGAGTATTGACATTGAATTCTGCTTCAAACCAAGCATTCTTTTTTGAATCAAAACTCTCCCAGTTTAGTACAGCTCTTTCACTTGGCAAGTAAGTCAAACTTTGTCCCATTTTACAGGGAACTGCTAATGCTTTTGCATTTTTGAGAACTGCGTATTCGCCTGTGATTAGAAGTTTTCCATTAGTGCGAAAGGAGACCATTTATGAATTGTTATTTTGTAAAAACTGACCCACGGCTTTAACACTTACCGTATGATTTTTAAAATGAGTTATGGCCTTTTCTTTTTGGATTTGTGTAGCCCCCATTTGATTAAGTATATTCAGTAGATGCATTTTCATATGACCTTTTTGAATACCTGAGGTGACTAAAGAACGCAAGGCAGCAAAATTTTGTGCTAGTCCTGCCGCAGCAACAATTTTCATTAAGGTTTTTGCATCAGGATTACCCAAAAGTTCCATACTCCATTGAACCATGGGATGCAATTTTGTTAAACCACCTACTGTTCCTAAAGCCAGGGGAAGGGTAAGTTCCATATAAAACACTTCTTCTTTAATGTAGGCATTGCTCAAGGAGGTATAATGTCCATCTTTTGAAGCATAGGCATGAACTCCAGCTTCTATAGCTCTAAAATCATTTCCAGTTGCTACCACCAAGGCATCAACACCATTCATAATGCCTTTATTATGAGTGACTGCTCTATAGGGTTCCCGTTTGGCAATTTCAACCGCTTGGAACATTTTTTTTGCAAAGGTCTCCCCAGGCCAATCTTTTGAAGGTGAGAGTTTTGACACTGGACATTTAACTGAAGCACGAACTAAGCATTCAGGGACATAATTGGAAAGTATACTCATGACAACCTCAAGTTGAACACCGTCATTAGCTTTAAACTCATTTTGAGCAAGTTTTTCAAGTTCGGTTGCAATGCATTCGAGACAGGAGTTAATATAATTTGCCCCCATTGCATCGGCTGTTTTAAAACGTAAATGCAATTGAAAATAATCAGGAATCAAATCACTTTTATCCACCAGTTCCATGGATTGAATTCCTCCACCTCGAGCTTTCATATTTTTAGATAGTGGTGCAGTCGACTCAAGAAGTTGAGTTTTATTTTTATTAAAAAACGAATGAAGTAGTTGTACATCGCCACTATATGAGAAATGTATTTGTCCAACTTTAATAGTGTCCAATACCTCGGCTTTAAAACCTCCGCGTGTTTGCCAGAATTTCGCAGCATTTCCCGCAGCGGCTACAACAGAACTTTCCTCAATGACCATGGGCAGGGTGTAGGATTCTCCATTAATTAAAAAATTAGGCGCTACCCCTAATGGCATATAAAAATTGGTGAGGGTGTTTTCTATAAACTCATCGTGCTTATTTTGCAGATCCGAATCGGAGTTCCAATAATCGGATAATTGAGATTCTGCAGTGGTTGGATTTTTAAAATGAGCTTGGGTAATCCAATCTATCTTTTCAGCTTTTGTTAATTTGGAAAAGCCTTCAATCCTTTTGTCCATTCTTTTTTTTATAAAGATACTGATTTTGAAACCCCATAAAAATGATGAATCCTTGCATTTTTTTATAAATTGCCGTTTAATCCAAGCTTAACACTTTGAAACATTATAAACACCCCCTAATTTACCGGTACTTTTTTTCGGCTTTAGCTCTTCAAAAAAATCGCATTTGGTCTGTGCTTTTTCTCCTACTCGGATGCTTTCCTCTGAAAGCTCAAAAAGCTTTATCTCTAGATAGTCTTTGGAATGGAGCCTATGATGCGAGTCGAATGGAGTCCATTCGCTCCATGAAAGACGGTACCTCCTATACCCTTTTAAAAGACACTGAAAATGAGCAAGCAAACCAGTTGGTTCAGTCTTATTATAAAAAGCCCAAGGAAGTATTGGTTTTAATTGACTCCAGAGATTATGAGCAGATTGAAAGGTTTACAGACTACAGCTTTTCTAAAAATGAAGAGAAAATACTATTAGAGTCTGATGACCTACCCATTTACCGAAGATCTAAAATTGCTGATTATTGGGTTTTTGACAGATTGACCAAGAAGCTACAAAGGGTTAGTGAACAAAAAATTCAAGAGCCACTACTTTCTCCTGATGGAAAAAAAGTTGCTTATGTTTTTCGAAGAAATATTTACATCAAAGATTTAATCAATGAACGAACTAAACAACTCACCTTTGACGGAAATTATGAAACGCTTAACGGAATAACAGACTGGGTGTATGAAGAGGAGTTTGGTTTTGTAAGAGCCTTTGATTGGAGTCTGGACTCAAAACAACTCGTTTTTATGCGTTTTGACGAATCTAAGGTCCCAATTTTTTCAATGGACATTTACGGCTCTGATCTATATCAGTTCCCTTATATGTTTCGATATCCAAAGGCAGGTGAAAAAAATTCAACTATTGAGTTATTTGTAGTCAACTTGGATACCAACCAAAAAAGTAAAGTTCTGTTTGGAGATGAAAAGCCTGTTTACATTCCGAGAATTAAATTTGGAGGAGGACAGAATTCATTGATTATTCAGACCATTAACCGACATCAAAATCATCTGAAACTGTGGCGTTGGGATACCCAAAAGAAATCTCTTCAATTGGTATTAGAAGAGACAGACGATGCTTATGTCAGCATACACGACAACCTCAAATTTTTAGAGGACAATAGTTTTTTATGGACGAGCGAACGAGACGGCTTTAACCATATTTATCACTATGAGCAAAATGGAAAGTTAATCCGTCAATTGACCAAAGGCCCATGGGAAGTAACTTCTCTCTACCTAGTGAATCTAAAACAAAAAGAATTGTATTATCAATCGGTTGAGGGCGGAAGTACAGAAAGGAGGGTTTACGCGGTTAAATTAAACGGAAAAGGCAAACGCCTCATTCAAGGGGCCAAAGGCACCAATGGAGCCTCATTTAGCGCTGATGGGAGTTATTATATACATTCCTTTTCAGACGAGCAAACCCCACCAGAATTTAGCCTCTACCAAACAAAGAATAACCGACTTTTGAATTTGATTTTAGACAATAAAGGTTTAAAAGATAAAATCGACGAATTTGGATTTTCAGACCGTGAATTTTCTACAGTTACTATTAACGGCGAACAACTCAATACGTGGATGATCAAACCTGCAGACTTTGACCCTTCAAAAGAATACCCTCTTTTACTTTTTCAATATTCAGGACCCGGTTCACAGCAAGTGGCAAACAGATGGGGAGATCAACGTTTGCTATGGCACAAAATGCTTGCAAATCAAGGATATATTGTCGCTTGTGTTGATGGACGAGGAACAGGATTCAAGGGAGCAGCATTTAAAAAAGTGACCTATCTAAATTTAGTAAAATACGAGTCCTTGGACCAAATAGCTGCGGCTCAATACTTTGGGAATCTATCCTTTGTAGATAAAGATAGGATTGGGATATGGGGATGGAGTTTTGGTGGTCATATGGCAGCGCATTGTTTGCTTACAGGGAATGATGTTTTTTCAATGGCAATTGCTGTGGCACCAGTGACCAACTGGCGTTTTTACGACACTATTTACACCGAACGTTTTATGCGTACACCACAAGAAAACCCTGAAGGCTATGATTTAAACTCTCCTTTAAATTATGCGGATCAACTCCAAGGAAAGTTTTTAATCATACACGGATCTGCAGATGACAATGTTCATGTTCAAAATACCATGCGAATGGTAGAGGCTTTAATTCAAGCAGATAAACAATTTGAATGGATGATTTATCCAGATAAAAATCACGGAATTTTTGGTGGGAATACACGAAAACATCTCTATACCAAGATGACTAATTTTATTTACAACAATCTTTAATTTATGACACAGCCCAACGTTCACTCAGAAACAAAAACAATTTTCGGTCACCCCCCAGGGCTGTACGTACTTTTTTTTACAGAATTATGGGAACGCTTTTCATATTACGGAATGCGTGCTTTATTTACTCTTTTTCTAGTTGCTAAAACCCAAGGAGATAATCCCGGATTTGGCTGGACCAACACAGAGGCTATTGCACTGTATGGATGGTATACTATGCTTGTTTATTTGGCATCTGTTCCAGGGGGATGGATTGCAGATAATATTTTAGGACAGAAGAAAACAGTGCTCTTAGGAGGGGCATTGCTGTGTATCGGTCATACCATTTTGGCTTTTGACACTGAATTTAGTTTTTATCTGGGTTGTTTTTTTGTTATTCTCGGAGTTGGAGGACTAAAACCCAACATTTCTTCTATGGTTGGAGGGCTCTACCCAGCAGGCGATGAACGCAGAGATTTAGGGTTTTATATTTTTTATATGGGAATCAATATTGGTGGTTTTACTGCACCCTTACTTTGTGGATGGATAGGTGAAACCTACAATTGGCATTACGGATTTGGACTTGCTGCCATTGGAATGTTAATTGGTCAAATCACCTATATGTATGGACAAAAGTACTTGGTTGGTGTAGGTGATTTTATAGGAAAGGCTTCCCATCCCGAAAATGAACTTCGTACTAGAAAGCTAACTGCAATTGAAAAGGATCGGGTCAAGGTACTGTTGATTTCATTTTTATTGATTATTGTTTTTTGGGGAGCATTTGAACAAGCAGGAGGATTGATGAATTTATATGCTAAGCAAAAAACGGATCGAATGTTGATGGGGATCGAAATACCAGCTTCATGGTTTCAATCTCTAAATTCCTTTTTTATTATAACCCTCGCAGTAGGGGTAGGTGCTTTTTGGATGAAAATGAAACTAAAAGGAAAAGAGGCCTCTTCTTTATACAAGATCGCCATAGGTATTCTCATTATGGGTTGGGGATTCCTCTTTATGCGATTTGCAGCTGCTGACTACGAGCTCTTTGGTAAATCTGCAATGTACTGGCTGGTCTTGGCTTATTTATTTCATACCATAGGCGAATTATGTGCTTCACCAGTTTCACTTTCTTATATTACCAAACTGGCGCCAGTCAAATATGCTGCTTCCATCATGGGACTTTATTGGGCCGCTACAGGACTTGGAAATAAACTGGCAGCAAGCATAGGAGGCTTTGCAGAAACAGCAGGAGAAAAACAGATTTTTACAGGAATTTTTATTTTTTGCACAGTAGTTGGAGTTTTGGTATTGCTTTTGCTGAAACCATTAAAACGATTAGCCCACGGAGCAGAAGATTTAGTAGAAGTAAAATAAAACGTAATTTTGTAAAAAAACTTTTACCCCAGAGATAAAGCTTATGAAAAAATCATTTTTCTTATTACTCATATTTCTTGCAAGTTTCAATCTTGTCCAGGCTCAAAAAATTGAGTGGATGACCTTAGCGGAAGCTATGGAAGCTCAAAAGGCAGAGCCCAAGAAAATCTTTATGGATGTTTATACCGACTGGTGCGGCCCCTGTAAATTATTGGATAAAAATACCTTTCAAAATCCAGATGTATCCAACTATATAAGTGAACATTATTACGCAGTAAAGTTCAATGCAGAAGGGCAGGAAGAAATCAATTTTTTTGATCAAACTTTTACAAATCCCAATTATGATCCAAATCGCAAAGGCAGAAACGCAACCCATCAATTCACCCAATTTCTGGGAGTCAAGGGTTATCCTACCATGGTATTCTTTAGCGAAAATGGAGATCCCATCATGCCTGTCGTGGGTTATCAAAAACCACAACAACTAGAATTGTTTTTAAAAATGATCAAACAAGGGGATTATCAGGTATTTTCCAAACCGGAAGATTTCGAAAACTACAGAAAGACATTTAGACCAAAATTCAGAGGCTAATTCGCAAATCGCCTTTTTCTCTTGTATTGTAAAATTCTACACCCTGTTCAGTGCAAGTTTTTTCCCATAGTGCTAAATTCCACGGCCCATTACTTCCATCAGCAATGAGTTTAGCGGGTTTGTAACGGTTTAAAAGCCTTTCGATATTCACTTTAGGATTCGCTCTAAGGAGAATGTAATTGGGATCAAAATCAGGTAAATCAAAAGGAGCATCGCTATCGATAATCAGTAACCTTAAGTCATCTTGGATATAAATATTATTCAATTTAACTGGGATCATTTTTGTAAGTGGTCTAGAATTTGAAAAATCTGTAAGTAGCGAATGGGTAGTTTTAGAGTCTGGAGAACAGTAGTAAAAGTATGAATTTTTTAGGTGCCCGATCAAGCTTGCATTATAACGGTGAAAAACCCAAAATGAATTTTCAGAGGAAGTGATTTTCCGCTCATGAGTGAGGTTAAAAAATAGTCCAGCCAATGTAAGACCTATAGGAATTAACATCAATAGCTTTTTCCGATATCCCCATAGAACCAAGCAAACCAGTAAGCAATAGAGTAATAAGGTTGTCGTAATACTGTGGAACATTCCCTCAAAAAGAAAGGCTTCTTGTTGAGCGACCCAACCTACACTTTTATTGAGGAGCCTCACAGTTTCTTCAAAAACGTTAACTACAATCACTGGAATGGGGGCGAAAAGAAGTATAAAAAAAACAAGCATACAAAAGATTAAAAACAGTCCAAAAAAAGGAATGATTAATAGATTGCTAACTAGAAAAAGACTGGGGAATTGATGAAAATAATGAATACTGACTGGACTTACCGCCGTTTGGGCTGCCAAGCAGACAGTAGTCCACTCCCAATACCTTTTTAGGAACAAATTTTGTGGATTCCACAATCTTTGAAGTAGAGGATGAATCAAAAGTATTCCAAATACCGCCAAATAACTCAGTTGAAATCCAATTGATTTTAGGTAAGGCGGATGGAAGAGTAACAAAACAAAAAAAGAGAGTAGTGTATAGTGAAAAGTTGATTTTCCGAAGTGTAAAGCACGACCTATGACAATAAAACTGAACATGCATACAGCACGTGTTACAGAGGGAGGGAAACCTATAAAAAAGGCAAACAACTATAAAAATAAAATCACACTAATTGATCGTAATAAATATCCATATTTGAGTTTTTCTAAGGGTTTTAAAACAATCAATAGTAATCCGACAATTAAGCCAATATGGAGTCCTGAAAGAGCGAGTAGATGAATGACCCCAGCCTTAGCATAGTCGTTTTTGATCTTCTCATCAAGTGCATTTCTATCTGCAAATAAGAGTGCTTTTAACATCCCTTGACTTGAGGAAGAAAGTGACGTCTGTTCAATTTTTTCAAAAGCTTTTCGCTCTAAATTTTCACAGTATGAACGGAGTGTTTTTGATTTACTGGAAAGTACAATGCAGTTCGTTGAATTGAGATTCAATTGATGAGTTATTTTTTTATTGGCGAGGGAATCCTTATAAGAAAACTGTCCTGGATTCAGCGATTTTTTAATCGGTACTATTATTTTATTTGTAAGAATTTTCTGACCTGACGACCAAACTTTTGTGGTACTGTCTTTGTCTTGTCGAATGAGAATACTTCCTGTTGTTTTATGATTCACCCAACTGATAATTTTCCCTCTGTAATTATTTGAAAAAGTATAGCTACCTAATAGCGATTGAATTTCAACTTGCTTTAAGTCATGAGCATTCTTTTTTAAATGAAGAAAATGATTTTGAGCTGGAGTATAATATCCTTTAAAATAAATCAGTCCCAAAAAAAGAAAGCAGCTATATAAAAAAGCAGTTTTGATAGGTTTGAGGTTCTCTACTAATTGTATTAGAAGTGTGAGTATTAGAAAAACCAAACCCAATTTTAGACTTTTTTGAAATGAAAATGGGAGAATAAAAGATAGGACACCCCCAAAGTTAAATAGAGTTATAGGTATGAATAGTGGAGATTGAGGCAGTTTCATGACCTAAACTTACAAGGAATCTGCAAAAAGTAAAAGGTATTTTTTTAACGGATGGCTTTGTGAATGAGAGCAGCTGTTTTATCACTTACCCCTCTACTTCCTAATAAAGAAGCCAATTGCTGATATTGTTCTTGTTGAGAACTATCTTTTGAATTCAATAAATGATTCAGTTCTTTTTCAAGTCTGTTTAGATTGCATTGCCCTTGGATCAACTCCAATACAACTTCACGATCTAAGATTAGATTGACCAGAGAGATGTACTTTAATTTGAGTATTTTCCTTGCAATCCAGTAACTGAGGTAACTACTCTTGTAGCAAACGAGTTGGGGAACTTGAAACAGTGCAGTTTCTAGAGTGGCAGTACCACTTGTGACTAATGCTGCTGAGCTGTGTTGCAGTAAATCATAAGTTGCATCATATACAATTTTTACCGTTGTATTTTCTGTAAATAGTTTATAGTAAGCTGGTGAAATACTCGGAGCAGCAGCTATAGCAAACTGATAGTCTTTAAACTTGGCGGCTAATTGGACATATAGAGGAAGCATTTTCCTGATTTCCTGGACACGACTACCAGGGAGTAAGGCGATTATGGGCTTATTTTCTTCTAAATGATGAGATGAAATAAAGTCTTTCTTTTTGGGGTGATTTGGGATATAATCCATCAAAGGGTGACCTACATAGTCAACCTTAAACTGATGCTTTTCCTCAAAAAATGGCTTTTCAAAGGGGAGTATCACGTAGAGAGCATCAATGCATTGCTTTATTTTTTGAACTCTGTTTTCCTTCCATGCCCAAACTTGTGGACTGATGTAGTAGTGGTTTTTAAAATTTTGAGTCTTTGCCCATTCTGCAATACGCAAATTAAATCCTGGATAGTCAATATAAATGATGACGTCTGGTTGGAATAGAAGAATATCTTGTTTACAGTAGCGTATATTATTTAATATTGTGGGTAGGTGTCGAACAACTTCCCAAAAACCCATAAAGGCCAAATCTTTAAAATGCTTGACTAACATAGCACCTTCTTTTTCCATTAGGTCTCCACCCCAGGCTCTAAATTCAGCTTTTGGATCTAGCTTTTTTAATGCAGCAATAAGATAAGAACCGTGCAAATCACCAGATGCTTCCCCAGAAATAAGGTAGTATTTCACGAGTAAAAAAGATTAATTAATTTTTAAAAGCGCTATAAAAAGAACAGTCAGCAACGATATAGCAACTATCCCAGCAGCAAAGGGGACCTTGTTTTTCCTTAAAGCAATAAAGAATAAAGGAAGGTTGATTAAAGCGGCAATTGAAATCAAGCCACCCAGCCTTTTTTGTTCATATAAATAGATGAAAGAATCTTCCAATGAAGCGTCAGACAGGAAAAAAATCAGCATGATGACACCAAAACTGGTCCATAATAAGCCAGTTAAAATGCCCCAAAAGAAGTACTTATCTTTTATAAATTCCATGTGTTCAGTTGCTGAATGCTGTGATGAGCAGTTAAATCAAATTGGGTGGGTACTATGGACACATATCCCTCTTTTAATGCCCACTCATCTGTATCTTCTCCTTTGTCTTCATTGACAAATGAACCTGTCAGCCAATAGTATTCTCTACCCATAGGATTGGTTCTTTTATCAAATTTCTCAACCCAGTTGGCCTTGGCTTGTCTGCAAATTTTAATTCCTTTAATTTCTTCTTCTTTGAGTTTTGGGAAATTGACATTCAATACTACATCTTTAGGGATTCCATTTGTTAGGGCTTCGGTAGTTATTTGTTTTATAAACTTTTTTATAGGGCTAAAGTCTGCATTCCAATTATAATCCAAAAGTGAAAAGCCAATAGCGGGAATACCCTCAATGCCAGCCTCCATGGCAGCACTCATGGTTCCCGAATAAATAACATTAATGGAAGAATTGGAGCCGTGGTTAATACCAGAAACACAAAGGTCTGGTTTCCGGCCTAAGATTTCGTTTACCGCTAATTTTACGCAATCGGCAGGAGTTCCCGAACAACTGTACTCTAACTGAGGGCCATCGGTAACGGTAATTTTTTCACAATGAAGGGTAGAATTTATAGTAATGGCATGTCCCATGGCAGATTGCGGGCTGTCTGGTGCTACTACAACCACCTCTCCAATTTCATTCATAATCTCAATCAAGGAGCGAATCCCTGGGGCTGTTATACCGTCGTCATTGGTTACTAAAATTAAAGCTCTTTTTTCCATACGCGTCTTAGCATGCTAAGATAAGGAATCTTTTCAGCCTGTCCATTTAATTGCTACAGCAAGATTTTACGCCCTTTTTAATTTAATGGAATACATTCCCAAGTATTTGAATAACCCGCAAATATTCCATGTACATTTTCAACATTACTTGTGACAAAGACAGGTTGAGCGAATGGATCTCCTCGACTGATATTGTATACTATTATACCAGTAATAAATAATACTAAAATAAGTGCTGAGAAAAGGGGCTTTTTCATAACATTTGAAGTAAATGACCTTCATTTTCTAAACGCATTTAGTACTGTGATATTGTCGATTTAAAAATTATTCAAATATTAAGGAGACTCATTTCTTTTGGTTTTAAAAGAATATTAACATAACTAATTTCAATTATGATTATATTTAGGGGCTATGAAATTAATGCAAACACCTATGAGATCTTTTATCTGGCTTTTTGCGCTTATACTGGTCAGCGGATTCCTTTTTGGGTTTAATTTAAAAAATGAAGACCCCAATAAAGACAAACTTTTACTAGAAATCATTTCTTATGTCCTCGAACGAGGGCATTACAGTCCCAAAGAAATAAATGATGCTTTTTCAGAAAACGTCTTTATGGATTATTTGAACAATCTTGATGGACAGCATCGTTTTTTTCTTCAATCAGACATTAATTCTTTTGAATCCTACAAGTATAAAATTGATGATCAAATAAAAAATACCGAGCTCACCTTTTTTGATTTGACTTTTAAAAAATTCATTGAGAGAGTGAATCAAGTGCAGGGTTTCTACAAAGAAATTTTAGAAAAGCCTTTTGATTTTACTCAAAAGGAAGAAATTGATTTAGATTTTGAAACAGCACCCTATGCTTCAAATATTTCCGATTTAAAAAAACTTTGGAGAAAGCGGTTTAAACTCAATGCACTGCAAAACTTTACTTCCAAAAAAGAAGACGAAAGCAAACGAGCGGAAAAAGACTCCACCTTCACAGTTTCTACTGATGCAGAACTCGAAATTCAAGCTAGAGAGGACATCAAAGAGAATATTGGTTTTTTATTTGAAAACTATGCTGAACTAAAAAGAAAAGATTGGTTTTCAATCTATGTAAATTCTATAGTAGTCCAGTTTGATCCACATACATCTTATTTGGCTCCTAGTGATAAAGATCGATTTGACACCAGTATGTCTGGAAAATTTGAAGGAATAGGTGCGCGTTTAAGCAAAAGAAATCAGCAGGTTAAAATCGTTGAAATTATTTCTGGAGGACCCGTATGGAGAGATGAACTTATTGAGGTTGGAGATGTTATACTGAAGGTTGGTCAAGAGGGCGAAGAGCCAGTTGATATCTCAGGGATGGTGTTAAATGATGCGGTAAAACTTATTAAAGGTCCCAAGGGAACAAAAGTGTATTTGACAGTGAAGAGAGTAGATGGGACCGTTGAAGTTGTTCCGGTTACTCGCGATGTAGTAGTTCTTGAGGAAACGTATGCGCGATCGTCATTAATCAAAGATTCAACAGGGACTTACGGTTTGATTGAACTTCCAAAATTTTATATCAATTTTCAAGATTACAACGAACGAAATGCAGCTACGGATGTAAAGAAAGAATTGGAACAACTCAAGGAGAACAATGTAAAAGGGATTATACTAGACCTAAGAAACAATGGAGGGGGCTCGTTAAAAACAGTAGTTGATATGACGGGTTATTTTATTGAAGAAGGTCCCGTAGTTCAAGTAAAAAGTACAGGAGGAAGAAAAGAAGTATTGAAAGATACTGATCCTAGTGTTGTTTGGGACGGACCCTTAGTAATTCTAGTGAATGAGTTTTCGGCTTCAGCTTCTGAAATTTTAGCAGCAGCATTACAGGATTATAACCGAGCAATCGTTTTGGGTAGTCAACAAACTTTTGGAAAAGGAACTGTTCAAAATATTATCGACCTCAACAGGATGATATCTGGAGGGACTTATGGAGACCTAGGTGCGCTGAAGGTGACGACAGATAAGTTTTACAGAATTAGTGGATTATCAACTCAACTCGAAGGGGTAAAAAGTGATATCGTATTTCCTGATCGATTTGCTCAAGTTAATATGGGAGAAAAAGATCAAGACAATCCATTATCATGGGATAGGATTACACCAGCTTCCTTCAACCCACTTCCTGAATTTAATAATTACGACTTTTCTGTAGAACGGAGTAAACAAAGACTAGAGGAAAATCCATTTGTTACCTTAATTGAGGATCAGGCAGCTTGGATTAAAGAGCAACAAGATGATTCACACTATTATTTAGATTACGATTCTTATGAGAATGAAAGGCAGTCTGATAAAAATTATTCTGATCGTTTTAAGAAGATCTCAGAATTTGAATCAAATCTTGAATTTCAGTGGTTACCTGAAGCTGCTTCAGCTCAGAGTCCAAATGAGGATTTGATTGAAAAAAGAGAACGCTGGCAAAAATCGCTTAAGAAAGACCTTTACATTTCCGAAGCGGTTGAGATTCTCAAGGACCTGTCCAATACAATCAATACTGGTAAGCCCATAGCCCAGGTAAAAGATTAATATCAGCTGCTTTGGAAATCAAACGCTTTTTAGAGGATTTCAAAAGCGATGGTTGGGCGGTTGGAAGTACACTCTTTATACTTTTGATATCCTTTTGTGCAATTTTTGCCTATGTTTTGGCACCGGACAAAACAAAATTTGCAAATCAAATGCATTTGTCTATTCATTCCAAACCTCCTGGATTTTCCTGCCTAATGCTAGTGATCCCCAGGTCGAGTCAAGATAGTCAATCCTCAGTTTTTTACGGTAAGATTAATGCAAATGAAGAAATTCCTGTAAGTGAAATTCGTTGGTCAGATTCTAGCCTTGAATACAAGAGGTATGGAAATGCAACCAACTATTTTGAAAAGATTTCATTTGATCAGTTTCAAGGCTCATCAAATAAAAACGAAATAGCAGAAAGGTATCTGAGTGAAAAACGTTTTTTATTAGGGACTGATAAGTACGGGCGGGATCTGTTAAGCAGACTACTTGTGGGATCACGTATTTCAATATCCATTGGTTTTGTAGCGGTCTTTATTTCTTTGGTAGTTGGAGTATTTTTTGGTGCAATAGCAGGCTACTTTGGAGGTTGGATAGATCGTTTAATTTTATGGCTGATCAATGTGGTTTGGTCTATTCCGACTTTGTTGATGGTAATCGCTATTACCTTAGCCCTTGGCAGAGGATATTGGCAGGTTTTTGTAGCAGTAGGGCTAACTATGTGGGTTGAGGTAGCGCGCTTGGTAAGAGGTCAAGTAAAGTCTATAAAAGAAGAACTTTACATCCAGGCAAGTAATGCCTTAGGGTTTTCTAAAACAAGGATATTAATAGGACATATTTTACCCATGGTTGTGGCCCCATTAATTGTCATATCTGCAGCTAATTTTGCCAGTGCAATATTGATGGAGAGTGGATTGAGTTTTTTAGGTATAGGTGCACAGCCACCAATGCCAAGCTGGGGAGGTATGGTAAAGGATCATTTTAGATATTTACTTTTGGGCAAGCCTTATCTAGCGCTTCTTCCGGGTCTGGCGATTATGAGTTTAGTGCTTGCTTTTATGACACTTGGTAATAGTTTAAGAGATATCCTGGATGTAAGGAACTAGCTTAGGACAAGCGGTTACAATCGAAATTGAGGTGGATAAAGAGCATTAGACTAAATGCCATTAAACTGGATCCCCCATAGCTGATAAACGGCAAAGGAATGCCTACAGTAGGAACCAGACCTAAAGTCATTCCGATATTGACAAAAAAATGAACAAACAGTATACTCGCAAAGGCATAAGAAAACATTCTTCTAAAAGCACTACTTTGCTTTTCTGCACGGTAAATAATCCGAAAAATTAGAAGTGTAAAAAGTAAAATTATAAAACTACTGCCCAAAAATCCCCATTCCTCACCAACTGTACTGAAAATATAATCGGTATGTTGTTCGGGAACAAAATCACCCTTGGTCTGAGTTCCGTTTAAATAGCCCTTTCCTGAAAAGCCTCCTGAACCAATAGCAATCTTTGATTGATTAATATTATACCCAATCCCTCGAGTATCAGATTCCAAACCTAAAATGATGTTGAAACGATCACGATGACGTTGTTCGAAAACAGAATTGAAAATGAAGTCTACAGAATACGAGAAGACTATGCAGACACCAAGGGTATATAAAAATGGATTTAGTTTGACATTTGATTTTTTTAATGAACCAAATACAATTAGGGTAACTAGCGCAATACCTATGCTTACAATTAATGGTTTGAAAATTAAAGTAGCAATAAAAACAACAATCAGTCCAAGACTAAAAAACAACCAATGCATATCCAGTCCTTCTCGGATAAAGACAAAGAAAAGCCCAAAAAATACTAAGGCAGATCCTGCATCTGGTTGAAGGATAATTAACACTACAGGAATCAAGATAAAAAGTAAAGCTATTATGAGGTCATTTCTTTTTCTAATATCTCTTTGGATACCACTTAAAAACTCTGCAACTACTAGAGCGGTTGTAATTTTAGTGAATTCAGCAGGTTGCAAACTGAATCCACAGATACTATACCATGATGTAGCTCCTGAAATTGTTTGTCCAAAAATAAATAACCCAATCAAACTCAAAATTGACAGACCATAAAAAATGTAGGAAAAATGTTCAAAAAAATTTGATTTGATATAGAGGATAAAGGGCATAGCAATTAGGCAGGCTCCAAAAATCCAGAATTGTTTACCCGAAATACTAGCAGGATTCCAGATGCTTAATGCACTATCACTAAAAGTAGTGGAGTAGATGTTGATTATGCCAAAGCTTACCAAAGCGATATAGGTCAGTAAACTCAACCAATCTAGCCGAAAAAGAAGACTGTTATTCATTGATCTCGAAAGGCTTACCGGATAAGGGTTTTAAGTACTCGTTCTGTAAACTGCCGTTAAGCATTCTGTTTTCAAGCCAAGTTCTTTTAACCTTTCCTTTTAAATACTTTTCAATCATTAAACTGGCGATAGGTGCAGCCCAGCGTCCACCCCAATAGCCATTTTCTACAAATACAGCAAGGGCAATTTTTGGGTTTTCCTTTGGAGCAAAGGCGACAAAAATAGAATGGTCGGTGAGTTGGGTTTTTTCACCATTGAGTCGAATAAAGTTTTCTGCAGTACCCGTTTTTCCACAGACTTCTATTCCTGGAATTTTTGCTATCCTAGCCGTTCCTCTTTCCACCACCTGATGCATTCCTTCGATGACTGTTTCGAAATGACGCGCTTCAATTAAAGTGTAATTTTTGGTATATAAAGAATCTTTAATAGCTTGATCTTTGGGTATGATAAAATGGGGTTTTACATAAAATCCTCTGTTTGCAATTGCAGCTGTAAAGTTTGCCATTTGAATCGGTGTGGTCAGAATCTCACCTTGCCCAATTGCATTGGAAATTACCGTAGTTGGACCCCAACTCCCTTTCGAATACCACCGATCGTAATAGGAGCTACTTGGGATAAAGCCTCTTTTGCCTATTGGTAAATCATAGCCGAGATAATTTCCCAAACCAAATTTTTCCAAATGGGTTCTCCAGCGGTCTAGTCCAGCAGCAGCAGTAGAGTCTTTCTCAATAATTCTCCTATAAGTTTTAGCGAAAAAACTATTACATGAATTATAGATTCCTTTGAGCAAACTGTTAGAGGTACCTATTGGACAATGACACTTCATAAATGCCCCTCTAGCATAAAAGTGTCCTTGGTTACAGGAAAATTGTGTAGAAGGAGAAATCACATTTTCTTGAAGAGCGATGAGTGCATTAAGTGTTTTAAAGGGAGATCCAGGAGAATATTCTGCCTGCAAACCCCTGTCGAATAAAGGTTTTGACAGAGTATCATTGGCTAAGGCTCTAAAGTTTTCAGACCGCCCACTACCAAGGAGTAAATTAGGGTCATAACTAGGTGCTGTTACTAGTGCCAATACTTCACCACTGGAGGGTTCAATGGCAACTATCCCTCCTCTTTTATTTTGCATAAGAGAGGCGCCATAACTTTGAAGCTCGGAATCAATGGTTAAAGTCAGGTTGTTAGCAGCCTCAGGGGCAGTATCAAATGACCCCTCTTCATACGATCCAATGATTCTGTTAAAACGATCTTTTTGAAAAAACTGAAACCCTTTTCTCCCTCTAAGCACATCCTCATAAGCTTTTTCAATTCCTTGCCGACCAATCATTTCACCTAAATCATAATCTGTTTTATTTTTTAATTCAGTTGGATTAATCTCACTAGTATATCCTAAAATATTTGATGCGATAGGGAATGAATAATCTCGAATTGTTTTTTTCTGAAAATAGAAGCCTGTGTATTTCCAAATTTTCTCTTTAAACAAAGCCTGCTTCTCTTTACTTATTTGACGGGAAACTACCGAAGGTCTTTTAGAGGAAAAGCGTCTGGCCTTATACAAACTGCCGATAAGTTCTTCTTTGGAAATTTCTAAAAAAGAAATCAATTCTAGCGTATCAAAAGAAATGGTATTTTCGGGAATTACCATCAAATCATATACTGGTTGATTGGCGACCAGAAGGGTTCCATTCCTGTCGTAAATGAGTCCTCGGGTTGGATAAACAGGTCTTTTTTCTAAGGCGTTGTTGAGTGATAATTCACTGTAATTTTGATTGAAAATTTGCAAAGAGACCAATTGAATAAGGAACAACAAAGAACTCCCTAAAGTAAAACTCAATAAAACGAATTTTCTAATCATTTTTTATTTGGGTAAAAGCTTAAAGTTATACCTATTAAAATTAATGAAAATATCGAAGTAAGTAAGGTGTTTTTAGAAATAAGGAAATGGGCTTCCCAACTAAAATATACCAAAGTGAAATACAAGCCGTGGTGAAGTAAAACTAAAAGCAGAAGGTATATTAGCTTGTTAAGAGTTCTAGTATCGCTAAAATAGCTTTGAGGAGTTTCCATAGTGACTCCAAACGCATAACGAATAATTAGTGGTCTTAAAAACCCTATGGTTAAGGTAGCAATTGCATGTGCACCCCCAGATTGAGACAGAAAATCGATGGAAAAACCAAGTAGAAAAGCTAGGACAATGAGTACAGTTTGATTGCTTTCGAATCGGTAAACAAAGAAAAAAAGTAAATAGAGCATTGGATTAATCCCCCCCAAAATGTGAAGGTGATTAAAAACCATAACTTGAGCTAAAACTAGAAGGATAAAAGAAAGAGCCGGAACTAAAGAAATTGTTTTCATTGAGGCAGTTTCTTTTGAAGGGATTGTAATTCCTGAAAATCAATATTTTCTAAGACATACACATAATAGATTTGAGAAGGATCGTCAAAAAGCTCAGCATTAATTGAATAGTAGCCACCCCCTTCAATTTTATCGAGTTTAGTAATTTTTCCTACGGGAATACCCAATGGGAAATAAGAGGACATTCCACCTGTAATTAGAGTGTCGCCAATTTTGATATTGGCATTTGAAACAACATCTTCAACTCTAAATTCTTGTGGTTTTTTTCTGGACCACACTAATGATCCAAAAGCGGGACTTTTAGTTACTCTTACATTGATTTTCAAGTCCTGATGTAATATGGAAATTACATTGGCATAATGGTCAGTTACTGAATGCACAACTCCAACAATTCCACTGTTAGAAATAACACCCATTTCAGGCTCAACACCATCTATTGAACCGATATCTATGGTCAAATAGTTACGCTGATTTTGAAAACTGTTTTTAAGAACATGAGCTTTTTTTACTGTAAAAGGGAAACGCTTGGGTTTTTTTAATGCGTCTGGATATAGTGGGATTTCGCTCGAAATCAATTCATCAACTTTAAGTCGTTCATTTTCCTCGAGCAACTGTTGATTTACTTGCCTCAGCTTAAAATATTGACTTATTCCATCTCTGACAGCATAGAGCTTTGAGGAAAAGAAAAAGCCATATTTTTCGATATTGTATTCGTGAAAAGGGCTCCGGTTATAGGCAAATGAAATCGCAAGACCGAGTAGGAAAAAATAGAGAATGGGATTTCTAAATTGGAGAAGCGCATTGAGAATTCGCTGCATACCAAACTTATTTGATCAAAACGGTTTTAAATCGCTCAGTATTTTTTAATGCAATTCCAGTACCTCTAACTACTGCTCGAAGAGGATCTTCAGCAACGTAGATGGGCAGATCTGTTTTTTGAGATAGACGTTTGTCTAATCCTCTTAAGAGTGCTCCTCCTCCAGCTAGGTAAATCCCTGTGTTGTAAATGTCAGCAGCTAATTCAGGAGGAGTTTGTGAGAGGGCTTCCATAATGGCATCCTCTATGCGTAAAATAGACTTATCCAAAGCCTTTGCAATCTCTGCATGGTTAATTACAACTTGTTTTGGCTTACCGGACAAAAGATCCCTTCCTTGGACGGACATTTCTTCTGGTGGGTTGTCTAGGTCTTCAATGACACTGCCAATGATAATCTTAATTTTTTCAGCAGTTCGCTCACCTACGTAAAGATTGTACTTGCTACGCATATAGTTAATGATATCGCTGGTAAAAACATCACCAGCAATTTTGATTGACTTGTCACATACAATACCTGAGAGTGCAATAATTGCAATTTCTGTAGTTCCACCACCGATATCAACGATCATATTTCCTTTGGGTTGCATGATGTCAATTCCAATTCCAATAGCAGCAGCCATGGGTTCGTGAATGAGATAGACTTCTTTACCGTTTACTCTCTCGGCAGATTCTTTTACAGCGCGCATTTCTACTTCTGTAATCCCTGAAGGTATACAGATGACCATTCGAAGAGAAGGAGAAAAAAACTTCCGGTTTAAGCTGGGTATGCTTTTGATCAAACGATTGATCATTTGCTCTGAAGCATTAAAATCTGCAATTACTCCGTCTTTTAAGGGTCTTACCGTACGAATATTTTCGTGGGTTTTTCCTTGCATCATATTGGCTTCTTGACCAATAGCAATTACTTTATTGGTTGTTCGGTCAATTGCAACAATGGAAGGACTGTTCACAACCACTTTGTCGTTATGAATGATAAGGGTGTTTGCTGTGCCTAAATCAATAGCAATTTCGTCTGTAAAAAATCCCATTTGTCCTTAAAGTATTTTATAAAATTATGAATTAATGTTTAAAGTGGCGTGTTCCTGTGAAAACCATTGCCATTTTGTGTTCGTCACAATAGGAAATCGAGTCTTTATCTTTAATGGATCCCCCTGGTTGAATCACTGCTTTAATACCTTCTTTATCAGCAATTTCTACACAGTCAGGAAAAGGAAAAAAAGCATCGCTTGCCATTACAGCCCCATCCAAATTAAAACCAAAGCTTTTGGCCTTATTGATTGATTGATGCAAGGCATCTACTCTTGATGTTTGTCCAGTGCCCGATGCGAGTAACTGCTGTCCTTTAGCTAAAATGATAGTGTTAGATTTGGTGTGTTTACAGATTTTTGAAGCAAAAATTAAATCGTCGATCTCAGAGGAAGTAGGCTCCACTACAGTAACCTTTGACAAGTCTTCTTTTTCATCTGTTTTAGTGTCTTTGTCTTGAACAAGATAACCGTTTAAACAAGTTCGAATGGTTTGACTTGACATGGCGGCCTCTTTTTGTATAAGGAGGATTCTGTTTTTCTTTTGTTTTAATAATTCAAGAGCCTCAGTTTCAAATTCAGGGGCAATTACAACTTCACAGAATAACTCATGAACAGCTTGTGCGGTTTCCAAATCTAAAGGTTTATTGGAAATCAACACTCCTCCAAAAGCAGATACTGGATCTGCTGCAAGTGCATCTGCATAAGCCTTAGACAATTTATCTCGTACAGCAAAGCCACAAGCATTGTTGTGTTTTAAAATACCAAATGCTGGTTTTCCATCGTAAAACTCAAGCATTAAGTTCACAGCTGCATCTATATCCAATAAGTTGTTATATGAAATCGCCTTACCATGTACTTGCTCTAATAAATCCTCTAAAACACCAAAGAAACGCCCGTTTTGATGAGGGTTTTCACCATAGCGTAAAATTTGAGATTCCCCTACGCTTAGTTTTAAACGATCGTTTTTATTATCGAAATGATTGAAAATTGCCGAATCATAGTGTGAGGAAGTGTGAAAGGCTTTTACAGCAAATTTTTTCCTAGTCTCTAGGTCTGGTGCTCCATTAAATGATTTAAAAATTTCTATAAAAGAAGCATAATCTTCTTTGTTTGAAATACAAAAAACATCGTTAAAATTTTTAGCTGCTGCACGAATCAATGCGATACCTCCAATGTCAATCTTCTCAATTATTTCACTTTCAGAAGCATTGTCAGCTACAGTTTTTTCAAAAGGATAAAGGTCAACCACGATTAAGTCTAAAGCTGGTATTTCATAAGTTTCCAACTCAGTTTGATCACTTGGGAGCTGACTTCGATTGAGGATACCTCCAAAAACTTTAGGGTGTAAGGTTTTTACTCTTCCTCCAAGTATTGAAGGATAACCTGTTAAATCCTCAACAGCATTCACCTGGTGACCTAAGTTCCGAATAAAGGTTTCTGTTCCACCCGTAGAGTAGAGTTCAACACCTTGATCCACCAAAAGATTGATCAAAGGTTCTAATCCAGTTTTGTCAAAGACAGAGATCAATGCCGATTTTATTTTCTTTTGACTCATAGCTTAAAGTTGTTTTAATGATTTGCCGTAGGTTGAAGACACAAGTGAACACAGTTCAGTTAAGAAAACCTCATCTTCTTTTGTGAATGGATTTAGGGTTTTAGAATCGATATCAATTTGTCCGATATTTTCACCTTCTAAAAAGAGGGGCACTACCAGCTCAGAGCGAACGTCTACACTACAAGCAATATAGTTGTCTTGAGCTGTTACATCAGGGACTAAAAAATTTTCATTTGACAAGGCAACTTGCCCACAAATTCCTTTTCCAAAAGGAATTGAAGTGTGTTCAGTCGGAGTTCCTGAATAGGTTTTCAGATGAAGCATTTTATCTTTAAAATCAGAAAAATAAAACCCAACCCAATCATAAGACTCTAGTTTTTTGTTGAGTGTTTCGCATATGGCATTTAAGCCTTCAACAACAGATAAATCTTCCTTGTTTAACTGCTGTTTGACTTGCTGCATAACCATCATGTGATTGGGTGTCATCATAGCCCACAAAAGTAAGTATTAAATCGCTCAAATTGAGGAATTTGTTTTAGATTTCTATTGTAGATAAGCGTTTAACTAACATTTAACGAAGTAGGTCTTCTAAACTAAAATTATTTTAAGATTTTTGTAAAAAAAGATGAAGCAGCAAATTTATATTCAAGGAATGACCTGCGATAACTGCAGGAAGGGAGTTACAGAAAAAATGAGTTCCATCCCCGGGATTACTGAAGTTGAAGTTTCATTGGAAACAGGCAAAGCAGTTTTTGAAACGAAAGAAGAAGTTACTTTAAGTAAAATTGAGGGAGTTTTAGGGGAAAAATACACAGCAACCAAAGATGAAACGACTACTGTATTTCAAGAAGAATCAGAGTCTAAGTTAAAAGCATTATTTCCACTATTTCTCATTTTTGGATACTTGATTGCAGCAACTGTCTTCCTGACTTATCTAACTGAAGGAGATGTAAATCAAGCCATGCTCTATTTTATGGGTTTGTTTTTTATCACATTTAGCTTTTTTAAGTTTTTGGATTACCAAGGTTTTCCTCCTTCTTTTGCACGTTATGATCCTTTGGCAAAAAAGAGTCTTTTTTATGCCAAACTATACCCCTTTATTGAAACTGTTTTAGGGGTTGCTTTTCTTTTGTCTTGGCAAATACCAGTAGCCTTAGGATTGACTTTGGTGCTTTTATCCATCACAACCTATGGTGTAATGCAAACGATCTTAAGTAAAACTGCAATTCAATGTGCGTGTTTAGGAACAGCCTTAAACCTCCCTATGACCGAAGCCACTCTCATAGAGAATGGAATCATGATAGTGATGTCTTGTATTATGATTCTAGGTTTTATACTCTAAATAAGGCTCAGTTAAAATCTAAAAAAGATTTAATAAAAATAAGGTCGGTTTCACCAGAAACCGACCTTATTTTTTCATCCAATTTTTCCATTCACATAAGCGATAAAGCCTCCAGTAATACCAGTCATTAATCCCCCGATTACTATTTCTTCCACTAAGCCCCTAAGAATAAATTCATTGGAAACGAAAAAATACCAAGTCAAGGCATAGAGAATACCGATAACTATACCCGAACTAAATCCGGTTTTAAAGCTTGAAATTTGACCCAACTTGCAATAGATATAGGCTAGTAAAAATGCAAAAAACAAACATCCTAAGAAGATAAACAACGTGGATTCCTCACCTGTAGATTTGTCTGTTAAGATCAGTCCATAAACCAGCCATCCTAAAAGATAATAGACAACTGTACCCACAATACCTGAAAGTAAAATTTTTTTTGTCATGATATAAAGATTTGGTTCATTTAAAGGTATTAAATTTTAATTATATCAAAAAAGGCTGCCCATTGGGCAGCCTTTGCAAATAAAAAAGGGTTTAAACCTTACATCATTCCGGGCATTCCACCGCCTCCACCCATAGGTGGTCCTGCAGGGGCCTCTTCTTTAATGTCAACAAGTGCACATTCTGTAGTGAGTATCATTCCAGAAACAGAGGCAGCATTTTCAAGTGCTACGCGTGTTACTTTTTTAGGGTCAATGATTCCCTCTTTGAGCATGTCAACGTAAGTGCCTTCTTTGGCATTATAGCCAAAGTTGTCTTTACCTTCATCCACTTTAGAGACTACTACAGATCCTTCTCCTCCAGAGTTTTCTACTATAATTCTCAGTGGTGCTTCAACAGCTTTGTTGATGATTTGAATTCCAGTAGCTTCATCAGCATTTTCTGATTTGATTTTGTCTAGAGCTTTTTTGGCATTTAACAATGCAACGCCACCTCCAGCAACGATTCCTTCTTCAACAGCAGCTCGAGTTGCATGCAGTGCGTCATCTACGCGATCTTTCTTTTCTTTCATTTCAACTTCAGAAGGAGCTCCCACGTATAAAACAGCCACACCTCCAGAGAGTTTTGCAAGACGTTCTTGTAGTTTTTCTTTATCGTAGTCAGAAGTAGTTGATTCTATCTGAGCTTTGATTTGATTTACTCTTGCTTGGATATCGTCACTTGATCCGTTTCCGTTTACAACAGTAGTATTGTCTTTGTCGATGGTAACTTTTTCAGCTGTACCTAACATTTCAATTGTTGTATTTTCAAGTGTAAATCCGCGTTCTTCTGAAATTACAGTACCTCCAGTCAATATGGCTATATCTTCTAGCATGGCTTTTCTACGATCACCAAATCCTGGTGCTTTTACCGCAGCAATTTTCAATGCACCTCGGAGTTTATTTACCACCAAAGTTGCTAAAGCTTCACCATCGACATCTTCTGCGATAATTACTAATGGTTTTCCTGTTTGAGCTACAGGCTCTAAAACGGGAAGTAAATCCTTCATAGTCGATATTTTTTTATCGTATAATAGAATGTAAGGAGTTTCAAGATCAGCTTCCATTTTTTCAGAGTCTGTCACAAAATAAGGAGAAAGGTATCCACGATCAAATTGCATCCCTTCAACGACATCCACATAGGTGTCAGTTCCTTTTGCTTCTTCCACGGTAATAACACCTTCTTTTCCAACTTTTTCGAATGCCTCTGTGATCAAGGCACCGATCGTTGCATCATTATTTGCCGAGATACTAGCGACTTGATTGATTTTTTCAGATGAGTCTCCAACGGCAACAGTTTGTTTGCCCAAAGTCTCAACAATCGCTTCAACAGCTTTGTCAATTCCTCTTTTCAGGTCTAGTGGATTTGCACCCGCAGCAACATTTTTCAAGCCTTCTTTTACGATGGCTTGAGCAAGTATTGTTGCGGTAGTTGTCCCGTCTCCTGCTAAATCGTTGGTTTTAGAAGCTACTTCTTTAACCATTTGTGCTCCCATATTTTCTAGGGCATCTTCTAGTTCAATTTCTTTAGCTACAGTTACCCCATCCTTGGTCACTTGTGGAGCTCCAAAAGCTTTACCGATGATCACATTGCGCCCTTTAGGACCCAAGGTTACTTTTACAGCGTTTGCAAGTGCATCAACACCGCGTTTGATGCCATCTCTTGCTTCTATATCAAATTCTATTTTTTTTGCCATTGTGATTTAATTTAAGTGGATTTAAACAATTGCGAGTATATCACTTTCTTTCATGATCAGGTAGTCTTTTCCTTCGTGCTGTAATTCAGTGCCAGCGTATTTTCCATACAAAACACTATCTCCTACAGCAACTGTGATAGGATTATCCTTAGTTCCCTTTCCGACAGCAACTACAGTTCCTTTTTGAGGTTTTTCTTTGGCTGTGTCTGGAATTATGATTCCAGATGAAGTTTTGGTCTCGGCAGCAGCAGGTTCAACTAGAACGCGATCTGCTAAAGGCTTTATACTTATTTTACTCATGATTGATTTTTTATTTTGTAAACATATTTTCATAAATCATGCCATACAAAATGACCATGACAACTTGTGCTGATAAATGTCAGCATGTCAGTCGTATGCTCGGCAATAATGACTTTAATTCTCTTCAGGAACTGGAATCTCTGGTATCTCAGGGATTTCCTCTGGAATTACTTCTTGACTCTCAGGAATAGTTTCTGGAATTGTTTGCTGGGTAGCCCCCTCTTGAAGTAATTTAGAATCTTGAGAAGTACTTCCTGGAGTTAGGGTCACGTTGGAGATTAAGATTAAGATTAACAACAAACTTGCTAGAATCCACGTGCTTCGATCTAAAAAGTCAGAAGTTTTTTGAACTCCACCAACTTGCTGTGATCCACCTCCGAAAGAAGAAGACAAGCCTCCACCTTTAGGATTCTGAACCATAACAACTAAAACGAGTAAGAAACACACTACTATAATAAGGGCAATAAAAATTGAAAATGTACTCATGCGTTTATTCTTTCAGTTTTTGTAATCGTTTTATCTCTTTAATTTGGTCTGCAAAGAAACTATTTTTTTCTGGATATTTCAAACTCAAAATTTGATAGGCTTGAAGGGCATTCTCAAACTTTTTCTGTTTGACAAATACCTTGGCTAAAGTTTCAGTCATTAATTCGTCAGTGGATGCCAAACTTTTTACACTTAAATCGTCTTTATTTACGGAGTCTTTTTGGGGTTTGAGCTTTCTTTTCTTCTCTAAAAAGCTGTCAAATAATTCAAACTTATCTTCTATTTTATTGGGTTGATCGGCTGTATTGGAGTTTCTTAAGTAAGTTGCCCAATCAGAGAAGGAAAGATCTTTAGGGAGTTTTTTTAAATTCGAGCTCTTTTTTTCAAGAGTAGTCGGTTTCTTTTTTCTCTTCTTTTTCCCTTTTTCTTGTACAACTTTTACTTTGGGTTCTTCAATGGTTGTTTTAGGTAGCGGCTCGCTTTTCTGGGTTTCTAAAAATTCATAAAGAACTTGCCGATCAAAAGTAGCTATTGCTGTATGAGACAATATTTCGTCATAGCGTTCCGGCTGATTTTGTTCAACTCCTTTTAAAAAGTAGGGCTTTATCAAATGAAAATGAGGGTACTGTTCAACAAGATCGCTTAAGATTTTATGATGATTTTTATCAGAGGAATCAAACTCCTCTAAAAATGAAATCAAACGAGAAGCATTGTCAATTACCATTTTGCTAAAGTATCATTAAATATGTCTTGAGTAATTCTATCAAAAATCTCCTTGTGTGCAGCATCTTTTACATCGTAAACTTGAAGCTCTGCCGGGAAATCATAAAAAAATGAATAGGTTTTTGAAAAGTCATCTTCCTCTAATTTAGTATTGACAAACCGAAAGGCAACAGACATTTTTAATCTGTTTTGAGCTGCAGTAATCTCTGCTGTTGCAGACATGGGTGTAACACTGTATTCTGTAATTTCACCTTCGTATATCAACTGCCCGTCAGAGGTTACTAAATCAAGGTTGGTTTGATTCATAATAAGATCTTGAAGTGCATTAGTAAATTCATTATCCAATCCTGGTTCTACGGTTGAACCGGGTCTATTTCCTGCTTGATTTTCAAAAAAGTTTACCTGGAAAGTAGTCACACCAGGGGGTATGGAGGCACCTGTAAACGAATAGATCCCACAGCCTTGAAAAACAAAGATGCTCAAAGCAAAAATCCAATTGAAAAACTTATTTTGATTCGACTTCATGGAGATCGTATTGTTTAATTTTTCTGTACAAGGTTCGCTCTGAAATGCCCAATTCTTTTGCAGCCAGCTTTCGTTTCCCGTTGCATCTTATCAAAGCTTGTTTAATCATCTCCAATTCTTTAGCTTGAAGTGAGAGCGGTTCTTCTTCCTCTATGGTTTCAGCATAAGCGTATTTATCAACGGGCTCTGCTTTAGTTATTTGTGGAACTTCAGGTTCATAGGTTGCCATGCTTAATGCCTCAGTTTCGCTTTCAGGAGCATCGCTAGACTCCTTCCCATAAATCTTTTCAATCAGCCCTTGATTTTTTTCTTGGACACCTTCGGAAGTTCCATTATTCATCAAGTCTAAGGTTAGTTTTTTTAGATCGTTTAAATCATTTTTCATATCGAAAAGAACCTTGTATAAAATCTCTCGTTCCGATGAAAAATCACTCTCTTTTTCTTTTTTACCTACAACGGCTGGAAGCTGTTTTCCTCTATCGGGAAGGTAAGTCCTCATTGTCGCTGCATTTATCTTCCTCTCTTTCTCTAAAACAGATAATTGTTCTGCCACATTGCGAAGTTGCCGTATATTTCCACTCCAACGGTATTCAGTAAGTAATGCTTGTGCATGTTCGTCTAATTGCAATGGAGGCATATGGTACTTTTGAGCAAAATCCGAAGCAAACTTTCTAAAAAGTAAGACGATATCTTCTTTTCTTTCCCGTAGAGGAGGTAGGGTTATTTCTACAGTACTTAGACGGTAGTATAAATCTTCTCTAAACTTTCCCTTTTCGATAGCTTCCAACATATTTACATTGGTAGCAGCTACAATACGGGCATTGGTTTTTTGCACTTTAGAAGATCCAACTTTAATAAATTCACCCGTTTCCAATACGCGGAGCAATCGGACTTGGGTTGGAAGCGGAAGTTCTCCAACTTCATCGAGGAAGATAGTCCCACCATCAGCAACTTCAAAATAACCAGAACGAGTTTGAGTCGCTCCAGTAAAGGCTCCTTTTTCATGGCCAAATAGTTCACTGTCGATCGTTCCTTCTGGAATGGCTCCGCAATTAACTGCAATATATTTTGAGTGCTTTCGATGAGAAAACTGATGGATAATTTTAGGAATATTTTCTTTTCCAACTCCACTTTCACCTATAACTAATACTGAAATATCGGTACTTGCAACTTGCAGGGCTTTTTCTAATGCTCTGTTTAAACCAATGTTGTTTCCAATTATACCGAAACGTTGTTTGACATTTTGTAATGAATCCATAATTAAACTCTTTTAGAAAGTTCTACTGCTTCTCCAATTAATGTGGCAGATGTACAATCAGTAATTTTTACTTCTACAAAATCTCCTACTTTATATTCTTTTTTCGGAAAGACAACCACGGTGTTTTGAGTAGTTCTTCCGCTCCATTGTTCTTTAGAACGTTTGGATTCTTTTTCAATCAACACACAAACCGTTTGGCCAAGGAAGGCTTGAGTACGGATCTTAGAGTGGGCTTGTTGTTTTTCAATAATTTGACTCAAACGTCTTTTCTTGATTTCATCAGGGATATCATCTTCTATTTTTCGCGCAGCCAAGGTTCCTGGTCTTTCAGAATAGGCAAACATAAATCCAAAATCGTATTGTACGTAATCCATTAGATCCAGAGTGTCTTGATGATCTTGCTCATTTTCCGAAGGGAAACCAGCGATCATATCATGTGAAATACCACAGTTAGGAATCAACTGACGAATGGTATCGATAAGCGCCATATATTCCTCTCGGGTATGCTGGCGGTTCATTTTCTTCAAGATTGCGTCACTACCAGATTGGACAGGTAGGTGGATGTACTTGCAAATATTGTCATACCGCTTCATTACCTTCAATACGTTCACGGACATGTCTTGTGGATTGGAAGTCGAAAATCGAATTCTGATTCCAGGCTGAGCATCTGCTACTAAAGCTAGAAGATTTTCAAAGCGTAAGGCTGTTTTTTGTTGAAGTGCAGTGGCTTTTATAAAGTCTTTTTTAAGTCCTCCTCCATACCAGAGGTAACTGTCTACATTTTGACCGAGTAAGGTAATTTCTTTATAGCCCTTTTGCGCCAAATCGTTGACCTCTTCCAATATACTTTTAGGATCTCTGCTACGCTCCCTTCCCCGAGTAAAAGGAACTACACAAAATGTACACATATTATCGCATCCTCTTGTAATGGACACAAATGCTGAAACTCCATTTGAATTTAGTCGAATGGGAGCAATATCTCCATAAGTCTCTTCTTTTGACAAGAGGACATTAACTGCTTCTCTGTCTTGTGCCACTTCCTCAAGGAGGTTTGGGATGTCTTTGTAGGCATCAGGACCTACGACTAAATCCACAATTTTTTCTTCTTCTAAAAACTGGTGTTTTAAGCGCTCTGCCATGCAGCCTAATACTCCTACCGTCATCTCAGTTTTATCTTTTTTTATGGAGTTAAAATACTCCAAGCGCTTTCTAACGGTTTGCTCTGCTTTTTCCCTTATAGAACACGTATTGACTAAAACTAAAGATGCATCATTTAAGCTTTGGGTAATTTGATACCCTTCATCTGTTAATATTGAGGCAACCACCTCGCTATCGGCAAAGTTCATCTGACATCCATAGCTTTCTATATAAGCAAGCTTTGGACTTGACGATTGCTTTGTTTGCGAAGCTTCAGTCAGTGTTCCATTGTGAAGGCTCGGATTTTTTTCAATTTCTTTGACGGGCATAGAGTAAACGCTAGATTTTAGTTGTAATGCAATGCAAAATTACAAAAAATCCAATGGATATTGCCATTTTGTCAGTCTCGTGTGGTTTATTTAGGTATTAAACAAGAACTAAGTTTATTTTTTGGGAATCAATGAGGAAGTTTCTTGGCAATTAATCCATACACCCAAGTTCCCAATATTGCAAAAACCAAAACGACCAGTATGGGGTAAAAGCCTGCTCCAATAAGAGTAAATATTGGTCCAGGGCAAGCCCCAGCTAATCCCCAACCTAAACCAAAGATAATCCCACCATAGGCGTATCTTGAAAAGCTCATAGCTTTATCAGGAATTACAATAAGTTCTCCGTAGGCCGATTTTATCTTATAGCGTTTGATTATTTGAATCATTAGTACCCCTAAAGCTAAAGCAGATCCAATGATACCATACATGTGAAACGAATTAAATTGAAACATCTCATAGATACGAAACCAGGATGCAGCTTCTGACTTAAACATGGTTATTCCAAATAGAATTCCGATTAAAAAAAATATAAATAGTCTCATGCTTAAAGTATATAGGGAAGTAATAGGTGATTCATAAAAAGGCCTCCGATAAAGAAACCGATGACTGTATAAAGAGAAACCAATTGAAGATTGCTCAGACCAGAAATAGCATGTCCAGAAGTACAACCTCCCGCATAGCGAGCTCCAAAGCCAACTAAAAAACCTCCAATTGACAAGATGAGAAGCACCTTAGGTTGCATTAAAGCTTGCATACTGAAAAGTTCTTCAGGAAGATAGGACACACCCGCACTGTTAATATTTAAGTCTTGAAGTTTAGTGATAGTATCAGGATGGATGGCTACACTGGAATCAGTACTTAGGAAATGGGCAGCAAGTGCACCTCCAATTATTGCTCCTGCTGAGACCATCAAATTCCATTGTTGAGTTTTCCAATCGAAATTGAAGAATTCATTTGATTTTCCCGCACCACAGATGGTACAAAACGTTCTTAAATTTGAAGACATTCCAAAATTTTTACCAAAATAGAGTAGTAAAAACATGATTAGGGCAATCATGGGGCCACCGATATACCAAGGCCAAGGGTTAAAAATCCATTCCATATTGTTGTAATATTAAATAATTATAGTGTTGAAGGGCAAACGTAATCTGAAATTTCAATACCAGACTCCTTTATTTTCCCAAAACCTCCTTTTACATCGATTAAATTGTGAATTCCTCTACTCTTGAGAATGGACGCTGCTATCATACTGCGATAGCCACCTGCACAGTGTATATAAAAGGGTTTATTTGATGGGAATTCGCTCATGTGATCGTTTATAAAATCAAGTGGGGTGTTATGGGCTTCAGTTATGTGCTCTGAAAGGTATTCCCCTGGTTTTCGAACATCGAAAATTTCAATTTTATTTTTTTCAATGATGTTCTTAAGTTCATCAGCATCGATTCCTTCAACAACATCAACTTGCTTATCTGCATTTTTCCAAGCCTCAATTCCACCTTTTAAAAAGCCTAGAGTATTGTCAAATCCAACCCGCGCTAAACGGGTCACGGTTTCCTCTTCTCTTCCTTCAGGTGTGACTATTAAAATGGGTTGAGTTACATTTCCAACCATAGCACCTACCCAAGGAGCAAATCCACCATCAATTCCGATAAAAATAGATTGGGGTATATGACCTTTTGCGAAATCGTCTTGGTGTCTTACATCTAGAACTATGGCAGCTGTTTCGTTGGCAGCAACTTCAAAGGCCTCTGCAGAAAGCGGTTTTGTTCCAGATTCTAAAACAGTTTGAATATCCTCATATCCTTCTTTATTCATTTTTACATTTAAAGGGAAATATTGAGGAGGCGGAAGAAGACCATCAGTGACTTCCTTGATGAATTCTTCCTTTGTCATATCCGCTCTTAAAGCATAATTTGTTTTCTTTTGCTCGCCTAATGTACCAACAGTTTCCTTGCTCAAGTTTTTACCACAAGCAGAACCAGCTCCATGGGCAGGATATACAAGTACATCGTCTGCCAAGGGCATGATTTTTTTTCTAAGACTTTCATACAGTATTCCAGCCAAATCTTCTTGGGTGAGGTCTGCCGCTTTTTGAGCCAAATCTGGACGGCCAACATCCCCTAAGAAAAGGGTGTCACCACTAAAAATAGCGATGTCTTTTTCGTTTTCATCTCGGAGCAAATAGGTTGTACTTTCCATAGTGTGCCCCGGAGTGTGAAGAACAGTAAGGCTTATTGCTCCAATTTTAA
>Ga0181553_10000118_pt1 | contig 57989 bp, 56 predicted proteins | sample 011ome_17_FD_133753 | JGI IMG/M metagenome (GOLD analysis project Ga0181553, IMG submission 133753) | Coastal salt marsh microbial communities from the Groves Creek Marsh, Skidaway Island, Georgia - 011502XT metaG (megahit assembly) | ecosystem: Environmental > Aquatic > Marine > Intertidal...
GATGTTAAACCAATTAGAGATTACGATCAATATGTAAACAAAACAATGGAATTTAAAGTTGTAAAAATCAACCACGAATTCAAAAATGTAGTTGTTTCTCATAAAGCGCTTATCGAAGCCGATATTGAAATTCAGAAGAAAGAAATCATAGGTCAACTCGAAAAAGGTCAAGTCCTAGAAGGTGTTGTAAAAAATATCACTTCTTACGGTGTGTTTATGGACCTTGGAGGTGTCGATGGTCTTGTACATATTACAGACCTTTCATGGTCTAGAATTAATCATCCAAGTGAAATCGTTGAGCTTGATGAAAAACTTAATGTTGTAATTCTAGATTTTGATGAAAATAAATCAAGAATCCAGTTAGGTCTTAAACAATTGAGCAAGCACCCTTGGGATGCTCTTGCAGATGACGTAAAAGTTGGTGATGAAGTAGAAGGAAAAGTTGTTGTAATTGCAGATTATGGTGCATTTATTGAAGTTGCTGATGGTGTAGAAGGGCTTATCCACGTTTCGGAAATGTCTTGGTCTACACACTTAAGATCAGCTCAAGATTTTGTTAATGTTGGTGATACTGTAAAAGCTAAAATCTTAACATTAGACAGAGAAGATCGTAAAATGTCATTAGGGATTAAGCAATTGACACCAGATCCATGGACAGATATTACTTCAAAATTCCCAGTAGGAAACAAACACAAAGGAATTGTAAGAAACTTTACAAATTTTGGTGTTTTTGTTGAAATGGAAGAAGGAATTGATGGATTGATTTATATCTCTGATTTATCATGGACAAAGAAAATCAAGCACCCAAGCGAATTTTGTGCTGTTGGTGACAAACTTGAGGTTGTTGTTCTGGAATTAGATGTTGAAGGAAGAAAATTAAGTCTTGGTCACAAACAAACGACGGAAAATCCATGGGACAAATATGAGGCAGAATTTGGTTTAAACACCAAACACACCGCTTCTGTATTTGAAATTGTTGACAAAGGAGCTACAGTAAAATTTAACGACGATATTGTTGCTTTCATTCCTTCTCGTCATTTAGAGAAAGAAGATGGTTCTATGTTAAGCAAAGGTGAAGAAGCAGAATTTGTAATCATAGAATTCAGCAAAGAATTCAAGAGAGTTGTTGCATCACATACAGCGGTCTTCAAGGATGAAGAAGTGAAAAATGTAAAAGCAGCCGCCAAAAAAGCAGCGAAAGCAGCATCAGAAGCCAAAACAACTCTTGGAGATGCAAACGAAGCACTTCAAGCTTTAAAAGATAAAATGGATGGTAAATAAACCAACCTCAATAATCTTTAAAAAAACCCTTCTATTTTGGAGGGTTTTTTATTTGTAATCTGTTGATTTTCAGTTTTTTAAAAGAATTAACTTTTTTTTTAAATTAATGAAAGATGATATAGTTAATTTTATAAAATAATAAACTAAACAAACAATTATGGGTTTTAATAATATCCCCAAAGCATTTCAAATTGACAACTTAATTCATCAAAAAACATATCTTGTGAATGGTGAATTAAAAAAGTGGAGTGGCGCAACATCGGATGTGTATTCTACAATTTCTTCAACAGAAGAATATGCACCAACTTTACTGGGGTCTATTCCATTATTGGAGAAAGATCAAGCAATGGAAGCTTTGGAATCTGCATCACAAGCTTATAATAATGGTCAAGGCTTGTGGCCTACAATGAAAGTAGCCGATCGAATTGCGTGTATGGAAAAGTTTGTTGAGCAAATGAAAACCAAAAGAGAGCAAGTCATCAAATACTTAATGTGGGAAATTGGAAAAAATCTTAAAGACTCCGAAAAAGAATTTGATAGGACTGTAGATTATATTTATGATACTATTGATGATTATAAACAACTCGACCGAAATGCTGCAAAATTCCATAAAAATTCTGGAGTTTATGCCCATATTAGAAGGGGACCGCTCGGGGTTGTACTTTGCTTGGGGCCTTACAATTACCCGCTTAATGAAACTTTTGCGCTTCTTATTCCAGCCCTAATTATGGGGAATACCACTATTTTTAAGCCAGCAAAACTAGGGGTTTTATTGCTTATACCACTTATGGAAGCTTTTCAAAATAGCTTTCCAAAAGGTGTAGTCAATATTCTATTTGGAAGAGGACGTACATTGGCAACTCCACTGATGGAAACTGGAAAGATAGACGTTCTTGCCCTAATAGGCCATAGCAATTCTGCTAATGCTCTTCAAAATAGTCATCCAAAGAAAAATAGACTTCGAACTGTACTTGGATTAGAAGCAAAAAACCCTGCAATTGTCTTACCAGATGCTGATTTAGATTTAGCTGTTCAAGAATGTATAGCTGGAACACTTTCTTTTAATGGTCAACGTTGTACAGCACTCAAAATATTGTATGTACATGAAACAATTTTTGAAGCTTTTAAAGAGAAATTCTGTGCACATGTCGATGCTCTAAAATTTGGAAATCCATGGGAAGATGCAGCAATGCTTACCCCATTGCCTGAAGTTAATAAGCATGATTATATTCAAGAATTAATTGATGATGCTAAAGCAAAAGGTGCAAAAATATTAAATGCAAAAGGAGGTGAGCGTACAGAAAATTATATTTTCCCTTCGGTGCTTTATCCTGTGAATAAAACAATGGATGTGTATCATGAAGAGCAATTTGGTCCTGTAATTCCAATGATGACGTTTACAGATATTCAACAACCTTTGAATGATATGGCAGAATCAAATTATGGTCAACAGGTAAGTGTATTTGGAAAAGACACCAAAACTCTTGCGCCACTTATCGATATTCTAGTCAATTTGGTCTGCCGTGTGAATTTGAATAGTTCTTGTCAGCGTGGACCAGATGTATTTCCATTTACTGGAAGAAAAGACTCAGCATTTAGTACTTTGAGTGTTAGAGATGCATTGCGTTCTTTTTCCATTCGTACTTTTGTTGCTGCAAAAGATAATCCTTACAATAGTGAGATTTTAAAAGAAATGTTAGACGAAAAGCAATCTAATTTTATAAGTACAGATTATTTGCTTTAAAGTGTTTTTGTTTAAGTGATTATTGTTTTTTTATAAAGTGAAATGTGATATTAAATTTGAATATCAAAATTTTCTATTACCTTTGCGCACGAATATGTTGAAAACATTATGAGTCAAAAAGTTTTACTTAACGAAAAAGAAGTAAACATTATCCTTCACAGATTGGCTTGTCAACTTATTGAAAAACACAACGATTTTTCCAATACAATATTAGTAGGATTACAACCAAGAGGAAAGCACCTAGCAGATCGACTTTTACAGCTTTTAAAATCTGATTACAATATATCCGATACACAAATAGGCTACCTTGATATTACTTTTTACAGAGATGATTTTAGACGATCAAATAAAGTTCTTGAGGCCAGTGAAACGCAAATGAATTTTATTGTAGAAGGAAAAAATGTCGTTTTTATAGACGATGTTTTATATACAGGAAGAAGTATCCGAGCTGCCCTAACTGCTATTCAATCTTATGGCCGTCCAAAAAGTATAGAATTACTGATTTTGATTGACCGAAGATTCAGTAGACATTTGCCTATTCAACCAGATTATCGAGGACGACAGGTTGATGCTATTGACGAAGAAAAAGTTGTTGTAAATTGGAAAGAAACACAAGGTGAAGACACCGTGTATTTGATAAAACAATAGATTATGAGCACATTAAGTGTAGAGCATTTATTAGGAATTAAACATCTCACCAAAGAAGATATTCATTTAATTTTTGAAACTACAGATCATTTTAAACAAGTCATCAATCGTCCAATTAAAAAAGTTCCTTCACTTAGAGATATTACTATTGCTAATTTGTTTTTTGAAAATTCAACAAGAACAAAACTCTCTTTTGAAATTGCGCAAAAACGTCTTTCTGCCGATGTTATTAATTTTTCCGCAGGTCAATCGTCACTAAAAAAAGGCGAAACACTTATAGATACCGTCAACAATATTTTATCCATGAAAGTAGATATGGTGGTCATGCGCCACCCAAAACCAGGGGCTGCAGAGTTCCTAATGCAACATGTTGACGCAAAAATTATTAATGCAGGTGATGGTGCACACGAGCACCCTACACAAGCGCTTTTGGACACCTATTCCATTCGTGAAAAACTAGGCCATGTAGAAGGTAAAAAAGTGGTTATAGTTGGCGATATTCTTCACAGTAGAGTAGCACTTTCCAATATTTTTGCACTTCAGTTACTTGGTGCAAAAGTTAAGGTTTGTGGGCCAAAATCATTAATCCCAAAGTACATTGAAGAATTAGGTGTTGAAGTCGAAACGAATCTAAAAAAAGCACTTCAATGGTGTGATGTTGCCAATATGTTGCGTGTACAAAATGAACGTATGGAAGTTAGTTATTTTCCATCAACACGAGAATACACCCAACAATATGGTGTAACAAAAGCACTGCTAGACGAATTAGATAAGCCTATTGTAATCATGCATCCAGGCCCTATAAACAGAGGCGTAGAAATTACAAGTGATGTTGCCGATTCCAATCAGGCGATTATTCTAGATCAAGTTGAAAATGGTGTGGCTATTCGAATGGCGGTAACCTATTTGTTGGCTTCAAAAATTAAATCTTAATGAAATTTGAAATTAAAGACACTGCTGTAATTGTTGATCAAAATAAACAAGTTTCATCAGAATTTTTCAAATTGTTTGATTTGAATTACCCTAAATTCCATTTGAATAATATCATTCTTATTATTGATGAAACCCAAAACTCAGAACCTGATTTTGTCAATTTTATTTTAAAACTCACCAAATCTCATCAACTCCATAAGAAAACCTTTGTTGTTGTGGCTCCTCAATGGTCACAAAGCGATATTTCAGACGACATTATTTGTGTTCCCACTTTACAGGAAGCATTTGACCTTATTGAAATGGACGAAATGCAGCGTGATTTAGGATTTTAAACTTATAAATGTGAAACTAACAACAATTGGTTGCTACAGCGCCACTCCAAGGATTTCTGCGCATACCACGTCTCAGGTTCTGGAATCTAGAGGGCATACTTTTCTTATCGATTGTGGGGAAGGTACTCAAATGGAATTGAGAAAACATAAGGTTAAATTCAACCAAATTAAACATATCTTTATTTCTCATCTTCATGGCGATCATTGTTTTGGTCTAATAGGATTAATTTCTACATTTCGTTTGCTCAATCGCGAAGCTGATTTACACGTTTATGGCCCAAATGGTATTAAGGAACTTATCATGCTTCAAATGAAACTTTCTAAATCATGGATTAATTTTAATCTGATTTTTCATGAATTAACCTCTCTTGAATCTGAACTTATTTTTGAAGATTATAAAATTGAAGTTCATACAATTCCTTTGGATCATAGAGTATATACCAATGGTTTTTTGTTTAAAGAAAAAGCATTTGACCGTAAATTACTAGTTGATAAAGCAGAAGCAAAACATATAGATGTAGCTTATTATCGCAAACTTAAACAAGGTGCAGATGTTCTTAATTCTCATGGCGAATTGATTTCAAATGCTGATGTAACAACAGAGGGAATTCCATCAAAAAGTTATGCTTTTTGTAGTGATACCGCCTATTTTGAAGCCATAATCCCAATTATAAATAATGTTGATGTTTTATATCATGAAGCTACATTTTTGGATGCTCATGCAAATTTATGCGCAAAAACAAAGCATTCTACAGCAAAACAAGCTGCAGAAATTGCCAAAAAGTCAACGGTTGGTAAACTTATTCTTGGGCATTATTCATCGCGATATAACAATCTGGAAGATTTTAAAACTGAAGCTCAAACAGTTTTTAGTTGTGTTGAACTCGCTGAGGATGGTAAAACATTTCAAATTTAACCATATTTTTCCTTAGTTTTTTTCCATGAAAGCACTGCAACCCCTTTTGCGTAATGAAATTCATCAGGGGGCTTTAAAAAAAAGAAATTATACATGGGATAATCCACTATCAATCTTTGAATTTTTAGTCTATGGAGTTCCCATTCTTTATGATGTACTACAAATCCATAAATCTCCTTTTTATAATCTTGAAAAAGTGTATAACGTTCTGTAAGCCAGTGTTCTAAATCATTTTTTTGTTGAATTTTATGACCTATTGAATACTGAACAGAAAAGAATTTTTTTGTGCTATTATTTCCAGATTCAAAACAATTATTTTTTCGTTTTATCTCAGCAAATTTATACGGTAATTTTGAAATTTTTTGTGCCAATATACAAGCCAACGACTTAATAGCTTCAATGCTTAAAAAATAAACCCCAGGTTTTCCATTAGAGTTCACATATGTCCGAATATTAAGCTCATAAAAATTTGAAATAGAATCAATAGAGGGCAATAATCCTGGGTGTATTTGTTCCATATTAAAAGCAACTATAGAGACCCAAAATTCTCCATTAAATTGATCCAATTCAAGCTGGTTTGGAACAAATGTTCTTAATAATTGTTCATTTACCTTATAATGTAAAAGAATAACATCATTCCATTTTTGAGAATAGGACCATGGATGCTTAGGCATTGCCCATGGACGATGCGTTGTGTAAGATTTGAGGGATTCCATATGTGTAATTTAATTATAAATAATCATATAATCGTCTGCTTACCAAAAGTGTAATTCCTAATAATATCAAAAGGTAAAACCAACGTTTTTTTGTTCTAGGTTTTCTGATCTTTTTAACCAATAAATATATGAAATAGGCATATATTAATAGCGTTGCTATATCAGAAATAAAAACAATTGTTTCCATGTGCTAATTATAATTTAACAACAAAAAGGTTCTTAAACTTGTATACGCACTTTCAAACACTCAAATCAACGACAAAAACGAACACGTCGAATAAGAATATTTTCTGAGAAAATTGATTTTCTGAGGCAAGCAGAGTAACAAATTTATAAAAAAAAATTAAAAACTTTCAAAAACTCCCAAGCCAAAAAGTGCAAAATCATATTTTACAGGGTCTTTTTCGTCTAATAGTCGCAAGTTTTTGTCTAATTCTTTCAATGCTTTTGCATCGTTTTGTTTTCGTTTGAGTAAACCAAGTTTTCGTGCTACATTACCAGAATGTACATCTAGAGGGCAGGAGAGTTGTGAAGGGGAGAGCGTTGGCCACAAGCCAAAATCTACCCCAGTATCATGGGGTCGAACCATCCATCGTAAAAACATATTAAGTCGTTTTGCAGCAGAGTTTTTCAAGGGGTCACTAATATGTTTTTGAGTTCTTTTGGGGTGATCAATCTCAAAAAAAAGAGTTTTAAATTTGTGAATAGAAAACTGTAAAGAGTCGTTCTTTACATTTTTGTTAAATACTGATTCTAGACCATTGTAATTAGTGTAGACATGCCGTAAACTTTTGATAAATTGTACGGCGTCAATTGCGTTGAATGTTCGGTGGACAAACCCATCAAATACCTCCAAATCTTGTGGTTGATGGGTCATCACAAAATCATATGGCGCATTATCCATAAGTGTCATAAAACGCTGAGCATTATTAATGATGCTTTTTCGTTTTCCCCAAGCAATGGTAGCAGTCAAAAACGCTGCAATTTCAATATCTTCTTTTCTAGAAAATGAATGTGGAATTTGAATGGGGTCGGTTTCAATAAATTTTGAGGTATTGTACTGCTCAACTTTTGCCTCTAAAAACTGTTTCAGTTCATCAAAACTTAAACCATTGTAACATTTAGGATGACACTTGTCCATCTGTTATGGTGATTTTTCTATCGGCCATTTTTGCTAATTCTTTGTTGTGAGTTACCAAAACAAATGTATATCCAAATGTATCTCTTAATTTAAAAAACAATTGATGTAATTGCTCGGCGGAAGTAGTGTCCAAATTACCTGAGGGCTCATCAGCTAAAACAACAAGAGGGTCATTGATCAACGCTCGAGCAACGGCTACACGTTGTTGTTCGCCTCCCGAAAGCTCATTTGGTTTGTGGTTTAGACGATGACTCAATCCAAGAAAATCTAACAATGTTTTTGACTTTTCTATAGCTTTTGTTTCTGAAACTCCTTTGATAAAAGCCGGAATACACACATTTTCTATAGCAGTAAATTCTGGAAGAAGTTGATGGAATTGAAAAATAAATCCTAAATTTTCGTTTCTAAATTTCGACAATTCTTTTTCATTCAATGCCTTGATTTCTACATTGTTTATTATTAGAGAAGAATTTTCTGCTTTTGATGGATGATCAAGTGTGCCCAAAATTTGTAGCAAAGTTGTTTTTCCAGCACCCGAAGCTCCAACAATAGAAATAATTTCACTTTTTTTTACATCTAAATTAATCCCTTTCAATACATGAAGGTCGTCGTAATATTTATGAATGTTATTGGCTTGAATCATAATTGTAAATTTAAAGTATACCAAGCTGATGTGCAATCATATTTTGATTTTTTAAAGCCAACTTTTCATTAACTTTGATTTTTAAAATATTAAAGAATGAAAAAAGCGGCGTTTTGTGGCGGGTGTTTTTGGTGTACAGAGGCAGTTTTTAAGCGTTTAAAAGGTGTCCTTAGTGTACAATCTGGATATACTGGAGGGTTTATTAAAAATCCTGCATATCGCGAGGTTTGCGAAGGGCGTACAGGTCATGCAGAAGGAATAATAATTGAATATGACGCTTCAGAAGTTCAATACCAAGCACTTTTGGAAGTATTCTTTGCCACACATAATCCCACCACACTAAACCGTCAAGGCTATGATGTTGGTTCACAATACCGTTCAGCAATTTTTTATACTGATGAATCTCAAAAAGAAACGGCTCAGAATTATATGGAACTTTTGGAAGAATCTAAAGTATTCGAAAATCCAATTGTAACAACCTTGGCGCCTCTAGACGTATTTTATAAAGCCGAGGAGGAGCATCATGATTATTATGATCAAAATACAAACCAATCGTATTGTCAGTTTGTGATTTTACCTAAAATAAAAACTTTAAATCAACGTTTTAAAAGCAAGTTGAAATCAAAAGAATGAATTGGAATAAATTAAAAAAACAGCATAAACTTATTTTAGGGTTAATTTTTGATTTACTAGGGTATGTATCTTTTATTTTTCCTCCTTTTGATTTTGTTTGGGCACCACTTTCAGGCTATTTAATGACTGAGCTTTACGAAGGTAAAAAAGGAAAAATAGCGGGTATATTTGTTTTTATTGAAGAAGCACTTCCTTTTTTGGATATCGTACCCACCTTCACCATTATGTGGATGTATACCTATTGGAATCAATCCTCTGTTGATTCTCGGGAACAATAGTTATTTTTCTAGAAATCGACTAAAACCAAGCCTTTTAAGCATTTTTTTTTCAAAATCCCAGAAGAATTCAAATTGCCCAAAAAGCCACCCCCAAAACACTAATAAGATTTGGTAAAATATCAAACTTACCACACAAAAAATAACCCAATACAACACTGGTCCAAGATTTTCTATGGAAACCCCTAATAATTTAATTATAGGTCGCCCTACAAAAACAGATGATGATCCTGTGATGCCAAAAACAATAAAAATACGTATGAGTTCCCAACGCGCATTGACCACCCATTTATGCTGTAATTTTTTTATGAAAAATACACAAAGTTGAAGAATTGAAAACCCCAATACTACAGTCATAAGGTGTTGCAACCAAAAATTATATCTGAAAATTTTAATGGCAAATCTATACCCTAAAAAAAAGGAAATTATCATTCCTAAAAAAGGATAGAGGAGTTGCCAATTTTTACTGATTTCCCAATTTAATTTAAAAGTATTAATGCGATTTTTCATGCCCGCAAATATAATACTTTATGAAGCTATTTTTCTTTATTTTTTGTTAAACAGCTTTCCAAGTATCCCTCCAAGACCACTGTTACTTTTTCCAAGAACAGCTCCTGCCACATCGTCAATGATTGAGCCATCATTGTCAGCGTCTAAAATAGATTCAAAAAAGCTTTGTTTTTCATTATGAAAATTTCCACCAATAAGACCTCCTAACATATTTGTTAGGCCATTGCCATCGTTTATAGACGATTGGCGTTGTTGTCTACCTAAAAGCCCCATAACAACTGGAGCTGCCAATTTAAGAATTCTTCCAACTGATGACGCATCAATCCCAGATTGTTTACTAAGCGCATTTTGAACATTTTGTTGTCGATTTCCAAAAACGTGTCCTAGAATTTTACCTCCGTCTTGTTCAATAGTACTTGAATTTGATCCCGAAAAAGTAGCTTTCAAATTATCCAAAATACTACCATCATGTTTTTTAGTTAATGCTCCCAAAAGACCCGATGCACCTTTTGGAGTTGCTGCATTGCGTTGCATGGCTTGCATAAGTACAGGCATGGCCATATTTAATAAATTACTTGTATTTGATTTTGATTGTCCTGTTTGGCTTGACAAGCCCTCGATAAGTGATTTTCCTAAATCCCCACCAAGCAAGTTCATAAGTCCTGACATAGATTTGTATATTATTAGGCAATTGCAATATAAAAAAAATCCCAACAAATAGTTAGGATTTTTATAAATTTAAGAAGTTGAAATATATTTCAATAGTTATTTTAAAATAGAAATAATCTGCGTTGCCAATTCAGAACCAATACGTTCTTGTGCTTGTGTTGTAGCTGCACCAATATGTGGGGTTAGCGATACATTTGGTGTCATTAAAACTTGAATAGCAGGTGTTGGTTCATTTTCAAAAGTGTCTACTCCCGCAAAAGCAAGTTTTCCAGATTTTAAAGCCTCTACCATGGCTACTTCATCGACAACACCACCACGAGCAGCATTAATCAACCCTGCACCATCTTTCATAAGCTCAAGTTCTGCTTTTCCAATCACAAATTCTTTTTGTGCAGGAACATGTAGGGTTAAAAAGTCAGCTTGTTTTAATACATCTTCTTTGCTGTCAATAGTAATATTAAACGTTACAGATTGCCCGTCAAAGAACGGAACAGTTACAGATGCTTTTTCCATAAATGGATCAAAAGCAACGACCTTCATTCCTAGTCCTAAACCAATTTTGGCAGTGGCTTGACCTATTCGTCCAAAACCAATTACACCCAAAGTTTTACCACGAAGCTCTGTTCCTTTGGCATAGGCCTTTTTTAATGCTTTAAATTTTGAATCCCCATCTAGTGGCATATTTCGGTTAGAGTCATATAAAAAACGTACACCAGAAAACAAGTGTGCAAAAACCAATTCTGCTACGGATTCTGAAGAAGCTGCAGGAGTGTTGATGACATGTAACCCTTTTTCTCTGGCATAATCGACATCAATGTTATCCATTCCAACACCACCTCGTCCAATGATTTTTAGACTTGGACAAGCGTCAATCAAATCTTTACGAACTTTAGTGGCACTTCGTACCAAAAGGACAGAAATGTTTTCGCTATTGATGTAATTTTCAAGTTGTTCTTGGGCAACCGTCGTTGTACTTACCTCAAATCCAGCGGCTTCTAATTCTTCTACACCATTTGGAGAAATACCGTCATTTGCTAATATTTTCATGTTTTTTATGCTTTACGTTCTAATTCACTCATAATTTCAACCAATACCTGAACACTTTCTAGCGTTAGTGCATTGTACATAGAGGCTCTGTAACCCCCCACACTTCTGTGACCATTCAATCCGTTGATACCAGCGTCTTGCCACATGGCATCAAAAGTTTCCTTTAAATTTTCGTTGGCTAAGGTAAATGTGGCGTTCATTTTTGAACGGTCTGCTTTGGCAGCAAAACCATTAAATAATGGGTTTAAATCTATTTCTGAATATATAAGTTGTGCTTTCTTTTCATTTTCTTTTTCGATGGCTGCTATTCCACCTAAATCCTTTAACCATTCCAAGTTAAGCATAGAAGCATACACAGGAAAAACAGGTGGAGTATTAAACATACTGCCTTTACTGATATGTACTTTATAATCCATCATCGATGGGATTTTACGTGATACTTTTCCTAAAATATCTTCTCTAACAACAACCAATGTTGTTCCAGCAGGGCCCATGTTTTTTTGTGCTCCTGCATAGATTAATCCAAATTTTGAAAAGTCTAAAGTACGCGAGAAAATATCACTACTCATATCGCAAACCAATGGGATATCGCAGTCTGGAAAATCTTTAATTTGAGTTCCAAAAATAGTATTGTTGGACGTACAATGGAAATAATCGTGATCTGATGGAATGTCATATCCTTTTGGAATATAGTTGTAGTTTGCATCTTTTGATGAAGCTACTTCTGTAATATCATCAAAAATACGGGCTTCTTTAATTGCTTTATCACTCCAAGTTCCTGTGTTTAGATATGCTGCTCGCTTTTCCAAGAGATTAAGCGCAACTGCCAAAAATTGAGTGCTTGCACCACCTTGTAAAAATAACACTTTGTAACCCATACCTTCCAAACCCAAAAGTTCGAGGACTAGCGCACGTGCATTTTCCATAATGTCTACAAAGGCTTTGCTTCTGTGGGAAATTTCAATAAGCGAAAGGCCGTTGTCAAAATCCAATACTGCTTGCGCAGATTTTTCCATAACCTCTTGAGGTAAAACGCAGGGTCCAGCGCTAAAATTATGTCTTTTCATTTGGTGAGTTTTTAGCTTTTAAAAAATTAAGCAACAAAGGTGCGAATTAATTATTGATATCAGATAAAAAAATATAATAATATTATGTTATATTTTCAACAAGAAATCAACAGTATCTTTTTGATCGGCATAATCGCTTAATTTTGGAAGTTGTGTTGTTCCAAAACCAACTTCATTTGGCATAAAATCTCGAGAAACTACACATTGAATGAGCTCGCTATCTTTTTGGATTTTTGACTTTAAGTTTTCAATATCATCATAGAATTCATAAAACAAAGTAGCAATTGGAGACGCATAGTGTTGATCTTCTTTGAGCATCAAAAAACCATTTTCCAACAAATCAAACTCACTCATCAAATACACCGCTTTATTGTAATCGTAATTGTTAGCATATTTTGCACTATTCATGATAGGATGCCACTCATATACGGCATTAAAAAAGGCATCAAAATCATAATCATTTGGCACAAAAAGTTTAGAAACACTTCGGCATCCCAAACCAAAATATCGGAATATATCCTCAGTTAATGCTTCTAAGTCTTCAGGAGTTTCACGACCTGTAAGTACCGCTACAGAATTTCTATTTTTTCTGATGATAGAGGGTTTATTTTTAAAATAATATTCAAAATAGCGCGCCGTATTATCGCTTCCTGTAGCAATAACAGCATCAAAATCTTCGAGACGTTCTTCTGTAAACTCAATAGTTCCTTTAATAGAGGGTTCAATATGCATTAAATAGGCCGCTAAAAACGGCAATAGATGTTTATCGTTGGAGGATTGTTTGATGGTTATTTTATGTCCACAAACCAAAGCGGATAAAAAATCATGAAACCCAACAAGAGGAATATTTCCAGCCATAATAATGGCGATATTCTTTGGGGTTATTGTAGGAATAGAATAGGAGGCAAGCCATTTTTCGAGATGCTCTTTTTGGAGTAACACACTCCATTGGTTAAGGGCAAAGCATAAATTCTCTTTTGTAAACCACCCATTATGAGCTTCGGCCAATTTAAGCTGATGTTTGAATCCATCAAAAAATAAATCGTTGTGGCGTGTATCCTTTGATTTTTTGTAATCCTTTGAGGAAAATTGGCTTAAAAAAACACCCAATTCTACAAGAGCACTTATTATATTTTTTTTATGATTCATAATTTGTTTAACCGTAATATTGGCGTTAATTTTGTACAAATTTAGTTAATAAATATTCGAAAAAACGACTATGGCAATTATAATCACTGATGAATGTATTAATTGTGGCGCTTGTGAGCCCGAATGTCCAAATACTGCCATTTATGAAGGTGCAGACGATTGGCGCTATAACGATGGTACAAGTTTAGAAGGGCAAATAGTTTTACCAAATGGTAAGCAAGTTGATGCCGATGAGGCACAAATACCTATTAGTGACGAATATTATTTTATTGTTCCCGATAAATGCACCGAGTGTATGGGCTTCCATGAAGAGCCACAATGTGCGGCGGTATGCCCTGTAGATTGTTGTGTCCCAGACGAAAACAACATTGAAACCGAAGAGGTGCTTTTGGGGAAACAACGTTTTATGCATCCAGAGGATTAAGATATCATACTGTATTCTTTTTAATGTAAATAATACTTCATTTATGTACTTTTGCACTCAAAATATATTTTTATGAAAGCAGGAATCGTTGGATTGCCCAATGTTGGAAAATCAACACTTTTTAATTGTTTATCAAACGCCAAAGCACAAAGTGCTAATTTTCCATTTTGTACCATTGAGCCAAACGTTGGTGTGGTCAATGTTCCAGACCCTAGACTTTCTAAATTAGAATCCCTAGTAAGCCCAGAAAAAGTAATCCCAGCCACTGTAGAAATTGTGGATATTGCTGGATTGGTGAAAGGGGCGAGTAAAGGTGAGGGGCTTGGCAATCAATTTTTAGGAAATATTAGAGAAACCGATGCGATTTTACATGTGTTGCGTTGTTTTGATAACGATAATATTGTTCATGTCGATGGAAGTGTTGACCCTCTTAGAGACAAAGATACCATCGATATGGAATTGCAGTTAAAAGACTTAGAAACTGTTGAAAAGAAACTTGAAAAAGTTAAACGTACTGCTAAAACAGGTAATAAAGACGCCCAAAAAGAGGCAGAAGTTTTGGAACACATAAAAGCCCATCTCGAAGCAGGCCAATCCGTACGAAGTTTGGAGGTTTCAGAAGATGACTTTGTGGCCTATGTCAAACCTCTACAGTTTATTACCGCTAAACCTGTAATGTATGTCTGTAATGTAGACGAAAATTCTGCAGTAAGTGGCAATAGCTATGTCGAACAGGTAAAAACTGCTGTAGCCAACGAAAATGCTGAAGTTTTGGTTTTGGCAGTTGGAACGGAAGCTGATATCAACGAATTGGACGATTTTGAGGAACGTCAGCTATTTTTGGAAGATATTGGATTGGATGAACCAGGTTCTGCAAAATTGATTCGTTCGGCTTATAAATTGCTTAATCTTCAAACCTACTTTACTGCTGGTCAAAAAGAAGTGCGTGCTTGGACCATAAAAATTGGTAGTCTAGCTCCACAAGCCGCAGGCGTGATTCATACCGATTTTGAAAAAGGTTTTATCCGTGCCGAAGTCATTGCTTATGACGATTATGTAAACTATGGCAGTGAAGCCAAAGTCAAAGAAGCCGGGAAAATGCGTGTTGAAGGAAAAAACTACACCGTCAAAGACGGTGATGTCGTACATTTCCTGTTTAATGTATAATTCATTTAAGTCTTTTTTTTAGCCAAAAATGTTCTCAACATTAGCCGTTAATTTTTGTTAATTAATTTGTGTTTTAAAGGTTTCTTTTTTTCAGATGAAGTACTATATTAGCACCTCGTCAGAAACACCCTATGACCCAAAATACAAATTATACAGAAGATAATATCAGATCCCTAGACTGGAAGGAGCATATCCGTATGCGCCCTGGAATGTACATTGGAAAACTTGGTGATGGTTCTTCGGCAGATGATGGTATTTATATTCTTCTTAAAGAAGTTTTAGATAATTCTATTGATGAATATGTCATGGGTGCTGGAAAATCTATTGACATTTCTATACAAGGCAACAAAGTTATTGTTCGTGATTATGGTCGCGGCATTCCTTTAGGCAAAGTGGTGGACGTTGTTTCAAAAATGAATACCGGAGGAAAATATGACTCTAGAGCCTTCAAAAAATCTGTAGGTTTAAATGGAGTAGGAACAAAAGCCGTTAATGCATTATCAACCTATTTTCGTGTAGAATCTACTAGAGATGGAAAATCTTCATCAGCAGAATTTGAAACAGGTGTTCTTACAAATCAAGAGCTATTAGACGATACCACACGAAGAAAAGGAACCAAAGTTTCTTTTATCCCTGATTCAACTATTTTTAAAAATTATAAGTTTCGAAATGAGTATGTCGCTCGCATGCTCAAAAATTATGTTTATTTAAATCCAGGGCTGACTATAACATTTAATGGCGAGAAGTTTTTTAGTGAACATGGACTTAAAGATTTACTAGAAGATAATTCAAAAGCAGAAGATCGATTATACCCAACAATTCATCTTAAAGCTGATGATATTGAGGTAGCCCTTACGCACAGTAAAACCCAATATAGCGAAGAATACCATTCTTTTGTCAATGGGCAAAACACTACACAAGGAGGGACACATTTGGCGGCTTTTAGAGAAGCATTTGTTAAAACCATTCGCGATTTTTTTGGCAAGAATTATGATGCTTCAGATGTTCGAAAATCAATAATTTCGGCAATTGCTATTAAAGTGATGGAGCCTGTTTTTGAAAGTCAAACCAAAACAAAACTAGGGTCTACCGATATGGGTGGCGGATTGCCAACGGTACGTACTTTTATCAATGATTTTGTTAAAACACATCTTGACAACTATTTACATAAAAATCCAGATACTGCCGAAGCAATTCAACGAAAAATACTTCAAGCAGAACGCGAAAGAAAAGAGCTTTCAGGTATTCGAAAAATTGCAAAAGAACGCGCCAAAAAAGCAAGTTTACACAACAAAAAACTAAGAGATTGTCGTGTACATTTTGACGACACCAAAAACAACCGAAACCTCGAAACAACGCTTTTCATTACAGAGGGAGATTCCGCATCGGGAAGTATCACAAAATCACGCGATGTGAACACTCAAGCCGTATTTAGTTTAAAAGGCAAGCCATTAAATTGCTACGGGCTTACAAAGAAAATTGTATACGAAAATGAGGAATTCAACCTTTTGCAAGCGGCACTAAATATTGAAGAATCTATTGAAGATTTGCGCTACAATAATATTGTAATTGCAACAGATGCTGATGTAGATGGAATGCATATTCGTTTGTTATTGATTACCTTTTTTCTACAATTCTTTCCAGAACTCATAAAAGAAGGGCATTTGTATATATTGCAAACACCATTATTTAGAGTTCGAAACAAAAAAGAAACAATTTATTGTTATACGGAAGAAGAGCGTATCAATGCGATTGAAAAATTAAAACCCAAGCCTGAAATTACACGATTTAAAGGTTTAGGTGAGATTTCACCAAATGAATTTAAACACTTTATAGGAGATGATATTCGTTTGGATCCTGTAATGTTGGATTCTGAAATGACCACAGAAGAATTATTGTCATTTTATATGGGTAAAAACACACCAGAGCGTCAAAAGTTTATAATTAATAATCTTAAAGTAGAATTAGATCTAATTGATTCAGAAAAGGAGTAGTTTATGATTGAAGAGCAAGACGATTTACATTCAGAATCCATAGAAAGTCAAGAAACCATCACAAGAGTGACTGGTATGTATAAAGATTGGTTTTTGGACTATGCGTCATATGTAATTTTAGAACGTGCAGTACCAGCTATAGAAGATGGTTTTAAGCCTGTTCAGCGCCGTATTCTACATTCTATGAAAGATTTGGATGATGGGCGCTACAACAAAGTAGCAAACATTGTTGGACATACCATGCAATACCACCCACATGGAGATGCGAGTATTGCAGATGCCATGGTTCAAATTGGTCAAAAAGATTTATTGATTGATACTCAAGGAAACTGGGGTAATGTTCTTACTGGAGATCGTGCTGCAGCTTCCAGATACATTGAAGCCCGTTTGTCTAAATTTGCGTTAGATGTTGTTTTTAATCCGAAAACAACAGAATGGCAAGCCTCATATGATGGTCGAAGAAAAGAACCTATAAATCTTCCTGTAAAATTTCCATTACTTCTTGCACAAGGAGCAGAAGGGATTGCAGTTGGATTATCAACAAAGGTTTTACCACACAATTTTATTGAACTTGTTGAAGCTTCAATTAAGCATCTTCAAGGCAAACGATTTACTCTAGTACCTGATTTCGCTACAGGAGGTGTTGCAGATTTCACCAATTACAACGATGGTCTTAGAGGTGGTAAGGTGCGTTGTAGAGCGCGGATATCACAATTAAATAAAAACACACTTGTGATAACAGAAGTTCCTTTTGGGACAACCACATCAACGCTCATAGATTCGATTCTTAAAGCCAATGAGAAAGGAAAAATAAAAATTAAAAAAATTGAAGACAATACTGCTGCAGATGTTGAAATTTTAGTACACCTTCCCTCAGGAATTTCACCCGATAAAACCATTGATGCGCTTTTTGCTTTTACTAGTTGTGAAACCTCAATTTCTCCTTTAGGTTGCGTTATTGAAGACAATAAACCTTTGTTTGTAGGCGTATCAGAAATGCTAAGACGCTCAACAGATCATACGGTTGAATTATTGAAACTAGAACTCGAAATAAAACTTGGTGAGTTAGAGGAACAGTGGCATTTTGCATCATTAGAACGTATTTTTATTGAAAATCGAATTTATCGTGATATTGAAGAAGAGGAAACTTGGGATGGGGTTATTTCTGCAATAGATCGAGGACTTAAACCTCATATTGGTCATCTTAAACGCCCTATAACAACAGATGATATTGCACGCTTAACAGAAATCCGCATCAAAAGAATTTCAAAATTTGATATTGATAAAGCTCAACAAAAAATCGAAGCGTTAGAGGCTCAAATTGAAGAAACCAAAGCTCATTTAGTAACAATTATAGACTATACTATTGCTTATTTCAATCGTTTAAAGACTGAATATGGAGATGGTAAAAATCGAAAAACAGAAATTAAAGTCTTTGATGATGTAGATGCTACAAAAGTAGTGATAAGAAATACAAAACTCTATGTTAATAGAGAAGAAGGTTTTGTTGGAACTGGTCTCAAACGAGACGAGTATGTTTGTGATTGTAGCGATATTGATGACATAATTGTATTTACCAGGGATGGTAAAATGATGGTAACCAAAGTAGATACAAAAACTTTTGTGGGCAAAAATATTATTCATGTTGCAGTATTTAAGAAAAAAGATACTAGAACCATTTACAACATGATTTATCGCGATGGAAAAGGTGGCCCTTCTTATATTAAACGATTTGCTGTAACTTCAATTACAAGAGACAAAGAATATGACTTAGCAAAAGAAAAAGCCGGAACAATGGTTTGGTATTTCTCTGCAAATCCAAATGGTGAAGCAGAAGTAGTTACTGTTTTGCTTCGTCAAGTTGGAAGTATCAAAAAATTAAAATGGGACATCAACTTTGCAGATATTCTAATCAAAGGTCGAACATCCAAAGGAAATTTGGTGACCAAATATGCTATTAAACGCATTGAATTAAAAGAAAAAGGTGTAAGTACTCTAAGACCACGAAAAATATGGTTCGATGAAACCGTACAGCGCCTCAATGTTGATGCACGTGGTGAGCTTATTGGTGAATTTAGAGGTGAAGATCGTATTTTAGTGATCACTCAGTCAGGAATTGTAAAAACTATTGTTCCTGATATCACGACACATTTTAGTGATGATATGATTGTTTTGGAAAAATGGGTGCCAAATAAACCTATTTCTGCCATTTATTTTGACGGCGCAAAAGATAAATATTTTGTAAAACGCTTTCTTATTGAAAACGAAAACAAAGAAGAAGTATTTATTTCCTCTCATGCATCAAGTACGCTAGAAATTGTTAGTACCGATTGGCGGCCTGTGGTTGAAATCACATTTGCGAAGGACAGAGGAAAAGAGCGCAGACCAAATCAAATAATTGATATTGAGCAATTTATAGATGTTAAAGGGATTTCTGCACAAGGGAATCAGTTATCAAGACTGAAAGTAAATCAAATTGATTTATCTGAACCATTACCATATGAAGCCCCAGAAGAAGTTCATGCCGATGAGCTTGAGGTTGTAGACGAAGAAGTTGTTGCGACAAAAACTGCTATGGATGAATCAGATGAAATTTCATCAACAACAAATGCTGTTGAATCTTCTGAAATATCTACCCCAAAAGAAAATAAAGAAGACTTTACAGGAGATTCAGAGGGTCAGATTACCTTATTTTAATTAACACGCTTGGCTACGCCCTTTTGTTTGACAGGACTACCTACGTAGCCAAATTCAAACGTGTAAGTGTTATTCGTTGTTGTCAGGATTTTTAGGTGTACATCCTTTTGTTCAGCTCTATTTTTTGGGTTAATGGTCTTAAAAATCATTTCACAATCATTTATCCAACGTACAGATGCACTATCTATTTTTGTATTAAAACGTTCAATCTGTAAGGTTTCGGTCCGCGTAAATTCCGATGTGTAGCTCTTTCCGTCTATACTAATGGTACTCTGAAATGTACCTGTTTTATAATCTTGACAGTTGCGCTCTATTTGATAACAAGAAGATGTACAAATAAAAATTAAAAAATAGAAGTATTTCATATTGCAAAAATACAAAATCATAGGGTTAGTCAGTTATTTCAGGGCAATATCCTTCAAAAGTACCATCTTTATAAAAAATCACAATACGCTCTATTTTTTTGGATTGGGCTTTGGAATCAACATGCTTTGACTGCAAAGCTTCTGTTTGAATTATAGTGTCTTTTGTTGTAGTAGAGGAGGAGGAACCATTCAACATGTCACCAGTTCCGTTGAGCAACCAATATAAGTTGATGTCAGGAAAGGCTGTATTTAGCTTTAATATAAAATCTAAACTAGGCTTGTTTCGCCCACTCAAAATGTGCGAAATACTAGATCTTTGCACTTGGATTAATTCTGCAAAAGCAGAAGCCGATAGTCCATAATAAACTATTATTTTGTTTAGTTGCTCGCCAAATTTACTTGTATTCATCATAGGTTACAAATGTATATAAAATAATTAGTTACAAATGTAAAATGATATAAAATAATCATTCAACACCTTTTAATTAATTAAATATAAACTTCATATTAATATACATAACATACTGATTTATAGTATTTTATATTAATATTTATTTATCATTTCAGAGTAATGTCTCAAAAGCTCGAAAATTGTATACAATTGTAAACAAATTAAGTAGAAAAATAATTTACAGATGTAAAAAACTTATTGTTTACATTTGTAGCTTACAAAAACACCTATGGAATCGATAAACGATTTTGTATCAAATTATGACCATTATAAAGCGAAAGCTTTGTCGGGTCGATATATCAAAAATGATACTATTTTACCATTATTAAAAGCATTGCCAAATGCGTTTAAATTTGAAATTAGTGGTCACTCTGAGCAAAATCGACCTATATATTCCGTAAAAATTGGAACAGGAAAAACAAAAATCTTGATATGGTCTCAAATGCATGGGAACGAATCGACCTGTACTAAAGCGCTTTTTGATGTATTTAATGTTTTAACTACAGCTCCATTTGATACTATTTTACAAGAATGTTCATTATTTATTCTACCCATTTTAAACCCCGATGGCGCTGAGGCTTACACCCGACAAAATGCAAATCAAGTTGACCTCAATAGAGACGCCGTTGATTTATCACAAGCCGAAAGTAAGGTTTTGCGCACTGTTTTTGATACTTTTAAACCGGACTATGGCTTTAATATGCACGACCAACGTACGCTTTTTAATGTTGTAGAAAACAATATGCCTGCAACAGTGAGTTTTTTATCACCTGCTCAAGACCAGGCATTAACTTTAACACCAAACCGCTTGCGCGCCATGTCTATTATTCATCAAATGAATACATTGTTGCAAAATTACATTCTAGGACAAGTAGGGCGTTTTGATGATGCTTTTAATATCAACTGTGTTGGAGACTATTTTCAAACCCAAGGCACCTCTACAATTTTATTTGAAGCCGGTCATTATCAAAATGACTATAGCAGAGAAAAATCTCGAAAATTTATAGCTTTGGCCACCTTGCAAGCTTTATGGTGTATTAGCACCAATTCTGTAAATGAAAATGACCACGAGAATTACCTTCAAATTCCTGAAAATAATACTCTGTTTTTTGATGTGCTGATTAAAAATGCACGAATTAGTAATGGCAATAAAGAGAGTGTAAATGATATTGGAATTAGTTATGAGGAAATTTTAAAAAATGGAGAGGTGTTATTTGTTCCAAAAATTAGATATATTGGCGATTTATCATCTTATTTTGGTCATAAAATCATAAATGCAGATAAGAAATTGGTTAAAAATCTTAATGGTCCTAGAGTAGAGGTTAACGCAGAATGTTATGATATTTTTATAGGAGATGTTAAATTTTCACTTTTTCTTAACAATAATTTAGTGTAATTGTTATTTTTTTGATTATTATTTACTAAATTTGCCTTTTTAATTAAAATTATTTACAAATAAAAGAAATATGGCTAAGTTTAAATTAGACGAAATTGATCACCAAATTCTTAACATGCTTATCGACAATACACGTATTCCATTTACGGATATTGCCAAAAAACTATTGATATCTGCGGGAACTGTGCATGTTAGAGTAAAGAAAATGGAAGATGCAAAGATCATTAAAGGTTCTTCTTTAACTTTAGATTACCAAAAACTAGGGTATACCTTTATTGCCTATGTTGGGATTTTCCTTCAAAACACTTCACAAACTAAATTTGTACTTGAGCGCATAAGAGAAATTTCTCACGTCACAGTAGCACACATTACAACAGGTAAGTTTAATATTTTCTGTAAAATTCGTGCAAAAAGCACTACTCATGCCAAAGAAATTATTTTCAAGATTGATGATATCGATGGAATTTATAGAACGGAAACCATGATTTCTCTTGAAGAAAGTATCAACGACAAAAAGCGTTTGATGCATACAATTTTCAACGAGCTACAGTAGTTTATTTTGAATAAAAGTCAAATGCTTCATAGATTATAGCATTTTCGACTTCCACATCAATTTGACATTGTCCGATAGACTCTAGTAGTACAAATTTTACTTGTCCATAGCTATTTTTTTTATCGGATTGCATCAACTCGATGATTTGCTTTTTACTACTATCACTAAAAGAAACATTTGGATATGTTGCTTTAAAGGTTTCTTTAATTTCTTTTAAATCAGTGATTGGAAGACCAGAGATTTTTGAAGAAAGGTAACCTTCGAGAATCATCCCGATTGCAATAGCTTCGCCATGTAAAAGGGTTATTATGTCCTCATTATCAAGACAATAGGATTCAATGGCATGCCCTAAGGTATGACCGAAATTTAAGATTTTTCGAAGTCCCATTTCGTTAGGGTCTTTACTGACAACCTTATTTTTTATGGCAACAGAATGATGAATCAATTCATCTAAATCGTTCAAAGTGAGTTGCTTTAATTGTCTAAGTTGTTTCCAATATTTTTGATCCTGAATTAATCCATGCTTGAGCATTTCTGCAAATCCAGAACGCAGCTCGTTGTTTGGTAGGGTGTCTAAAAAGCGAGTATCAATAAGTACCATATCTGCAAAAGTGATGGTACCAATTTGATTTTTTGAAAGATCTAAATCTACACCCGTTTTTCCACCAACAGATGCATCGACCATAGCTAATAAAGTTGTAGGAACATTGATGAACTTTATACCTCGTTTGAACGTTGAGGCTACAAATCCCCCTAAATCTGTAACAACACCACCTCCAAGATTAATTAATAATGATTTTCGGTCGGCAGAAAGCTCCGATAATGTGCGCCAAACACCCATACAGGTCTCGATGGTTTTGTGTATTTCTCCACTTTTAATTTCAATGATTTCTATGACCCCATCGTATTGGATTTGACCTAAAAAATGAGGTAAACAATGTTTGTGAGTATTTTCATCAACTAAAAGAAATATTTTCGAAAATTTTTCTTTTTTTAAAAAGGTATCTAAAGACTTGTAAGCCAAATCTTTAAAATGGATTTCGTAGGATGTTGTTTGAATTGATTTCATTTTTGTGCGTCAAATATAGTATGAAATTTCTTAAGAATTAATAATTTTGATTTAACAAATAAGTAATTTTATAAAGTATGTCAAACTCCAAGGTTGATTTTAGCAATACAAAAGTAGCCTTTCATCTAAAAACAGATGCTGAACTCGAACGTGCATACTTTCTTTTTAAGATGATTTCAAAAGAACCATTGGTGCGTATTGGTACAGCAGCGACTAATTTTGCACTCAAGACTCATTTACCTGTTGAGGGGCTCATACGAGCTACTGTTTTTGATCATTTTTGTGGTGGTGTAAATGCAGAGGATTGTATATCAAAGATAGATCAAATGTACAATAGTGGTGTATTTAGTGTTTTGGATTACTCTGTTGAGGGTAAACAAGAGGAAGAACAGTTTGAGAGAATTTTAAATCAAATGTGCACCCTTGTAGATTTTGCAGATGAAAAAGAAGCAATGCCATTTGCAGTGTTTAAACCTACGGCAGTAGGACGCTTTGAAATTTATAAAAAAATAAGTAGTGCAGTTGCGCTAACATCTGAAGAACAAAACGAATGGGAGCGAATTCAAGAGCGTTTTCATAAAATTTGTAGCTACGGGAAAGAAAAAAATATAGCCATTTTGGTTGATGCTGAAGAAAGTTGGATGCAATCTGCAGCTGATGATATATTGTTGGATTTGATGCGTACATACAATAAAGAAAAAGTGTTCGTTTATAATACACTTCAAGCGTATCGTTGGGATCGATTGGAGTACTTGATGCACATACACCTAAAAGCTAAAAAAGAGGGTTTTAAACTGGGTTTTAAGCTAGTTCGCGGGGCATATATGGAAAAGGAAAGAGAGCGTGCACAAAGACAAAATTATATTTCTCCAATATGTGTTAGTAAATCCGCAACAGATGTTCAATTCAATGATTGTCTAAAATATATGTTAGATAATATTGAGACTTTCTCTGTTTTTTTTGGAACCCATAATGAGCAAAGCACACAATTAGCACTAGATCATATGAGTGATTATAAAATAAAAGCGAATGATAATCGAATATGGTTTGGCCAGCTATTTGGCATGAGTGATCACATTAGTTTTAATTTAGCCAAAAACGGGTACAATGTTGCCAAATATTTGCCTTTTGGCCCTGTTAGAGATGTTATGCCATATCTTATACGAAGAGCAGAAGAAAATACTTCAGTATCAGGACAAACCAATAGAGAGTTGTCACTTATTCGTGAAGAGAAAAAAAGAAGAAAATTATAATTATTCTTTTGAATTAACGCTAAGAATGGTTGCGTTAATTTCGCAATTTTCAACAAAAATTTCGAATGTATTATATGCAATTGTATAGCGTTTGCAACTGTCCAGTTTTGTTTCACTTTTATTAAAATCAACATTTCCTTTTTTTAAGGCTTTATCGAGAGTAAGTGAATCAATTTTCAATGCTTCTAATTGTGATTGAATTTTGGGGTTAATAATTAATGATTTTGTTGAAATGTTTTTTAAAACCCTTGCATTTGGTCCATAAGCACAACTTGTTTTTTTTCCACTAAGGAAAAACGCCAAAAATATTAATCCAATAGAGAATCCTCCTAAATAAAACCCTAAACGATGAATAAATTTCATAGCTGCATTTAAAAAATTAAGAGATTTAAATCGCTACAATCTAAATCAAACCAATTGGAGACACTTTTGTTGGTAATTACACCATGATACACATAAAGCCCATTTTTTAAACCATGATCTTGACGAATTGCATTTTCTAGTCCACCAGCTTCTGCTATTTGTAACAGATACGAAGTAAAAATATTGCTTAACGATACGGATGATGTTCTTGAATATCGCGCCGGAATATTGGGAACACAATAATGAATAACACCATGCTTTTCAAAAGTTGGATTGTCATGAGTTGTAAGTTCACTTGTTTCAAAACATCCTCCCATATCAATACTCACATCGATAATTACTGCGCCTTGTTTCATAGACTCTACCATAGCTTCATTAACGAGTATTGGTGCTCTGTTTTTTCCTTTTGTAGCGCCAACAGCAACGTCACAGCGCATGAGTGCTTTCATCAGATTTTTGGGTTGCATTGTAGAGGTGTAGATACGTTGTCCTACATTCGCTTGTAATGTTCTCAATTTTGAAATTGAACTATCAAACACTTTTACGTTTGCACCGAGTCCTAGGGCTGATTTTGCAGCAAATTCTCCTACAATTCCTGCACCAATTACTACAACTTCTGTTGGAGGAACACCACTAATGTTTCCCAACAAAAGACCATTCCCTTGATTTGTTATGGACATGATTTCTGCTGCAATTTGTATCGAGGCGGTGCCTGCTATTTCGCTCAATTGTCGAACTGCAGGAAAAGCCCCTTCGGTGTCTTTAATAAATTCAAAACCAAGTGCGGTAATTTTTTTATTTGTAAGTGCTTCAAAATAACTTTTTTGTTGCATTTTTAATTGAAGTGCCGAAATTAGAATTGCATTGGGTTTTATGAGTTCAATTTCTTTTAGAGTAGGGGGTTCTACTTTCAAAATCATGGGACAAGCAAAAACTTTTGCTGTATCTTTTGTAATTTCTGCACCCGCTTCGCTGTATTCTCGGTCATCAAAAGCTGCATTTTCTCCTGCACCAGATTCAATGAGTATACGGTGCCCATTGCTAGTAAGTGCAGAAACAGCATCAGGAGTTAGGCAAATACGTTTCTCTTGAAAGGAAGTTTCCTTTGGTAAGCCAATACAAAGTTTCTCGTTTTGGTTCGAAACTTCCAAACGTTCTTCTTTTGGCAGTAATTGGGCTTTTGAAAAAGGTGAGATTGGTTGTTGCATAATTTTGTAATGTTTCTGCAAATTACAATTATTTTTAAAGTCCTTTAAGAAATTTCACTTTCAAAACATTCTATACATCGGCGATCAGCGGGTTCAATAGTTAGATTTACGATGATAACATCTGCTGGAAGTAGTATTGTTATTTTTTCAGGCCACTCGATAAAATTCCAATATCCTGAACAAAAATAATCTTCAACCCCAATGTCTAGCGCTTCGTAATGGTTTTTGATGCGATAGAAATCAAAATGATAGACATAATCATTTTCTACCTCATATTCATTAACGATAGAAAATGTTGGGCTAGAGGCTTCCTCTGTACCACCAAGAGCACGAACTAGGGCACTAATAAGTGTTGTTTTTCCAGCACCCATTTCACCATTGAAAAGGATAATTTTTTTATTGAAGTTTTTGATAAGTTCACTTGCAATTTGGTCAATGTCGTCTAAGGCAAATATTGTTTTCATTTTTATCTAGGTGTGAGGACTGCAAAAGGTATTAATATTTCTTCCAAAGAAATTCCTCCATGTTGATATGAATTTCTGTAATAATTGACATAGTGATTGTAATTATTTGGATATGCAAAAAAAGAATATTCTTTAGCAAAAATAAAAGAACTATTCATCGATATTGAAGGCAATTCAACAAGTTTTGGATCTTTTACAGCAAAGACCTCTTTTTCTTCATAACTCAAGCTTCTACCAGTTTTATAGCGCAAGTTTAAACTTGTGTCTTTATCTCCAATAACTTTAGATGGATTTTTGACGTTTATAGTCCCATGATCTGTAGTAATAATCAATTTTATGTTGAGTTCCTGAGCTTGTTTGATGACATCCAAAAGCGGTGAATTTTTAAACCAACTTTGGGTGAGCGATCGGTATCCTTTATCATCTGAAGCAAGTTCTTTTACAACATCCATTTCTGTTTTTGAGTGCGATAGCATATCTACAAAATTATAAACCAAAACCGTCAAGTCGTTTTTTGCTTTGGTTTTAAAATTATCAGCTAGTTTTTTCCCATCTTTTAAATTTGTTATTTTGATGTATTCATGAGATAAATGATTGAGATTCAATCTTTTTAGTTGTTCTTCTAAAAACTGTGCTTCAAATAAATTTTTCCCTCCATCGTCGGTATCATTTTTCCAATAGTTTGGATATAATTTCTCCATTTGTTTTGGCATCAAACCAGAGAATAAGGCATTTCGGGCATATTGAGTGGCGCTCGGAAGTATGCTGTAATATACACTGTTTTCTGTGATTTTATAGTGTGTGTTTACAATAGATTCAATTGATTTCCATTGATCAAATCGTAAATTATCAATGACAACCAAAAGTGTAGGTTGATTTTTAGAAAGTTGAGGAACAATTTTGGTCTTAAAAAGGGTGTGAGATAAAACAGGGGCTTCTGAGTTTTCAAACCAAGTAGCATAGTTTTTTTCTATAAATTTTCCAAACTGCTGGTTAGCTTCAAGTTTTTGAGCTTCCAATATTTCCTGAAGTGTTTCATCTTGTGAATCTTCCAATTTGAGTTCCCAAAACACTATTTGTTGATATAAATTTTTCCAATCTTCAAAAGTTTTTACGGACATCATTTCCAAAGAAATTTTTCTAAATTCTTGAAGATAACTTGATGATGTTTTTTCAGAAACCAAACGGCTATGATCCAAGTTTTTTTTCAAACTCAGCAGAATTTGATTTGGATTTACAGGCTTAATTAAGTAGTCGGCAATTTTGCTCCCAATAGCTTCTTCCATAATATACTCTTCTTCACTTTTGGTAATCATTACCACTGGAATATTGAATTTCTGTTTTTTTAACTCTGTTAGTGTTTCTAATCCAGAAAGTCCAGGCATATTTTCATCCAAAAAAACAATATCAAAATCTTGTTCTGAAAACACCTCAAGCGCTTCTGTCCCGCTATTGCATGGTGTGATTTTGTAGTTTTTTTGTTCTAAAAAAATGATATGTGGCTTGAGATAAGATATTTCATCATCTACCCATAAAATGTTTATACTGTTCATAAAGTGTTTAAATTAAGAATATAAGTCCTGTGATTTTATTACTTTTACACTTAGATTAATCTGTTTCTGTTTTCTGGATACAAAATATAACTAAATAAGTTTGAATACTAACAATAAGCTCAAAATATTTAACGATCCAATTTATGGATTTATTACTATTCCAAACCCTTTAATTTTTGATCTTATTGCACATCCGTATTTTCAGCGGCTACGAAGAATTACCCAAATGGGATTATCATATTTGGTCTATCCAGGAGCACATCATACGAGATTTCATCATGCCTTGGGGTGTTTGCATTTGATGCAAAAGGCAGTGCAAATTTTAAGTTTTAAGGGGGTTTCTATTTCAAAAGAAGAAGAAAATGCACTGTATATTGCTATTTTACTTCATGACATTGGTCATGGTCCTTTTAGCCATGCTATGGAACATAGTATTGTACACAATATTAATCATGAGAACATTTCTTTGCTTTTTATGGAGCAATTAAACCGTGAATTTAAAGGCCAATTGAGTTTGGCTATTACAATGTTTAAAGGCGGTTATTCTCGTAAATTTTTTGGCCAGTTGATTTCAAGTCAATTGGATATGGATCGATCAGATTATTTGAAACGTGATAGTTTTTATACTGGAGTTTCAGAAGGAAATATCAATAGCGATCGTTTGATTTCGATGATGAATGTTGTTGATGATCAATTAGTTATAGAAAAAAAAGGAATATTCTCTATTGAAAAATTCCTTACAGCTCGCCGTTTGATGTATTGGCAAGTGTATTTACATAAAACGAGTTTGGTAGCAGAGCAGATGATTATTAATGTACTGAAACGTGCAAAAATTCTTGCTCAACACTCTGTTGAACTTAATGTTAGCTCATCTTTTGAGTTTTTTTTAAAAGAAAATATAGATATCAAAAATTTTAATTCTCATGTATTAACTCAGTTTTCAAAGTTAGATGACTATGATATTGTTTCAGCTTTAAAATCGTGGCAAAATCATCCTGATGCTGTTTTGAGCAACTTGTCGGTTCAACTGCTTGAGCGTAAACTTTTGAAGATTAAATTTTTTAAAAAAAGCCAAATATCTGAGGCATTAGACCAAATAAAAACAAGTTGCCTTGAACGTACCAATTGGACTAAAGATGATGTCTCATATTTTGTTTTTTCTGGAACAATCAAAAACACAGGCTATAAGCCATATGACGATGGAATATCCATTTTACACAAAGATGGTACTATTTCAGATGTTGTAGATGCATCTGACAACCTGAATCTCAAAGGATTATCCAAAACAGTAAAGCGCCATTATATATGCTTCCCAAAAGAGTTGCTTTGATTATTTTTTATATTTTTGCACTGAAATGAAATTTACAGCTAACCAAATAGCAAATTTACTCAACGGCGAAATTGTTGGTGATGACAACGCCGAAGTCTTTACACTCTCGAAAATAGAAGAAGGTAAAGAGGGGTCTCTTACGTTTCTTTCAAATCCTAAATACACCCCTTTTATATACTCTACGGATGCAACCATAACTATTGTTAATAACGATTTTGTTGCCGAAAAAGAGATCAATACTACGCTTATAAAAGTAGAAAACGCCTATGCGGCATTTTCTACGCTCTTAGAACATTACAATAATATTAAAAACAATAAAACAGGTATTGAATCACCAGTTTCTATTGCAGAATCTGCCAGCATTGGCGATAATGTTTACGTTGGTGCATTTACATCTATTGGTGAAAATGTCCGCATTGGTAAGAATGTAAAGATTTATCCTAATTGTTACATCGGCGACAATGTTACTGTTGGAGATTATACAACCATTTTTGCAGGAGCAAAAATTTATTCCGATTGTTCTATTGGTTCACATTGCAATATTGATGCGTCGGTTATTCTTGGCGCCGATGGATTTGGTTTTTCACCAGATGAAAATGGAGTTTATAGCAAAGTTCCTCAGATAGGAAATGTAATCATAGAAGATTATGTTGATATTGGTGCGGCAACCACTATAGATCGTGCAACATTAGGATCTACGATTATAAAAAAAGGAGTGAAGCTCGACAATCAAATACAAATTGCTCACAACGTAGTTATTGGAGAACATACAGTAATTGCTGCGCAAACAGGTATTGCTGGTTCCACAAAAATTGGCAAACATTGTCAAATTGGTGGTCAAGTTGGCATTGTAGGGCATATAACTATAGGAGATCACGTAAAGATTCAAGCGCAATCAGGAATTTCAAAAAGTATTTCTGATAATGAAGTACTTCAGGGAACTCCTGCATTTGGTTATGGTGATTACTATAAATCTTATGTACATTTTAAAAATCTTCCACAGCTTGCAAAAGATATAGAAGAACTTAAAAAAAATGAAAAATGATAACTAAAACCCAGTCTAAACAAACTACTATTGCCAAACCTGTTTCCCTAACAGGTGTTGGCCTTCATACTGGAGAAAATGTTGTTTTAAATTTTCTTCCTTCTGAACCTAACACAGGTTACGCTTTTAAGAGAGTAGACCTCGAAGGTGAACCTATTATTAACGCAGATGCAAATTTGGTTACAAACACCCAAAGAGGGACTTGCTTAGAAAAAAATGGAGTTTCAATTCAAACTTGTGAACATGTCCTTGCGGCACTTGTTGGATTGGAAATTGATAATGTGATTATAGAATTAAACACCTCTGAACCTCCAATAATGGATGGTTCATCAAAGTTTTTTGTAGAAGCACTAGAAACTGCAGAAATTGTAGAACAAGATGCACTCAGAGAAGTTTTTGTTGTAAAAGATGTGATTTCATATACTGATGAAGAAACTGGAAGTGAAATTACAATCATTCCATCTGACGAATATCAAGTAACAACAATGGTAGATTTTGGGACAAAAGTTTTAGGAACTCAAAATGCAACGCTACAAAAACTATCAAATTTTAAAACCGATATTTCCAATTCAAGGACCTTTAGTTTTTTACATGAATTAGAAATGCTTTTGGAACATGGACTCATCAAGGGAGGAGATCTAAATAATGCAATTGTTTATGTAGACAAACCTTTGTCTGAAGAAACGATGGAAAAATTGAAAGTTGCTTTTAATAAAGATTCCATCTCTGTCAAACCAAATGGTATTTTAGATAATTTAACACTTCATTATCCGAATGAAGCAGCACGCCATAAACTTTTGGATGTGATAGGTGACTTAGCGCTTATTGGTACACGAATCCAAGGAAAGGTTATTGCCAACAAACCAGGTCATTTTGTCAACACACAGTTTGCTAAAAAAATGGCTAAAATCATTAAAAACGAACGTCGAAATAACGTTCCAAGTGTGGACCTTAACCAAACTCCAGTAATGGATGTCAATGCCATTATGGATATGCTACCACACCGTCCACCGTTTTTGTTGCTCGATAAGGTTTTTGAATTATCATCAAACCATGTTATTGGCTCCAAAAATGTCACCATGAATGAATCTTTTTTTAAGGGACATTTTCCTGGAGCGCCAGTAATGCCAGGTGTTTTAATTGTAGAAGCTATGGCACAAACAGGTGGGATTTTAGTATTAAATACAGTACCGGATCCGGAGAATTATCTTACTTTTTTCATGAAGATTGATAAAGTAAAGTTCAAGCAAAAAGTAGTTCCTGGTGATACACTTATTTTTAGTTGTTCGTTAATTACCCCAATTAGAAGAGGAATTTGCCATATGCAAGGTTATGCCTATGCTAATGGCAAGCTTTGTGCCGAAGCTGAACTAATGGCTCAGATATCAAAAGTTAAATAAAATCAAATGAATCAACCTTTAGCATACGTTCATCCAGGAGCAAAAATTGCAAAAAATGTTGTAATTGAACCTTTTACAACTATTAATAATAATGTTGTAATTGGAGAGGGAACATGGATTGGCTCAAACGTTACCATAATGGAAGGTGCGCGAATTGGAAAAAATTGTAATATTTTTCCTGGTTCAGTCATTTCTGCGAATCCACAAGATTTGAAATACGACGATGAAGATACTACAGTTGTAATTGGTAATAATGTAACTATTCGCGAATGTGTAACCATCAATAGAGGGACTACGGACCGTATGAAAACTGTAGTAGGTGACAATTGCTTAATTATGGCCTACTGTCATATAGCACACGATTGTATTGTAGGCAATAACTGTATTTTCTCAAATAACAGTACACTTGCAGGGCATATCACTGTTGGTGACTATGTTGTTCTTGCAGGAATGACTGCTGTCCATCAGTTTTGCTCTATTGGAAACCATGCCTTTGTAACAGGAGGTTCTTTGGTTAGAAAAGATGTGCCGCCGTATGTTAAAGCTGCTCGTGAGCCACTATCTTATGTGGGTATTAATTCTGTTGGCTTGCGACGTAGGGGATATACTACCGAAAAAATTAGAGAAATACAAGGTATATATAGACTACTATACCAAAAAAATTACAATAATTCTCAAGCTTCAGCCATTATTGAAGCTGAAATGGAAGCCACTCCAGAACGTGATGAAATTTTACAATTTATCAAGAATTCTCACCGTGGCATCATGAAAGGCTACTTTAAATCAAACTAAAATACTATGGCAAATACTTCAGACATCAGAAATGGGTTGTGCATTCGTTACAACCATGATATTTTTAAAATTATTGAATTTTTACATGTAAAACCTGGTAAAGGTCCTGCTTTCGTAAGAACAAAGCTCAAAAGTGTAACTACAGGAAAAGTTATAGACAATACCTTTTCTGCAGGTCATAAGATTGAAGATGTTCGTGTAGAAACACATAAATTCCAGTATTTGTATCCTGATGGAGATGTATTTCATTTTATGAATGTTGAGGATTACAATCAAATTAGATTGAATAAGGCTGCCATTGATAATCCAGATCTTCTGAAAGAGGGTGAAGTGGTTACAGTAATTATTAATTCAGAAGACGATATGCCATTATCTGTTGAAATGCCAGCAAGCGTTATTTTGGAGGTTACAGCAACCGAACCTGGAGTAAAAGGAAATACGGCAACCAATGCTACAAAACCAGCTACAGTTGAAACAGGTGCCACTATAAACGTGCCTTTGTTTATAAATGAGGGTGATAAAATTAAAGTGGAAACTGCAAAAGGCACATACAAAGAACGTGTTAAGGAGTAAATTATCATGAAATTTCCCACACCGCTCACGCTAAAAAATATTGCTAACCTTTTGGGGTGTTCCTATGTGGGTGCAGATGACTTTCCAGTTTTGGGCATGAATGAAATTCATGTTGTAACCACCGGAGATATTGTTTTTGTTGATCATCCAAAGTATTATGACATAGCATTAAAATCAGCAGCAACAGTGGTACTTATCAATAAAAAGGTGGAGTGTCCTGAAGGTAAAGCGCTCTTGATTTCAGATGATCCATTTCGGGATTTTAATAAACTTACTCAACATTTTAAACCTTTTTTAGCATCCTCAGTTAGTATAGATTCTTCATCACAAATAGGAGAGGGAACACAAATTCAACCTCATGTTTTTATAGGGCCAAATGTCAAAATTGGAAAAAATTGTTTAATTCATGCCAATGTTACCATCTTAAAAGACACGGTTATTGGTGATAATGTTGTGATTGGTGCAGGGACAGTTCTTGCAGGAGATGCATTTTATTACAAAAATCGTCCAGAGGGTTTTGATCAGTTGTTGTCTTGTGGTCGTGTGATTATAGAAAATGATGTTCATATTGGCACAGGATGTACCATAGACCGAGGAGTTACAGGAGATACCACTATAGGCGAGGGTTCAAAATTAGACAATCAAATTCAAATTGGTCATGATACCGTTTTAGGAAAAAAATGTCTTATTGCCTCCCAAACGGGTATTGCAGGATGTTGTATTTTGGAAGATGAAGTTACCCTATGGGGGCAAGTTGGAACAAATAGTGGTATTACTATAGGTGCAAAGGCTGTTGTTTTAGGGCAAACCGGTGTAACTAAGTCTATTGCTGGAGGCAAAACCTATTTCGGAACACCTATTCAGGAATCAAGAACAAAGCTAAAAGAAATGGCCGCATTACGCCATTTACCAGAGCTATTAAAAAAGTTGAAAGAAAAGTAAAAATTGTTTTTATAAATCAACTTCAAAAAATTACATTTGTACCAATAAAAATTAACTTCAATGAGTGTTTTAGTTAACAAAAATTCAAAAATAATAGTACAAGGATTTACAGGAAGTGAGGGGACATTTCACGCCGAACAAATGATTGCTTATGGCACCAACGTTGTTGGTGGTGTTACGCCAGGAAAAGGCGGGCAAACCCACTTAGATCGTCCTGTATTTAATACCGTAAAAGAAGCCGTTGATCAAGTCAATGCCAATACAACTATTATTTTTGTACCGCCAGCGTTTGCATCTGATGCTATAATGGAAGCCGCTGATGCGGGAATTGAAGTTATCATTACAATTACAGAAGGTATTCCTGTTGCTGATATGATTAAAGCATCAGATTATATAAAAGATAAAAATTGCCGATTGGTTGGGCCAAATTGTCCAGGTGTGATTACACCAGATGAGGCCAAAGTAGGCATCATGCCGGGCTTTGTTTTTGAAAAGGGTAAAGTAGGTGTGGTTTCAAAATCAGGAACATTGACCTATGAAGCTGCCGATCAAGTGGTAAAACAAGGACTTGGTGTATCCACAGCCATTGGAATTGGAGGCGATCCGATTATTGGCACCACCACAAAAGAAGCATTGGAATTGCTTATCAACGACGATGAAACAGATTGTGTCGTCATGATTGGTGAAATTGGCGGACAATTGGAAGGTGATGCTGCTCAATGGTATAAAAAAAGTGGAAGCTCAAAACCTGTGGTTGGTTTTATTGCCGGTGAAACTGCACCTGCTGGACGTACTATGGGACATGCTGGAGCTATTGTTGGTGGAAGCGACGATACGGCACAAGCCAAAAAACGCATCATGCGCGAATGCGGTATACATGTGGTCGATTCTCCTGCAGAAATTGGCAAAAAAGTGGCCGAAGTTTTAGGCTAAATTTCTTTATAAAATAGATAAAAAAACCGCCTTATTGGCGGTTTTTTTTAACTCACCCCACTCTCTTCAAGGAGCTTCTATTTTTTTCAAACTCATTTCCCTAACATATGACTAATCAGTTTAAATAAAATTGTATTTGAAGTATGCTTACAATTCTCTACTTTTGCAAAAAAAATTAAAGAAATACATGCTTTCAGTTTCAAACTTATCGGTACAATTTGGTAAGCGCGTCCTTTTTGACGAAGTCAACGTTACTTTTAACAGTGGTAATTGCTATGGTATTATTGGTGCCAACGGGGCCGGAAAATCAACGTTTCTAAAAATTCTTTCCGGAACACAAGAAGCAACATCTGGGCATGTACATTTGGAGCCAGGGAAACGTATGTCTGTTTTGGAACAAAACCATAACCTATACGATAGTCGTACCGTACTTGAAACCGTACTTATAGGGAACAAACCTTTATTTGCCATCAAAACCGAGATAGACGCCCTCTATAACGACTATAACGACGCTAACGCTGATAGAATAGGGGAGTTACAAGTGCAATTTGAAGAAATGGATGGGTGGAATGCCGATAGCGATGCTGCTGCCATGCTATCCAATCTTGGAATCAAAGAAGAATTGCACTATACGGCTATGGCCGATTTAGACGGTAAACAAAAGGTTCGTGTACTTTTGGCACAAGCGCTTTTTGGATCGCCCGATGTGCTTATTATGGATGAGCCTACCAATGATTTGGATTATGAAACGATTGCTTGGTTAGAAAACTTTTTGGCGAACTATGATAACTGTGTGATTGTAGTCTCGCACGACCGTCACTTTTTAGATGCGGTTTGTACACATATTTCAGATATCGATTTTAGTAAAATCAATCATTTTTCTGGTAATTATACTTTTTGGTATGAGTCTTCTCAATTGGCTGCTAAACAACGCGCACAACAAAACAAAAAGGCCGAAGAAAAAAAGAAAGAATTAGAAGAATTTATCAGACGTTTCTCTGCAAATGTTGCTAAATCTAAACAAGCGACAAGTCGAAAAAAAATGATTGATAAGCTTAATGTTGCAGACATTAAACCATCGAGTAGACGTTATCCTGCAATTATTTTTGAGCGTGATCGTGAAGCTGGTGATCAAATTTTAAATATTGAAAAACTATCTACAGAATTAGATGGTGAGGTATTATTTCAAAATATTGATTTGAATTTAAATAAAGGCGATAAAGTTGTAGTATTTTCAAAAGATTCAAGAGCGACAACCGCTTTTTATGAAATTATCAATGGGAAACAAAATGCCAAAACTGGAAAATTTAGTTGGGGAGTTACTACAACACAATCCTATTTACCACTAGACAATAGCGACTATTTTTCTGAAAAACTTACTCTTGTTGATTGGTTGCGTCAATGGGCTACCACAGAAGAAGAACGCGAAGAAGTTTACATTCGTGGATTTTTAGGAAAAATGATTTTTAGTGGAGAAGAAGCCCTAAAAACTGCAGATGTTTTGTCTGGTGGAGAAAAAGTACGTTGTATGCTTTCGCGTATGATGATGATTCGTGCCAATGTTTTGATGCTTGATGAACCCACAAATCACTTGGATTTGGAGAGTATTACGGCGTTTAATAATTCCCTTAAAAATTTTAAAGGTACTGTTTTGTTTACGACCCACGACCATGAGTTTGCACAAACAGTAGCTAATAGAGTCGTAGAGCTGACACCAAATGGAATTATCGATCGCTATACCACTTTTGATGAGTATATGCAAGATGCTAAAATCAAAGCATTAAGAGAGAAAATGTACATTTAGCCTTTAGCTTGCCTTTTTATTTTTTGTTTTACAAAATTAATAGCTGCAGCTATTCCAATGCATATTAGTGTTGCTAAGGTTGAAATATTTTCGAATTTAAAAAAGACTTTAAGGACTTGAAGTGTAACTCCTGCAAGAAGAAAACCTACCGTTAATATTGATTAAAATCGTTTCATAACAACCAATTTAATTTAACCCAAAGGGCATTAGCATGCACTAAAAAAATTAAATTGGTTTTTATAAAATAAAATAATCTGCTTCTAGCTGTTCAACATCACAGGCATCACTAGCATAGTAACATGTTCTCCTTCATCAAGGCCATCTACGGGAGTAAGGATTCCAGCTCTGTTTGGCAAACTCATTTCGAGTTGAACATCATCGGCGTTGATATTGCTTAGCATTTCGGTTAGAAACCTTGAATTGAAACCAATTTGCATATCATCGCCTTGATAATCACAAGTAAGGCGCTCTTCTGCTTTATTGCTATAGTCAATGTCTTCAGCAGAAATATTCAATTCTGCACCAGCAATTTTTAGTCTAATTTGATGTGTAGTTTTATTTGAAAAAATGGAAACACGACGTACAGAATTTAAAAATTGAGTACGACCAATCGTCAATTGATTAGGGTTTTCCTTAGGAATTACAGCTTCATAATTTGGATATTTCCCATCAATTAATCGACAAATAAGGACAGAATTATCAAACGAAAACTTTGCATTGGATTCGTTGTATTCAATAGTAACATTTTCATCGCTTGTTGCTAAAATTCCTTTTAATAAATTTAAAGGTTTTTTTGGCATAATAAATTCGGCTGTTTCACTCGCCTGAACATCTGTTCTTGAGTATTTTACAAGTTTGTGAGCATCAGTTGCTACAAAAGTCAGCCCATCAGTAGAAAACTGAAAAAAGACCCCACTCATTACAGGTCTTAGATCATCATTTCCTGCTGCAAAAATGGTTTTATTAATTGCTGTTGCCAATAGCTCTGATGGTACAACAGTATTGCTTGGATCGTCAAGGGCAATTGTTTTTGGAAATTCATCTGCACTAGCATAGGCAAGCGCATATTTTCCATGATTCGAACTAATTTCTATGGTATTATTTGATTCAACAATAAACGTTAGAGGTTGCTCTGGAAAGGTTTTTAGGGTCTCTAACAATAATTTGGCAGGAATAGCCACTTGACCTTCACTATCGCTTTCAACCTCTAAAACAGAGGACATTGTAGTTTCTAAATCACTAGCCGATACCGTTAGTGTTGATGATGTGAGTTCGAATAAAAAATTGTCTAAAATAGGTAAGGTGTTAGAGTTATTAATCACACCTCCTAAAACTTGGAGTTGTTTTAGTAAATATGTACTCGAAATGATGAATTTCATGTGTTTTATTGTTTATTTGAAGAATATACCTACAAATATATTCTTTAGATGTATATTAACGAAAGAAACTTATTAACATTTAAACTGATGTTTTTAACTACTAATTTAGTCCTCAAAAAATTGAACGGTAACACTGTCCATCATATCCAGTCCCATTAGAGTAGAAGCCCCTCCAACAGTTGCTTTATTACTTTTATACATTGCTATTTCTAAAAAATCTGATGAATTAAAAACAACAAGTCCACGACCTTCATCGTTACGATTTTTGAGAGGGATGCTAAAGTCCACAATTTCTGAGTATTGCGTATAAATTTTCTTGAATTTATGATTTCTTGCTAATATTTCAAATCGACGGCCTTTTTGAATAGATTCAAAAAACCGTTTTTTAATGTTTGTAATTACATTATCATAACGATCAATAAAAATCACATTTCCAATGAGCTGCGAATGATCCGAACTCACAAAAGGCATAAGATTTGTAATGGGTTTAATCTCCTTAATGGTTTTGCCAATCACTTCCAAAGTACCACCACGCGCAATGTGTGCAGCGACTTTTACAAAAACATCTAAAACAGGAAAACTACCAACAACTTTATCATGAATATTGATTTCAACAATATGATCTGGAGTAATTTCTGTGCAAATCATACTTAGAATTCCATTATTTGCACAAATGAAAAAATGACCATTGAGCGCCATTGCAATATGTTTGTTTTCTTGGTTCAATTCAGAATCGACACCAATAACATGTATAGTTCCTTTTGGAAAACTATCAAAGGCATTTTGAATAACATAGGCGGCTTCCAACACACTAAAAGGAGCGATATTATGTGATATATCTACAATAGTTACATTAGGAATTTCAGAGAGCAATGCCCCTTTTACAGCACCTACAAAGTGTGCTTTCATTCCAAAATCTGTGGTTAGTGTAATAATGGCCATTCAGTATGAACTGTTATGGTGTTAAATTTAATCAAAAAATGCAGTTTTCTCGCATTACAAACCTACATAAATTTTTGTTTTAAAATTTTATTAACAGTAGTAAATATTTATATAAAAATGTTAGTATTTTTAACATATCAATTATTTTTAAATCCTCATAATCAGTAAGCATTTGAATGAACTCATATTAGAACTTGAAGAAATTACGCCAAAAGATTTTTTTGGCCCTCAAAATAAAAACATAGAACTCCTCAAAAAGTATTTTCCAAAACTGAAAATTGTAGCCAGAGGTAATAAAATTACAGCATTTGGCGACGAGGAGCTACTTGAAGAATTTGACAAACGAATGGAAATGTTGTTTAGTCATTTTGGCAACTACAACAAAATTGATGAAAACATGATTGAGCGTGTACTTACAAGCGATTCAAAAGAAGATTATGAAACTTCTAGTACAAGTGGAGAAGTTATACTTCACGGTGTAAATGGTCGACTGATAAAAGCTCAGACAAGTAACCAAAGAAAACTTGTAGATGCAGTGCGTCAAAATGATATGGTGTTTGCTATTGGCCCAGCAGGAACAGGAAAAACATATACAGGTGTTGCTCTTGCAGTTAAGGCACTAAAAAACAAAGAAGTAAAACGCATAATACTTACAAGACCTGCCGTGGAAGCGGGTGAAAACTTAGGCTTTTTACCTGGTGATTTAAAAGAAAAATTAGATCCCTACATGCAGCCCCTCTACGATGCTTTGCGCGATATGATTCCTCATGAAAAATTAGATAATTACATAGAAAAAGGCATTATCCAAATTGCCCCATTGGCATTTATGCGCGGACGAACGCTAGATCATGCTTTTGTGATTTTAGATGAAGGTCAAAACACCACTCATGCTCAAATGAAAATGTTTTTGACACGAATGGGGAAAAATGCAAAATTTTTACTCACTGGTGATCCTGGGCAAATTGATTTGCCAAGACGTGTCATTTCAGGATTAAAAGAAGCCTTGTTAATTTTAAAAGACATTAAAGGAGTAGGAATGGTATTTTTAGATGATAAAGATGTGATTCGACATAAATTAGTCAAGCAAGTTATTGAAGCCTATAAAAACATTGAAAATAGAGAATAATTCAGCACCATGAGTCAAACGATAATAGAAACAAATTTTAACTTTCCTGCTCAAAAAGGGGTGTATAAAGGAAAGGTTCGAGAGGTTTACACCATTAACGACAACTTACTTGTGATGATTGCTACAGATCGACTTTCTGCTTTTGATGTTGTAATGCCCAAAGGGATTCCATATAAAGGACAAATATTAAACCAGATTGCAACAAAAATGATGAAAGCTACAGAGGATTTAGTTCCAAACTGGTTGATAGCAACTCCCGATCCTAATGTTGCAGTTGGGCATTTGTGTGAACCATTTAAGGTAGAAATGGTGATAAGAGGCTATATGTCTGGCCATGCTGCAAGAGAATATAAAGCTGGAAAACGTGTTCTTTGTGGTGTATCAATGCCCAAAGGAATGAAAGAAAATGATGCGTTTCAAACGCCTATTATTACCCCTGCAACAAAAGCTGAAATGGGAAACCATGACGAAGATATTTCACGAGAAGATATTTTGGCTCGTGGAATTGTTTCTGAAGAGGATTATTTGATTTTAGAAGAATATACAAGAAAACTCTTTCAAAGAGGAACAGAAATTGCAGCAAAACAAGGACTGATTTTAGTTGATACTAAATATGAATTTGGAAAAACTAAAGAAGGAAAAATTGTTTTAATCGATGAAATTCACACTCCTGATTCTTCGCGTTATTTTTATGCTAAAGGTTATGAAGAACGCCAACAAAAAGGAGAGCCCCAAAAACAACTCTCGAAAGAGTTTGTACGTCAATGGTTGATTCAAAATGGATTTCAGGGCTTAGAGGGGCAAACTGTACCAGAAATGTCTGATGCATATATAAAAACTGTTAGCGAACGCTATATCGAATTATATGAAACCATAACGGGAGAGTCTTTCAATAGAGCTGATCTTTCAAACATTAATAAAAGAATAGAAGAAAACGTCCTTAATTACTTTTCGAAATAAATAATGAACTAATTTTTTGAGTCAATTGACGTATTTTGTAATATAAAAATGAGTTAGCTTTTGTTCTATATATTGCGATAAAACTTACGCTACTTAAAAATAATAGTGCACCAAGAATAACTTCTGTTGGATTTAAATTTTTTCCAAGTATTCTGTTTAATCCCAAACCTGTAAAACTTCCATAGAGTACAATAAAATGAATAACATAAATTGAAAGTGTTTTTTGTCCAATTTTGAGTATTAGTGTTTGCTTTAAAAATCTTTCAAAAGCATAAAAAATTCCGAAAATCACTAGAACATTTCCTAAGCGAATAAATAAATAATTAAAATTAGTTACATCACTAACAAGCTGAATGTCAGTCCACAAATAGATGTTTTGAAGCACCCAAGTGGAACCATTAACTAAAAACAACCCTAGTATTAAAAGTCCAAATATGATGGTAGACTTAAATTTTGGACTATTTATATAGCTATAAAAAAGAGTTGCAATAAAAGCACCATATGCCATGTACCCAAACCATGGGACAATAGTAAAAATAGAACCATTTGATTTAGTTAAATAATTTGCAAAAAATAGAGGAATATTCTCGGCAGTATATGTTCTATATAAAGGCTCAGTAATAAAAATAACCCCGCCTAAAAAAAACATTAAAACAGAGAAGACTAACACTTTTCGTTGTACAAATTTGTAAAAGAAAATTATTAAAATCAGCGATAATCCAATGCATTGTAAAACATCAATAACTAAAAAATAAGTGTCAAAACTTCCTGAAAACCATCTAAAAATAGGAACTCGAAGTGCATATCCGATTCCAATAAGCATAAGACCACGAACTATTCCTTTTTTGATACGCTCATTTGATGTTCCACTAGCGTTGGCTTTCATCAATAAATACGTAAAAATTAATCCTGAAATTGTAAAAAAAACAGGTGCAGTAATACCTCTAAAATATTGCCAAATTTGAAACGCCAAATTTGAAGTGTCACGAAAATCTACTGCTAAAAGAGTGTCAATAAAATGCCCTTGAAGCATCATAAGGATTGCAAAGGCACGAACAGCATCAATAAAATATATGCGATTGGTTTTCAATTGTATGAATTTAAAACAAAAGTAATGCATTGAGCATTAATTTATTTCAATAATCCATTAAACATATTCTAAATATTTATTTAATTTAGTAGAAAATTAAAATTCTATGTCTTCTTTTTATCTAAATAACTTAACCGATTATAATACTGCCTATGAAGCATCTGTAAAAAATACAGAACAATTTTGGGATGCCATTGCAAAGAAAAATTTCCTTTGGAAAAAGCGATGGAGCCGGGTTTTGGAATACGATTTTTCTGTGCCAAAAATTAAATGGTTTGAAGGTGCTGAGCTTAATATTACAGAAAATTGTATCGATCGTCATTTGGAAAATAACGCCGATAAAACAGCCATCATATTTGAACCTAACGATCCGAGTTCTGAATCAGAATATATCACTTATAAAGAATTACAAGGCCGTGTGAATAAATTTGCAAATGTATTAAAATCAAAAGGTGTAAATAAAGGGGACAGGGTGTGCATATACTTGCCAATGATTCCCGAATTGGCAGTCTCGGTTCTTGCTTGTGCTCGAATTGGTGCAATTCATTCTGTGGTTTTTGCAGGATTCTCATCTACAGCGTTAGCCACCAGAATTAATGATTGTGATTGTAAAATAGTAATCACTAGCGATGGGAGTTATCGTGGTGCAAAAACAATTGACTTAAAAGGAATAGTTGATGAAGCTTTAGAATCTTGTCCCAATGTAAATTCTGTTCTAGTTGCAAAGCGAATACATTCTAATATCAACATGGCAAACGGAAGAGATGAATGGCTTGAGCCCCTATTGAACGATGCCTCAGAATCTTGTGATGCTACAGTTATGAATGCTGAAGACCCTCTTTTTATTCTGTACACTTCTGGCTCTACTGGAAAGCCAAAAGGTATGGTTCATACCACAGCGGGGTATATGGTTTATACAGCACACACCTTTAAAAATATATTCCAATATCAAGAAGATGACGTGTACTGGTGTACAGCTGATATTGGTTGGATTACAGGGCATAGCTATATTGTATATGGCCCTCTTTTAAATGGTGCTACAACAGTTTTGTTTGAAGGGGTGCCTAATTATCCAAACTATGGACGTTTTTGGGATATTGTTCAAAAACATAATATTAATCAATTTTATACAGCACCAACAGCCATTAGAGCATTAGCAAAACAAGGCGATGATTTTGTAAATCCTTATGATTTATCATCCTTAAAAGTTTTAGGCACTGTTGGTGAACCTATAAATGATGAGGCATGGCACTGGTACAACACGACAATAGGTAAAAATAAATGTCCAATCGTTGATACTTGGTGGCAAACTGAAACAGGGGGAATTCTTATCAGTCCCATTCCAAATTGCTTTTCAGGGAAACCTACTTATGCAACACTTCCTTTTGTGGGGATTCAACCTGCTTTAATGGATGAAAATGGAAATGAAATATTAAATACTAAAGCAGAAGGACGTTTGTGTATAAAATTTCCTTGGCCTTCTATTGCTCGAACTATTTGGGGCGATCATAAACGTTACAAAGACACCTATTTTTCTGCCTTTGCCAATTGTTATTTTACAGGTGACGGGGCACTTAGAGACGAAAACGGCCATTATCGAATCACTGGGCGTGTAGATGATGTTGTTATTGTTTCGGGTCATAATCTTGGCACTGCACCTATTGAAGACGCAATAAATGAACATCGAAATATTGCTGAATCGGCAATAGTTGGATTTCCTCATGATATAAAAGGTAATGCCTTATATGGCTTTGTAACATTAAAATCAGAAAGCTCTGAGTCTGAAATTGAAGTCATAAAATCTGAAATTAATGCGTTGATATCCAAAAAAATTGGACCAATTGCCAAACTTGATAAAATTCAAATTACAAAGGGCTTGCCAAAAACAAGATCTGGAAAAATCATGAGGCGTATTCTAAGAAAAATTGCACATAAAGATACTGGAAACCTTGGGGATATCAGTACGTTGCTCAATCCAGATGTTGTACAATCTATAATTGATAATTCTTTAAATAAATAACTATATCCTTATGAAAACAAAAGTATTTTTATTTCTATTTCTTACACTTTTTGCAGTGGGTTGTAAATGTGAAAACAATAGCAAATGCAAATCTCCATCAACTTACAATGATAGCTCTGGAAAATTAGATCAGTATTTAGGGGGGATAAAAATGATTCCAATACAAACCCCAAAGGGAGAATTTAAGGTATGGACCAAAAGAGTAGGCAATAGTCCTTCAATGAAAGTCCTTTTGCTTCATGGTGGACCTGGTATGACACATGAAATTTATGAAAGCTTTGATGGTTATTTCCCAAATGCAGAAATTGAATATTACTACTATGATCAATTGGGGTCATATTACAGCGATCAACCCAAAGACTTATCGCTATGGGATTTAGACCGTTTTGTTGAGGAAGTAGAACAAGTTCGTATTGCTTTAGGATTAGACAGTTCTAATTTTTATTTATTTGGACAGTCATGGGGTGGTATTTTGGGAATGCAATATGCTCTAAAGTATCAACAACACTTGAAGGGATTAATTATATCTAATATGGTACCATCAATCCCTGATTATCAAGCGTATTCAGACCAAGTATTAGCACCTCAATTAGATCCTGATGTGTTAGAAGAAATAATGAATTATGAAAATAAAGAAGATTATTCCAATCCTCGATATATGGAACTTTTAATGAATAATTATTATACGGAACATATCATTAGAATGCCAGTAGCTGAATGGCCCGAACCTCTAAATAGAAGCTTTAAACACATTAATCATGATGTTTATGTAACTATGCAAGGGCCAAGCGAATTTGGGGTAAAAGGCGATGCTACTTTAAAGTATTGGGATGTCAAAGATGAATTGAAAAACATCAGCGTACCAACTTTAAGTATTGGTGCTACTTATGATACTATGGATCCAAAACAGATGGAGTTTATTGCCAATGAGGTTCAAAATGGCCAATTTTTATTGTGTCCAAACGGAAGTCACTTGGCGCAATTTGACGATCAGAAGATATATTTTGAAGGACTTATTAAATTCATTAAAGATGTAGATCAAGGAGAACTCTAATGGTTTAGAACTTTATCCATAACAAACTTGTAATAGGACATATCCGCTGGAACAATTTTAAACTCTGAATGTTTTTGTTGCATGCAAATTTCCATCTCTTCAAAGGAAAATAGACGAACATCATCAACTTCCTCTTTTTGAATTACTAAATCTTTAACACCGGTTTTAAGTTCAGATAAAAACACATGTTGAAATTCACAATCTATGATGCCATTTGAAAACTGGTTTATGTTTTTACGGACATCAATCAGAAGTAAATCATCTAATTTAAGCTGTAGACCTATTTCTTCTTTAATTTCACGTAATGCACCATCCAAAATGGATTCACCAGACGATACATGCCCAGCAACCGATACATCCCAAAGGTTAGGAAACGTTTCTTTGTTTGCGCCTCGCTTTTGTAACAATAGAGAAGGAGCAGAGGTGTAAAACCAAACATGAACTGTAGGGTGAAATAATCCTTTTTGATGTGCTATGGACTTTTCAAGGACTTGACCTGTTGGCTTTCCTGACGCGTCCCAAATGTCTAATAACTCTTTCAAATTTATTCAAAGTAACTAAAAGTTTCACCTGCTTTAATATTCAAAAGTGATTCATAAATCATACGAATAACATTTTCTACATCCTTGCGGTGCACCATTTCTACAGTAGTGTGCATGTATCGTAATGGCAATGAAATTAAAGCAGATGCTACACCACCATTGCTATAGGCAAAAGCATCAGTATCAGTTCCTGTAGCTCTTGAAAGCGCTGCACGCTGGAATGGAATTTTATGTTTTTCTGCCGTTTCTACAATCAAATCACGCAATTTCTGTTGTACCGCTGGAGCATAAGCAATAACTGGTCCATCACCCATTTTACAGTGGCCTTGTTTTTTTTTATTGATCATTGGCGTAGTGGTATCGTGTGTAACATCAGTCACAATAGCCACATCAGGCTGGATAGTATGTGTTATCATCTGCGCTCCTCGAAGTCCAATTTCTTCTTGAACAGAGTTTGTGATATATAATCCAAAAGGTAATGTTTTTTTATTTTCATGAAGTAATCGAGCAACCTGTGCAATCATAAAACCACCCATTCTATTATCCAATGCACGGCAAACAAAATGGTCTTTATTTAGAATATGAAATTCATCAGGATAGGTAATTACACAACCCACATGAACACCTAATTTTTCGACATCTTCTTTCCTTTGACATCCAATATCAATAAAAATATTATCTGGTTTTGGAGCTTGTTCCTTGGCCAGTGTACGCGTATGTATGGCTGGCCATCCAAAAACACCTTTAACAATGCCATTTTTGGTATGAATATTTACCACTTTACTAGGTGCAATTTGATGATCGCTACCGCCATTGCGGATAACATAAATCAAGCCATCGTCAGAAATATAATTGACATACCAAGAAATTTCATCGGCATGACCTTCAATCACAACTTTAAACTTTGCTTCTGGATTGATGACACCAACAGCAGTTCCATAAGTATCTGTTATAAAGGTATCTACATAAGGCTTTAAATAATCCATCCATAACTTTTGCCCATTCCACTCATATCCAGTAGGTGATGCATTATTAAGGTATGTTTCTAAAAAATCGAGCGCTTTTTGATCTAAAACTTGTTGTTTTGCCATGGTAAAAAATTTGGTCTAAAAATAATAAATATCATTGAGTAAAAGCACTTCATATGCGCATATTTTTTAAATTTGAAATCTATTAGAAACTTCATATGAGATTCGTGACTTTTTTTTGTTTTTTTGGCATGCTTTGGAGCTGGGGACAAGCTGAACCAATAGAAACAGATTCCATTCCTAAGAAATATCTTATTGTAGTTGGTGATACCATAACAAAGCAATCTATTGATTTAGACGAGGTCTTGATTTTACCTCGCTTACGTATAAATTCAGGGGATGAAAGGAGGCGATATCTTATTTTACAACGAAAAACCCTTAAAGTATACCCTTACGCAAAACTTGCATCAGAACGATTACAATCCTTGAATGAACGCATGGCCAATATTAAGAGTAAGAGTAAACGAAAAAAATATACCAGAAGGGTTCAAAAATTTGTTGAAGATGAATTTTCTGAAAAACTAAAGAAATTCACAATTACTGAAGGACAAATTCTTATCAAACTTATTCATCGTCAAACAGGAAGTACTGCTTTTGATTTGATAAAAGAATTGCGTAGCGGTTGGCGTGCATTTTGGTATAACAATACTGCAAAATTATTCAATATGTCATTAAAAATTCCTTTTGACCCCGAAGTCGTCGAAGAAGACTATTTAATTGAAGATATTTTACAACGTCAATTTCAAAAAGGTAATTTAGAATACCAAAAATCACACAAAACTTTCGATTTATACGCTTTAAACAAGCTTTGGAGACAAAAAAAAGGCCAATAATAGGGCTATTTTTTGTTCAAATTTTCCCGAATATTACGTCAAATGGCCGTTTGTTACATGACGCTTTAATTTGTGGTATGAATGTACTTAACTTTGTAAAGTAGAAAAAGGAAAGGTTGTAATTAATGTCCACTCTCACCCTTTTTTGCCTCATAATTACCTACACTAAGCTTCGCGGTCATGAATCCCCAAATCTTGGCCGCAAGTTTTTTTTATTACATTCCAAAAGCAATTAATACAGCCAAAACAATAGCTGCTATTTTGTTTATATTAAATTGGTGTCCTTCATCTGCTTCAAATAAAATTATGGTTGCAATGTGAAAAAACATTCCAACAACCAAAGCGTTGATGCTATAAAACAATTTATTTGATAATACGATCATTTCCGAAACCAAAGTCCCAAAAGGGGTAAGAAGTGCAAAAGCTATAAGAAATAAAAACGCTTTTAGCTTTGATATTTTAGATGATAATAAATAAGATGCAATAAGAATTGCTACTGGAATTTTATGAATAAACACGCCATAGACAATAGTTTCATGGGCAGAGATAGGAAATCCTTCTAAAAAGGAATGAATACCTAAACTAAAAAATAAAAGCCAAGGAAATCTGTGCTCTGTATCTTTATGGTGATGCAAATGTCCATGTTCGGCACCTTTTGAAAAAAACTCTAGGATAATCTGTAAAACAATTCCTGAAAGAATAAATACTCCAGTATATTTTGCATTTAAATTATCATAAACATCCGGTAATAGTTCAAAAATTGTGGTGGATAACAGAAATGCTCCACTAAATGTGAGCAGCAATTTTAATTTGAATGTTTTTGATTCAAAAAACCAAACGGCAACAAACAAACCAATAACAACTGATAAAATTGGAAGTAAAAAATCAAACATTATTTTTAAAAATTAAAATTAAGCGATCAGACGTTTTTTCTTCATAGGGTTCTAAATCATAATTCCCAAAACAATCCACAAAACTAAGGTTTGCTTTCGAAATCATGTCAAGAAAATCTTGCTTACTAAATGCGCGAACACGTTCTTCATATTTTGAAGTTTTGCCTCCATCTGTAACGGTAATCGTTTTTGTAATTATTCCATCATCAAAATTACGTTTAATATCAAATTGAAGACCATTAATTTCAACATAATTTTGTGGCACCAAATGATTAATTACATAATTACTATTCATAAAATCAATAACACCAAACCCCTCTTTGTTTAGACTATTTTTTATTGTTTTTAGAACTTTAAAATTATCATCAATGGAATCAAAATAACCAAAACTTGTAAACATATTTAATATAACATCATATTTACTTTCAATCGGTAAGCGCATATCATGGATCATAAATTTCAACCGAGTGTTTTTGTTTTTGGAAGCCTCCAAAATATTTTGTGTCGATAGGTCAACTCCAGTCACGTCAAATCCAAGAGAATTTAAATAAAAGGAATGACGTCCCTTTCCACAAGCTAAATCCAAAATGGTGTGATTTTTATTAATATTTAGGTACGTTATTAGGTTTTTAATAAACCTCTGAGCTTCCTCATAGTTACGCTGTTTGTAAAGTATATGGTAGTATGGTGTATCAAACCAAGATTGAAACCAATTTTGTTGTTTTGTCATTTATTTGATGCTAACACCAACAAAAATACTGTATTTTTGGCATCTATTACAAAAACCTTATGAATACTGACTTTGAAATGGTTGCCAAAACGCTTTTTGGTTTTGAGGAACTTTTGGAAAACGAATTGAAACAACTTGGTGCAAAACACATCCAAAAAGGAGTGCGTCATGTTCGATTTGTGGGAGATAAGGGATTTATGTATAAATGTAATTTAGGATTACGCACCGCTATTAAAATCCTAAAGCCTATAGCAAAATTCAAGTTTGAGAATGAAACAGACCTTTACCAAAAAATTAAAACTATTCGTTGGGAAAATTACCTAAAAAGTGATGGTAGTTTGGCTGTTGGCGCTACGCTAAGTGGTGACCGATTTACACATTCTCAATATATTGCTTTAAAAACAAAAGACGCTATTGTAGATCGTTTTAGAGAACAAACAGGGCAACGCCCAAATGTAGATTTACGCTTTCCAGATTTGAAAATTAATATTCATATTGATGGTGACTTTTGTAATGTTTCGCTGGATAGTTCTGGTGAATCACTACACAAAAGAGGGTATAAAATAGCGACAAATATTGCGCCCATTAACGAAGTTTTAGCTGCAGGACTAATCATGCTTTCTGGATGGGATGGACAAAGCGATTTTATGGATCCAATGTGTGGTTCAGGAACACTTTTGATTGAAGCAGCGATGATTGCTTGTAATATTCCTCCAAATCTGATGCGTAATGAATTTGCATTTGAACGTTGGGAAGATTGGGATGTAGATTTATTTGAGAAAATTGAAGAGTCTTTATTATCTAAAACTCGTGATTTTCATCATAAAATTATAGGATTTGATAAATCGCCTAGCGCAGTAAGAAAAGCCAAAGAAAACGTAATAAATGCACATCTTGATGAGTTTATAACCATTAAACATGAAGATTTCTTTAAAACACAAAAAGGAGGAGAAGCTCCTCTTCATATGGTTTTTAATCCACCCTACGGAGAACGTTTAAACTTAGAAATGGAAACTTTCTACAGTGACATTGGAAGTACTTTGAAGCACAAATATTCGGGAACTAACGCATGGCTAATTACATCAAACTTAGAGGCTTTAAAGCATGTGGGATTACGCCCATCAAGAAAAATCAAAGTTTTTAATGCTAAACTTGAATCCCGATTAGTCCTTTATAAGATGTACAGTGGAACAAAAAAAATCCACAAACAAAAATTAAAAAGTTAAGGCTCTATCTGAGTACACCTTGTTGTGACTTTTGTTTTGAAAAATATATCAATAATACTGCTACTATAAAAGTCACAATTGGAAGAATCATTTCTGATCCTGTCATTTCAATGTAATTCTGAATGAAAAAATTATAAATGTGTTGTGCCACTAATGCCAAGAAAGAAGTTAAAAATAGAAAATAGGCCCATTTTTTTCTAATTATAAGTCCAATTGATCCAATAAATCCACCAAAAACTGCCACTGCAAACGCAGCTGTTACCCAAGCAGGAACATTAGAAAAATAGAGTTGATTTTCTTCTGGCAACATTTTTAGAGCCTCATCGCTCATATAGGCCTGACCTAGATATGCGATAATTCCCATAAAATTCCAAAGAAGAGCAATAATGGAAATTAGCCAATAGCGTGGGGTAGGTTTTGTAACTGTGTTCATTTTAATTTGTTTTTGAGATTGATTATAAATTTAATAAATTTTTAATAAACACAAAAAATCACATCTAAAATATTTGAAAACTCAAAAAAGAGCTTATTTTTGCAAAGTTGAACTTAAACCAAACAATGCTTACATCATACGAAAGGGAGGAAAGAAAAGCTGGTAAAGACCTCTACCAATATCAAAAAGGAGCCATACAAAAGATATTTGAGTGTTTTGAATCTGCCGCTGAAGATTATCACCTATTATATCAATTGCCTACAGGAGGTGGGAAAACAGTAATTTTTTCAGAAATCGTTAGTCAATACCTAAAAGCACGGAAAAAAAAGGTGTTGGTTATGACACACAGAATTGAGCTTTGCAAACAAACTTCTGCGGTTTTAAGTGAATTTGGAGTTAGAAATAAAGTAGTGGATAGCAAGGCTAACTTGGACGATCAAGGTAATTATGATTGCTTTGTTGCTATGGTTGAAACCCTTAACAACAGATTGAAAGACGACAAATTAGATATTTCGGATATTGGATTAGTTATTATAGATGAAGCCCACTACAATTCATTTACAAAACTTTTCAAGTTTTTTGAAAAATCATTCATTTTAGGAGTTACAGCAACCCCACTGAGTTCAAATATAGAACTACCAATGACCGACAACTACAATGAACTTATTGTAGGCGAAAGTATTGAATCACTTATCGAAAATCGGTTTTTAGCAAAAGCTAACATGTACTCCTATAATGTGGGGCTAACATCTTTGGTAGTTGGTGCAAATGGTGATTATACCGTAAAATCATCAGAGGAATTGTACACCAATAACGAAATGCTCACAAAACTGATGGAAGCATACCTTGAATGTTGTAAGGGTCAAAAAACATTGATTTTCAACAATGGTATAAACACTTCTTTATTTGTCTATGATATATTCAAAAGAGCTGGGCTACCCATTGCACATTTGGATAACACGACTTCAAAAAAGGACCGTGCTAATATTTTAAATTGGTTTAAAGAAACCTCCAACGCTATTCTAACTTCTGTAAGTATTTTGACTACAGGATTTGACGAACCTAGCGTAGAATCTATAATTTTAAATCGTGCTACAAAATCTTTGACGCTTTACTACCAAATGATAGGACGCGGATCCCGAATTTTTAAAGAAAAAGACAGTTTTAATGTTGTTGATTTGGGAAATAACTTCCATCGTTTTGGTCCATGGGGAAGTACAAACCTCGATTGGCAACGTATTTTTAAGTATCCAAGTCATTATCTCGATGGAATTTTGAGTGATGAAGATCTCGAAAATAATTTTAAATACGAAATGCCAGAAGAAATCAGGACCTCTTTTTCAAATTCAGAAGAAGTTTACTTTGATATAAATAACACTTATATAGAATCCATTAGACGCGGAGAATCTTCAAAAGTTGTTCTGAAAAGATCAATTGAGCAACATGCAAAAATTTGTGTCGAAAATAGCGATGATATTTTTGATGCTCTAGGATTGATTAAACTTTTGGACGATGATATTGAATTTAGAATCAATCGCTATTCAAAATGCATCAGCAAAAGCACACATAATTTTTTATCATGGTTAAAGGATGATTACAAGAAAAAATTACGCTCTTTTTTAAGACAAAATTTTGATGACATTAAAACTAATCTTAATTGATTAATGATAGCATATATTATAATCTTTATGTCTGTTTTCAACTTCACTCAAAATAAAAAAGTAATATTTGAATTCGATACATCTTGTAACATAGACGCATGGCAAGTTGTTGATGATTTTGTTATGGGAGGGAAGTCTAATAGTGAAATCTCATTAAATGAAAACGGCAATGGCTTATTTAAGGGAACTGTTTCAATTGAAAATAATGGAGGGTTTTCATCTATACGTTTAAATGTAAATAAAATTGAAACTACTTCAAATAAAACTATTTTATTGAAACTAAAAGGCGATGGATCAGTATTTCAATTTCGTGTAAAAAGATCAAAACATGAACGTCATTCCTATACCTTTAACGTTAAAACCAATGGAAATTGGGAAACTATTGAAATTCCATTAACGGAAATGACGCCAAGTTTTAGAGGATTTAAATTAGATATTTCAAATTTTAACCAAGACGACATACAACAAATTGGATTTCTAAAGGCATCAAATACAAACACTCCTTTTCAACTAGAAATCAAACATATCCATTTGAATTAGTTTAAAATAATTTTCGACATATTTGTGTAGTGTTTATTTCCTAAATCAAATTTTTTTAATTTTAAATTTGAAATAAACATATACTTTTTCTCTTATTTTTCCTTTTTATAACCATGTAATTTCAATAAATTTCAAGTATTGAACATCATATTAAATTTTTTGTAAACTACTGATTTTCATATATTTAAGATGATTTGAATTCAATTGAATTTAAATCATATTTACGAAACTAAAGCTATTTGATTAATTGGTTATTTATTTTTGATTAGGAAAAATTTTATTCGTCATTTCTAACAAAAATATGCAGGCAATAAACAAATTTAGTAAAGCAATTACTCAAGATCCTACCCAACCAGCCGCACAAGCCATGTTGCATGCTATTGGTCTTGATCGTTCTGATTTTGAAAAACCATTTGTTGGAATAGCAAGTACAGGCTATGAAGGCAATCCTTGTAACATGCATTTAAATGATTTGGCAAAACTGGTAAAGTCAGGAACCCAAAAAAAAGATATTGTTGGTTTAATATTTAATACTATCGGTGTTAGTGATGGGATTTCAATGGGAACTCCTGGTATGCGTTTTTCATTGCCTTCTCGTGATATTATTGCAGATTCCATGGAAACTGTTGTTCAGGCCATGAGTTATGATGGGATGATTACAGTTGTTGGTTGTGACAAAAATATGCCTGGTGCGCTTATGGCAATGATACGTGTTAACAAACCTTCTATTTTGGTTTATGGTGGTACTATTGATTCGGGTTGTCATAACGGAAAAAAACTTGATATTGTTTCTGCATTTGAAGCTTGGGGTAGCAAAGTTGCTGGAACAATGGACGAGAAAGAATTTCAGAATATTGTACAAAAGGCTTGTCCAGGTGCAGGAGCTTGTGGAGGAATGTACACTGCAAACACCATGGCTTCTGCAATAGAAGCGCTTGGAATGGCATTGCCGTTTAATTCTTCAAATCCAGCAACTGGTAAGGAGAAAAAAGAAGAAGCCATTGAAGCGGGGAAAGCCATTCGGTTGTTGCTCGAAAAAGACATAAAACCCTCAGATATCATCACAAAAAAATCTCTAGAAAACGCCATAAGACTTATTACAGTACTTGGAGGTTCAACAAATGCTGTACTGCACTTTTTGGCCATTGCTAGAGCTGCTAATATTGAGTTTACATTACAAGATTTTCAACGTATAAGTGATGAAACCCCTTTCCTAGCAGATTTGAAACCAAGTGGAAAATTCCTAATGGAAGATGTTCATCGAGTAGGAGGTATTCCTGCAGTTTTAAAATATCTATTAGATAATGGGTTAATCCACGGTGATTGTTTGACCGTAACAGGAAAAACAATTGCAGAAAACCTTTCTGAAGTTAAAGGACTCTCAGAGGGACAACAAGTCATTAAACCTCTTGATCGTCCAATAAAAGTATCGGGGCATTTGCGTATGCTATATGGAAATTTAGCTACAGAAGGAAGTGTTGCAAAAATTACTGGTAAAGAGGGTTTACGCTTTTCTGGAAAAGCAAAAGTATTTAACGGTGAGTATGCTGCAAATGACGGCATTCGCGATGGACTTGTAGAAAAAGGGGATGTTGTTGTAATTCGTTATGAAGGGCCAAAAGGGGGGCCTGGAATGCCTGAGATGCTTAAACCAACCGCCGCAATTATGGGTGCTGGACTTGGAAAAGACGTGGCTCTTATTACCGATGGCCGTTTTTCTGGTGGTACTCATGGATTTGTTGTTGGTCATATTACACCAGAAGCGCAAGATGGTGGTACAATTGCTTTAGTACATGATGGCGATACCATTACCATTGATGCAGAAACCAATAGTATTACATTAGAAATTTCAGATAAAGAATTACAAGAAAGAAAGCAACAATGGAAAGCACCAAATTTAAAAGTTTCTAGAGGAGTACTTTTCAAATATGCAAAAACTGTTTCTTCTGCTTCACAAGGATGTGTAACAGATGAATTTTAATTAAAATATTTATGGACGTACAAACAAAATCAAAACAAAGCTATTTAAATCAGCCCACCGAAAGAATCTCAGGTGCTGAAGCTGTGATTCGCTGTTTAATTGCAGAAGGTGCAGATACTATCTATGGATATCCTGGAGGAGCCATTATGCCAGTTTATGATGAGCTTTTTAAGTATCAAGACCAAATACACCATGTCCTTACAAGGCATGAACAGGGTGCAACACATGCTGCTCAAGGTTTTGCAAGAATTTCTGGTAGAGTAGGTGTGGCAATTGCAACATCTGGGCCTGGAGCTACAAATTTAATTACAGGAATTGCAGATGCTCAAATAGACTCAACTCCTATGGTATGTATCACAGGACAAGTGCCCTCTCATCTTTTGGGAAGTGATGCATTTCAAGAAACAGATATTGTTGGGATTTCTACGCCTGTAACAAAATGGAATCATCAAATCACAACAGCAGAAGAAATTCCAGAAGTAATTGCAAAAGCATTTTATATTGCTAGAAGCGGTCGGCCAGGACCTGTTCTTATAGATATCACAAAAGACGCGCAGTTTGGAGAATTAGATTTTACCTACAAAAAATGTGAAGGCATAAGAAGTTATAATCCTATTCCTAAGGTTAACCCAGTACAGCTAAGTGCAGCCGCAGAGCTAATAAATAACGCTAAAAAGCCACTAATTGTTTGGGGACAAGGTGTTATTTTGGGAGAAGCTGAAGAAGAATTCAAAGCTGTAGTTGAAAAATCTGGTGTACCTGCAGCATGGACAATCATGGGTGTTTCTGCAATTCCAACATCTCATCCATTAAATGTGGGTATGGTTGGTATGCATGGAAATTACGGTCCAAATATTCTTACAAACGAATGTGATGTTTTGATTGCAATTGGAATGCGATTTGACGATCGGGTAACAGGAAAACTAAGCGATTATGCAACACAAGCAAAAGTGATCCATTTTGAAATTGATCCAGCAGAAGTTGATAAAAATGTAAAAACTGATGTTGCAGTTCTTGGAAATGCTAAAGAAAGTCTAGCGCAAATTCTTCCATTACTAAACAAAAATACACATACAGAATGGCTGAAAAAATTTGAAGAACTATCAAAAATTGAATTTGAAAAAGTCATTAAAAATGATTTGCATCCAACCAAGGAAGGACTTACAATGGGAGAAGTTCTCAAAGAAATTAATGCGCAAAGTAAAGGAGAAGCAGCTATTGTTTCAGACGTTGGGCAACATCAGATGATTGCATGTAGATATGCAGAATTTAACACCTCAAGAGGCAATATTACATCTGGCGGATTGGGAACAATGGGCTTTGCACTTCCCGCAGCAATTGGCGCTAAAATGGCTACCCCAGAAAGAGAAGTTGTGGCTGTAATTGGAGATGGTGGCTATCAAATGACAATTCAAGAGTTGGGTACTATTTTTCAAACCAAAGCCGCCGTAAAAATTGTTGTTTTAAATAATGATTTCTTAGGAATGGTTCGTCAATGGCAACAGTTGTTTTTTGATAAACGATATGCATCAACAGTGATGACAAATCCAGATTTTGTAACTATAGCAAAAGGCTATCAACTTGAAGCTAAACGTGTTACAAAACGTGAAGAATTAGCTGCAGCGGTTGAAGAAATGATGACTTCAAAAGAAGCATACTTCCTGGAAGTTTGTGTAGAAAAAGAGGATAATGTATTTCCGATGATCCCTTCTGGCGCATCGGTATCAGAAATTAGATTAGAATAATATGGAAACAGAATTAAAACAGTTTACAGTTTCTGTCTACGCAGAAAATAATATTGGACTACTCAATAGAATTTCAGCAATATTTCAAAGACGTCACATCAACATTGAGAGCATGAACATTTCAGTTTCAGAAATTGAAGGTGTTTCGCGTTTTATCATTTTGGTTAATATGACTGAAGTCAATGTGAAAAAAATCATTGGACAAATTGAAAAGCAAATAGAAGTCATTAAGGCATTTTATCATACAGATGAAGAAACAATATATTTGGAATCTTGTATGTTTAAAATTAAATCTGATTTACTTTTTGAAGAACGACAAATTCAAA
>Ga0181553_10000126_pt1 | contig 56568 bp, 70 predicted proteins | sample 011ome_17_FD_133753 | JGI IMG/M metagenome (GOLD analysis project Ga0181553, IMG submission 133753) | Coastal salt marsh microbial communities from the Groves Creek Marsh, Skidaway Island, Georgia - 011502XT metaG (megahit assembly) | ecosystem: Environmental > Aquatic > Marine > Intertidal...
AAGCCTAACTCCTGCTATGAGCAGATTGTATGATGAACTATCAGACAGCGGATTAATTTATGGCGGTGGCGGAGCATGGACTGTTAGTCCTAGTGGTGAAAATGAACTAGAAGATTGGTTACTCGAAGTAACCGAAAACTTTGCAGATGGCAAAGTAAAAGGCAAAAGTAGACCAGGAAGAGTAAAAAGAGCAGGAGCAAGTTGCAAAGGAAGTGTAACTGATCTTCGAGCCAAAGCTAAAAAGTACAGTGGTGAACGTGGAAAGATGTATCACTGGTGTGCTAATATGAAAAGCGGAAGTAAGTAAGTTCAATGAAACACATTCTTGCAGTGTTACTAACATTTTTAGTAACAAGTTGTTCGTTTACGCCTGCAGATTTAGCAGTCTCGGCAGGAATACTGATATTAGATACAACAGTAGAGGCTCACACAGGAAAAAACACAACAGACACAATACTAAGCAAAGTTACTAATAAAGACTGTACATTAAAAAATATATTAAAACATAAAGAAAAAGTTTGTATGGAGATTAAAAAAGAGGAAAATGATGCCTCAAAAAAATAATAATAAGAGGGGTGATGTGATATGCAAATATTATCAATCAAGGAGTCTATACAGGCCCTAAACAAAAACGTTCGCTGGGACGATTCAAAATTTCAGCAAGCTATGATGGCGCAGTGTGCTCGAATGGCATACCTATTAGGTAAAGATGCTAAACCTTTATTCAAAGAACTAGGCTTTAGTAAACACAAATATATTGAACATGATGATGCAGAATGTCATATTGTTGAAAATAAAAACTATGTAGTGTTTGCATTCCGTGGCACACAACCTAACGAGTTTAATGATATTGCCGCAGATCTCAAAGCATGGAAGCATAAAAGTAAAACCAAAGGTATGGTACATGATGGATTCTACGATGAGCTCAACAAGCTATGGCAAGAAGTAGAAAACTATCCGACCAAAGGCAAACATGTTTTTATTACTGGACATAGTTTAGGCGGCGCAATGGCTACTCTCTGTGCTAGTCGTATGTGTGCATTTGTACAACCCACATTAATAACATTTGGATCTCCACGTGTTGGTAATAGAGATTGGATTAGAGCCAACAATGGTGTAGGGCATTGGCGCTTTGTTAACAATAATGACATAGTTCCTAAGGTTCCACCTGCACTGCTAGGATTCAAACATCACGGCAAGCTATGTTATATCAATTACTATGGCAACATACGAGAACTAACTTGGTGGCAAAAAATCAAAGATCAATGGAGAGCTCGCAAACGTGCTTGGAGCAAACGACAGCCTTTTAGCGGATTCACCGATCATAGTATGGACCGATATGCTCAAAAGCTACTAGACCTGTATATTAAAGGTTGACACTTTGGCTCATGTGTTTTTATTGATGGTTTACCTTGGAGAAAAAATTGTCAGTAACGATATGTATTTTAAAAATATAAATGAGTGTTTATATTTTGCAAGGGCACTTACGGATCAACCAGCAGTACCAAATGCTAAATCATCAGACAACAAATTTATAAAATATGTTGGTGTTTGTAAGCCTATGCTAGTGAATCCAGAAAAAGTTACAATATATTAAAAAGGTTGACATTTTAGATATTGATGTTATACTGTTAAGAACAATCAAGGAGGCTAAAATAGATCAAGATTTTGATTACGAAAAGTTATTAGACCCAAGAAGTGATGACTGGCATGTGGTATATCCTACCATAAAACTATGGCATCTATTCTTGTTTTTTGCAATTACGTTACCTATCGTCTATTATTTTAAATAAAAAAGATTAAAAATTATGCTAAGTCATTGATTTTGCTGGAGTTCTTTTGGCAAAAAAAGGTTGACTTTTTGGATAGTTCTGCTATACTATATATAACAGTTAGGAAATAGGAGAACTTAGATGTCATACGTAATTTACCACAAAGATACCACTCAAATTGCCGCAAAATCTGCAAAAGGCTATAGACGAGACGCCATTTATAAAACAATGAGTGCTGCCAAAGCCGCTTTGACTCGTATGGATAAAGACATGCCAGGATCTGTATTTGAATATGCGATTGCCGAGCTTGGATACTACTATGCCAACATAGAGAAGCAGGTAGAAAAAATCAACATGATGTCAGGCAAGAAGTATATGGAGAGTGTGAACACTCCTAACTACATGTCACCTGCTTCTGAAGCATATTGGAGCATGTAATTAAGATTAATAACATCAAAAAGGCGGTTTTAACACCGCCTTTTCTTTTGCTTAAACTGCCAGGTATCGTTGGCGTGTTTGTAACATACGCTCGATTCTAGCAATTTTTCTTAGTTGGCTAAAACGAGCGAGCATCCAATGTGTTCTAGACATAGTGTCCTCCTCTAAGTTAACCATCTTTTAACCCATGATGAATGGGCCACTTTTTAAGCATGTGATATGCTACAAATATTTAGTCTCGGAAAATAAGAAAAAGGTATTGACATTTTGGATTTTGGTGCTATACTGTGTGTATAGTTAGAAAAGAGAAGGATTCCAATGAGCGAACAAGAAATTCAGTGTTTTGAGCTTTACGCCCATGGCGTCAGCCCAGATATCATTGCAGATCAGCTGAATTTAGCTGACGATTTTGTTTGGCAGGCGATACAAAAAATGCTAGAAAGTTATCGCCAAAATGCATTTTCTGGTTGACATTTAGGATAGATGTGCTATACTGTGTGTATAGTTAGAAACAAGGAGAAACAAAATGGCGTTTGAACGTATCGTTCTCGAAAAGGTCGACGAAGCAGTTGAAGCAGAAGGACTCGATATTGCGTATCCTAACTTTAATTATGGTACGTTGTTTTTTGATGCTGATGAGAATTCGGCACTGCGTCTTCAGAAGATCCTTGCTAACGATGCAGACTTAGTCTGTGCTATTCAGCTAAACCGTATGGGCGACACGGATGAGTACGCCATAGATTTTATTTGAGGAATGTATGAAAAAGTTTTTGTTTAGTATGCTTGTAATATTTTCGCTTGGTGCATGTGGCACAGTTGGAGGTGCTATAGATGGTGCAGGTGAAGATTTGAAGAAAGCAGGCAAATGGGTAAAAAGTCGATAACCTCTCGCAATCGTGTATTGTGGGTATTCACAAGGAGGGTGTTTATGACAAGATTTGTTCTTGGAGTAGTTGTTGGTATTGCACTAGCAACCTGGGGCGTGGACGGTGTAACCAATATGGTTACCAGTGGCGTTGCAAAAATTCAAGATGGCGCACGTACAGTTCAAACTGAAGTTACGAAGTAGCCATCTAACAGAATACGACGTGGTGTCGTAGCCGAGTGAGTTGTAATGAAACAACCGCTTTTAATCAACTAGTCGATAGATTGGAGAAAATCAAATGACTGATAAACTTTTTAAAATTGTTGGTGTTGCTCTTACCCCTTATGGTCACAAGGTGCGTTTTGCGAATGATATGACCAGGGTTAAGGTACTTGCTAAAACAGACGAAGATATCGATCTGTTTAATATGCCAGAGGCTGTTACCAAGCCAGAAGCTGTCAAGTGGCTTAAGACTACTAAGGCATACACAGATCCGAACTATAAGAATTCGGATCTAGTTAAAGAGTGCATTGACAATGCATTTCTAAAGTACAATGCGGTTCGTGCAAAAGGCAAGCGTGTTACTGCTGGGCCTAGCATGGCGTCACTTAGGGAACGTGCTGAGGCGGCGGCCCGGGCTGAAGAAGCCATGACGGAGTAATACTCCTGCATTGGAGAAAAGGGAGGCTCGTTCCTCCCTTTTCTTTTGACTAACAGTTCAACGTCTTAAATACTCGTGATGTTAGAATTAGTAATGGTAGGTCTATTAGGGTTAGTTGTTGGAATAGCTCTAGGACTGTTTTCTGTATTTCCTATATATTTTGCAGGGTTTGTTGTTTATGCACTGCACCCTGTGTGGACACCTGAACTCTTACTAGTGTTTTGGGCTACAGCCGCTATTGGTAGTCAGTTCTTTGGTAGTGTTAGCACTATCACATTGGGCATACCAGGTGAAGCTAGTGCATTGGTCTACATCAATAGTCTCAAAGGTATGAGTTTAACTGAACGCAACTACCTACTCTATCACACAGCCAAAGGTAGCTTGTTTGCTGGAATGGTAGCACTAGGTGTTGTTTGGTTAGCATATCATTGGTTAAGTGACTACAGTAACATGCTAGCCAGTGTAAACTTTGTGCTTGGTATGTTTGCGATTGTAATTGCATTGTTTGCGTTCACAGATCGCAGACCTATTATTGCTTTAATGCTACTAGCTCTAGGAACATTCCTAGGTCCTGTGAATAACTTTGCACTTCCTCCTTGGTGGTATCAAGTACAAATATTTTTTGAAAATGCCAGCTTCTTTATGTTGATTGCTAGTATGATGTTGATACCAGATTTGGTAATGGACCGTGTAAAGTTAGAACACATCACACGTGAACACTTTGAAGCACGTCGTGATAAAACTGCTAGTTGGTGGACCATTACCAAGAGTACTGTAATAGGATTGTTTAGTGGTCTAGTGCCAGGACCTGCCGCTGAAACGGCATCGGCTCTAGCATACCATGCCCACAAAAAGAAAGGTAGGTTCCAACAGATTGTTGGAGCAGAAACAGCAAACAACCCAGGTGTGGTAATGATGCTATTACCATTCTTTACCATGGGAGTGCCTATCACAGCCAGCGCACTGATTATTTCAACAGTGCTAGATGTTAAGAACGTAGATGTTGTAGAGTTTGTAGGACAAGCCAGTACTTTTGTACCACAGTTAAATGTATTCGATGTCGTAGTTATGGTTGCCGGTATTGCTACAGTATTTTACTTTTTACTCAGCACACGATTCATTGATACCTATGTTTCTGTGGTGCGTTTCTTGTATAGCAAGAGTTCGTATCTTTTATTCATAATCGTCGGTACAATGGTTGTAATAGATATGAGCGTAAACGAAACACCCACATGGCTGTATATCACGTTATTACTTTTTTTCACAGCCTTCGGCTTCTGGCTTAAATACAGTAGAATTAATCCCATTCTATTCATTTTTGGAACCATGTTTGGTGACAAACTTATTTGGACTACTATGCAATTTGTAGCCATAAACTTCTAATCAAATCAAAAAAAGGATATCCCCAATGAAAAAATCTATGTTTACAGCCGCACTTTTAACCGCGGCTTTAGTGTCTACAGCCGCAGTTGCTAAAGATACTATCACAGTAGTTAACCCTAGTAATAAAGCTAGCCCAGCTACAGTTTTTGCTAAGAGTTATGAAGAAGCTCTTAAGCAACAAGATCAATTTAATGTCGAGTTTTATCAAGCGTCGAGTTGTGCAGATGCTGATAAAAAGTATAACTCAACAAAGAACGCTGTTATGGTGTTTAACGCAGACGTGCGTATTGCAAGTCTTGCAAAAGGCGTAGGATGTGACTTCAATGCAACACCATTTAATACCTCACTAATTACCAAGAGTTATTTGAAGTTTTGTCGTTTACCAGGTAGCACCAAGCCATTTGGTGAAACAGATACCACAGTTGGTATTGCAAGTGTTATTCTTTCAAAAGGTCTATTTGATGACTTGAATGGCGACGAACGCAAGTTGATTGGTGTTCCATATTCAGGTTCAAAGACAGTGCTAGCCGCTGTACTAGCAGGCGATATTGACTATGGCATCATTGGCGCTGGTGTAGTTAATGGCCCACTTAAAGAAGGTAAGATTGAATGTGTATACGATTACGATCCTGCCGCTAAGAACTTTATTGGTGCCGCACTACCAGGACTAAAGGTACCAACACTTCCAATTATTCAAATGATTCATACCAACACTGAAGACTCAGCAATGGCAAAGGCTGTTGCAGATGCAGGCAAGAACACTAAGTTCTTAGATGGTATTGCATTTAACGGATTCAGTGATACAAAGAATAAAGATATTACTGCTAACGATGTTAAAGTAGTAGACAGTCACATCAATAATGTTTATGAGTACTACTGGAAAACTGACGAGCAAGGCACATTTGGCAAGCTAATTGGCACTGTTAAAGGTTGGTTTAATTAATCTTAAAAGTTTCCAATAAAAAAGCCCAGGCATTAAACCTGGGCTTTTAATTTGGCTATTAGCTAATGATTAGCGTTGTGCTTTAATTTCACTAACTAGGTCACGGCTGAAGTAGCCATCAAACTCAGTGTAAACTGAGCTAACAGCATCTTTAAATTCTTCAACTGCTTCAGGTGCCCATTCGATAACCTGGATACCTTCTTCCTGAGCACGTGCCTTAGCGGCTGCACCGTCGATTAGAGATTCTTCACGCTCTTCAACTGCGGCGATCTTAGCGGCTTCTGCTAGGATTGCTTGGTCTTCTGCGCTTAATGATTCCCAAATCTTATTACTGATTACGATACTTGTTAAGAACAATGAATGTTCTGTATCAGCAACTGTATCTGTAACGGTGTTAACTGCTGAACGGAAATAACGTGGGAACACGTTTTCGCCGCCTTCGCACTCGCCCATTGCAACTGACTGTGCAAAACCATCAACACCCATTGCTAGTGTGTCTGCGCCAACTGCACGGAATGTTGCTTCTGAAACTGGACTTGTACCGCAACGTACTTTCATACCTTTTAGGTCTGCAATGCTGTGAACGTGCTTGTTAACAGCCATCATCTTATAACCACCTGAGTATGTGAAAGCTAAACCTTTTGCGCCACTACTTGTTGTTAGGCTGTCTAGTAGATACTCGCCTACTGGACCGTCTAGAACACGTGCCGCATGGTCATGATTCTCAAATAAGAATGGCATATCTAATGAATAGAAATCATCATTTAATAGACCTAGTACTGTTGAGTAGGTCTGTGTCATTCCAATCTTACCTTGTTCCATAAGTCTTAGGAAACCACGGTTGCCAAGTTCTTTACCACCGTTGTATTTGTCCTGCCACTCATTCTTACCTAGGACTTCGACTTCGATACGACCATTTGTCTTCTCGCTTACTGCCTTTGAAAAAGCATTAGCTGAACGAAGAAATAGGTCATAAGGAACGTGCGCTAGAACCCATGTAAGTTTTAGGGTTTCTTGTGTCATTTTATTTTCTCCTTAATATGTACATATAGTTGCTGGATCTTTTCCACATTACGAGTTGACTAGTATCTGAAATGTGGGGAGTTTAGCATGATCCTGCTAGTATTATTTATACAAGTTTGTACAGTTTTTTGTATAAACAATTTTTTTAAGCCTCAATAAAGAATGGATCTTCTGGACTTTCAACGTAACCGTTGATTGTGTGTTGATCTAATTGTGTATTATCATGAAGTACTTGTAAAACATTATTGTCATTATCTAGTATTTCGTATTTGTTTCTGGTGTCCTTAGAAATACACCAAGCGGCGATTTCTACACGGTGAGGATTATCTTTGTAGACATAGTCTATATAAGTTACTACTTCTGCTTGTGATTCAAAACCTGTCCAGACTTTAACTCTTTGTAATCTGCCATCGTCTAGTGTAGTACTAGTGATAGAATCTACATGCGGACTAGTATCTAAATTATCATTCTCTGTAAATGCTTGCAGTGCTATAGCATGACGGTCAGCGACGGCGTAAGAAAGCATTGAAGCATCTGTGGTCAATTCAGGAATGCTCTCTGCATCAGCGGCAATCGTAGTATGTCTAAATTTAAAATTGGCCATTAATGTTCTCCTTTGGATAAAGGGCTATTTGTATACATGATTATTTATCAAAACCCAGGTATTCGATAAAAATACAATAGAATCAGCAACTTAACAGATAAGATTTTGGTTGACTTTTAGCTAGCAGATGCTATACTATATATAACAGTTAGGAATTAGGAGAACGTATTAATGGAAGCTATGGCAATTTGGTTTTTAGAATGTTTAAAGATCGTTGTACCTCTGTTTTGGTATGTAGCGCCAGTCTTCCTTGTGCTACTTCTTCCAGCTATATTTGCAATGTTAGTTCCCATTCTGGCTAATATGACAGGAAATCTGTTACCGTGGAACTTTATGATCGAGGCTGTACGTTGGTCTCTTATAGTAGTGTTGCTAGGTATTATGTTTTACTCAATTCACAATTATTTTACAGGATAAATTATGACAAACCCGTGGCAAATTATACAAGAACTTGAAAGTGACAATAGTCGTCTTGCTAAAGAAGCAGTTATCAAACGCGAAGCTGAAGCAGGAAACATGGAGTTTTTTACAGGCGTTCGTTGGGCATTAGACAGTATGATTACGTTTGGTGTTAAGCAGGTTCCCACAGGCGCTAATGGCACTGGAGTAGGACTCAAAGCGCAAACGTTTTGGGATACTGCTGAAAAACTTGCCAAACGTGAGCTTACTGGAAATGACGCACTAAATGCTATTGGCTTCTTGCGTATGAAAGCAACTGCTGAAGAATGGGATGGTTGGTATAGACGTATTCTAATCAAAGACCTGCGTTGTGGTGTTAGCGAAAAGACTATCAATAACGTAGTTAAAAAGATCAACAAAGCATATCAAGTTCCAGTTTTCACTTGTCAGCTTGCACACGATGGTGCCAACCACGAAAAGAAAGTTACAGGTAAGAAATTAATTGAAGTTAAACTAGATGGTGTACGTGTTATAACTATCGTATATCCAGATGGCACAGTTAACCAATATAGCCGTAATGGTAAAGAACTACACAATTTTGAACACATCAAACAACAACTAAGCCGTGTTGCTCGATTGTTTGCAGTGCCCACAGTGCTAGATGGTGAAGTTATGAGCTCTAGTTTCCAAGATCTCATGAAGCAGGTGCATAGAAAAGACAATGTAGAAGCAAATGATGCTTCACTACATTTGTTTGATATTTTAAGTTTGGATGAGTTCAAACATGGAGTTGGTGAGCATACACAACTAGAGCGTAGCCTAACCCTTCAAAATTGGTACAAGCACATTGCTGATAATTTGCCAAATGTGCAGGTGTTAGGCTACGAGCCAGTAGATTTAAATACTCAAGAAGGGCAAGAGCGTTTCCGAGCTATCAATACTCTTGCAATTAAAGAAGGTTACGAAGGCATTATGATAAAGGATCCAGATGCAGTATACGAAACCAAACGTAGTCATGCTTGGCTCAAACAAAAGCCCTTTATTGAAGTAACATTAGAGGTACAAGATGTCGAGGTAGGAACTGGAAGAAATGAAGGTAGACTCGGGGCTTTCGTATGCGCTGGACAGGATGACGGGAAAGATATTAAGGTCAATATCGGCAGTGGTTTTACAGATGATCAAAGATCTACTTTTTGGACTGCCCGCAATGATGTCGTTGGACATTTAGTAGAATGTCGTGCAGATGCAATAACACAGAATCAAGATGGAACCTATTCGTTACGTTTTCCTAGGTTCCTACGTTTCCGTGGTTTTGAACTAGGAGAAAAGATATAATATGGCTGTTAAAACAGATCTTCGGCAAATTATTACTAATCGTATGAACATTGTGCAACATTGGATGGAAGGCAACTACCATCTGAGACAACCCAACGAAGTTCGGGATATGATTGCTCAAGTCAGCAAATTCTGGTCAGTTTTGTCTGAAGAAGACAAAGATTACATAGAAGGCGCTAGATATGCAATAGATGAACAGATTGAATGGATTTTAGAAAAAGGAGACACACAATGAACTACACTCGCGAACAACTTCAAGACCTTTTGCGCTCTGGAACACACACTGTTACTTTTACCAAAGTCAACGGCGAAGAGCGTGTAATGCCCTGTACACTGGTAGAAAGCTATATTCCAGAATCTGAAAAGCCAAAAGGAACCAAAACACTGTCTCCCAAGCAGATGGAAAACCTAAGTGTTTATTCTTTGGAGTCGCAAGCCTGGCGTAGCTTTAAGATTGCAAATGTGACCAACGTAGAACCCTACGTACAGGAAAATGTGACCAAAACAGAGGATGGTATGTACACTGTTGATCTCATTGAGGACACAGATGGTGAAACAGTTTTAACTATCCCGCACGAAGTTTCCGCACAAATGGAACTCAAGATTGGTGATAATCTCAAATTTGATATCAAAGATAACGGTTCTGTAGAATTGAATAAGTGATATTTGATACTACCAATGATCTCGAGTACCATCTTCTGATGAGCCCAGATATTCGCTCAAAATGTCAGCTAGATCACGACTATCGTAACAAACTCTACGGAGCGTTGTGCTATACAAAATGGTCAGCAAAACATCCTATTCCTTTGCTCAAAGCAGAAACATGGAGTTGTAGTTGGCGTTATGCAGGAGATTTAGTAGCCAGACTTAGTTCTGGAGAAGAGCATTTTGACTACATGGACTTTTATTGTAATGGTGAAGAGGGCAAATTGGACCCAACCATAATGGAAGATTTGGACAAACTAGGGTTCATCTGTGTAGAAAAACAGGTTGACAACTAGCCTAAATAGTGTATAATACGTATATTGCTTCGGAATCTACTGAAGCAACATAAAGAAGGAGACATTTGTATGTCAGAAGTAACTATTACAAAGCAGGACAAGGTTCTTGCGGCTCTGCGTAAAGGTGATCAGCTCACTGGAAAGCAGATCAAAGCTCGCTTTGGCGTAGGCAATCCACGCTCAACGGTATCAGCACTTCGTATGAAGGGCTATCCAATCTACCTCAATGAGCATGTCGACACCAAAGGTAGAACTACATTCAAGTATCGCATTGGCAATGCTTCCCGTGCAGTTATTGCGGCTGGGTATCGTGCTCTTGCGGCACAGGGTGTTCGCTCGAACTAATCTGCTAGTGCAGTTAAGTGAAAAGAGGAGTCTTTCGACTCCTCTTTTCTTATATTACACGTACCATTACAGTTACAACTTGGTAGAAAATCTGGGTCTACAATGAAACCGTCTCCTACTGAAGAAACTTCGTTACCGAGTATACGACCGCTCTGCGAGCAAATATATGGAATGGTCATTTTAAGTTGTCTCAAACTTTATGCTGGAAAATCGTGATCTACTTCTTCAATACTAGATATACAAATACCGTTTGCAATCATGTATCTACTTACCCATTTCATTCCTTTATTCGTTGATACTGTTATATTTTCATCTGGTGATAAAGGATTTGTACCAGTAATAGTGTCGTCTGCAATAGTTTTTTCATATGCACGGGTTTTGCTGATGAACCATGCTTCTAAGTTACTTGGAGTTGTTTCTGGGTAATCACTAAACAACATATATCTCTCCAGAGATAAGTTATTGGGAGAGTTTACTACTGTTTGTACTTTTAATGGCGCATCAGCAGGTGCGCTAGTATACTCAGTCTGAGTTTTAAAATTAGCATGTGAAGTTTTAATGTCTTCAGCAATACCTGCATAGCCAGAGTAACTAGTGAGAGGATAATGCCATTCGACATCTTCACTAGGTTTGGTATAGGTTACTTTTATCATTTTTGGCATGTTAATAGGCTCCTGTTTATAAACAAGTTTTGATATATCAAATGTATTTATGTATCTGTGGGCCAAACCTCAACTTCGTTGCTGTTTACGACCTCGATATTGTTTATTAAAATATTGTTTTCTTGTCGATATTTAACACTCCACCATAGGTAAGATTTTATTTCTTGATCGCTAGATTCTAATATTTGTAGGCTTATATAACGATTTTCTCTGAAATACCAATCTAATAGAAACTTAGGTGCTGGATCTGGCAAGGAATTAAAGTACCAATATTGGTAACATTCTAAACTTTCTTTTGTCGGTGACCATATAAGTCGATGTGCATGTGGGAATCTGTTTGGATTAAGTACATTCAAAACCTCTTCATAATTATTCGCACTTTGTCGAACATTGGGGTCTTCATAACTATCCCAGGCTTCCCACCACCAATTGACACTAGAATTTGGTCTAGTATTTGTGATTTTAATAAGTCTTTTTGACAATAATTTTCCTTGACATAATTTGAAATCGTGTATATATTTAAACTAAATAGAAGGTGCAGACAGAAAAATGGGTATAATGGAATATTTAGTTTGGTTACTTGTGGGCTATGTTGTATGGTCAGTGATGTTCAGAAGTCTGTCTACAAAAGCTACGAATGATATAGAACCGAATGACCTTGTTGTTTATATTGAGAAAAGAGCAGGTGTATATTATGCATACCAAGATCCCACTAAACTTTTCTTAGCTCAAGGAAATACATTAACTGAAATGGTAGAACGTATAGTACAACGAACTCACACTAAAAAGTTCGTTATCTCTCCCGAAACTGATGAAGCCATTGGTAACGGGCTAGCAAAATTATGACATTTGAAATACATATAGTCAACAGACATACTGACAAAGACGGATTTCTAGTAATGTCTGAAAACGTAAATCCTAGATATCAACAGTTGATGCAAGAAAGTTATAAACTGTTTTATAAATCTAAAAAGAAGTTTCCTGACGGTCCGCACACTATTGCATTTAATGACAAAATTCAACTTTGGGAAAAAGTGCTTAAAATTAAAGATTTTGACAGTCAAGAAAAGGCAAGAAGTTTTGCCTTTGAATGGGCTAACAGACCAGGATTCAGCAAAAGAGGCAGACTAAAAATTAAAGAACAAGCTGGATGTAGTTTAGATATTTTAATAGTAGACGTAAACGGCACAGTTGTCCAAGAGCTGTCTAGCGATGAACTCTTTAGTAGAGGAATATATGCCAACAAAGAAGGAGCAAACAAACCAACCAATGGCTAAACAAGAAGCGAAGATGATGTTTCGAGGTGTAGTAACAGAATCATTGCCTAACACAATGTTTAAAGTACACCTAACAGAAAATGATGACGGTATTGCCGTTGATCACACTATTCTAGGATATCTGGGCGGCAAGCTCAGACAATATAATATTAAAGTACTCGAAGGCGACACAGTAGATGTGGAAGTGAGTCCTTATGACCTAACTCGAGGTAGAATTGTATACCGTGCTAAGTGACATAAATACGGTATGTCCAATGATGTAAGAAAATTAATTAACTTAGTAGAAGCCGCGAGCAGAACTGAAATGAGTTTGTGGAAGCCAACTCGTTATAAAGTTCCTTATGGTTTGGCTCCTATTACATCAAGTACTACCCTGGACCTACACTACAACAAACTCTACAAAGGCTATGTTGACAAATACAACAAAGGCATTAACGTAGGAGTTAATAAAGCTGGTGCTTATTTACATGAGAAGTGGTTTGAACAATTTAGACCACGTAGAATGGTAAATCGCCCAACAGGCAAAGTACTAGATATGGTCAACAGACACTTTGGAAGTATGAAAGAATTCCGTGATGCTTTGGTAGAAGAATGTCAAGGTGTTTATGGTAGTGGTTGGGTTTATGTAAACCGTAACTTTAAGATCAAACAAATACGCAACCACCGTATACCACCAGATGGTATTATATTAATTGTCGACATGTGGGAACATGCTTGGCAACGAGACTATGGATCAAACAAAAAACAGTATGTACAAAATCTATGGAAGATTTTGGATTGGACTGTAATCAATGCAAGGATCTAAACTTGATTAACATAAACGAACTGGGTGCTGAACGAGTAGCAGAAATGAAGCTCGAACAGTCACAACCAAATGCACGTTTGCGTGTGTTTATTAACGGCGGCGGTTGTCAAGGATTTCAGTATGGACTTACCCTTGACGAAGAAAGAAACGATGACGACGATGTGTTTAACAGCAAAGGTGTTGAAATCGTAGTAGATCGCACAAGCCAATTATATCTATTTGGCAGTACCATTAACTTTGTAGAAGAATTTGGTGGCTACAGTTTTAGCATCGATAACCCTAATGCTAATAGCAGTTGTAGTTGCGGATCTAGCTTTTCCTGCGGTTAAGTTCATTCCAAACTTGCTAAATAGTGTATAACAATACCAATTTAGGAATGAACCAGCGATGCCTTTTGAATCAGTTAGCACAACAGCCGGAAGTGGCGACTCACTAAAAGTAGCATTTGAAAAAATCAATGCTAACTTCTTACAGATACAAAACGGTGAATTTGTTATCAATGCAGATGCTCCTATTACAGATGTAGCAGGGCGTACAGGTAGTATTTCACTCACTGTTAATGACATATTTGGAGCGGCAAGCAAAGGATATGTAGACGGACTAATAGCAGGCGTTAATGCTGTTACTGAACCCGAAGTAGATCAGAAAGTCCAGGATGCAATAAACGCACTATTAGACGGTGCTCCTGCGGCACTCGACACTCTGAACGAAATAGCGGCAGCAATTCAAGACGATGCTAACTTCTCTGGCACAATTATTGGTCAGATTTCTGCACTAGAAACAAAACATGATCTCGAGTTTGCTAACCTACAAACACAAATCTCTAACATAAATGCTGGTATTAGTCAAGTTAGTGATATTACAGGTAATACGATTACAGCAAACGTAGGGTTTGCTGGTGATCTAACTGGTAATGTTACAGGTAATGTAGTCGGTAATCTGACAGGTAACGTAACTGGCAATACAACTGGCACTCACACTGGTGTAGTAATTGGTACTGTAACTGGTGATCTAATAGGTAACGTAACTGGAGATATTACAGGCGATACTGCTGGTACGCACACAGGTCCAGTGTTTGGTAACGTAACTGGCAATGTAATAGGTAATGTTACAGGCGATACAACAGGTACACATACAGGCGCAGTAGTTGGTAACGTAACTGGTACAGTAAGCGATATTAGCAATCACGATACAGATGATCTTGCTGAAGGCACAAACAAATACTACACAGATGCTAGAGCAAGAGCCGCAATCAGTGCAGGCGGAGATTTATCATATGATGCAAACACAGGCATTATTAGTTTTACAGCGGGCACAGCCGTAACAAGTGTTAATGGTGCTACAGGTGTAGTTGTTTTAGACACCAGTGATATCGCTGAAAATAGTAACTTATATTATACTACAACAAGAGCTAACACAGACTTTGATGTACGTCTAGCAACAAAATCTACAACAGATGTTACAGAAGGTTCTAACTTATATTATACAGATGCAAGAGCTGATGCTAGAGTTGCTGCCGCTACAGGCACAAACCTAAGCCTAGCAAACAAAACAACCACAGACCTTGCAGAAGGTACAAATTTATACTATACTACAACAAGATCTAATACAGATTTCGACACACGTTTAGCAACCAAAACAACAGCTAACCTGACTGAAGGTTCGAACTTATACTATACAGATGCGAGAGCAAGATCAGCACTTAGCGCAGGTACAGGTGTAACCTACAACAGTACATCGGGTGTTATTGGGCTAGACACAAGTGCAGACGGAACATTTAACAACTTAACTATCAGTGGCAATCTAACAGTTAACGGAACAACAACCACTGTAAACAGTGCAACACTTGCTGTAACAGACAAGATGATTACTGTGGCAAATGGTGCTCAAGATTCTGCCAGCGCAAACGGCTCAGGTCTACATGTTGCAGGTGCAGATGCACAAATATCGTATGCAAGCGGAACAGATCGTTGGGAATTTAACAAAGGCGTATACACTGTTGGTGTGTTTACTGGCAACCTAGTAGGCGATGTAACTGGCAATGTTACCGGTAATGTAACTGGTGATCTAACAGGTGACGTAACTGGAGATGTGACAGGTGATACAACAGGAACACATACAGGTGCAGTAGTTGGTAATGTAACTGGAAACGTTACAGGCGATACAACAGGAACACATACAGGTGCAGTAGTCGGTAATGTAACCGGAAACGTTACAGGTGATCTAACTGGAGATGTTACAGGTAATGTAACTGGTAACATAACTGGAAACGTTACAGGCGATACAACAGGAACACATACAGGTGCAGTAGTTGGTAACGTAACTGGTAACGTAACTGGAAACCTAACTGGAGCCGTTACAGGTGATCTAACTGGAGATGTTACAGGTGATCTAACTGGAGATGTTACAGGTAATGTAACTGGAAACCTAACTGGAGCCGTTACAGGTAACGTAACTGGCAATGTAACAGGTAACGTAACTGGTCAAGTAAGCGACATTAGCAACCATACAACTACGAACCTTGCAGAAGGTACAAATTTATACTTTACAAACGCTCGTGCTAGAACCGCTGTTTCTTTAACTTCAAACGATACTGGTGTATTAAGTTATGATTCTGCAACTGGTGTACTTACATTTGACTCAACCGGTTTAACAACTGACGAAATTGTTGAAGGTTCAACGAACTTATACTTTACAGAAACTCGTGTTCGTAATGCATTAACTCTAACATCAGACAACACAGATGCTATGGATTATGATCCAGCAACTGGTGAATTCACATTTAGTCTAACATCAATCAATACAGACGAAATTGCTGAAGGCAACAATCAATATTTTACAGATGCAAGAGCTGATGCACGTATTGCTCTTGCAACAATAGGTGTACTTGCAGATGTTAATACCACAACCGTAACAGACGGACAAGTACTAGCTTGGAGTGCTACTGATTCAGAATGGAGAGCAGTAGACAATAGTTCAGGAAGTGGTACTGTTGGAAACTTTACATTTGCTGACAATACTCTTGGTGTAAGTGATCAAGATGGTGGTATTACTATCAACGCAAACGGCACAGGTGAAATTGTACTCAGTGACTTTACAGGTATTAATAATACTAACCCAGGCGTTTGGTTACATGTTGGTAATCAAAGCGATTTAGAAGAAACAGGATCTATTGCTATTGCTTACGGTGATGTTACTCAAACACGTAGCTCAGTAACATTAGGTGGCGAAGCATTAATGACTTGGGATTGGTCAGACGGCGGCTCCGACGGCAACAATCCAGGTACTCCAATTCATTCGTACTTTGGTATTTTTAATACAAGTAGAAGTACTCCATGGATCACTCTTGACAGAGATGCTACTAATTCAAGCACCGCAATTATTCATATTGCTGACGACAGAACAGTAGAGTTTAGTGACGATGTTAAGATTAGCCATCCAGGCGAACTACGTTTTTATGATGGCGACAGTTCCAACTATATAGGATTCAAAGCACCTGTTAACGTAGACAGTGTAAACACCGTTTGGGAATTACCTCCATCAGATGGTGCCGCAGGACAGTTCCTACGCACAAATGGCGCTGGTACACTAAGTTGGGGTACAGCAAGTGGTGGAGCAGGCAGTGGTATTGCACTCACTGATATCAGCGTAATTACTGCTGGTGCTAGCGGATCAGGTAGTTTAGTATACGACAACTCAACTGGTGTGTTTACATTTACTCCTCCAACTGCTTCAACATTGGATGCATTTAGCGTTACACAGGCAGCCGCTACTGGTACTGGCACACTAACTTATAACGATGCCAATGGCGTGTTCACATACACTCCACCAGATTTATCAAGTTTACTAGAAAACGGAGACAATGCTACATTTGGTACAGTTACATTCACTAATGGAATGAGTATTGACGATGCTGACAACAACTTTACTTTCGATGCTTCAAATGTTGCAACAAATACCATCGTACTAAGCACAGACGGCGGCGATGTTGTTGTTGATGCACAAGGCGTACTTGTAGCTAATCAAGGTATAACCGGCGCACTAACAGGCAATGTTACAGGCAATGTTACAGGTAACTTAACAGGCAACGTAGTTGGTAACTTAACAGGCAATGTTACAGGAAACATATTATCAGATGACGGTTTGGCTACAATATTAGACAACGGCTCAAATGGTCAAGCGGCGCTATACACAGGAGATGTTGCAGGTAATGTTACTAGTTCTGGAACTAGTGCATTTAGCGGTACAGTAAACTTTACTGGTGCTACACTACAGGGTTTAGATTTTATCGATCTCACAGATCTAAGTATAACAACAGCATCAGCTGGTAGTGCATCTTTAGCATACGATAATACAACAGGCGTGTTCACATACACTCCACCAGATCTAACAGGATACGCTCCATTAGCGGCACCAACTTTTACTGGCAACGGCAGTATTGGTGGTAACTGGACAGTTGGGGGAGATCTATCAGTTACAGGTTCAACCACACTAGCAACAGCAAGTGCCACCACAGTTAACACAGGAACACTAACAGCAACAGGTACAACCACACTAGGAACTACCACAAACTTTAATGGCGGAACACTAAACTTTGCAGGTGTTACATTCCAAAACCTAACACTACCAAGTGGTGCAATTAACAACCAGAGTATTAACACACTCAACGATGTTGATACAACTTCAACACCTCCAAGCCAAGGTCAGGTGCTAACATGGAACAACAACGCAGGACAATGGGCACCAGCTACATTACCAGCTAGCGGTATTGCACTTTCCGATATAAGCGTTACACAAAATTCGGCGGCAGGTGCAGGTGTATTAACTTATAATAATACAACAGGTGTGTTCACATATACTCCACCAGATCTAAGCGGCTTCCTAACAAGTTATACAGAAACGAACGATTTGTCAACCGCAGTTACATGGGCAAACGTTCCTGATGCAAATATTACACAAAGTAGCGTAACACAACATCAAGCGGCATTGAGCATTACAGAATCTCAGATTTCAGATCTACAGAGCTACTTAACATCTGTTAGTGCCGGCGACCTAAGTGCTATTAACATTGGTGCATTATCAAACGTTTCAAGTTCTGCACCCAGCGATGGTCAAGTTTTAAAATGGAATAATAGCGCAGGCGAATGGCAACCAGGCACAGACCTACAAGCCAGCGGCGGCAGTGGTATTACACTTTCTGATCTAAGCGTTACAACAGCAACAGCAAGCGGCAATGGCGCACTCGGCTACAATAATACAACAGGTGTATTTACATATACTCCACCTGCCGCGAGTGCAAACGTTACAACTAGCGATGCTCCTCCAAGCAATCCAGATCAAGGTGATCTATGGTGGGAAAGTGACGCAGGCAAACTTAAAGTTTACTACAATGACGGTAGTAGCAGTCAATGGGTTGATGCGAGCCCAGGCGGCGTAGGCGGCAGTTATGGCGATAGTAATGTTGCTACATACTTAAATGGCAACCTAGACAGTCATATTATTCCAGATACCAATGACACATATGATATTGGTAGTGCTGAATATAAAATCCGTGACTTATATGTAAGTGACAACAGTATTAAATTTGTTGATGACAGCGATCCACTGAATCCAGTTGAATATCCAATCAGCAGAAGCGGCACTGAACTAAGATTTAATAGTTCAACTATCTCAACCAGTTCACATGAAACTAATAACGTTAATGGCGCAATAGATATTGCAAAACGCAACCACTTTATCACAAGCGGTGTAGATTACACACTAGCAAACGGAACTTATATAGGACAAGAACTTTGGTTCTATAAGTCAGGTGTGACCACATCAACCTACAGTGATATTACAGTAGCAAACGCAAAAGTAACACTAGGCTCTGGTGCAACAGAACTAAGAACAGCACACACCTGGAGATTAGACACAGTAGGTGGTGTTATGGCAGGCGCATTTAGTTGTGTTTGGGATGGTACTGGTTGGTGTCTAAACGGCGGATCAATAGCGGCATAATAGGAGCAGATATCGATGGCATTTAACTTTCCAGACAGTCCAACATTAAATGATACCAGCACACAAGGTAGTATTTCTTACCAATGGAATGGGTCGAGTTGGACCGCACAAAATTCAACTGTAGCATTTGCAGACTTAACTGGTAAACCTACTACACTAGCAGGTTATGGTATTACTAACGGAGTTGCTTTAACAGGACTAAGTGCAACTACTAACACAGCCGCTGGTTTAGGGACTCTAACTTATAATTCACAGACAGGTGAATTTAGTTATACCCCACCAGATCTAAGTAATTTTCTAGAAGGTACTGATATCAGTGTAGTAACTGCCACTCCTGCAGGCAACGGCGCACTAGCTGTTGATGTTAATGGTGGATTTACTTTTACACCAGCAGATGTTAGCAATAAGATTCAATTTGATAGTTTAACTGTTATTACCGCAGGAAGTCCTAGTGGTTCAGGTGCATTAAATTATAACAATGGAACAGGTGTGTTTACGTTTACACAACCAGATTTAACTTCGTATGTAGCACTTGGTGATCTCAGTATTGGCACTGAAGGCACTGCTAGTGGAGATGGTGCTATAGCATACAATAACTCAACAGGCGTATTTACATACACTCCGCCAGATCTAAGCGGGTACTTGACTAGTCTTAACGCTATTAGTATTGATGCCCTCAGTGATGTTGATACTACAAGCGTAGCTCCTACAAATGGGCAGGCTTTAATTTGGGATAATGCTAACAGTGTTTGGGAACCAGGTAATGTTGCCACTGGCTCTAGCTCCGATACATTGTCAGATGTTACTGCACGTGGCGCTACAACTAATGATGCAGTTACTATCAACAACACCTTAACAGTAACGAGTTTAGACAGCACAGGACTAGGCTTTGCAAGTCTAAGTAGTGGCGGCGATATTAGTTTAAGTGCCGCAGGCGATATCAATGTTAATAGTAGTAATATTATTAACGTTATTGATCCAAGCAATGCACAAGATGCCGCAACCAAAAACTATGTTGACACAACAGTAGCCACATATAGTATGCCTACATATGCAGTAGCTAGTCTACCATCAGGAAGCGCAGGAAATCTTGCTTTTGCTACAGACGGACGTAAGAACGGTGAAGGTGTTGGTGCTGGTACTGGTGTTATGGTATTTCATGACGGCACTAACTGGATTGCATCAGATAGTGGACAACCAGTAGCGGCGTAAGGAACTTTAAATGGCTGACGAACAAAACAGATGCGTAGTAACATTTCACAAAGGTGTAGACACCGAACAAGCGGTTAATGAACTGCTAGATGCAGGGTTTGAACTACATAATGCTAAACCTGAAAGTGTTAGTAACTTTGATTTTGTAATGACCAGAGCTCAAGCAGAAGCCCTAAAAACAGATCCTAGAGTTCGTGATGTACGTTATGGATCCAAAGCAGAAAATGGCATAATTCCAACACCGTCGATATTAGACGATAGTATACTAATGGACAAAAGTAGTGTTGTCAGTAACCTATACGGGCAATGGGGACTAGCCGCTTGTAGTTCTACCGTTGCCGGACAAGGTACAGATATTTGGAGCAACTCAGGTACACAAGCATCCTATCAATTTCCTTATAGTTTATCGGGTAAGAATGTTGATATAGTGATTCAAGACTCGGGTGTTGATCCTTTACATCCTGAATTTTTTGATGCCGACGGTGTCACACGTTATCAAACTGTGGATTGGCCAACCATCAGTGGACAAACTCAGTTTACCCAAGACGCAAATTATCACAGAGACCTCGATGGTCACGGAACTCACTGTGCTGGCATTAGCGCAGGCATTAAATACGGATGGGCTAAAAACTCAAAAATATATTCACTAAAGATACTAGATGATTCACAATCCGCATGGGGTGTTAGTACAAGTTTTAACTTACTACGTAATTGGCACATAAGAAAAACTGCAAATCCTGCTACAGGTGTTATTGATCCTACAGTTGTTAACATGAGTTGGGGATATGCCACTTATTATGTCAACATTACCGGTGGTCAGTATCGTGGAGCAAACTGGACAGGAACTAGTCCAGATCAATCTAAAGGTATGCGAACTTATGCATTTAATTCAGCCGCAGGGGGATACGTGCATGGTGTTCGTGTGTCGAGTGTAGACTCTGACATAGAAGATTGTATTCTAGCTGGCATTATTCTAGTAAGTGCCGCAGGAAACTATGCACACAAAATTGATGTTGTCGGCGGTGAAGACTATAACAATTATTATATCCAAAACTCAACAGTACGATATTATAATCGAGGATCAACACCAAGTTCTGTTCCTGGAGTTATTTGTGTAGGATCAGTAGATTCAGGTTATACCAACAGTCGCAATCGTTGTGCTACTTATAGTGAACGTGGTCCTAGAATTGATGTATGGGCGCCAGGAACTAATGTTATGAGTGCTGTCGCGGGTACCAAAGCCGGCAGTGCTATTAGTGATCCTAGGGACTCTAATTTTAAAATTAGAAAACTCAATGGAACCAGTATGGCAAGCCCGCAGGTTTGCGGCGTTATCGGCACACTATTAGAAACTAGACCTACTGCAACGCCTGCAGAAGCACTAACTTGGATTAATAATAAAGGTAGTGTGAACAGCCAAATGTATGATGCATCGACTGGTGTTGCAAGTAGTGATTACACTATCACACAAGCATTACAAGGTGCTCCAAATAAGTTTTTACGCACTCCTTACAGTAATAGCACTCCTTATACTATCAGCTAAGTTATTCTTTCGATAAATACTCTATAATAGAGGAAAGAGAACTAGCATGCCTACATTAACCACAATCAACGTTGGCGCGGCCCCAAATGATGGCACAGGGGATAGTATCCGTGATGCATTTACAAAGGTACGCGACAATTTTAACACAATCGAAACTACACTAGTACCTACATTAATTACTCAAGAAGTTGCAAATATTAATGCAGTGTTTACAGGTGGTACGATCAGCAATGCAACTACTATTACAGACGGCACAAACAGCACTAACAGTTCAACAGGTGCATTGGTTGTTGTTGGTGGTATTGGTGTTGGCGGTTCTGCCAACTTTGCTTCAGATATAACATCTCCTTTAGTTACAGCAACAAGCGTAACGGCTAATACAATTACAGCCGCATTAACCGGATCAAGTACTGGTGCACACAATGGAACAGTTGGTGCGACTACTCCTGATACAGGAGCATTTACTAGTGTTAATGCTACAACCATTACATCTTCAGGTGATGCTACAGTTGGCGGCGATTTCATTGTTACTGGCGATGCAACATTTAATGGTCAGGTAAACTTCAGCGGTACTATTTCATATAATAATATTAACGCATCAGGAACCATCACAGCCGTAAATTTAGAAAGCACAGGTAGTTCAACTTTTGATAGTGCAACTGTTACAAATGCATTAAGTGTTGGTACAGACATCACTGCTACAGGCGGAGTTACAGCTGACACATTATCAGCCGCAAACGGAATTACAGGCAACTTAACTGGTGAGGTAACTGGTAATGTCACTGGTAATGTTACAGGCGATGTGACTGGTAATGTAACTGGTAACTTAGACGGCATCGTAGGCGGAACAGCACCAACCTCTGTAACAGCTACTTCAATCACCTCTGATTCGATAACATCATCAGGGTTTGGCACATTTGGTGATATAATTTCCAATGGCAGTATTACTGCAACAAGTACTATTACCACTAGCACAGGAAACATGGTTGTATCTGCAGGTAATATTTACTGTCTAAGATCTGATCCTACGGCTACCGATGGGCGTATATTTGGAAGTTTTGGCAGTTATGCATTCGTAAGTACTGGTCGTCTTAGAGCAGGTGAAGACGGTGGCAGTAGCTCTGGTACTCCAAACGAGGTTGAACTTTATGCAGAAGATGGTCCATTTATAATAAAAACACAAGCAAAGCCAGCAAGCTCAACAGACACAGGCACCGCTGGTGAAATAAGAATTGCAGACGACGGCGGAACACTTTATTTTTACTATTGCACAGCCGCAAATACATGGGTAAGAACAGCGTTCTCAACGTTCTAAGGAAATTTAATGGCTCTTGTTGCACGACATAAATGGATCACACAAGGCGGGGATATTGGTACTGTTCCTGAACTTGAATTCATTGAGATACCTTTAGAAACTACCAATCCAACAAATGATTTAATTACATTTGAAGTAATCAGCGGTGAACTGCCTCCAGGCATACAAGTAGTGCGTTCGCCAGGTAGTATTCAAGGTGTGCCTGTTGTGTTGGATCCAATTGAAGTTGATGAAGCACGTACATACAAGTTTAGTATTCGTGCCCGTGCAACTGAAGGTAACATAGTTACAGACAGAAGTTTTGAACTTACTGTCACAAACCTATTTCCTCCTTATATTATTCCTCGAATAACTAACCTAGGCACAGTGTTTGATGGCTCTTACTATGCTAAACAATTACGTGCTACAGAACCTAATCCCAATGCTAAACTAAATTGGAAAATACAAAGTGGTCAACTTCCACCAGGCATTTCAATGTCTGAAGGTGGATTAATTACTGGTTACATTGCTATTGAAAGTGCTGATGCTGACAATGTATTACCAGGATACGATGCCGAAAGTGGTAACGGTGTTACTTACTACGACGCCGCAGGTTGGGATACTTTAGGACGTAGTAGAAACAGAAAGTATACTTTTACTGTACAGGTTAGTGATGGCAACAGCATCGATACACTAACATACAACCTAGGAGTTGCCGCAAAAGGCTTGTTTACTACAGACCAAGATCACACAACTATTGCTGGATTTGACGAACAGCCTATTGGTATCAGTGCTGATAATAATGAGTTATCTATAGATGCCGACAACAGGTATGTACCTATTATTACTACACCACCACAAGAATTACCTATAGTTAGACAGGAAAACTTTTTTGCATTCAAGTTTGATGCTATCGACTTTGAAGGCGATGATATTGAGTTCCAGTTTAGACTTGCAGATGGTAGCGGCTTTGGACAAGCAGGAACAGATACATTTGGTTGGAAAGACGAACGCAACGGGCGTGGTGATGTATTTGATCCTACACTAGGTAGAGCTTTAAACAATCCTAGAACTAGAATCTTTTTCCCTACAGATGGGCAAACACTAAACTTTAATCTAGATACCTCACCTTATCCAGAAGGTAGCGAATTTGATATTAATCCCGATGGTGCCTACGGCACACACAATATCTTTACAAACACAACAGATGGATATATCGTTTACTTTGAAGATTCAAGTGGCAACATAACTATCCTAGAAGAAGGTGTTGATTTTAATGTTAATGTTACAGATACACAAGTACAAGTAACTGATCCTGCACTTGTTCCCAACGGTGGACGTCTAGCTGTTGATGTTGCTATACTATTGCCTGGTAATACAACACCATCTGGTAGCGGATTTGATGCAGGACTATTTGATCAGTCTGAAAGCAAACTACCACCAACACTAACCATTGACGAAAACGGTTGGTTGAATGGTTATGTAGAACCACAGATTGAGGATTCTAAAGTATACGAATTTATCATTGCGGCAAACAAAGTAGAAGATCCTACTTATGTAAGTGCGCCTATCCAATACAGTTTAACAATCTTAGGCAGTTTGACAGACACTATTACTTGGATTACTCCCACAGACTTAGGCAGTGTTATTCCAGGAGAAGTTAGTCAGCTCAAAGTTGAAGCTGTATCAGTTCGTGGACAAAATATTGTTTACTCTCTCAAAGAAGATGCCAAACTGAATATTCCACAAGGTTTAGATCTTGAAGTTCTTAGCGATGGTTTAATCAGTGGACGCACAACATTCCGCACATATCAAATGGACAGTGGTTTAACTACATTTGATAAAAAACGAACACTGTTTGATAACACCTATGAAATCACTGTTGTTGCTACCACTGCTGATGAACTAACTAGTAGTGAAAAAACATTTACATTGCGTGTTAATCCTCTGTATACCAGACCTTATGAGAATCTTTATCTCAAGGCATTACCGACAAGAGCACAACGTCAATCATTCCTCGATATTGTTAACAACCAAGATATCTTCCCAGACGAACTTATCTATCGTAAAAATGATCCTTGGTTTGGTAGAGCAAAAACAATTAAGTTCCTAGCACTTGCTGGCATTGAGCCTAGCACACTAGAAACTTATGTTAATGCAATGCAAAACAATCACTACAATAAACAAATAGAATTTGGCGAAATTAAAACCGCCAGAGCTGTAGATGAATTTTATAATGTTGTGTATGAAGTTGTATATCTTGAAGTACAGGATCCTAAAAATATAGGCGACGCACAAGTAGATGAAGTTGTTAAACTCGGAGCAAAGTCTGCTCCGCAAGGTGGACAGTTCTTCTTAGATCAAACACCGTCTAATATACAATCATTTATTGACCAAGATGGTAATGTAATCGAACCTATGATTTATCCTAATACGTTTGAAAATATGAACAAACGTATTATTGATAATTTAGGCTATAGTGCTAGAGGTGTGTTCCCACAGTGGATGTTAGACGTACAAGAAGATAAACGTGTACTAGGATTTCGACGTGCAGTAGTGCTAGCATATACAGTACCAGGTGCAAGTAAACTTATTGCATATCGTCTAAGAAGCAACAATATTAGATTTGGCAATATTGACTTTGAAGTTGATCGCTATCAACTTGATAATATTCTATCCAAGAACTTTGAGATTGACAACAACAGATTTACACCAAGCGAAGAAACAACATTTGACAGATTGTTAATTGGTGTTGGTGAAGACGAAATTCCTGTTACCTATGCAGTTGAGCAGAGCTTTGAAAGTATTCATTTACGCACTAGAGATTATATCAACAATAATCAATTAGCAAATCCATTAGTTGGTCCCGGCATTGATGGTGTTAAAAACTTTAAACACGGGGAAACGCTAGTATTTGCACGTCAAGAAGGTTTTAGTAATGTTAGTGATGAAAGCGATGGTTGGATTCAATATCAGAATACATTTATCGGTGATATACCTTTAGATGGCGATGCAAACGAGCTAGCAACTTCAGGCGGTACTCGTATTGGTAGTACATTAAGTGCCGGCAACAGCATTTGGGAATTTTCTAACGGAACAGTTAGTATACAAGCAACTGGTCTACCCTATCATAGTACAGGCAATCCACAGGCAGTGAATGTGCCGCAAGCACAGAACTATAGCATGAATTGGCCCAACTATGCAGGACGCAACTATCCTAATCCTACACCTACAGCAACACCATCCGGTCCTATAGGTTTTTGGCTTAACGGTGTAGCAGTGTTTAATCCCAGTGCCGCAGGTGGTGCACCATTTGGATATATACCGCAAACAGGTTACGAATACAATGCGGCATTTGAAGCAAGTTCAACACTAAACTACAGCTTCGGAGAAGACGATGCTGGTGGTCATGCAGAAGAAAATGGCACTTATCACTATCATGACTACCACTTTGCGGCGGCATGGGCTAGTGGTGTTGGAGCAACAGATAGCACAGCTGGTGCAGTAGAATTAACAGAGATTCCATACTATAATGGAACACTAGTACACACAGATGGACACAGTAAAATTTTAGGATGGAGTTTAGATGGTTATCCAATATATGGTCCAATGGGTTACACAGATCCAACAGATGCAACCAGTGGAGTCACTCGACAGACCACAAGCTGGGCACTAAAACAAAACTTTGATCACAGAGTAGGTGTTGTTAACGATCCTACTACATATCCATTAGGTATGTTTATTCAAGACTTTGAACATGTTGGCGGCGGTAGTTTAGACATACACAACGGACGTTATTGCCATACACCAGACTATCCAAATGGAACTTACGCATACTTTGTTACTGTTGATGCAAACGGAGACCCAGAATATCCGTATGTATTAGGTCCTGAATATTACGGACATGCACAGCCGTTTGACATTAATAATAATACTAACGGACTAGGACAGGCACCAAGCGGAACAGACCTACTAGCCGCAACGTTTACATCAGACTATGACGGTATATTTGGTTATGATAGTTACAAGATTATTCCAGGCTTCCGTGAAAAGAGCCTCACAGTGTTTAAGTCCACATTGGTGCAGACCACAAACGAAGGCAGTGATACATTTGATATTCCATATCAATTTGGTGCAGACTTTGTAGGCAACAGCTTACAAGGCACAACAGGATTCACAAGCCAAACAAAAATTATACAACAATCCACAGTAGATATTAGCCAAACACCAGGTGTAGTTAATCTAGTAACTAGACTGGTAACTAACTTGCCTACTACGGTTACATTAACAGCAGGTACAGAAGTACAGGTTATTAATGCTATGGAAAGTGATGAGATTGGAATAGGCGATACCATTGGCATTTCCGCTATACCAAATGATCTCAAAGTTGGTATGCTAGTACAAGGCGACAACATACCTGCCGATACATATATCTATAGCATAGATACAGTTAACTCCAGGATTGCTGTTAATAACTCTTTATCAAACGTGCTTTCAGGAACAGTTATTAGATATCTACAAACTAACCAACGTGGTGGTGTTTGGAGAATTAATATTGCCGGCTCACAGCGAATTGTTAACTTTACTCATGTAGCAGACCATGCTACAGCAATTCCTTATGCAGACCTACAAGGACACGCTTGGAGCACATTCCTAACACTGCACCCTGAGGGTTTAGATGGTATTAAAGAACCTGCAGATATAAATGGCAAGCGCATAGTGTTTACAGGCCCAATAGATGCATCACGTGAACAGGATTGGAAACAAGATGAATTGTTTGATTTACTACAATATGATCCTTTATTGCCTGCAAATATAACTCGTGCTGTTCCTACACATCAAAGAAGACAGATTTGGCAAATTGATCTAATTGAAACAGATAATGTTATTAGTGTACGTATTGATCCTAGCGAAGTATTAGATACAGATGCATTTGATGAAGATCTTGGCTTCAAACCCGTTATACTAAACAAAGAATATATTGTACGTCTAACATTAATAGACGACACAGTTACACCTGATTCGCGTGTGCGTATTAGACTTGGTAGCTTCAAAGACAAAGACTTACAACTCTCTTATGACGAGTCCTGGGCTATTATGGAACCTATCGAAAGCGATGAGGTTGTAAAACTTGAATTCGTTAGAGAAATTGAAATTGGTCAAAAAGTTAAGGTTGGTAAAGGTAATAGCTGGGGTTTCTCTTTTCTAACTTATGACGCTACACTAGATATAGATCAGACTGTACCTAGATATAAATATTGGGAAAACGGAATTGAATCTGTACCAGGGTCCGACGATAAAGATTACACCAAGTTTGATGGTGGCGGAACCCGTTTCTTCGATTACCGAGACAATTATTATGATCCTGAAGATGGTGATAAATACTTGAAGTTCCCACAGATAGGAGTGTTTACATAAAATGTCATCAGAAATTAACCCATTTAACATCAATGGTAATTTTCCTATCGCAGGTCAAGACAATGATAGTCAGGGCTTTCGCGATAATTTTACCAATACACGTAATAACTTTAATATTACGAAAACCGAATTAGAAGATCTGCAGAGCAAGGTTTTACTCAAGCAACCACTAAGTGGTGAGCTAGTAACCGATGCCGCATACAATAACCTAAACGGCACTGTGCTAAACGGTGCTGAACTAAAAGCATGGCGCAGTACTACAGTTAACAACACCAGCCCAGGTGCAAGTGTTGATATTGACTTCTCTGCCGCAAATTGCTATTACTTACAAACAAACCAAAGCACTACACTGAATTTTAGTGGATTTCCAAACAATGCCTATGCTACAGTGCGTGTTTGGTTAAACGTTAATGCTAGTCATACTGTTACACTTCCAACAGGTGTTATGGTAGGTGCTGATACTATCGAAGGCTTTAATGCTGTAAACGATAGTGTAACTTTTGCTTCATCTGGTAACTATTTGTGGGAAATTAGTTCATTCAACGGAAGTAGTTTTTATATTGTAGACCTAAGTCGTAACAGAGACACAGTTACTTCTCTTAACGTCTCAAGCATTGTAACATTTGCTCCATTGAGTGTTGAGCCTAGTACAGCTATTGTTGGAACAGTAGCAGTTGCTGATGGTGAACTAACAGGTTGGGATCCTGCTACACAAGGCGGTACAGGTGCTTACCCAGTTTTTTATGATGGCACAACTTGGCATAAAATGATCTAATTGCCTTTTGGTAAAAAAACTAATTGACTCCTCTAACTTTCGTGTATATAATATACGTAATAGTTAGAGGAGTTTTTTAATGGCCCAAATTGATCTAAACAAATATTCAGAATTTGTCGATGCTGTTACCAGCAAAGAAAGTAAAAAAAATGACGACTTTTCGTATCGTTGGACTACGTTAGTTAACCAACGTGATGCTAACCTGCCAAGATTAGTCACAGCCGCCTTAGGACTTACAGCAGAAGGCGGTGAGTTTACAGAGATTGTTAAAAAGATTCTATTTCAAGGCAAGCCGTTAGACGATGATAATATCTTTCATATGAAGCGTGAGCTTGGAGATATTATGTGGTATTGGGCTAATGCTTGTCTTGCTTTAGGCTTAGATCCAAATGAGGTTGTAGCAGAAAATGTTAACAAACTCAAAGCTCGTTATCCTGGCGGAGAGTTCGATGCTCATTATAGTGAAAATCGAGTAGAGGGTGACTTGTAATTTAAATAACAGTGATTAACATAAGGAGAAATGAATGTCTAATCATAACACTATCGTTGAACAAATGGAAGTATATCTTAAAGAACATGCATCATTTGAAGAAAAGGGCGTAAAGGCAGCGGCTGCTCGCGCTCGTAAAGCACTCGGTGAAATTGGTAAAGCTACCAAGGAACGTCGTAAAGAAATCCAAGAAAAGAAGAACGGAATGTAATATGCATCCGTTGGGCTCTGATCTTTCAAAACTTAGTGACGATGAACTACAGTCACGAATATCAGATCTAAACAAAAAACGTATAGCTTCATATCAATTTGGCAACGGCGATTTGCTACGCCAAGTTGATATGTTGTTATCAGATTGTCAACAAGAACTTATGGATCGCAATGCACATATGCTAAAGAAGATGGAAGAGCGACGTGATAGAGGCGAAATGGATAAGACAGACAAATTAATTAACGTAAGCAAAAAATGAACTACGATAAATTCGGACAAGCATACTGTACTGAAAAAGAACTATGCAACTTGCTCTATGCTAATCCAGAGCAAGATTTGTCTAAGTTTATCTTGACTGATCCTGAGCAGTTTAACTCTAGTGTTGAACGCTACTATAACGAGTTTGAAAAACTCCAAGCATACAAGATGTTAGACGTTGATGTAGACGAATTTGATCGTTTGTGTCAAGAACAATGGGCTATGCCTGATGAATACCGAGACATGGATATTGCACGTTGGATACTAGAACAATGTACTCATGAAGCAGAACTACAGCGTGTAGGCGAAGAACTATTGCTTTACCAAGAAAAGAATTTATTTGATCTATTAAAGTTTCTTAAATACTTTGTAGATACACTAAGAGCAAACAACATCGTATGGGGTGTAGGCAGAGGCTCAAGTGTTGCAAGTTTTGTACTATATCTAATAGGTGTACACAAAATAAACAGCATATATTATGATTTAGAAATCAGTGAATTTTTAAGATAAAATGTACACATATAATGGAGAGTTAATATGAACAAAAGAATTTATCGCACTGCTGGCGGTAAGCAAGTTGACATGGATGCACTTCGTGTAGCGAATGAAGACTATATCGCAGTAGGTAATATGAAAATCAATGCTCGAGGGGATGAACTAGGTCCAGGCGGCAAAGTTATTAAAACTCGCGAAGAGCTACTAGCTGATCGCAAGAAGGAAATGGATGCACAAGAAAAAGCACAACCTAATCCAAGTGTACCACAAAACTCTCCTCGTAAAGTAGTAGCAGACACTCCTGTACAAAGTGCAGTAGAAAAAGCCAAAGCACAAGCACCAGTACAAGTTGATTTCCCAGATGATGTTGACGAAGAAGATCCTTTGTCAGAAGAGGAACTTGCGGTATTAAAGCAAGCAGACGAAGAAAATACTAATAACCAGAATCAAAACATGCGTGGTAGTCTAGCCGCTAGTGTAGCTGGCGCAAAAACTATTACACAAGAATTAGAAAAGGACCCTCGTAAACCTGACGGTCCACAACGTTTGAAATAAGAGGACTTACAATGGCACAATTACTTCCAATCCACAGTAGTAGTGGTATTCGCGCACTTCGCGATCATATTATTGTTGAAGAGCTTAAATTCGGAGAACGTAAAACTAAAACAGGAATCATCTTAGTTGACGACGATTCTAAAACAACAGGCATTCGTCCACGTTGGGGTAAGGTTCTTGCTGTTGGTCCAGAGCAAAAGGATGTTGCTGAAGGACAATGGGTAATGGTAGAACACGGGCGTTGGACTCGAGGAGTTAAGATTGAGTTTGAGGGTGTAGACAAAGTTATTCATCGTGTAGACCCAACATCAATTTTACTTGTAAGTGACGAAGAACCGGACGATGAAGGTCTAGCACCTTCCACAGTTGCTCATGCATAAGTGGGCTGTCGAATACGAACCGAGAATACAAGATCCGGTTATTGTTGCAAAATTTGATACACAAGAAGAAGCAAACGCTTACCTTGCATATATACAAGATGCGAAGCCTAAAACAGCACAACATTGTACAGTAGTGGAGATGCTAGATGCATGAAATCCGTGTTAAATCAATCAATGTAACAACAAGAGATCGTTACATTGGCGAGTCAACAGGCACCAGTCAAGAAGGCGGAGCCTTAAATGCTAACTACCGAGATGTAGAAGCACTTGCTATTATTGCCAACCGTTTGGGACAATACAGTCTAGAATATGGTAAAGATTTCCAATTTAAGACTTGCGGACTTGACGAAGTTGTGTTAGAATTTAAAGATAATAAACAAGCATTGCTCGAACATCTGAGGTGGACATGAAAGTATTAATGTGTGATCCGCCTAGCGGTTGGAAATACGGATTTCCTAAACCGTTGCCTGCGGATTATCCAACAGGCGAAAGTATCTTTCCTTGGCTGTTGAGCGAAGGTTATCCACAGTCAGAAATTGATGCATGTGGCAAACACTTTTATTGTAGATATTGGGAAGCAGACACGGAGGATTTTGAATGAAAGAGCTGTGGGTAGAAAAGTATCGTCCTAAAATTATTAGCGAATACGTCTTTACAGACAACAATCAAAAGAAAATGATTGAAACATGGGTACGGGATAAAAGCATTCCGCATCTACTGCTGAGTGGTTCTCCAGGCACAGGCAAGACTACACTAGCAAAAGTTTTGATTAACGAACTAGAAGTACAGGACTTTGACGTACTGCTGGTTAACGCAAGTCGTGACAACAGTGTAGACTATATTAAAACTAAAGTTGAAAACTTTGTGCAGACTATGCCGTTTGGTGACTTTAAGGTTGTGTTACTAGATGAGGCAGACTACTTGTCGCACAACGCACAAGCAATCATGCGTGGTCTAATGGAAACCTATCACGAAGCCGCACGTTTTATTCTAACCTGTAATATGCCACATAAGATTATGCCAGCACTTCACAGTCGTTGTCAAGGTTTTCATATTAACAAAACAGATCAAGTAGAGTTTACAGCAAGAGCGGCAACTATTCTTGTTGAAGAAAACATTGAATTTGAACTGGAAACCTTAGACAGTTATGTTAAGGCTACCTATCCAGACTTGCGTAAATGTCTAAATCTACTACAATCCAACAGTACATCAGGTACACTCGAACGTCCTGGTGAAAATGATCGTGCGGTAGCAGACTGGAAACTAGGTGCAGTTGAATTATTCAAACAAGGACAAGTTTCCAAAGGCAGAGAAACTATCTGTAAACATGCAGGTTCTGAAGACATTGATGAAATCTTTCGCTGGATGTATGATAACTTAGAGCTTTGGAGTTCTACTCCCGAAGGTCAAGACAAAGCAATTCTTGCAATCAGAGATGGTATGGTCAACCACAGCATGGTAGCAGACCCAGAGATCAATCTCAGTGCTACACTAGTAGAGCTAACAACCGTCAATGCCTAGTAGGAAAGACATATTCATCCTCGCACGTTACAAGCGTGTGGTTCGTGAAGGAGTTGACAAAAAGGTTCCGGGCTGGAACAAAAACGAAGACAACTTTCAATGGACTGAACGTGTTGAAGTTACCAATCGTATGAAAGCGCAGAAGCGTGTTGACAATGATGTTATTGTTAATCTAAGCAAGCGCGAAGTTGAAAAGAACTCTATTGCTGAAGATGGCACAGTTCCAAACTTTTGGTTAACTTGGGATTATTTCATGAAGCACAATGCAAAGTTCATACATGACGAATTAGCAAAAATCGATGATCGTATGTTCAAAGATTTACAAGCAGAGATGACCTTAATGAAGGCACAAGCACAAGGGCTTATCAACAGCCCTCAGGAAGCATAAATATTCATATGGAACCTTCAATGTTTAACATGTATAAGCCTAAAAAGAAGCGCAAGATGCCTGACGGGTATACACCGCCTAATCTTTTTAGTCACGAAAAGAAGCTCAAAGAACAAACATCTAGTTTAGATGAGTTGCGTGAAGCTGTTACACGTTTAACTGGTCTAGTAGAAGCACAAGAACGTTATATTCGTAGACTGCAAAGCGATGTTACAAGACTAGAAAGTCAGCGATAATAGAATCCTAAACGTTTAATCGGAATAGTTCCATCGTTGTCATCTTCATTTACTTTCCAAGTATATCCTGCTTGTGACCAGGTTAAATGAGCCTGCTGTAAATCTTCATCACTCCAAATTGGAATAATCTCTTTTGCTCCTTTGGGAAAGTCTGGAATCTTTCTTAGGTGTACTTCAATGACCTTACCGTCAATGAATTCAACATTTGAATGGTAAGCACTAGCTAGATCCTGTTCTAGCCAAGTTGGCAAGATAACATTGTCCGGTATTTCATCTAAGACCACCCAACGATCAAATCTAAACAGTTCTCGGCTACGTCTAAATCCCTCGATAATCTTTTGTATATATAAGTCGCCTTTGTGTTTAGCGTATTCTACACAAATATGTCTACCTTCAAATGCCTCACACCAAAAACTTCCTGGAATGTTAACTGTATCGCCTTGATTAATTTCTTTAATATGAGCATACGATCCCATACCACCTAGGTTGTATATAGGACGCACAATATAATTTTTCGTTTCTGGAACAGGAACTAAACTTGGGCCTGTGCTATATCCTAAACGCAAAGATAAATCTAGCTTATTAAACAAATGTCTAAGTGAAGTATATGCTAACCAAGCTTCTTCATCTGTTGTAGGGTGTGTTTTCATCTAGCACTCATGCTAAAGGGGGATATAAGAGTCCCCCTTTAAAAAACGTTGTTGTTTGCTTAGACTGTGTCGTCTTCGCTTTCGTCGTATTCGCCTTCTTCGGCAACTTTTGCCTCCCAGGCAGCAGTGCCATCGTCAGATTCGCCTTCATCGGCAACTTTTGCTTCCCAGATAGCAGATGCTTCTTCATCAGCTGGTTCAGCTTCTTGCCAATGTCCTAGCTCTTCGTTCCAGTAACCCATTTCTTCAGGCCACCAATCTGGACGAACATTTTTATCGTTCCATTCGGTAGGATTGAACTCAGGTTCAGCAACAATATCTTCGTCTTTTACTTCGTCGGCCATCTTAATCTCCTAATAATGTAGATTTGTTACTAGTATTTATGTCTGACTATGAATAAAATCAGCTATTATATTTGCAATTTCTTTTTCTATACCACGAAACCCGTGATAGCCATATCCTAATTTAGGATCTCCTTCGTTTATGCCGCCCGACGCTAAGTATAGTTCAACAGACTTTGAAGCATTTTCACTGAGTTGTTGATGTAACTCTATAGCATTTTCTGGGCAAGTTCCATCAGAGACATCGCCTTCATGATGTAAAATTAACACTGGAACATCTAGTGTTTTGTCCTTAGGAAAAAAGTTAAGTTTGCTATGGAACCGATTTGCTATTTCTTTTGTCGACGTCGATAATGGAGTATTTCCATTTATACCTGAAAGAATGAGTCCTTCAATTTTTGGATTACGTAACCTGTTATATGCATGTGACAAAAAGAAGTTGCTGTTGCAATGTCCGAGTAAGTAAACAGGTTGATCATATACATCAATAGCATCGTTAATATACTGTGTATACATTTTTAATCCATTAATAAGCTCATGATAATTTTGAACACACCATTTGTCTCTTATTAAGTTTATTACATATAGTACACTTTTTTTAAATTCTTTAGTAGTCACTTCTGTTTGGTGTGTTGTTAACCATGGCAGTCGTTCCAATATTGTGCCAATAATATAAGGAAACGTATACTTTGCAGAACCAGTATGAACTAAAATTGTGCTTATGTTACGAGATTTTAAAAAACGAATAAGACTTGTCGGATATAAATGTCCGCGTGTGTTCGGAGCATCAACCATACAAACAGTTCCGGCGCCTCCTGGTGTCATTATCACAGTGGCTTCTGACCGATCAGAAGGAAAAACCATAGTACTATTACTAAGTTTATATCCGCCTTCGATATCCAATAGTTTTAGTAATTCATTGGTATTAGGTGCGGTTGGGCCCTCAATTTTAAGCACTGGATTTTACTTCTTTTGTGAATATGCCCAGTGCATTTGAATATAGTAATCTATATTTAGATCAACGTTTTTCTTCAAGAGCTTTAATACGATTTTCCAAATCATCTATCTTACTCGCAATCTTAGGACTTTGTTTACGCCATGCGTCTTCGGGTTGTTCGAACCAAGTCCAACCAGTTTTTAGCACAATCCAGTCTAAAATTTGATCCCACTTGGTATAACCCCATAAGCCAATACGTGTTGTGGCTAGGTAGGCAACAAATAGTGCGCCAATGATCGAACCTGCAATGCTAGTATAAATCCAAAGACGGTCACCAGCCATCTGTTCGATCATGTCCCACATTATTCCCAAACTCCTAATTCTTCATTCCAAATGGTTCCTTGCGGAACATTTCCATCTGAGTCCATGCCTTGTGAAATAGCTCTGGCAGCTACTTCGTCGTCGGACATTTGTGGAACAGTTGTATTATCAAACCATTCTTTAACTAGCTCTTCAACTGCATACCAGTTGCGAGCTTCTGTGTTAACAACTTCTAGTATACGTGACCCAACATTAACTGGATCGCCATCTGTTACTAGTTCTTTAGCGCCTTGTTCAATCATATCCCAGCTATCGGCTCCAACTCCGGCCCATACTAGGTCAATTCCACCAAGTGTAGTATCTGACATGTTTTTAATCTCCTTGATATTTAGTTAAGTTTAATACGAAACGCAATGCGATATGACGGTGTAGGTGCTTGGCAATTAAAAGTTCTATGTGTTGCATGATGAGGATATACAATTATGCGACCTGGACGATTGCCAATTATCTGATTAGGATAACCAATATTATAGTTGTATTTCCATTGCGTTTCGGCACTTTCTACGTCGTCGTAGTATACAAATTCTCCGCCCCAAGAAGGTTGCCATTCTGTGTTTGCTATGAATAACACTGTGTAGTATTGATCTTCTTTAGTGACGTTCGGTCCACTATCTTTATGGATAGATCCCAAAATGCCTGTATTATTGATTCCTGAGCGTGAATGTCCTGCAATTGGTAGACCTTCTCTAGCATTTAAGTAACACGTAAATACTATCTTATCGCGTGGACAGTTATATTTATTATAAAAGTCTTGTCCATCGCTAAATTTATCCTCATTTGTATGAACAAATACATCTTTAGATAATTTTGGAGCAATTATACTCATTTTTCGAAGGGCTTCAATGTTTCTAGCTTTAGTTCCAAGTCCACTTATACCTTCTGGTAATCCATTCAAATCTGCTTTACCATTGAACACTGAGTTATTGATCTTAGTCCACAAATCGTAAACTAAAGGATTACGTTGTTGTGTACTTGCGTCATCCCAGCCAATTGGATGTCTCCACATTGATTTAACAACTTGACTTGGAGTATTCTGTTCCTTGGGATCATAGTCATTATGATGTACTAGTTGTAGTAATCCAGAATACCATTTGACTCCAAGGCACCAATCTGACACGTTTTTGTGTAGATCTGAGTCAATAACGTCGTCAAAATATGTTGGGGTGGTGATATACATTGCTATTATTTACATTATACCAGAACCAACACTTAAAAAAGTTATTGAGTATATGTGCTACCAAAATGCATTTTTTGGTTGACATTCAGTTAATCATTTGCTATACTGTATATAATAATAAGAAAGTAGGAGAAACACAATGCAGTTAAAAGGAGCAACAACTATACTCAAACGTGAGTGTCAGTTTTTAGGTTTAACAATGAAAGAATTGTTATTGTTTATTTCACTCAACCCTTATGCTTTTTCTAATAGATCAGTTAGAGCATGTGCCGTATATAAAAAAGAAATGGGAGTGAACTAATGCATATAACAGAAGCACAAAAAATCTTAAATTATGAATCTAAAATTTTAGGTGATATGAGAATGTCAGATGTACTATTGTATATCGAAATGAATCCTTATGCTTTTAATAGCAAAGCAAAAGAAGCCTACAAGGTTTACCGAAATTGGATAGGTGGATCTGGTGCAACACCACTAGGAAAATATTAATTTTTTGGTTGACATTTTGGTTAGATGTGCTATACTGTGTGTATAGTTAGGAATTAGGAGACACAAATGGCTCGAAAAAACGTAGAATTCGTAGATACACTCAAGTTACTTGCTACTGCTATCCAGGTGTTTGATGAGAACAAGCAAATTGTTCTTAAAGAAGCAACTGATGGAGCAGTTACCAGCAAGGTCCGTGCTCTGCAACTGCTAGACGAAGGGTTTGAACCTAATAGTGATCTACAGGAACGTGCTCAGAAGCTACGTCAGAGCATTCTACAGAAACGTATGGTAGACGAACTTAAAGCTATCCGTTCCAATGAGTTCTTTATGAACATCTACACCAATGTAGTTGCTGATACCGCACCAAAATACAGTATTGGATTGCTGGTTTGGGCACCTAAGCTGATGGCAGACAACATCAAACGCGAAGAAGCTGATACTGAACTACAAGCTACTGGTGCTAGCAGTCAATATATTGGTACTATCGGTGAAAAATTGTGTGTTAAGTACATTCCAATCCGTAGCTTCTACTTGCGAACTTATGAAAAATGGACCAATTTGGGTCAGGACAATGCAGGTAACTTAATTGCTTTTTGGAGCAACAATGAAGTATCCAAAGAGACCATGCTACAAGGTCGTATCAAGAAACACGAAGTTAGTAGGTTTGCTGCCAACAGCCGTGTTACACAGATGAACTATGTTAAGGAGATATAGTTTGAACAAAAAGATTATACTAACAGACTGTGATGGTGTACTTACTAATTGGGAGTATGCTTTTGGTGTTTGGATGGAGTCACACGGTCATGAAATGATCGAGAATGGTAACTTCATTTACAATGTAGCCAAACGTTACGGACTGTCGCCTGAGGAAGGCAACAAAATGACTAGGTTCTTCAACGAAAGTGCTAGTATTGGATTTTTACCTGCACTACGTGACGCAGAACACTATGTTAAACTGTTAGGTAACTTAGGTTATCGTTTTCACTGTATCACAAGCCTAAGCAAAGATACAAATGCACAGTGCCTGCGTACCAAGAATCTGCAGAAACTGTTTGGTGATGTGTTTGAAAAGTTTATCTACCTGGACACAGGTGAAGATAAAGATGCAGTACTAGAGCAGTATCGAGACACAGGCTTGTATTGGATTGAGGACAAGCCTACTAACGCAGAACTGGGATTGCGTTTAGGACTCAAGAGCTTGATTATGGAGCATGCATTTAACCTACACTATGAAGGCAATGCTCCGTTTGTTAAGAACTGGCAAGAAATTTACGAGACCGTAACATCGTCAAAATAAAACCGCCACTGGGGCGGTTTTATCTACTGATAATAGTAAACAGTATTAGTTTTTATACTTACGACCTATTTCAATAATTTTAGCAACAATCTTTGGATCGATTCCCATGCTTTCTAAAACTTCAGGCTCATAAACTGATAGTGAAGCTTGGCGTAGTCTTGCTTCGTCTTCAGCACTGATATCAACAATTTTAATACCGCGTTCTTCAGCTTTACGCTCATACTCTTCAGCATCTTCTACTGACCATGCACGTTCTGCTTTAGCAACACGACGAGCGGCTTCAACAAATGCTTCTCTCTGTTCTTCAGTTAAGCTATCCATGAAGCTTTCACTGGTTAAGATAGAAGTCATAAACATTGAATGGTTGGTCTTTAGAACGTTTTTACCATTGAAACGAATATATGTAGTTTCAATAGCACCACCGTTTTCAGCAACATCGCCAATATCGTCAGCAGTAGTATGGAATCTAGCTAGTGCATCAACGTTAGCACCCTCAAAGAAACGTGTACTTGGTGCTGTGAAGCTAATAAACTTCTGTGAGGATAAATCGTCTAAGCATGTAATACCTTCAGTGCTACCAATAATACGATAACCACCTGAATATGTATATCCTAATGCAACAACGTTAGTGTTTTCTTTAACTCGACGAGCTAGTTCTATTCCAATTTCACCGTCAAGTGCTTCTGCAACGTGATCATGTCCGTTGAACAGATATGGAAGATCAATAGCATGCATGTTTTCATCTAAGTGAGAACCAATTAGATTGATCTGAGTTTGACTCATTTCAAAATGTCCATCTTTAAGAGCGTTAAATACTGTTTTCCAATAATCTTTTAGTTCATTGAAAGTTTTAACCGATTTACTGCCAACTATGTGTTGTACTTCTTCATCGCTCATTTCAGATCGACTATAATCTTTAATCGAACCAGCTACTTCTTCAAGTCCTGGAATATTAACAGACGTTTTACTCAATGCTTGACGTGTATCAGCATCAAGTTCGTGCCCATATTTTCTTAAATAAGATCCCATGCCTGTGATAATTTCAATGTCAAATTGACCTGGCACCAGTTTATTGAGCTCCTTACGGAACTGGTGAGCGGCTCTAATGAATAATTTAACAGGGAAGTGAGCAATGATCCATCGTACCTTGCGAGGTTCATTCATTTTCTTTCTCCTTGTACAAGTTTGTATAATAGTGTATCGCGCGAATTATACACAAAAGTATTTATCGCACGATACACATAATCATGTATAACTATATTAAATTTCGTTGTATAAACGTAGAACTTCTGTTACAGCAGGGTCACGTTGGATATCATTTCCTTTGAATGTGACGCCACGCACGTATTCTAAGTCTCCATAGCTTTCAACTAATCGTTTAAAATCTAACAAGCCATTATCTGGATCCTTTCTATCTGCTTGTCTTGTATCACCTGTAACTACGATTTTACTACTTTCTCCAAGGCGTGTAAGCAACATTTTCATTTGACCTGGAGTCGCGTTTTGCATTTCGTCTGCAATAATAAAACTATGTTTAAAAGTGCGACCACGCATAAAAGCTAGGGGAGAAATCTCTATTACTGATTCATCTAACATTTTATTGATCTGGGATTTGGAGTAGTATTCTTGGATGTAGTCAAATATAGGTCTAGTCCAAGGTTCCATTTTTGAATTTAAATCGCCTGGTAAAAACCCATGTTTTTCATCATCTACGCCGACGGCTGGGCGTGTAATTACTATGCGCTTGAAATCTCCTTTTCTAAATTGTTTTAGTGCTGAGATCACTGCTAGCATCGTTTTTCCTGTACCTGCAGGACCTGTTGCAAATACTATCTTTGCAAACTCATCGTCCAATAAATCAAGGTACTTTTCTTGTGTAAGGGTTTTTGGTACTAGTGTAATTTGTTTATTACGGGATCGATATGTTTCAAAGTTTATTAGATTTTCTTCAGTGTGGGGGTGTGTGCGATTTTGCTTTTTCTCTAAGCGAGCTTGAGCTCTACGTTTTCTAGACAAATCTAGCCTCCTTGTTATTAAGGTAAAGCAGACACAATCAGGCTAACTTTGTCTCAGTGGACAATTTAACCTGATCTGGTTGGATGTGTCCACAAAAATATTTAACCCACCACTCCAAAAAGTAATGTATAGCTAGTATTTTTAAAGTCAAACAGATAAAATACAAACTCTGATAACTTTTTTAAACGTGGTAAATACTAGTAACGAGAACAGGTACCTATAGAATGGCTCAGCTTTATAATATTATTGATAACGTAAAAAATATCTACGGAACATCAAGTAGTCTAAGTACGCTTATGGATTTTGAGCGTGTATTAGATGAGCTTGATCTATATGCCTTTAAGAATTGGCAAAAAGGTGAGATCGTTGAAGGGCCAATCTACGAAAAGTATTTTGTTACCTGCACACTGATGTGGCCTTATAAATTGATGCCAGATCCAGTAGGTGCAGAGAGACTATTAGAATATGATTGCTATGTGCGTTTTCGTCGTAGCGAACTAGAAGCACCTGTAAAAGTTGAAAGCTCAGATGACTATGAGCCAGGCACACACTATCCTAAGATGCAAACCTATCCAATTTGGTTAGTTGAAATCACAATGCCTAAGAGCCTAATGGCAGAAATCTATCGAGGCAGTGTTGAGCTAGATGGCGAGACCATTGAAGCTGAAGAAATAGAAACAGCCTATGAAACAGGCGCTGACGAACAAGAAGTAACTGGAGACGTTGGGAATGAACAAGAGCCACAAGCCGATCCTGCGTGAGGGTCTTGAACAAGGTGACCTCAATAGGGGCCTAGTAGAAAAGACCGTACAAGTTGATCGATTCAAAAGCAAGATTGGTCGTGATGAAGATGTGGTTGTTGCTAACTTCTTAGTTAACGATAAACAAGCCGCAAAAGACCTAATGGGTTTTATTGAACGTGGCTATGACTTTGTGATTGACAGTGATCTCAGTCCAGGTGAAAACAGCGAAGGACAATACGAAGTTTTCGTAGAGTTTGATCGTAACGAAAATGTACTAGAAAACATTGTTAAGATCATCGAAGATGTGTGTAACCTAACAGAGAATCAAGAAGAAGATTGGAAGTTTACATATCGCAATCAATTTGAAAAAGTGATGCCTCTAACTGTTGAAGCACTTGCAAGTGTAGTACCAACAGATCCTTCTGTATACCTAGAACGTTATGAGGACAAAGAACTCGACAAGATCAGAGACCTTGCCGGATTACCTACAAAAAATAAAGCACCTGAAACTGAAGACTTAAATACCTTAAGAGCACAAGCAGGTATTATTTAAATTATAATGGATTTTATTACAGTCGTCTATCGCGGTGAACTGGATATGTTACCAGTTCAGGCAAAAAGTATAGAATTGTATGCTCACAACATACCTGAAAATATTTGGGTAGTAGTCAATGACGACGAAAGTGTAGCATACGAAATTGATCGTGCATGGTGGGGAACCATGCAGGACCGTGTTCATGTACGTACACGTAAGCAACTCGGAGTTCCTGATTACGGAACAGGTTGGGATAGTCAACAACTTTGTAAATTAGTTATGGCAAGCAAAAGTACTGCAAGTCATGCTATTATATTTGATGCTAAGACTTGGTTTGTTAAACAACTTAAAGAGTCTGACTTTGTAAATCCAGACACACAAATGATTCCAGTACCTATCAATGATATACAGCCAGTTTTTAAAGATGGTTGGGATTATATTGTACAAATGCTAGGTATAGATGATCCTAACACTCAAGTAGGACCAGCTGGCGTTCCGTATATTATGATTACAGATTTAGTTAGAAGTCTGTTCAAATGGATAGAAGAAACACAGGACCATAAATCATTTATTGACTGGTTTGTAAAATACAATTTATACCCAACTCTTGTTACTGAATTCTTATTATATTCTGCGTGGGAATATAAAACAACAAAATACGAATTACGGACTGGAAAGCAACTTTGGAGATGTATTAATATTGCTCGAGATGAACATAGTATATTTGATGAGAAGATGCAAGCAATGCGTCGCTCTAATGCACTAACAGCAAGTATCCACAGAGATGTGTTTAAAAATCTGACAGAAGCGCAAACAAAGGAATGGCGCGACTACTTAAATAGCAAAGGATTAAGCTAAATAGCATATAGCTACAATTAATTATGGAGAATCAAGTGAACTTTGAACTAACAGTAGACCAGCTAGGCGAAATGGTACCTTCAAACAAAGACCCCGAAGCACTACTCGAAGCCTTATTAGAAGTATGTCCTCGTTATGAAATTGATACTGAAGATCGCTTAGCCGCATTTGTTGCACAGTGTGGTCATGAAAGCAGAGACGTTACAGCTCTTAAAGAAAATCTAAATTATTCAGGTGATGCATTATGTCGTGTATGGCCAAGACATTTCGATCAAGAAAACAAAGACTACTATCACAGAAACCCAGAACGTATTGCAAACCGTGCATACAGAGATCGTATGGGCAACGGTAGTGAAGAGTCAGGCGATGGCTGGCGCTATCGCGGACGCGGAGCAATTCAGCTAACTGGCTGTAACAACTACACCGCATTTGCATCAGATGCTGGTATGGACCTTGAAGAGGCAGTTGAGTACCTAGAGACTTTACAAGGTGCTGTTGAAAGTGCGGCGTGGTTTTGGAAGAAAAATGGTTTAAATGCTATGGCAGACGAACGTGATAATACTGCAATGACCAAACGTATTAACGGTGGCACACACGGAATTGAAGATCGTAAAGAACGTTTAATCCGTAACCTAACGGTATTACTGGGCTAAGACAGTGTTTGGAAGTATTGGACTTAAAGTTGCTCTTGCCTTAGGATTAACAGGTATTGTTGCAGGCGGCTGGTTTTATGTCCAATCTCTTCGTAGCGATCTTGAAGCTCAGCAAGCACAGACAGCTCGTGCAATGGATGTTGTTAACCAGCAGGCAGCAACATTAGACCAACTACAAAAAGACATTGCTCGTGTACAAGAAATTACCACAGATCTAAACAAAAAGATGCAGGATGCTGAAAAAAGTGTACGTGATCTAGATTCTAAGTTTTCACAAAACAGTGCAGGCAAAGCACGTGACATTGGAGCAGATGCGGCAGCTAAACCAGATTCTGTAGAAAAGATTATCAATCGTGCATCACAAGATGCAATACGCTGTGGTGAACTTATAACAGGTGCAAAACCAAAGCCTAACGAAACAAACAGCCAATGTCCTGATCTTGTGCCTGGAACTTTTAAGAAAACAGAAGATAAAAAAGAAACAGCAGATAGTATCAAGGAGTCAGTTAAATGAAAAAAATACTTCTAGTACTTGCAAGTGTGGCTCTATTATCCAGTTGTAGTTCAGTAAAAGAAATACTAACAGTTAGCCCTAAAGTAGTAGAGCGTCCACCACTAACTGTACAAGACCCAAGACCTGCTACTGGTTACCCGTTCGACTTTGTTATTATAACCCCAGATAATGTTAATGAAAAGTTTAAAGAGCTTGAAGCATCAGGCAAGGACGTTGTGTTCTTTGCACTAACAGATGATGGGTATAAATCACTAAGCCTAAGTGTTGCAGAGTTACGTAGATATATTGTGCAACAAAATGCAGTGGTCAAAGCATACAAAGACTACTATCTACCAGCCAAAGACAAAAACAATTAGCGGTAAATACTCGTATAATCAATAATTGAGGAGCGAGTACGTTCATGAGTGACAAAGACGAGATAACACCAACACGCCCAAAAATGGATTGGTGGTGGTATGCCCCAGAATATTTTAGCCGTTGGCGTTTATTTCCAAGAGCATTTATTAGCATGTACATCTATCTACTCTATAGAGTGGTAGAATGGTTTATGGCATTACCAGACCCGAATATGAATCAAGCAGGTCTGGTATCAGTTGTGGTTGGTGCAGGCGCCGCATGGTTTGGTTTATATGTTAACAGTGTTGGCAGTAGTGGAAAAGATTCACAAAGTCCAATAGTGCGTGTGTCAGAAACACATACTAAAACAACAAGAATTGTTGAACCTGTAAACAAACCTAAACCTGCAAAAAAACCCACTTCTAATAAATTTGATATAAAATAATTTCTATTAAATAAGTGTGCAATGTCTCATTACGCTACACTTGGAATTACAGAAAACGCTACAACTGCTGAAATCAAAACGGCATTTCGCAAACTTGCTTCAGAGCATCATCCCGACAAAGGTGGTAGCGAAGAAAAGTTTAAGCAGATAAACGAAGCGTACCATGTGCTTAAAGAAGATAGCACACGTCAGCAATATGACGCTCAAAGACGTATGGGCGCAAACCCATTTGGTAATGGTCCGTTTAGACAGCAACGTACTAGTCCTTTTCATAACGGAGATTTTGGCGACTTTAGTTTTACTTTTACTGATGATGGTATGAATGCTGGTGGATTCAGCGACGGATCATTCCCTGATGATATTGCAAACTTGTTTAGAGAAATGACAGGTCGCACTCCAAGAGGTAGTTCAAATACTGCTCAAGAGCGTAGAAATAAAGACATTCGTATTAGATTAATTATTGGTTTGCACGAATTGCTGGAAACACAAAGCAAAACGCTAAGTGTTAGAAAAAGCAACGGCACAAACGAAACATTATATGTAACTGTGCCTAGAACAACTAGAGATGGTGCTAGAATACGTTATCCTGGACTAGGCGACGATATGTTTCATAGTTTACCCAGAGGAGACTTATTTGTCGAAATAACCATTGACAAGAACTCTAGATTTACGTATAATGGCAATGACCTATACACTCGTATAGAAATATCTGCATTAGATGCAATGGTAGGAGGCGAGACCTTAGTAGAAGGTCTGGACGGCAAACGTTTTAGTATGTCGGTACCAGCAGGAACCCAACCTGGTTCTAAAATGCGGATACCTGGTCAAGGACTATATACAGATAATACAACAGACAATAGAGGTAGCTTATATATAACTGTAGATGTGATTGTTCCTAAACTAAATCCCGAATCTGCAGAAGATGTTTCAAAACTTAAAGAAGCAATAACAAGAGAGAAAAATAAAACATGATTCGGAGTAACCCAGAGATCGAATCCATTGTGCAATCTGCTATGGACTATGCAGTTAAAAACAGGCACGAATATGTGACATTAGAACACCTAACATATGCTATTGTTAGTTACCCTGCATTCCATAAATTGCTGGAGCAAATGGAAGTTGATGTTGAAGGGTTAATTGCTGATGTTGACCATTACGTTAAAAAGCAAACACATCTTGTGCCTAAGGAACAAAACAAAGAGTTTATACCTAAGAAAACACATGCACTAGAAAGAGTTTTTAATCGTTCATTTACACAAGTATTGTTTAGTGGGCGTAGTCATGTACAAGTAATTGATCTATTCCTAAGTCTTGGCTCAGAAAACAATAGCCATGCTGTTTACTTTATGCTCAAATACGGTATTGATCGCGGCAAGCTCGTAGACCTATACAATGAACGTTGGACTGGTATTACAACCAAACAGATCATGGCTAGTACTCAAGCAGATGCCATTCTTGAAGAATTTTGTATTAACCTAAACAAGCTCGCAGAAGAAGATCGCATTGATCCTGTTATTGGTCGTGAACATGAAATTGATGAAATCGTACAAGTACTAGCCAAGCGTACTAAAAGCAACATTCTAATGGTAGGTGATCCTGGCGTAGGTAAAACAGCAATCGCAGAAGGCTTTGCCAAACGTATTGTAGAAAAGCATGTTCCTGAATATTTGTTAGATCATACAATATGGAGTTTGGATATCGGTACGCTACTTGCTGGATCTAAATACCGAGGCGAGTTTGAAGAAAAACTACAGAATGTTATTCGTGCGCTGAAGTCGAAGAAGAAGTGTATTCTGTTCGTAGATGAAGCGCACCAAATGCGTGGTGCAGGTGCTGGATCAGGTTCCAGTGTAGACTTTGCAAACATGATTAAGCCTGCTATTAGCAAAGGCGAAGTCAAAGTTATTGCATCAACAACCTGGGAAGAATACACAGAATCATTTGAAAAAGATCGTGCGCTGATGCGTAGATTTTATCGTTTAACTATCGAAGAGCCTACACCAGATGTAGCCAAAGAAATACTACGTGGAATACGCAAATACTTTGAAGAGTTCCACGGAGGTAAGATCACAGACGAAGCACTAGACAGTGCAGTTGATCTAAGCATTAGATATCAAAACGACAAGAAGTTGCCAGACAAAGCATTGGATCTTGTAGACACAGCCTGTGCAAAGGTAAAACTACGCAAGATTGATTGGCAACTTACACGTAGAGATATTGTAGAATCACTCAGCAAAGCAACTAAGATCCCTGTAGAACAGTTAGGTATTGGAGATGACAATCACACCATTACCAAGCTGGAGGCACAGATCAAGGACAGACTGTTTGGGCAAGACGAAGTTGTTGATCAACTTCTGGAAACAGTGTATGTCAGCAAAGCAGGACTTAAAGCAGTTAACAAGCCCGTCGGAAGTTATTTGTTTATTGGTCCTACTGGAACAGGTAAAACAGAACTTGCTAAACTACTCAGTGAGTTTATGGGTATGAAGTTGCTACGCTATGATATGAGTGAATATCAGGAGAAGCATGCGGCAGCAAAACTGATTGGTGCTCCTCCAGGTTACGTGGGTTACGATGATAGTAACCTCGGCGGTGGCTTGCTGGTTTCGGATATTGAGAAGAATCCGAATTGTGTCATACTCTTTGACGAGATTGAGAAAGCACACCGTGACGTGACCAACGTATTACTAGCATTACTAGACGAAGGTGCTGTTACAAGTAGCAATGGTAAAAAAGCAGACGCACGTAATGCAATTATTATTCTAACATCAAATCTGGGAGCGGCAGCAGGTGATTCCAATGCTATTGGTGTTGGGCGTGATTTCCAGAAACAAGGCGAGGATGATCGTGCAGTTAAGAACTTCTTTAAGCCAGAGTTCCGCAATAGACTTGACGGCATTTGTAAGTTTAGTAAACTCAATGAACAAGCAATTAAGAAAATTGTTTGTAAGTTTGTAAACGAGCTTAACGAACTACTCGGCGAAAAAGAAATGCGTGTACGTTTAACAGAAGAAACAATACAGCACATTGCAGATGTTGGGTATGATCCTAAGATGGGTGCAAGACCTATCGGACGTAAAATTAACGAGTTAATCAAAATTCCGTTAAGTAAAAAGATTATTTTTGAGAATATTCCTAATAATTCTGTAGTTATTGTTGACTACAAAAACGAAGCAATAGATTTTGAAATAAAGTCTGTGGAAGTAGACTTTGAACAACCAAGTGTAGATACTGATGGATACATTGTACTGGACCAATTTAAACCTAAAGGATAAAATAGAACCAACACAAAAACTGTTTTTTAACAAATACAGTTATCGTGTACAGTACTATTGTCCTGGCAGTTCTTATCTACGTGACTACTCTAGACAATTTTGGGGTCGTCCAGATGAATTTCTGTTAAATCAAATTGAAACAGCTAAAAACTATAGAGCTGTAGGTAGTTGGTTTCCCAGCCATAGATTCAATTGGACTAAAGACGTAAAAATAGATCAAATTGAATCAGCAAGAACCGTCTCTGGAATTATTAAACATAGAATTGAAGAACCCAATCTAGCCTTCTACACAACAGATGAGAACACTATCAAAACAGTAGTAGACAAAATTAAATACACTGATAGAATTCTACATCTGAATATTCCAGATCCAACAACATTAGCCAATCTAAATAATAATACTGTGTATATGAAACGAGGTGTAGGGTATCGATACAAGGTTTTTATTAGAGATAGATGGCATAACGATAATACAGCAACAAGTTTTATAAGTTATCTAGACAATATTGGCGAGCAAGTAAAAGTCAGCAAAACTGTTCGCAAAACATTAGAAAAAAACAAATTATTTTCCAGTATTTGGTTTTATTCAAATGACCTTACATTTTTACCTATGTTAGAGTTGATCTATCCAAACTGTGTTCTAAAAGTACAGACCATCGAAACAGTCAAATAAATACTCAGTTAATTCAAGGAGGGCTTTATGGCCAAAGTTAATACTCAGATCGTTGTTATCAAGTTTAGTAAACTGGTACGAGATGACGCTCCACAACAAAACATTATTCCAGATGATTTAAGCAATAATCTAGAACAAGTCGCACAAGAGTTAGCTGGCGATGGCGTAATTGTTGAAGTGGAGAGCATTGATGAATCAGGAAGCTGAGCAAAATCAGGAAACTGAACAACAACCTTTAGATTTTAAAAACTATCACTTGCATATTGCTATGCCATGTTATGCAGGACAAGTTAGTGAACCCACAATGTCTAGCTTGTTTAAGTTTATTTTAGTAGCCAATCAACTTGGCTTAGAGTGGAGTTTTGACAGTATCTCAAATGAATCGTTAGTTACACGAGCTCGTTGTAATCTTATGAGCAAGATGATGGCTAACAAATCTGCCACACACTTTATGTTTATTGATAGCGACATACGGTTCGAACCTAGAGCAATATTCCAAATGCTAGCCGCCGACAAAGAAATTATTGGCGGGTTATATCCTAAAAAAGGTTATCCCATTGGTTATGCTGTTAACCTCAATGAGGAAACAGAAGTGCAAGGTAGTTTGTTTACTGTTGACACTATTGGCAACGGATTTTTAATGATGCAACGTCATGTCTATCAACGTTTATGCGAAGCCTATCCTGAAACAAAGTATATCGACGATGTATACTATGGCAAAGAGTACGAACCATATATGTATGCTATCTTCGATACACATATTGACCACAAACAACATTATCTCAGCGAAGATTGGACCTTCTGTAGACGTTGGAATAGATTGGGTGGTAAAATTTGGGCACACGGAGATGTGCTACTAACTCACACAGGCTTCCATGAATTCGAAGGTGATCTAAGCAAACTTCCACAATTTGCACAACCCATTGGCGATGCCAGTGATATCGAAGGTGTAGAAGGAATGCCAACAGCGTTAGTCAATACACTAAAGATGAGCAGACCTCCAAAATTACAAGGTGAAACAGATGAGTGAAAAAACAGAATCAATTGACTTTACAGTTAAACTAACAGCAGAGTATTGGGATAAGAAACCTCGATATAGCATTGTTGTTAACGATCAGGTTGTAGTTCCTGAATCAGAATTCAGTCAGGCTAGAGGTTCAGAAATCGAACATGAGTTTAGTGTAGATCTACCAGAAGGCGAAGCTGATCATGTTATTAAAGTTAACTTCTTAAACAAAGAACCAACAGACACAAAAAAAGATCAATACGAAGATCCCAACAATTTTAAAATCGTAGACGACATGTTATTAATCATTCGAGGCATTGAAATTGATGGTATCAGTCTGCCTGTCGGTCAAGACTATGAATTTGACAGTGAGAGTGTGGGCTATTATGTAACTGATGAGCCCGTTACATATAAAGGTGTAGAAAATACAACTAAAATTCCAGGATGCACTAACATGGGCTGGAATGGTTCTTACTGTTATGACTTCAAAACGCCTGTGTATTTGTGGCTCTTAGATCAAATTAGTTAACGATTTAAACTAGCATAAATACTGCAACAGAGGAACTTATTGTATGTTTGTTGCAGATTTACTAGAAGATGCTCGTTCAGTTGTTGCTATTTTTCCTGGACGTTTTCATCCCTTCCATAAAGGCCATGCCTATATGTACCAGCAACTTGTTAGCAGGTACGGGCGTGACCGTAGTTATATTGCAACCAGCAATAAAGTAGTACCTCCTAAATCCCCTTTTAATTTCAGTGACAAAGCACAGATGATGCGTGTCGCTGGAATTCCTGCTGACAAAATTGTTGAAACACGCAACCCATATCAAGCACAAGAGATCGTAGATGACTTTGATCCTGCCAGCACTATTTTAATTTTTGCTGTTAGTCAAAAAGATATGGATGAAGATCCTCGCTTTAGTTTTAAGCCAAAGAAAGACGGCTCAGCAAGTTATTTTCAAAAACTACCAGATGATCTCAAGTATGCCAAGACTTTGGATCAACATGGTTACATTACTACACTACCTACATTAGATTTTACAGTGCTAGGCGCTCCGATGCGTAGTGCTACAGAACTACGTGCCAAATATACAGCGGCTGATGATGATACACGCAAAGCTATCATTAAAGATCTATATGGCACTTACAGCGAAGAGATTAAGAATATCATGGATAAAAAAATTAGTGATAACGTTCCTGCAGAAGTTACAGAAGATTGGCGCAAATCGCTAAGTGCCGCGGCAGTTGCACTAGGTGTTTCAGGTGCACCTGCTACCGCAGATGCAGATATACTAGATGCTATCACTAAACTAGGCAGAGCATATGGCAACATCACTAAAATTACACCTAAGAGTGTCGAAGCAGAACTAAACCAAGAACTTAAAAATCAAATGCGTAATGATCCGAGCAGTCGTAACCTACGTTTACAAAATAGAAACAAGAGAGCCGCTCCTACACAAAATCGTTGGAGCGATAATGCTACCATCAAAGGCAGCAACGAAAGTGTGCGTGAAGGTGTTGGTCGTATTGTAAAAGGTGTGAATACAACTCCAGACGTTGGAGTAAACCAGGTCAGTATTGAAGCCGCAAAGTTTGGTAGCAAAGTAGATAAAGACGGTCGTCCACCAACACTAAGCAAAAAAGTAAAAGGTAAATCAACCAACGTTGCATTTAATCTAGGACTTACAGAAAGTCTATATCAACTTGACAAAGACGATCCGATGAACAGCGAAGTATTAATTGGCGGTTTAGGGCGTATGAGAATAAAAACTCTACACAAGGATCTCTCAGCAAAGTTCAAAGAACTATCTGATATGATGGCTTCTATGAATCCTGATCAGGTATTACAAGCAAGATTTTTATTGTCAAGAAGTCCTTTGACACAAATGATGAAAGCACTAGACAATGCGTATGATGAACTCAAACAAATTAAGCGCAAAGGTGGTGCTAATAGCAGAGGCATTGACTTATGAGTCTAATAGACGTAGAATTTGATCTATACTGTGAAAAACCCAATGATGTGCATCCTGTGTATAGATTTTGGGTTAATGATACTATGATCGTTGAACGTGAATTTCGTTGGAACACTCACGATAACTACTTGCGTGAACGCATTACTTTAGATGTCGAGCCTAGTTCTAATAACATTATTTGCATTGAAAATATAACAGGTTTAGGTAAATTTACTACACAAAATTTATCAGTCCAATGCGAAAATGAAAAAGCGTTCTTTAGCTTTTCGGAATAAATACTACATTATAATAGTTAGGGTACTATACAATGAATTCAAAAGATTTTTTAATAGAAAGATCCGATCTGCCTGAAAAGGCATTGAGTATGGATCTAGATCACGAAGTGCAAATGGCACGTCAGCAGTGCTATAATGCCGCTAAAGATGCCATTAGAATCCATAGTTTGCTTAAAAGTGTTTCAGAAATGGAAGGCTTAGAAGGATGGATGCAAAGCAAGATTACCAAAGCCGCTGAATACCTAAGCGCAGTTGCAGACAACTTAGAATATGACCAAATTGAAGACAGCATTGAAGATGTAGTTACAGTACCCAGCGTTGATCCTGATGCTTTTGAAAGTAGTTATAATTCTGCAATGGAAACAGCTTCAGCTGGCGCATCTGCTAGTGGAGCGATTGCTACTAGTATGGGCGGTGGTAATGGTTTTGCAAACGGAGGTCCTGGTACTAAGAAGCGCAAGGAAACAGCATAATGAATGACTTTAGCGCCATATTAACAAGACTACGCGAACTAGAAGAACGTGATAGAGGTGTAGTTGAAGGTGAAATGAACCCTGGACATGGTGCATTAGATAAATTTAGAGAATTGTATAGAAAAGGCATTGGCTCAGATGATGACGAAGTTGTTTTGAGGGAGTTGATTCGAGTAATTAATGATGATAATTTATTCGCAGATGAATTCACAGAACTTAGAGCATTTACTGATCCTGGTCCGCATGGCAATGATGAAGTAGTGTATCCAAAAAATATTCCTGGTAATACTGCCGATGAAAAAATTGAGTCACTTGTAAAAGCAATTGATGACGATGAATGGATAGAAGGCTTTGCTCAAATGTTAATCGCAGATTTTAGCATGGATGAACAAACATTTGAAGGTGAAGCATGCAATCATACACCAGAAGGCAAAGAGTGTCCAGAACACGGTCTAGCTGAATGTGGTAGCATGATGGTTACTATGGGCGAAGATGACGAGTATGGATTCCAAAGCTGGGCAGATGAGGAAGAAGAAGGATCAGAGTCTGAATATACAGGTAAATTGCATCCAAGTATTGATATTACAAGAGATGTTGATGAACCAAACTTTTGTTATGACTGCAAACTTATATCAAATACCATTGGTGAAATTGATAATGATAGCGACGAAACAGATGTTGTATGTCCACGTTGTGGAAGTGAAGGATATGTTGAAGCAAGTCCAGAAGAGATTGAACAATACAGCAACGTTGCTGTAAAAGAAGAAGATATGCGTGAGCAACGTTTAGCTCGTCGTGTTATTGAACTAACACAACGACTACAGAGCTTTAAAGAGCAAATAGATGAAATGGATCCAGCCGCACAAGATCCAGAAGAAATTAAAAAACAACAAACAATTACAACGAACCTGAACCAAATGAAAGCCGCTGGAGTTGACATTGATCCTTCAAAAGGAACAGAAGATCCTGCGTTTAATAAAGAAGTTGGTTCTAAGGTTGCAGCCGCATTGGCTGATCCTGCCCTAGGACAACAACTCAAGGGCGTTCTTGGAAAAGTAAAAGACTAAAAGGGTAGGAAATAATGTTATTACACGAATTCCGTTCTGTTAAAAAACGAAGCAAACTAATAGAACATACACTAACTGAAGCAGATGTCGAATTTGGTCCTGAAACAGGGCGCGAACTATATCCTGCAGGTTATGAAAACGACGGTCGTTTTATACTACATGTTGTTAGCGATCTACTACCACGTATCAAAGACGATGAACTAACACTACAAGTAATGCGAGACGTTGAAGCTATTGAACGCGGTGAAGCCTCAAAGGAAAACGTAAAAAGCGTCATGGCAGTATTCAAATCAGCTAAAGATCAAGGTCTTGTTAAAAAATACCAAGATGCTAAAGGTAAGTTTGATAAAGACTACAAAGACGACGACGGCGAAGAGGACATGGAAGAATCTAAAGTAAATGAAGCTAATCCAGCAAAGATGTCCGATAAAGTACTTAAAAGCAGAATTGACCAGATGCAAGATGCACTAAAATCTGATAGTAAAAGTCCTGCTTTAAATTATGAACTCAAACGTCTTAACAAAGAACTTAAGAAAAGAAGCAAAGTTGAAGAAGACGACTTTGAAGAAGATAATGCATTTAATAGTGCGGCGGCAAATGCAAAGAAAGCAGGCAAGTCACACTTTACATTCAACGGTAAAAAATATAAAGTAAAAATGGACGGCAAAACTGCAGATGCACTTACTGATGATGTAAATGAAGGTTATGACATGAGTCACGAAGCACGTGAACTAGTGCTTTATGCAGAAAACGACCGTGAACTATATACTCAAAGTGCTGTTCCAATCATGAAGAATCTAACACGCAGATTTAAGAAGGGTACATATGATCCTGCACTTGCTGTTAAACTATGGAAGTACCATGCAGATCGTGCCGCTAAAAAGTATGGTAAAGATCATGGCAATAATGATGGACTTAAAATGTTCTCACCAGCGGACCGTAGAGAAGCTGCCAAGTATTTTGAAGAGTATTGGACAGACGAACTAAATGCTGGTAATACAATGGAAAGCAAAGTCACTGAAAATAAAGATCAAGCTCTAAGACAGTTACGTGACATCATGAATGAACTAGAAGGTCTAGGTGATGCTGCCGCAAGTATTATGCAGGAGCATTTTCCAAGCCAATATAGTCAAGGTGACGCATATGATGCATTTAACTTTGGCACTAGCAGTAACAAATATAACACAACACTCGAAAGTTTAATAAACGATATCGAACAAGGTGGAGATTCCGAGGACGAAGATGACTTCTAAGTTATTTTTAGGCGAAGGCTTTTTAACAATACACGACATGAAAGCAAATGGCTTTGATGCTCATACAGCAAACGCTGTCGAGAGTCTGACACGACAAAAGCTGTATGCCAAGTATGGTGACCAAAGTCCAAGTCCAGAAATACACGCAGGTTTCCGTTGGATTGCCGCACGTGAGCTAGGCATTATTACTGAAGGCAAAGGCAAGACCAAAACAAGGCTTGATCCTAAATGCTGGAAGGGTTACAAAAAGCAAGGAACTAAAATGAAGGGCAATACGAGAGTGAATAATTGTGTTAAAGAAGGCAAATACAGTTTTAGTAATGCCAAACAATATATCAAAGAATGGGGCGAAGATCACGAAGACGGCGCAACAGCAGAAGAAGTAGGCGGCGCCATTGCACATCGCTTTATGAATAATACAGACCTAATGAAAAAGGCATTAGAAAAAGCAGGCGGCCCTGAAGGTCTAATGCAGGCTATTGACAGTGTAGCAGATTTTCACGCAGGAGCAGAAGAACTAGGCTCCAGTGATATTAGTATTATGGTACGTGAAGTACTACACGAACTAGGAATAAAAGAAGCCAGTCTTTCATCATTGAGAAATGCACATTCTTTTGACGCTCGCGACAGAATCAACCGTATGGTTGCAAAGAATCGCAGTGTAGCTGATAAAGAAAAAGAAGAAGAAGAATTCCAGCGTTGGTTATCGTCTAAAAAAAAGACTGACGAACGCAAACTAACTGGCGGCGAAAAGCGCAGTAAAGAATCCAACTTTAAAAAACTTAAAAAACACAAAGGCGACTTTGAAAAACGCTACGGCAAAGATGCTGAAAGCGTAATGCATGCTGTGGCTACTAAACGTGCCAAAGGCGAAAGCATTGAAGAAAATCTTAAAAGAGATCCTAAGCTACC
>Ga0181553_10000132_pt1 | contig 55865 bp, 47 predicted proteins | sample 011ome_17_FD_133753 | JGI IMG/M metagenome (GOLD analysis project Ga0181553, IMG submission 133753) | Coastal salt marsh microbial communities from the Groves Creek Marsh, Skidaway Island, Georgia - 011502XT metaG (megahit assembly) | ecosystem: Environmental > Aquatic > Marine > Intertidal...
AAAAAAGCCCTCCATTTCACTGGAAAGCTTCTCACTGGTTGAAAACATTGGAATTATTTCCAATTAAACAACACACAACTTCTTTAAAAGAGCGGTCTGGACGGGACTCGAACCCGCGACCCCATGCGTGACAGGCATGTATTCTAACCAACTGAACTACCAGACCTAATTAGCGTGTGCAAATATACGCTCCATTTTCAATTTGCCAAACAATTACCAACAAAAAGAAAATTTAAAAATAAGCTCTAAAGAGAAGTTAAATTACAGCGTCTAATGCCTCTGCATATGCTGTTTTGGGAGATACCCCAACATGTCTTCCAACAAGTTCGCCTTTATCAAAAACCAATACTGTTGGTATATTTCGAACGCCGTACTTTGCTGCAAATTCCTGGTTTGCATCAACATCCACTTTACCCACAACGGCTTTACCGTCGTAATCTTGACTTATTTCGTCTATGATGGGCCCTACCATACGACAAGGTCCACACCAAGCTGCCCAAAAATCAACCATTACAGGTTTGTCTGAATTCAATACGACCTCTTCAAATGTTGCATCTGTAATCTCTAATGCCATGTTAAAAAATTTAATGAGCAAAGTTAACTAAAATAACCACTCATTTTAAAATCAAATTTACTTATCTGATTATTCGTTTTTCCGATGCTCTTAATTGAGCTTGTAGTGCCACGCTTTCTCATCTAAATAGTGTAAAAGATCAGGGGTGATATTGACTTTCTGCTTTTTACTGTTTAGCATCAATTTGACCTTTTTGTCTGTGTCGTAAATATTAAAAAACAAGGTCTTGTCTCCTTTATACGATTTTAGATTGTCTTGTAAAGTCTCAATTTGATCTTGATCCAGTTGGTGAATGTCCAACTGTAAGGTGAGCTTTTTAGCATTGGATTCTATGGTATTTTGTAACATTTCAAAATGTAAATACTGCATACGAGGTGCTCCTGCTTTTCCTGTTTCTCTATTGACCCAGCCCTCACGTATCATAAGTCGGATTCGGATAAACTGATTGACGACTAAAAAATGCCTGTATTTTAAATAATCTTCTCCAAAAATTCGAAACTCGTATTGATCGGTAAAATCCTCCAATGCAAATCGAGCCCATCCCTTTCCGTTACGACTTTCCAAATGCTGAACGTCATTCACTATACCTCCCAAACTCAACTCTCTATTTACCAACGGATTTAAATCCCCAAGTCGGTTTAAAGAAATATTCATAAAGTGCTTCATCTCATGTGTAAAATCATCCAAAGGGTGAGACGAAATATAAATTCCGACCACTTCTTTTTCCTTTTTTAGACGAACCAAATTGGACCAGGGCTCGCAACTTGGTATACTTAAATCTTGATAGGTTTCATTAGTTGCATCACTAAAGAGGCTGGTCTGGGAAGAGTTCAAATTTTCTTGATATTTTGCCCCAAAGCGTATCGCCTTTTCTAAAAAAGTAATCCCATCGCCGTCTGGATTAAAATACTGAGCGCGGTGTACCTCTCCCAAAGAATCAAGACCGCCAGCTAAAACCAAATTTTCAAAAGCTTTTTTATTTGCAGCTCGAAGATCAATTCTTTTGACCAAATCAAAAATTGAGGTATATGACTGTTCTTTTCTGTGTTCGATAATTGTTTCAACGGCACCTCTACCCACTCCTTTGATGGCTCCCATCCCAAAACGGATTGCTTGTTGATCATTTACCGTAAACTTGTAAAAAGATTCATTGACATCAGGCCCTAAAACATTTAAACCCATACGACGGCACTCTTCCATAAAAAAAGTAACTTGTTTGATGTCATTCATGTTGTTAGAGAGCACAGCTGCCATATATTCAGCAGGATAATGAGCTTTTAAATAAGCGGTCTGGTATCCTATCCACGCATAGCAAGTTGAATGCGACTTATTGAACGCGTAGGCAGCAAAAGCTTCCCAATCTTTCCAGATTTTTTCCAATACTTCCTCTGGATGACCTTTCGCTTTTCCACCATTGATGAATTGAGGTTTTAACTTTTGCAGTAAAGCAAAAATCTTTTTCCCCATCGCCTTTCTCAAGACATCTGCATCACCTTTTGAAAAACCAGCCAGCTTTTGGGAAAGCAACATCACCTGCTCTTGGTATACAGTAATACCGTAAGTCTCCTCTAAATATTCTGCCATTTCAGGCAGGTCGTAGCTAATTTCTTCTTGCCCATTTTTACGATCTACAAAACTGGGGATATACTCTAAAGGTCCCGGACGATACAGGGCATTCATCGCTATTAAATCAGCAAAAACTGTAGGCTTTAAGTCTTTTAAATACTTTTGCATACCGGCTGATTCATATTGAAATATCCCCACGGTATCTCCCCGTTGGAACAGTTCATATGTCTTTTGATCGTCTAAAGGGAATTGATCTGGGTTCAGATCGACACCGTGTTTGTACTTGACCAATTTTACTGTGTCTTTGATCAAGGTTAGCGTCTTTAAACCTAAAAAATCCATTTTTAACAAACCGGCATCTTCTACTACCGAATTGTCAAATTGAGTCACATAAAGGTCGGAGTCTTTGGCGGTAGCCACCGGTACAAATTGAGTAATATCATCCGGGGTAATGATTACCCCACAGGCATGGGTTCCTGTGTTTCGCAAGGAACCTTCCAGAACTTTTGCCTGCTGAATAGTCTCTCCCGAAAGGCTTTCCTCTTCTGCTAAATTTTTAATTTCATTTACTCGTAATACTTCATCTGTCCTTAGCTTTCCTTTTAATTCCTCGTCTGTAGAGTTAAAGATTTTTGAAAGTTTAATATTAGGAAGCAACTTCGCAATACGGTCTGCTTCGCCTAGGGGCAGGTCCAATACCCTGGCAGTATCTCTTATGGAGGACTTTGCTGCCATGGTCCCGTACGTAATGATTTGCGCCACCTGATTGGATCCGTATTTTTCGATGACATAGTCCATGACACGACCTCTTCCTTCATCGTCAAAATCTATATCAATATCTGGCATGCTTACCCGATCAGGATTTAAAAAGCGCTCAAAAAGTAAGTCGTACTCTATGGGGTCGACATTGGTGATTTTTAGACAGTATGCCACTACAGATCCCGCAGCAGAGCCTCGCCCAGGTCCAACAGAAACATCCATACTTCGCGCAGCTGCTATAAAATCTTGTACTATTAAAAAATAGCCAGGATAACCCGTATTGGCAATAACATTTAATTCAAAATCAATACGCTCTTTGATCTCATCTGTCAGCTCAGGATAACGCTCTTTAGCGCCTTCATAGGTCAAAAAACGAAGGTATTTATTTTCTCCCTCGTTCCCATCTGACTCACTACTGTCTTGAAACTCTTCTGGGATATCAAATTTGGGAAGTAAAACATCACGTGCCAATTCAAAAGGCTCAATTTTTTCAATTAAGGATTCAATATTCAAAACCGCTTCAGGCAAATCCTGAAAAAGGGTTTTCATTTCCTCTTGAGATTTGAAGTAGTACTCTTGGTTTGGAAAGCCGTATCGGAATCCTCGACCCCGACCTATGGGTGTAGCCTGTTTCTCTCCTTCTTTAACGCAGAGCAAAATGTCGTGGGCATTGGCTTCCTCTTTATTAGTATAATAGGTGTTATTTGTCGCAATAAGGGGGATCTGATGTTTTTTAGAAAACTGAATCAGAATCTCATTCGCACGGTCCTCACCTTCTTCTCCATGGCGCATCACTTCGATATAGAGGTCCTCTCTAAATTGTTCGTGCCACCAAAGTAGTGCTTCCTCTGCCTGACGATCACCGATATTCAAGATTTTTGAAGGAACTTCTCCATAGGTGTTACCCGTCAAAACAATCAAATCTTCTTTATACTGTTCGATCAATTTTCGATCAATTCTAGGGACGTAGTAAAATCCAGATACATAGGCTGCAGAAGTCAGTTTTGCTAAATTGTGGTATCCGTTTTTGTTTTTTGCTAAAAAAACTATCTGATAGCCGTCATCACGCCTTGATTTATCCAAATGATCTTCACAGACATAAAATTCACAACCGATGATGGGTTTTATTTTTTGTTCTGCCTCCTGATTGTGTGCTTTTACGGCTTTAATAAAATGAAAAGCGCCCATCAAGTTAGCGTGGTCTGTAAGGGCTAATGCGGGCATTTGATATTGGGCTGCTGCTCCCACCAATTGACAAACCCTTGAGGTTGCCTGTAAGACAGAAAACTGACTGTGGTTGTGCAAGTGAACATAAGAGACATCGGCCAAAACACCGTCGACTGATGGCTCGACTGTGATTGGTGATTTAATTTCTTTTTTAAGCTTTTTGGAAGCCTCTTTAAGGTTTTGGTGTTTGAGTCCTGCAAGCTGAAAAGGAACGGTTATCGTTTTGAGTTCGTTAGTATCCTCAGCATATCCAGTAGCTTCTGGATGCAACTTTTCTTGACGCATCAACTCAAGAAAAGCTCTGGAAGTCGCTTCTACATCAGCAGTTGCATTGTGGGCTTCTTCAAAACTGTCCTGAAATAAAAAATGATAAAGTTCTCCGAGGGTAGGGAGTTTAAATTTTCCTCCTCGTCCTCCGGGCAGTTGACAGAGTTGTGCTGTTTCCTCTGTACAGGTATCGATTACGGCTTTTTGATCCAAAGGATCCGCAAGGCCCGCTCTTATAAATTCAGCACCCATGATGTTGCGATCAAAAGAAACATTGTGACCTACCACAAAAGAAACTTCCTTAAGCGCTTCTTCAAATTCACTTAAAACAGTTGCTAGGGGTACTCCTTCAGACGTAGCTAGGGCTGTAGAAATTCCATGTATCTGTTCCGAGTCAAAAGGAATGGTAAAATCATCAGGCTGTATCAAATAGTCTTTATGGGCAATTAAATTCCCCTTCGCTTCGTGAATTTGCCAAGCAATTTGAATGCAGCGAGGCCAGTTTTCACTGTCAGATAGTGGCGCATCCCAACGTTTGGGTAAGCCTGTGGTTTCGGTGTCAAAAATCAAATACATCAAAACGAAAATAACAAATATTTAAAGCGGTTGGAAAAGGAGTTATTCGGACTTATTAACCAATCCCATTTTAAAGATTGAGGGATAAGACAATCAAATTGTGTGATCTGTTAGGTATTCGTACCTTCCGCTTGAAAAAGAAAAATGCATGCCGTTACTGGAATTCACCTCAAAAGGAATTTACTGTAAACAAGCCAACGTCTATCTGGACCCCTGGCGTGGGGTAGACAAAGCGCTTATATCTCACGGTCATTCAGATCATGCTCGTTGGGGAAGCAAACGCTATATCACGGAGCAAACCAATGTTCCCATTATTCAGCACCGTTTAGGAAACATAACTGTCAGCGGAAAAAAATATAACGAAACATTCAGTATCAACGGGGTTCAATTTTCATTTCACCCTGCTGGACATGTTCCTGGATCTTCACAAATAAGAGCTGAATACAAAGGAGAAGTTTGGGTTTTTACTGGAGATTATAAAACCCAAGCCGATGGAATTTCAACTCCCTTTGAGCCAGTTCACTGCCACACTTTTATTACTGAAAGCACATTTGGTCTACCCGTCTTTCAGTGGGAAGATCCCAAAAAAACTCATGAGAGTATAAATCAATGGTGGGCTGTCAATCAAGCCAAAAAAACTACGAGTTTGTTAATGGGGTATTCTTTAGGAAAAGTACAGCGTTTACTCAAACATCTGGATCCATCTATCGGCAAAATATATACCCATGGAGCAACGGAACACATGACCGAAGTGCTGCGACAGTTTATTGATTTCCCCCAGACAGAACGCATCACGCGCGATACCACAAAAAAGGAAATAGAAGGTAATTTAGTTCTTGCCCCACCTGCTGTAATGGGCAGCGCTTGGATGAAAAAATTAGGTCGAGTATCTACAGGCTATGCCTCTGGATGGATGGCTTTTAGAGGTGCACGAAGAAGGCGGGCTGTAGATCGAGCCTTTGTATTATCTGATCATGCAGATTGGAGCGGTTTACTCTCAGCCATCAAAGCTACCGGTTGTGAAAATGTAATCACTACCCATGGCTATATTGAACTCTTTGCTCAATACCTAAACGAACAAGGGTGGAACGCAAGAACCCAAAAAACTCAATACGCCTCTGAAACCGAAGAAATTGTTACTGCTGAATGAGACGTTTTGCTGCTTTAATTGAAACTCTAGATACAACCAATAAAACCAATAAAAAGGTTGAGGCATTGGCGAATTACTTTCAAGAGGCTCCAAAAACTGATGCCCTGTGGGCCGTAGCCTTATTGTCTCACCGCCGTCCTTCCAGACCTGTTACTACCACCCTGATGAGAGCATGGGCGGCTGAACTTGCTGAGCTTCCAGAATGGCTGTTTGAAGAATCTTATCATATCGTAGGGGATTTAGCTGAGACCATTGCCCTTTTAGTCCACAAAGAGGGAACAGCTTCCCCTCCCTCACTAAAAGACTGTATAGAAGATATCATCGCTTTAAAACCCAAAACAGAAGAAGAGAAAAAAAACTATATCCTGAATCAGTGGAAAAGCTTGGCTCATTTTGAGCGTTTTGTTTTTAATAAAATTTTAACTGGAGGATTTCGAATTGGCGTCAGTCAAAAACTAATGACTCGAGCGCTGTCCAAAGCAGTGGGTGTGGATGAAACTATATTGGCACACCGCCTCATGGGACAATGGAGTCCGCTAAATACTACTTTTGACCGTCTAATTTTACATCCCAATCCCGAGGATCAAATTTCTCAACCCTATCCCTTTTATCTAGCCTATCCCATTGAAGAAGATACTTTTTTTACCAAAGAAGACGCTAAAGATTGGAATGTAGAACACAAATGGGATGGTATGCGAGCACAGTTAATACTCAGAAAAGGGAAACACTTTTTGTGGAGTCGTGGTGAAGAGTTGTTTACAGACAAATTTCCAGAGCTCGAATTACTGACCAAACAACTGCCAAGTGGAACCGTCATTGATGGAGAGTTGATCCCCTTTAAGGATAACAATATTGGTAATTTTCAAGATCTGCAAAAGCGAATTGGACGAAAAACCGTATCCCAAAAATTACAAAAAGATATTCCTATTGTTTTAATGGCTTATGATTTACTTGAACTGGATGGTAAAGACCTACGTGAACTCCCACTCTGGAAACGTCAGCAACAGCTGAAAGCACTATTAAAAAATACTATTTATCCAAAAGCTCCCCTATTGCTTTCAGAGGTTTACTGCTTATCGACTTGGGATCAAGTGCGAAAAGAACGTGAAAAAGCAGCAGAAAAACGCAGTGAAGGCTTGATGATTAAACAGAGAGAAGCCGCCTACGGTGTCGGAAGAAAAAAAGGAGGCTGGTGGAAATGGAAGTCGGATCCAAAAAGTATTGACGCTGTACTGACTTATGCCATGCGAGGTCATGGAAGAAGAACAAACCTTTACACAGACTATACTTTTGCCCTATGGAATAAGGGAGAACTTGTCACCTTTGCAAAAGCCTATTCCGGTCTAACCGATGCAGAAATCAAAAAACTAGATCAATTTGTAAAGCAAAATACTCTAGACCGATTTGGACCTGTTCGTCAAGTCAAACCTTCTTTAGTTTTTGAAATTGCATTTGAAGGTATTGCACCCTCCTCACGCCACAAAAGTGGAATCGCAGTCCGATTTCCCAGAATCTCTAGATGGAGACACGATAAAAAAATGGAAGACGCCAACTGTTTGGACGACCTGAAACAACTGCTGCCATGAAGGGAGTTGAAAACTGGTTTAAATCTCAAAACTGGAAGGCACAGTCTTTTCAAAAACAATGCTGGAAAGCCTATGCTGAGGGTAAAAGTGGTATGCTTCACGCCCCAACAGGAAGCGGGAAGACCTATGCCCTTTGGGGTGGAGTTGTAGAGGAAATAGGCCGTTCTAAAAAAAATCCCATAGGATTAAACGCCTTGTGGATTACCCCACTTAGAGCCTTAGGGGTGGAAATCCAAAAATCCACTCAAAAAATGCTCAGCGACTTTTATCCTGAATTTCAAGTTGGTTTAAGAACTGCAGATACCCCTCAGAGTCAACGGGCCAAAATGCTAAAATCTCCTCCATTCGGATTGGTAAGTACGCCAGAAAGTGTTCATGTGCTTTTGGCTCAAAAAGACCACCAACGCTATTTTAGTCAACTTAAAGTGGTAGTGGTTGACGAGTGGCATGAACTTTTAGGCAGTAAGCGGGGGGTACAAGTAGAACTGGCATTGTCGTATTTACGCAGCTTAGTTCCCGATCTTAAAGTTTGGGGAATTTCAGCCACACTTGGCAATAAAGAATTGGCTCGTGAGATATTACTAGGACCAACAGCAAATTTTGCTGTAATTGAAGCAAAAATCCAAAAAAAAATCCGTGTGCATTCGCTGCTTCCCAAAACCATGGAACGCTTCCCTTGGCGTGGTCATCTGGGGATACACCTGCTCCCTCAAGCACTCAAAATTGTACAAAAAAACAAAAGCACCCTCATTTTTACCAATACCCGAGCACAATGCGAAATCTGGTTTCACCGACTGCTTGAGGCTGCTCCTAAACTCGCGGGATCAATTGCAATGCATCACGGGAGTATCGATAAAAAGATTCGCCTTTGGGTGGAAGAATCTTTGCGTAAAGAAGAATTAAAAGTGGTAGTCTGTACTTCAAGTTTGGACTTAGGCGTAGATTTTAGTCCCGTGGAAAACTGTATACAAATAGGAAGTCCAAAAGGGGTAGGGCGGTTTATCCAACGTGCAGGGAGAAGCGGCCACCGACCCCAAGCCGGGAGTTCAATATACTTTTTGCCCACCCACGCCATGGAACTCATCGAATCCGTTGCCCTCCAAAACGGCATCAAAAAACAACAAATCGAAGACCGAATTCCCTACCTCAACTGCTACGATGTGCTGATTCAATTTTTAATGACCCTGGCGGTAGGATCAGGTTTTGATCCTGTAAAAATCTATCCCGTCATCACCTCCAGTTTTTGTTATCAAACCCTCGATAAAGCGCGCTGGCATTGGATACTTAACTTTTTAATTAGGGGAAGTCAATCGCTGCAACATTATGACGAATACAAAAAATTGATTCAGTCTGAAGATGGTCTTTTAAAAGTAGCCAATAAAGGTATTGCCCTTCGGCACCGACTCTCTATGGGAACCATAGTAAGCGGTAATGACTTGAAAATTCGCTATCAAAAAGGCGGTTATTTAGGTAGTATAGAAGAATGGTTTATCGCCAAATTAAAACCTGGAGATACTTTTGCCTTTTCAGGAAGGAATTTGGAGCTAGTTCGAATTCAGAAAATGGAGGTCATCGTCAAAAGATCCAAGGTAAAGCAGGCAAAGATTCCCGCTTGGATGGGAGGACGTATGAGTTTTAGCGCACACTTAAGCGATTTACTAAAAAATGCACTCTTTGAACAACAGAGCGAATCCACCCCTGAATTTCAATCTCTAACACCTGTTTTTAATCAGCAAAAAAGAGAATCTATAATCCCTAAACCCAACGAACTGCTCATAGAGCGTTTTGAAACCAAAGAAGGGTTTCACACCGTTTTTTATCCCTTTGAAGGCTATGCCATACACGAAGCCATGGCAAGCTTGATGGCCTATCGAATCAGCTTGATCTCCCCAATCAGTTTTAGTATGTCCTTTAATGATTATGGTTTTGAATTACTCTCCGATCAAGCCTTTAGTCAAGAAGCCTTTTTAGATAATGACCTGTTTACCCCTGACCATTTGTTTGAAGACCTTGCAAATAGTATCAATGTTTCTGAAATGGCAAGAAGGCGTTTTAGAGACATCGCTGTAATTTCAGGTTTGGTGTTTCAAGGCTATCCCAACAAACCTATCAAATCAAAGCATTTACAATCCGGCTCTCAATTGTTTTTTGAGGTTTTTAAAGATTACGAACCTGATAATTTACTCTACCAACAAGCCGTAGAAGAGACCTTTGACCACGGCATGGAACGCGGAAGAATGCAACTTGTCTTTGAGCAGTTAGAACAAAAAACCGTGGTTTGGAAAAATTGCTCACAACCTACGCCTTTTTCATTTCCATTGATTACAGACCGTATTCGTTCCAAGCTGTCCTCAGAAACTGTGGAAGACCGCATCAAGAAAATGTACCTTCAACTGGAAAAAGCAGCCGAATGAAAACCATTTCAATCCATACCAATCATTTTGTGCTTCACCCAAGTGGAGGAGTCTATTGGAAGGAAAAACAAACTTGGCTATTGGCAGATATCCACCTCGGTAAGGTTGCCCATTTTAGGAAAAACGGTATAGCTGTTCCTCGAGAGGCAGAGGGCTCTTTTTATCAAAAAATGGAGGAACTGCTTCCCCTTTTTCCTGTTAAACGCATACTTTTTTTAGGAGATTTATTCCACAGCTTTCAAAACAACGAATGGTATCTTTTTGAAGCTTGGGTCAAACAGCAAAGCTTTAAAATGGTTTTGATAACAGGAAATCACGATGTAATCCCAAAGTGGAAATTCACAGGGTTGGGACTTGAAGTAGTTCCTCAATTGGAAGAAGCCTCTTTTCTATTTCATCACTTTCCAGACCAGGATACTCAAGCTTTTGTATTTTGCGGTCATGTGCATCCTGGAGTAAGACTCCAGGGGGTTGGACGACAGCAAATCAAACTGCCTTGTTTTTACCACAGTACTTCTCAGTTGATCCTTGCTGCTTTTGGCGCCTTTACCGGACTCCATATTTTAAAACCAAAATTAGAGGATCATATTTATGTCACTACAGGCAAAGAGGTCACGGAGATTAAGGAAAAATTGAGCTAGAATAATTCCTTTCTCTGGCTGTCATTTTTTTTGCCGATAGACTTAAAATTTTCTTTTCTATCTTTGGTATAGAACCCTGAATTATTATACTCAACATGGATAACCTACTGTCAACACACTGTATTTTTCGACTTATAGCTATAACCTATTTACCCTTTGTTTTTAGTAAACGAATTGGTCCTAATAATCAACTTTTTGGTAACTAAGTAAATCTGTTAAAAATGATGCATCAATATTTAAGAATTCAGATGCATACGACATATAACTAAATGCATTAGTAGAATTTGATGGGAGAACATAAGGTCAATAGTAAACTAAAAAAAGAGAATCGGCTGCTCTATATCAATCATTTGTTAGATGATTTAAAAAGCTTGGCCTATATGCTTGAAAACAATAGGATTGAGTCGGATGATATCCGTTTGGGAGCCGAGCAAGAATTTTGTTTAGTAGATCAGTCCTGGCGACCAGCGCCTAAGGCAGCAGCAATTTTAAAATCCCTTAAAGACAAACACTTTACCACTGAACTCGCCAAATACAATGTCGAAATCAACCTTGACCCTTTTGAAGTTAAAACTTCAGTTTTTAAAAAACTAAAAATACAACTGCATAATTTAGTCGACAAGGTCCATCAAATAGCAGCAACTCATAACAGTAAGGTCATCCTTTCGGGCATTCTACCTAGTATCTCCATGAATGAAATACAGCTAGACTACATGACCCCTGAACCGCGTTATTACGCTTTAAACGAGATGCTGATCAAAAGTCGTGGAGACGATATTAAAATACAACTCTACGGAGTTGACGAATTGGCCATCAGTCATGATTCGGTCATGCTTGAAGCCTGCAATACCAGTTTTCAAATGCACATACAAATCAAACCTGAGGAGTTTGAATCAAAGTACAATTGGGCGCAAGCGATTAGCGGTCCCGTATTGGCAGCCTCTGTTAACTCACCCCTGCTATTGGGGAAAGAACTTTGGAGTGAAACCCGTATTGCTCTATTCCAACAAAGCATGGATACCCGTAAGCTGACTCGAGCAAATATCGATCAGCAGGCACGAGTATCCTTTGGAGAAAATTGGGTTAGAGGATCAATCGTAGATCATTACAAAAGTGAGCTTTCCAGATTTCCAATCCTATTGACTAAAAAAATTGAGGAAAGTTCTTACCAAAGTTTGATGGATGGCAAAATACCCCAGCTTAAGGCTTTAAATCTTCATAATGGGACGGTTTACCGTTGGAACAGACCTTGCTATGGGGTAGGAAACGGTAAGGCACATATTCGTATCGAAAATCGCTATATCCCGTCGGGCCCTTCAGTTGAAGATGAAATCGCTAATATGGCTTTTTGGGTTGGACTGATGCACGGCCAATCAGAAGACGAAATTGATATTTGGAAAAAAATGGATTTTAGTGATGCTAAAAACAACTTTATCCGTGCTGCAAAAGAAGGGTCTGAAGCTGTAATGAATTGGATGGGTAAAAAAAGCTTGGTCAGCGATCTAATTAGCAACGAATTACTCCCCAAAGCAAAAAAAGGACTGGAAAAGTTGAACGTCAATTCCCAAGAAATAGCATATTATTTAGGCGTTGTAAAGCAAAGGCTTGAAGTGCATACAGGTTCACAGTGGACCATCAAAAACTATAGGGCATTAAAGAAAAATTCCAGTCAAGATCACGCCTTACTTACCTTGACCAAGGGCATTTACGAAAATCAAAGGTCTGGCAAATCAGTAGCCAAATGGCACGATATTCAATCGGATCAACATCCTAAAAATCAGGCTGCCAAAATGGGCCATATCATGTCCACCACGCTCATTACAGCTAACCAAGCCGATTCAGCTCGGCTAACCGTTGAACTCATGCGCTGGAACAACATCCACCACCTACCCGTAGTTGATGATCAAAGGAATTTGGTGGGTTTAATTACCTGGCGCCATCTGGACAAGTATTGGTAACAAATTCGGTTGTCAGAAAATCTACTTTGTGTGGAAGACATCATGGTCAAAAAAGTTGTTACTGTTGAAACTACTACCCCTATAGCAGTAGCTTATAAACGTGCTAAACGACTAAAAATTGGTTGCCTACCCGTATTACAAAACTCAAAACTTGTCGGTATTATTACCAAACGCGATTTAAACAAAATTAAGGATGGCCCAGATCTACAGTAAAGCACTTGACCAAAATCTAAATATCGAACGTATCATAGGTCGACTTGATGGAAAAGACTCAGGAGGCTGTCTTATTTTTTGGCAGGGGTACACGGCAATGAACCCTCTGGAGTTTTTGCCTTGACTGAGGTATTTAAAAAACTAAGTAAGCTTCAAAAACCTATTCGAGGAAGTGTTTACGGTATTCGAGGTAATCTTTGGGCGCTTGAACACGGAGAGCGATTTCACACAACCGACCTCAATCGCCTTTGGACACCAGAGCGAATCAGCAAACTAGAATCGGGAAGCTTTAATCCTCAAAACAGAGATGAGGAAGAGCAACTTGAATTGCAAACTGCTCTAGATAACATACTCAAAAAAGAAAAAGGCCCTTTTTATTTTTTTGACCTCCGTACAACCTCTGTGGATTCAATTCCCTTTTTAACTATTAATGACAGTATGTTGAACAGGAAATTTACACGTCAGTATCCTTTGACATCCATATTGGGAATAGAGGAACATCTCGACGGACCGGTATTGAGTTATTTAAACGAGTTAGGTTATGTTTCCTTTGGCTTTGAAGGCGGACAATACGATTCAATTAATGCAATTGAAAACCATACCATCTTTATCCTACTTACCATGGTATTCAGCGGGGTTTTGGACATAAGCCAAATTCCTTTTGATGCGTATATGCAGCGATGGAACTCGCTTAACCCTCATCATCAAGGCTTTTATGAAATCTACGAACACTATCAAATAAAGCCAGAAGAACAGTTTACTATGAAACCTAGGTTTACAAATTTTCAGACCATCAGCAAGGGCGTACCCTTGGCAGTAAGCAATGGTCAGCTCATCACAGCTAAAAAAACAGCAAAAATCTTGATGCCCCTTTATCAATCAAAAGGACTGGACGGTTACTTTTTGGTCAAACCTACACCGAGTTTTTTTTTATGGCTGTCTGGAATCTTTAGACGATTTAAAGTCGATCGTATATTTCCACTTTTGCCCGGAGTAAGTTGGGCTTCCAAATCAAAAAATACAATGAGAGTAGATCTCCGAATCGCTCGTTTTATAGCACATCCCTTGTTGCATTTATTTGGGTATCGAACCAAAAAAACAGTCGATCGTTACTTGTATATCCGCAATAGGGAACACAATTCAAGACATAAAGAATATAAAAATGAAAAATGGTATTCAACTTGATTTGCTAAATTAGAGGGTATAAAACTATTTTGCCAGTAGTCAAGTTTAAACAAGAGGTTCAATCACTTTTAAAATAATTTATTATGAAAATCACTTATTTAGGTCATGCCACTTTAGCTGTCGAAATGAATAATAAAAAGATATTATTCGACCCTTTTATAACTGGAAACCCTTTGGCTTCATCTATTGATATTCAAAGTTTAATTGTGGATTATATTTTTATCACCCATGGTCATCAAGATCATGTATTGGATGTTGAGGCCATAGCGAATAATAACGACAAAGCTTTAGTAGTCTCTAACTTTGAAATCGTTACTTGGTTTGGAGAAAAAAATATTAACGGGCATCCTATGAATCACGGAGGGAAATACCAGTTTGATTTTGGTACTGCCAAATATGTCAATGCTATTCATTCAAGCATATTACCCGATGGTTCTTATGGGGGTAACCCGGGAGGCTTTGTACTTTACGATGCGTCCCAATCGATTTATATAGCTGGAGATACCGCCGTGACCAAAGACATGGAACTGATCCCCTTAAGCTGTCCGAAACTGGATATTGCTGTGTTGCCTGTAGGAGATAATTTTACCATGGGATATGAAGACGCTCTTATTGCAAGTGAACTGATCCAGTGCGATAAAATAATTGGTTACCATTACGATACTTTTCCACCCATTGAAATCGATAAATCCAAGGCAATTGAATATTTTAAAACCAAAGGCAAAGAATTGATACTCCTTGATATAGGAGAATCCATTTCTGTTTAAAAGATCAAAATCTAACAGAGTCTAAAACTGTGTTATACTAACCCCTAAAAGAACTCCTCAAATCTTATAATAATTGGTATAAGCCCAGTATCTTTACCAAAAAAAAGCGATTTATACACGATTAAACGTTTTTGATCAGTTACCCTCACAAAAAGCGTTAGAAGCAGCGTTTTTTGAAAAAGACTGTATCCATATACGAGGTTTAGTCGGTTCGGGTATGAGTTTTCGTCTGGCTGCTGCCTTTCAAAAAAACCAACATTTTTTACTTCTTGTTTTAGACGATGCCGAACAGGCAGCTTATTTTTTAAACGATTTTGAACAATTGTTATCGTCTAGTGAGGTACTCTATTTTCCTGCCAGTTACCGCAAACCCTATGCGCTAGAAACTACTGATAATGCCAACATCCTGCTTCGTGCGGAAGTATTAAAAAAACTAAGTACATCCAAAAAACCGAGGGTTGTCGTCACCTATCCCCAAGCTATTTTTGAAAAACTAATTTCACATCGCACTTTAAAACGAATTGGATTAACTTTAAAAAAAGACAGTGTCGTTACCCTTTCGGAACTAAATGAACGGCTTTTTGAAATGGGTTTTGAACGGGTAGATTTTGTAACCGAACCCGGGGAATTTGCTGTTAGAGGAGGAATTATAGACGTGTTTTCCTTTGCCTACCAACACCCGTATCGTATAGAATTTTTTGACGACACCGTAGAGCGTCTCTCCAGCTTTCACGTAGAGGATCAACGTTCAGTAGCAGCTTATGATACCATTGAAATTTTACCCGATACTTCTAATCTGGAGACCACAGATCAACGAAGAACCATTTTAGAATTTTTCCCTGCCAACAGCAGTTTTATCTTTGGAAACTTGGATAAAATCACCTCTAAACTGAAGAGTTTTTACGAAAAAGCCAATGTAACCTATACCTCAACTGCAGTAGAGTCACAATACCCACCAGAAACCCTTTTTGTAAGCCCTCAAGAATGGCTAGACGACTGTAAAGAAAAATCCATTTTGCTTTTAGAACGTTCTGATCAACTCCAAATCAGCGATCAGCTTTCTTTTAAACAAAGTCCTCAACCGGCATTTAATAAGCAGTTTGAGCTTCTGATCGACTACCTCAATAAAAATCACGAAAAAGGGTATAGAAACACTCTTTTTTGTAGTCACGAACAACAGGCGAAACGCTTTCACGACATCTTTCAAGAGCAACAAGAAACCGTCCATTACACCACTGAAGTTTTACCGCTCTACCAAGGCTTTGAGGACTTAGAAGCACAGTGGGCTTGTTTTTCAGACCATCAGATTTTTGAACGTTACCACAAGTTTAGACTAAAGTCGGATGCCACTAAAAAACAAGCGCTGAGCTTAAAAGAGCTCACCCAGATGGAAGTAGGAGACTATGTAACTCATATCGATCACGGTATAGGAAAGTTTGGTGGCCTGCAAAAAATTGATGTTGAGGGAAATGCACAGGAAGCTATAAAACTGATTTATGGAGAACGGGACATTCTCTATCTAAGTATCCACTCCCTTCATAAAATCAGCAAGTTTAACGGTAAAGACGGAGCCGTTCCTAAACTTTACAAACTAGGCTCAAAGGCGTGGAAGGCCCTTAAACAAAAAACCAAAAAAAGGGTCAAAGAGATTGCTTTTGATTTGATCGAACTCTACGCTAAACGCAGGCAAAAAATTGGATTTTCCTATGCACCAGACAGTTATCTTCAATGGGAACTGGAAGCTTCCTTCTTATTTGAAGACACTCCTGACCAAAGCAAGGCTACAGCGGCCATCAAAAAGGATATGGAATCCACCCAGCCCATGGACAGACTGATCTGTGGTGATGTTGGATTTGGAAAAACAGAAGTCGCCATACGAGCGGCATTTAAAGCTGTTGACAACAGTAAACAAGTGGTGGTTTTAGTGCCCACCACCATACTGGCTTTTCAGCATTTTAAGACCTTTTCATCACGACTTCAATCGCTACCTGTAAAAGTCGATTATTTGAATAGGTTCCGATCGACCAAGGATAAAAATCGGATTTTAAACGAGCTGGTTGAAGGGAAGATCGACATCCTAATCGGGACTCATCAATTGGTTAATAAAAACGTAAAGTTTAAAGACCTCGGCTTGCTTATCGTCGATGAAGAGCAAAAATTTGGTGTGGCAGTAAAAGAAAAAATACGATCGCTTAAAGCCAATATTGATGTATTGACGCTTACAGCAACACCCATTCCTAGAACCTTACAATTCAGCCTTATGGCGGCTCGAGATTTATCGGTTATTGCCACTCCTCCACCCAATCGCTATCCCATAGAAAGCGAAGTAATCCGTTTTAGCGAAGCTCAAATACGCGATGGTATTCTCTATGAATTACAGCGTGGCGGTCAGGTCTATTTTATTCATAATAGAGTTGAAAATATAAAGGAAATTGCTGGACTTATACAACGTTTAGTACCCGACGCTCGGGTGGGTATCGGTCACGGACAAATGGAAGGGAACAAACTTGAAAAAAACCTCTTGGGTTTTATGGAGGGAGAGTTTGACATTCTTATTGCAACTACCATAGTTGAAAATGGATTGGATGTTCCCAATGCAAATACCATGTTTATCCACAACGCACAAAATTTTGGCTTAAGCGATTTACACCAAATGAAAGGGCGTGTAGGTCGAAGCAACAAAAAAGCCTTTTGTTATTTTCTGACCCCGCCACTTAGTGCGATGAGCAGTGATGCCCAAAAGCGTATCCGAACTATCGAACAGTTTTCAGCTTTGGGATCAGGTATTCAGATTGCCATGAAAGATTTAGAAATTCGCGGTGCAGGGGATCTCCTAGGTGGAGAGCAGAGTGGTTTTATCAATGAAATTGGATTTGAAACCTACCAAAAAATTCTCCAAGAGGCCATAGATGAACTCAAAGAGAATGAATTTAAAACCCTCTATCAAGACGAGCAGAGCGACAGTTTAAAAACCTATGTCAAAGAGGTACAAATCGATACCGACTTAGAAGTGTATCTTCCTGACGACTATATCAATATCGTCAAAGAACGCTTGGCTCTATATCAAAAACTAAGTACGCTCAAAACTCAGGAAGAATTAAACGATTTTGAAACCCAACTCATCGATCGTTTTGGACCCCTGCCAGAAGAGGCTAAAGAATTGATAGAAAGTGTCCGTTTAAAATGGATAGCCACCCAACTTGGAATGGAGCGACTACTGATTAAAAAGAAAAGCTGTATCTGCTACTTTTTAGCTGATCAGCAGAGTGCCTTTTTCCAGACTCCGGATTTTACTCATATTATTTCAGAGGTTCAGCAAAATCAAAACCGTATGGTACTCAAAGAAAAATCTACAGCTCAAGGCTTAAAACTCCTTTTGAGAATTGATAGTGTTCACCGTATCACGACTGCAAAAGAACTGCTGGAAAAACTCTTACTCCCTACAGCAACTTCAAATTCTTGATTACTGTAAAAGCAGTATTTACCTGATCTTCGTGCATCAGTATAGTAAATTCGTTGGAAGTAGAAATCACCTCGTTAATATTGACTCCCTCCCAAGACAAGCGTTGGAAAATAAAGTAATAAATACCAGGTATAGTCACGTTTTCTGACGGCAGTTTCATGGTTATGGAAGAAAGGTTTTCAGTCTTGGAAAAACAGCTTTCATCTTTAAATAATTCATCAACCAGAGGAGCAATATTTTGACTCACAATAATATTACTCTCTGAGACCCCCCTAGAGGAAGTATAAAAAACTTCCTTTTTTTGTTCTATCTCTTTCAAAAGATTGGATTGGGCCACCAACAAGCTATCTGAAATTAAAAAAGAGTAATCAACCAATGAGGAACGAACGGTAATGTCTCCCAAATTCTTAAGTACCTTGATGATCTGTTTGGTTTGAACAAAATCAGCTGTATCCGAAATTCGCTTCAACGCCATAACGATAGCACCCGGTTTTACTGGCTTTTTAGTCCGTTCTTCAATATCGTCTTGGATATTTCTAGCTAGTGAAGTAAGATTGATAATCCCGTCTGAAAGGGCAGAGGAAAGGTAGGGCTTGGTCTTGATATAATCCACAACCGTAGCAGCAATTGTTTTCATTCGAATTTACTTTTATTTAACAAAAGTAATTATTTAACACAAAATGTTAGATATAAAACATCATTGCCAGGCATAAAATGCATTTTTAAGATGCTTGATACGCCATTTATCACGCTTTTTTGTAATGGAGATCACATCGAAACGCACCTCTAAATCCAAATCGCTTACTTCTATGTAATGATCGACTACACTTACAATTAATTGAATTTTTTTAGAAGAGATAAAGCTTTGGGGAGTACCAAAGAAATCGGTACTTCTTGCTTTTACCTCCACACATATTAACTTTTCCTTCTTCTGCATGAGTAGGTCTACTTCTGCATGACCGTAGCGGTAATTTTTTTCCAGAAGTGTATAGCCTTTTTGAAGTAAATAATCCAAGGCTTTTTCTTCGGCTTCATTTCCAAAGCGGTTGTGTTGAGCCATTAGTTTTGATTTAGGGTTGATTAAAGATACAATCTCAGCACTTAAAAAGGGTGAGATTTATGTATTTTTGGGGAAATTTAATACCCACATGCCGAAACGCTATACAGTTACTGCTGCCCTTCCCTATACTAACGGTCCAATTCACATTGGCCATCTTGCAGGAGTTTATATCCCAGCAGATATATACAGCCGTTATTTGCGTTTACAAGACAAGGACGTAGCCTTTATTTGTGGGAGTGACGAACACGGAGTTGCCATTGCCTTGAAAGCAAAAAAAGAAGGAAAAACTCCTCAACAAATCATCGATCAGTACGACCAACTCATCCGTGAGTCTTTTGACTCTTTTGGTATTGCGTTTGATCACTATTCTCGTACTTCTCGGAAAATTCACCACGAAACTGCCCAGGAGTTTTTTAAAATTCTCTATGACAAAGGTGTCTTTGAAGAAAAAGATTCAGAACAACTATACGATCCAGAAGCAGAGCAATTTTTAGCAGACCGCTTTGTAACTGGAACCTGCCCCATCTGCCAAAATCCAGAAGCCTATGGTGATCAATGTGAAAGTTGCGGTAGTAGTTTAAGTGCAACTGAACTGATTGATCCCAAATCATCTTTAAGCGGGGCTAAACCTGAACTTAAAAAAACAAAACATTGGTACCTTCCTTTAAACCAATATGAGCATTTTATCAAAGAATGGATTTTGGAAGGCCATCAGCACGATTGGAAACCCAATGTTTACGGTCAAGTAAAATCTTGGGTAAGTAATGGCTTACAAGCTCGAGCCGTAACCCGTGATCTTGACTGGGGGATTTCTGTTCCTGTGGAAAATGCCGAAGGAAAGGTCCTTTATGTCTGGTTTGATGCCCCCATCGGTTATATCTCATCCACCAAAGAATGGGCAGAAATTAACGGTAAAGAATGGGAACCCTATTGGACTGATAAAGAAACTCAATTGGTTCATTTTATCGGGAAAGACAATATTGTCTTTCACTGTATCATTTTCCCCGTCATGCTTAAAGCATCCGATCGCTACATACTGCCAGAAAATGTACCTGCCAACGAATTTTTAAATCTGGAAGGACAAAAAATTTCGACTTCAAAAAACTGGGCGGTCTGGTTACACGAATATTTGAAAGAGTTTCCCGATCAACAAGATGTTTTACGCTATGTATTGACCGCCAATGCTCCTGAAACCAAGGATAACGACTTTACTTGGGAAGAATTCCAAGCGAGAAACAACAACGAGTTAGTTGCTATTTTCGGAAACTTTATCAATCGCGTAATGGTCTTAACTCATAAATATTACAATGGCTATGTTCCAGAGCCGGGTACACTAGAGCAGGAAGACCTAAACGCTTTAGAGACCATGGCTAAACTTCCTGCTAAAATTGGATATGCTATTGAAAACTACCGCTTTAGGGAAGCCAGTCAACAACTGATGGGATTGGCTCGTTTAGGCAATAAATATTTAGCAGACGCTGAACCTTGGAAACTTATCAAAACAGACCCCAAACGAGTAAAAACAATCATGAATACTGCCCTACAGATTTCTTCTGCACTGGCAATACTTGCTGAACCTTTACTGCCCTTTAGTTCTACTAAGCTTAAAAAGATGCTCAATCTCGATTCTAAAAGTATAAGTTGGGCTGCTGTAGCAACTCAAAAAGCACTGCTCAAACCAAAACATCTCCTAGGAAAAACGGCTTTGTTATTTAAGCAAATTGAATATGCACAAATGGACGCCCAGCGAGAAAAATTAACCGCTGCCTCTATAGAAAATAATTTAGAGGAAAATCAATTGGCCCCAGTAAAGCCCACAACTTCATTTAAAGATTTTGACGCTTTAGACCTGAGAGTGGCTGAAATCATACAAGCTAAAAAGGTTCGAAAAACCAAAAAATTAATGGAGCTCACTGTTCGAATGGGAGATGAAGAACGTACTGTAGTTTCGGGTATTGCCACCGACTTTGAAGAAGCCGAATTGGTGGGTAAAAAGGTAACTTTATTAGCCAATTTAAAACCCAGAAGCCTCAAAGGAATTGAAAGTCAAGGGATGATTTTATTGGGTGAAAACCAAGGTGGTCATTTAGTTTTTGTTGGTCCTGAGGACCAAACTACAGCATCGGGTACTCCAATTAAATAGTAAGTCTATCAGCACTATACCCATTGCATATCATCCCATCTACAGGCTACCATTGCCTGAAAATCACCGCTTCCCGATGGAAAAATACGAGTTGCTCCCCCAACAACTCATGCTGGAAGGAACCTGTAAAAAAGAAGATTTTTTTGAACCTATACCGGCTACTCTAGAGCAGGTTACTCGCGTTCATGACTCCAACTATGTCGCCCAATTATCAAAATTAGAATTAACCAAAAGTGAGGTTCGAAAAATCGGATTCCCATTGAGTAAGGATTTAGTAAAACGGGAATTTACCATAGCAGGAGGAACAATTTCAGGGTCTGAAAAAGCACTAGAAACGGGAATAGCCATGAATATCGCTGGGGGTACACATCACGCTTTCCCTTCTCACGGTGAGGCCTTTTGCCTTTTAAACGATCAGGCTATAGCAGCACAATATCTGATTGACAACAACAAGGCCAAACAAATTTTGATTTTGGATTTAGATGTCCATCAGGGTAATGGAACAGCTGCCATTTTTAAAAACAATACTTCCATCTACACCTGTTCAGTACACGGAGCAAAAAATTATCCTTTCCGGAAAGAGGAAAGCGATCTTGATATTGGTCTTGAAGATCAAACAGCTGATAAAGACTATTTAGCAAAGCTTAAAAAACTACTCCCTCAATTACTCGATCAAACCCAACCGGATTTTATATTTTACCTCTGTGGTGTCGATATTTTAGGGACGGATAAATTGGGCCGGCTTAACTTGAGCCTTGAAGGCTGTAGATCACGAGACCAATTGGTGTTTGAAACTTGTCACCACAGGGGAATCCCACTGCAATGCAGCATGGGTGGTGGCTATTCTAAAGACATTAACATCATCATAGAGGCTCATGCAAATACTTACCGTGAAGCTGCTAAACTTTATTTTTAGGAGCGCCAAGTTTGGCTTTTCATTTCCAATGCGGCAATCACAATATCTTTACGGCTTACCTGGCCAACCAAACGGTTATTTTCCATTACGGGATAACGTCTTCTACTGCTTTTTGAAAACAATGAAGCCGCGTCAAAAACGCTGGTGTTAGCATCTATAGTATCCACTTCTTTTGTCATAAAATGAGCTACCGATTTGTCTAAAATAGGAAGATTAAAATAGCGGCTGTCTGAGATTTCCTTCATACAGTCTGCTTCTGAAATTACTCCAACCAGCTTTCCGGATTCATCCACTACGGGACCTCCTGAAATTCGGTGCTTGATAAAGGCTCTCATCACCTCATGTATAGATTGTTCAGGTGTAAAAGTAACCAATTGACTGGTCATGATATCTGCAACGGTTAACTTACTGGGAGTGACCTTAACTTTTTTAGCTCTTTCTCCTTGAAAACTTTTTACTGGCATAACTTTTAGTTTTTAGGTCTTTTCAAGATACATTTTTTTATTGAATTTTTAAAACAGCCCCTAAAATGAGGGTGATCAAACAAAATATATCTGTAATATTGTTAAAAATCGAAAGTTGAAACGAATAGGAATATTGGGCTGTGGATGGTTGGGCACACAGCTCGCTTTGAGCTTAAATACTCAAAACTGGGTTTTGAAAGTCTCTAGAACTTCAGGTGAAGGTGCACTAGACCTAAACCAACAGGGATTGGATAGTTTTCGTGTTTTAGTTTCTGAGGAAGGACCTCAAGGTGAATTGTCTTTTTTTGATAATTTAGATCAACTTATCATATCAATTCCTCCAAGCCGGAGCTCAGTTTCAACCTATGGTATAAAAATAAAACTCCTGATCAACTACCTTGAATCTAACTCAAACTGTAAAATAATATTACTCAGTAGTACTTCCATCTACGGAAAAAAATCGGGGAGATATAATGAAAACAGTATTCCCAATCCTCAAACCTCAGCCTCTCAGGAACTTTTAATTGCTGAAAATACAGTCCTTAAATCTAAAAAATCTGGAGTGATTATCCGTTTGGGTGGATTGGTGGGTGAAGATCGAAACCCCATTTTTAAGTTACAGCAAAGAGTGATTCCTAACCCAAAAGGGTACATCAACTTTATACACCAAAAAGACGCCATAAGTGGTATTGAAAAATTACTCTCCAAACCTGAACTGAGTGGAGTGTTTAATCTTGTAAGTCCCCATCACCCCCTCAGGGAAGACTACTACACTTTTATGGCAAAAAAACACCAACTCCCCGCTCCAGAATTTGAAACTCAGGGCAGTGTTTTGAAACGATGGATTATCGCTTCAAAAATTGAGGAACAAACAGGCTTTCAATATCAAGTTAATAATTTGTTGATATAAAATTAACCCTTTTCTTTTTCCGCTTAATGAATTGATTAATTTGATATAGCTTAAAACTATGTCAAGACAAAATAGATATATCGCAGTGTTAGAAAAACTTCTAACGCACTTAAAAAACTCAAAACTTGAGTATTTTAAGGCTTCAGACCATGCGATTCGTCCCGAAAAAAAAAGGTTTTACAACCAACAAGGCTTATTGAGGAATCGTTTTTTTCAAGATGTTTTAAGAGAATTACAACAGCTAGGTATGTCGACAGACGACTTGGTAGTCAATCGATTTAATTTTGATCAATTGTTAATATCTACGATTGACACCCTTAAAGCCTCCGCAATTGAAAAGTGTGTTCATGCAGATGAAACCCTTTTAAGTATCTACGCTGAATTGGACGGAATTAATGAGGATAAAAGCAATAATTTTAACAATCACATAACTCACCTGGAGGATGCCATTTCTCAGAATAAAGAATGGGTCTCTAGTTTTGGTCTCAAAAGCAGTAATTCCTACTGATCTAAAGTGGTTGTTTCTAAGCCGGTGTCAAAATCTTGATCTTCATTTTGTAAGGAAACCATTCTAGAAACAAAGCCATTGTAATAATCGTAAAGTAGACTTAGTGCAGGAATTAGTGAATCTTTTTTGTAATGTTGGGTAAAGTACCGTGCTTTTTGAACTTGCATTTCTACCACCTTTAACCGACTGATGATTTGAGGAACCTCTAGATTTTGCGGTAGGGGTCCCGCTCGCAAACTCTTTACTCGCGCAGAGAGTCCAATCAAATCAACCTCAACTCCATCAAAATTGAGTTCTTTTAAACGTTCCATAGATTCGTGTAACTTTTCAAACCCCTCCCATTCTTCCAATTCATTTGCTATTAGAAACCCCTTGGGGTAATCAACTAAATTTAAACTAGTTTCATTTGAAGGAGTTAATTCGATTTCAGTAGTGTCTGTTGAAGTCAGTCCAGTTCCATTTTTATTATCATTACAGCCAGAAAAGGCGATGACAATAAGCAAAAGAACGGTTTGGAAATAAGGCAACTGATTCATTTAAATCCCTATAGAATTAATTTTAATCAAAAGTATGGTAAAGAATAAGAATTGAAGTATGAAAAGATGAAAAGGATAAAATCCTTCAATTGTAATTTTCCATTTGTGAAAAGCCATTTGTAAAGGAAGTGCAACCAATGCCCAGCCCAAATAATTGTGAAAGGAAGCAAGTCCGTCAGCAAAAGTCCAAAAATCTAATACAGGTGCTACAGGTTCGATTACCATGTCTAAAGCCAACATTAGTGCTACACCTACAAAAGTCTTGACCCAAAATGAATCCGAAAAAAATTGGGCAATATTTCCAGTGATAAAAATTAAAATACACCAATTGATCCCAATGAGTAAGGGAACTTCCATAAACTTTACACCTAAAACCGCTCCATAAGCGTATTCTCCAAAAATAAAACCGTAGCGAACACCTAAAATCTCTGCAGCCATTCCAATTGTAAAACAACTTAACAACAGAAAAACTAAACGCTTATTCAGTTGCGTATTGGCTAAAAGCAATATAAAACTCAGCAGTAGATTAACGGGAGTTGCACCTATAAACCAGGAGGCGTCACTGTAAATAATTCCAACTATTCCTGATACGTGAAATAACCAAATTAAAAATATGGATATATTTTGTTTTGTAAGAAGCCCTAGATAATTCATTAACTCGCTTTGGGTATCAATTCATCAACTATTTTAGCTGAGAGCAGACAGAGTGGAATTCCTCCACCAGGGTGTACACTCCCACCGCAAAAATATAAGTTTTTAATGCGATTGGAAAAATTCGGGTGGCGTAAAAAAGCTGCCATTGGATTATTGCTTGACGCTCCATATAAGGCTCCTAAATGGGATTGTGTTTTCTCTTGAATCAAGGGCGGGGTTAGGATCTCTTCACAAGCTATCAAGGGTTCTATAGGTGTCTTGAGCTCCTTAGAAAGTTTTTTTAAAATCTGTTTACGCAATCGGGAAACCAAACTGTCCCAATCCTGACCGTGATCTGCAGGAGTATTGATCATCACAAACCAGTTTTCACAACCTTTGGGCGCATCCGTAGGCACGTCTTTTGATGAAATATTAATGTAAATCGTAGGGTCGTTACATAATGTTTGCTCTTTAAAAATCGCATCAAATTCTCTTTTATAATCATCTGAAAAAAAGATGTTGTGTAATTCCAACTGGTCAAAAGCCTTTTGGATTCCCCAATAAAAGATAACTGCTGAGCTGGAACGCTCTTGGTTCAGAATCTTTGTCGGTGGTTTTGAATGTGGTAATAATTTTTTATAGGTTGGGAAAATATCCATATTGGAAACCACCAAATCCGCACTTTGAAATCCTAAAGAGGTTTGTACACCTTGAATTCTAGCTGAGTCGATTATAATTTCTTCCACCTTGGAATTGAAACTAAACTCCACTCCCAATTTTAAAGCCAAACCATAAAGTGATTCTGTAATCGAAACCATTCCTTTGGTTGGAACAAATGTTCCATAATGCCCTTCTAAATGTTGTATTAAAGTCATAATACCCGAAGTTTGAAAGGGATCCGATCCGTTGTAGGTAGCGTATCGGTCAAAAAGCTGAATTAAATGCGCTGAATCGAAGGCTTGTTGGTTGGCTTGATGAAGTGTTTTGGGTAATTCTAAGATATGAAGATTAACAAGCGATTTTAATGTTGCTTCAGAGAGATAGGTTTGTAATTTATGTAATGATTTTTCTAAAAAAAGGGAATGGGTGAGGTCGTATTTTTTTTGCGCTTTGTCAAGATAGCGTTTCACTTTTGCTTTTGGCTCGTCAAATACCTTTTCAATTTCATCGTAAAACTTATCACGATCGGCATAGGCTTTAAAAGTTTTCTGATCCGACCAAAAATAATTACATGCAACCTCCTTTTTTTTGTAATCGAAATGAGTTTTGGCTTTCTCGCCTGCCATTTCAAAAAGTTCAGTTACAAAATGGGGCATGGTAAACAAGGAGGGACCGGCATCAAAGCGATATCCTTTCAGTTCAAAAGCAGAAAGTTTACCTCCGGGACAGGAATTAGCCTCAAAAACGTTTACATCATACCCTTTAATGGCCAAACGAATACTGGATGCCAAACCTGCAATACCTGCACCTATAACAACAGCTTGTTTCATTAATTAAGTATAATCGTTGTGTCAGAAATTAAAAAAAATCTTGAAAATAAATCTTCCTTATACCACTTCTTTTGTTTGGTTTCTTTTACAATAGTAGCGTGTTCTTTTCCCTTATAAGCAAAGGTATTTACCGCTTCAAAACTCTCCCAAATACTAACTGTAGCTTGTTGTATAAAAGGTAATTCTCCAATCCCTTTAAAGTAGGAAACCCCTTGAGCATTGTTAATCGCTCGACTAGCTGCCGGTACGGCTTTCCAAAAAGAAAGCAAACGATTCCATCTCAGCGTAGCTCTAGTAATTACAACTGCTTTAAGATTGGAGTCCTCAAATCTTGATTTTTGATTCTCCTGTGTCTTAAAAGGATTTTTACCACTCCATTTGCCATGGCTATTCACAGGACTTAAAACCAACTCTCTTTGGGAGCTAGCTTTTTCTTTATATTGAAGAAAAACAGGATGCTCATTCATGCAGTCGTTGTATTGAGAACGGTCGTTCCATACTCCTAAAAATGCATAGGTAGAAAAGTCAGGAGACAAACTAAAACCACTTCCACCCCCAGTTCCTAAAAATTTAAAGAACTGCAGACCTTCTACACTTTTTAATTTACCGGCTGCGATTCCCATTTGTTTAAAAGCCCAGAATTTATTCTGCTTAAATGTAAACAAAGTTAAAGTTGTGACTGTAGGCATACGTTTGATTTATTCAAATTGCTGGATAACTAAGGTAGTTGAATTTTAAGGGATTTGGGACTTATTTAAAAAAGAAAAACGTCTCTGTTTTGGATTTTAGAATTTAACTTATGGAAGTAATCTAACAGAGACGTTTGAAACCAAATTGAATTTAAACTTGTTTAAAGATAAAGAAAAAAAGTTATACAAAATATAGTTTTGATATTATTTTTTTCTTTTTTAACAAAATAACAGCCGTTTCATAATTTGTTTTTTGGTCTTATATAACTGTAATTCAATGAATTATATTTAATAGTAATATTAATTATATAGTTAATAAAAAAATATTGTAATTTTTAAAAAATAATTTAAAATGAAAAAATTTAATCGCTTTGACATCTTTATCTATTCGCTGATCATTGGGAACATCATTGCAATGGTTTTGGAGTCTCATCAATTCATTCAAGTTCAATTCTCACAGTCCTTCCATTATTTTGAGTTGGTTTCTATTGTGATTTTTTCTTTTGAATACCTGTATCGAATCAGTATGAGTTATCGAGAAAATAAATGGGCTGGTGTAAGGAGCTATGTGTTTAGTTTTTTCGGAATCATTGATTTAGTCTCTATACTCCCGTTTTACTTAAAACAATTTGTTTTATTAGACGGTCGTTTTTTCAGAATACTTCGTTTATTTAGATTGACTCGTGTATTTAAATTAGGTCGAGACAGTAAGTCGCTTAGATTATTTATTAAAGCCCTTTCATCAGTAAAAAATGAATTAAAGTTTACATTATTTTTGTCAGTATTGACGATTCTTTTTTCAGCTTCAGCTATATATTTTTTAGAGAATAAGGCGCAGCCGGAAATCTTTTCCAGTATTACTGCTTCCATTTGGTGGGCTACTGTTTCTCTAGCAACTGTAGGTTATGGTGATGTAGTACCCATCACCCTTTGGGGAAAGGTTTTTGCATCGGTAATCTCATTGGTTGGAATCGGAATAGTAGCTATTCCCACAGGGATTATAAGTGCTTCTTTTGTAGAAGAAATTCACAATTCGAAAAAATAATTTTACATTAGTTTTTATTAGTTCATAAAAATTATTTTCTTGATTATTGAAATTAAATTGTTTTGTATATGAAAGCGCTCTTCCCTTTTTTCGCATTAATTTGCCTTTGGTCTTCTACACTTTATTCTCAATCCTCTATGGAAGGTAAGAATGTGCTTATCGTTTACGGCGGTTGGAAGGGGCATCAACCTGAAGTTTTTGCAAAGAAAATCGCCTCTTGGCTTGAAAATCAAAAAGCCAATGTTACCCTTTCCGAAAGCACTGCCTCCTATACTGATAATGAGCTTATGCAATCCCTAGATTTAGTTATACAGCATATTACTATGAGTGAAATGAGCAATAGAGAGTCTAAAGGCTTAAGAGATGCCATAGCTCGAGGTGTAGGCCTTGCAGGCTGTCATGGCGGATTAGGTGATTCCTTTAGAAATGATACCGAATACCAATATATGGTTGGTGGTCAATTCGTAAAACACCCTGGAGGGCAAATAGATTATGAGGTAACCATCTCCAATTCTACTGATCCCATTACGGCAGGAATAAATGATTTTAGCTTAAAAACAGAACAATATTATATGCATTTTGATCCTAATATTGAAATTTTAGCAACCACCTCCTTTAGCGGGCAGCACGACGCTTGGATAGATGGTGTTGAAATGCCTGTAGTTTGGAAAAAGACCTACGGTAAAGGCCGTGTTTTTTATTCTGCTTTGGGTCATTCAGAAGATATTTTCGAAATTCCAGAAGCCTGGAATATTATGACACGAGGTATAGAATGGGCAGTAAAATGATCATCCCATGCTGAGTAATGAGGTAGACCTTTTATTTTGGGTTACCTTTGCTGTGTTATGAAAAGAAAAATTGCAATAATCGGTTCTGGATTTTCTTCTTTGGCTGCAGCTTCTTATCTCGCAAAAGCAGGTTTTGAGGTTGATGTTTTTGAAAAAAACAAAAGTTTAGGAGGAAGGGCTAGACAACTCAAAAAAGATGGATTTACTTTTGATATGGGACCCTCTTGGTACTGGATGCCCGATGTGTTTGAATCTTTTTATAACGATTTTGGAAAAAAGACTGCTGATCTATATGAATTGGAGCGGTTAGACCCTGGCTATCAAGTTGTTTTCGGTGAAAGAGATGCAATTCCAATAGGTGATTCTTTGGAGAAGATCTATGAGGTATTTGAAAAAGAAGAAGCGGGAAGTAGTGACAAACTAAAACGCTTTATGGCTTCCGCTAAAGAAAATTACGACATTGCCATAAAGGACTTGGTTTATCGCCCTGGCTTATCTCCGTTAGAATTGGTAACCCCTGTAACTATTCGAAAAATCAATTACTTTCTCAGCAATGTAAAAAAAGATGTTTACAAACAATTTAAGAGTCCAAAACTGAGACAAATACTTCAATTTCCTGTATTATTCTTAGGGGCAAAACCATCCAATACTCCCTCTTTTTACAACTTTATGAATTGGGCTGACTTTGGATTGGGAACTTGGCATCCAAAAAATGGAATGTATCGCATCGTAGAAGGCATGGTGAGTATAGCAACATCCTTAGGTGTAAAATTCCACACCGACGCTGCTGTAGAAAAAATTCAGGTGAACAATACTGGAAAAGCAGAAGGGATTATCGTCAGTGGAGAATTAGTCAGGGCAGACATCGTTTTATCAGGGGCTGATTACCATCATACAGAAAGCTTGTTGGATCAAAATTACAGAGCCTACAGCGAGGCCTATTGGGACAAAAAAGTTTTTGCTCCTTCTTCCCTTTTATTTTATATCGGTTTGGCTAAAAAAGTTAAAGGAGTCTTCCATCATAATCTGTTTTTTGATGTTGATTTTGATAAACATGCAGCGGCAATTTACGACCATCCTGAATGGCCTGAAAATCCACTTTTTTATGCGAACTTTCCTTCAGTATCTGACCTTTCTATGGCACCAGCTGGAAAAGAAGCTTGCTTTTTACTCATTCCTATTGCTCCTGGAATAGAGGACACTCCCGAATTAAGATCTCACTATTACGATTTGGTAATGAATCGACTGGAAAAACTCACTGGACAAAAAATAAAAAATCATGTGGAATTTACTGAATCGTTTTGTGTTAAAGACTTCAAAAAAGAATACAATTCTTATAAAGGAAATGCCTACGGTTTGGCAAACACCTTGTTACAAACAGCATTTTTAAGACCTAAACTAAAAAGTAAAAAAGTAAGTGATTTGTTTTTTACTGGACAACTCACAGTACCTGGGCCAGGAGTACCCCCTGCACTTATCTCAGGGAAACTTGTTGCTGAACTTATTACAAAAAATGCTTAATCTTTAGGATTTAATACCCACCATATTAACTCAAACTCACTGTCCCTAACGGCAATTACTGAATCCAACATTTTTGCACCTTCATTCAAAGAATTTTTGTAGGCCTGTAATTGCTCTTTCACACTATACTCCCATAGATCGATTCGTTTATATAAGTTGTATCTTATAAACTTATCCTCTTGTATATACTTCCTGTTTTCAATCCAAAACTCAAGATAATCAACATCAACCCAGGGCAAATCATATACCCATCTATTCGCGATACGTTCAACAAACTGATTTACGTAACGCTCTTCATTTTTCCCTGTATTTTCTATTAAATATCTAAGCTCAGTTCCGTCATAAATATCAGTCATCATTAAACCTACTTCTTTTGGCATTAATCGAAAGGTCCCATCTAGTTTTATTGCATCAAAATTAACTCTTGGAGGATTAAAAGGGTCTCTGTTAGTATACATCCCCATTGGAGAAAAATAATATTTCCCCCCTGGCTCTTCCTCGTCATTCATAAAATCTATGAAGACACTATCATTGTCTTCATCCCATCTAGCATACTGCTTCTGGTATAATTCAGTGACCCAATCAACTGTTTCAATATATTCGTCAGTATAAGCAATCATTTTATCTATTTCTTCCCTTAAGTTTTCTAAATTTTCAATCCCATCATTTCTATTGTCAGACACTCCTCCTTGCTGTTCAATCCCAAAGGAAACTGTTACACCAAATACAAGTATTATAAACTCTACAGCAGATTTTTTGACTCTATCCCAAAAATCTTTAATGTCAAATCGGTCTCCTAAAGTAATTAGTCGTAAGAACCAATTGAGTTTTTCTTTTTCAACACCTGCCGTTTCGTTCGCATTGTCGTATTCCTCTCTTGAAATGTACCCATCCTTATTGGCATCTATCTTGTCAAAGTCTTCTTTTTTGCCCATAAAATAAAAATAGTAATGTGTTCAGCTAATTTAAAGAAAAATGTACGGATTCTCCTTCATCAAAGACGCTTTAACTTATTAAAGCTATTTGACTAAAGGGGAATTGAGGATCAAAAACCTCCTTAATCAAAGAAAACAACTGCTGCTCAAAATCGATGAGTAAATGAGAATCGATTTGCAGCGGACCCTTATCACTACTGTCTCTTTTTTTGACGGCTAGAAAATGATTTTCAAAGTTTTTTAAAGGAATTACACCGGAGTTTAAAGGTACAGATAGAAATTCATTCTTTAACGCATAGGCATAAAGTAACACCTGGAAAAGTGCTGCTTTTTTGGGTTCCGTAATCAACTCTTCCCATTTGGTAAAGCTCAAATCTGCTGCGCCAATACTTCCTGTTTTATAATCAACGATGCGCCGTGTACCATTTAGGGAATCAATGCGGTCCACAGTCCCTTTTAAATAGACTGTTTGATCCAATCCAGGTATTGAAATATGAGTGTGAAATTTCTTTTCCAATCCTATAATTTCTAATTGATTTCCACTTTTTACAAAGGCTCTTTCCTTTTCAATAAAGCTTTTTAAAATCCGATTCGTGACCTCTACTATCAAGTAATTCTTTCCTGTTTTTAGGGTCTCTTTTTGATACTGTTTTTTAAAACCTGAACTTACCATCCCGCTCAGTTTTTTAAGCATCTCTTTATAATATGTATCCACCATCAATTTTCCCACATAGGGATCGTAAAGCTCCTCTAAAACTTTGTGGATGATTGTTCCTTTCTCTGCAGCATTGATGTCAGACTCAAATTCTTGGTCTGGTTTTATCTTCAGCAGTCGCTGTTCATAAAACTGATAAGGGTCTCGAATATAGAGTGCCAAGGAGGAGGGTGAAAAGCCTTCTCTAGCAACTTCATTTAATTGATCAAGTACCCCAGAGGTTTTAATGGCTTTTTTAGTGGGTGCCGTTTGCGTTTGAATGTTAAAGTCCAACTGCCTAAAAGTAAGTTGATGATTTGGATGTTTGAAAAATTCTAATTGTACCAAAAATCTACTTTTTTCACCTGAAAATAGTCCTTCAGCTGCATCGTTGTAAAACAAACTGATCCTTTTTGCTCGTTGTAAGAGTCTAAAAAAATGATAGGCATATAAGTGATCTTGTTCAATAAAAGTGTTCATGCCAAACTTTTTACGAACATCAAATGGAATCCAAGAGAAGGGAGTTTTTCCAAAAGGTAAAAATCCCTCGTTGACGTGGGTTACCACCACATGATCAAAATCCAAAACACGCGTTTCTAAAACTCCCATAATCTGAATTCCCTTAAACGGATCACCTGAAAAATCCAAAGTTTCTTTATCCAATAGTTTTACAAAAACCTGCTCGATATCTTGTAAACTTTTTAAGATCGCATTGGACTCTATTAGATTTTGAAGTTTTTTTAGTAACTCAATGCAACGGTCTGAACAGTATATATCTAAACTTGAAAATTTATGCTCTATTTGGTATGATTTAAGCATTTGGTAAAGCGTAAGCAATCGATCTGTAACAGAAATTGGGCTTTCTAAAGGTTTGAACATATGATTTGCCACGGCTGATTGACCCAAAATTAATTTGGCATTAAAATGCGCAATGTGTTGCTGTTGTAATTTCTTAACCAACTTTTTTAGAGAAATTCCTGAGGCCTCTAACAAGCGAACTAGTGCTTGGTCCTCGGTTAAAACACTAACAGTTGATAAGGGGTATATTCCCTTGTCATTTAATTTAAACAGTTCAAATAGATTTAAAATACTTTTTACCCCTCTAAGCTCCTTTAATGGATAACCCATAGATGCATTCCAAGGAACTTTTTCTGAAGCAATAGCAGTTAAAACGGTATGTAAAATACCCTCATCTCCCAAAACCAAAACTACTGAGTCATCAGGATGCGCTCTATAAGTCGCTACAGCAAGTTGAACGGCAGCTCTTGCTTGAGACAAGTTTTTACTCACATTGATTATATCAATCTGCTTACTTTTTGAAAAGTGATTTGAAAAATTCGATGTAAAATTTTGACCTAAAAATGTCCATTCTTTACTGTACTTTCTGATAAAATAGCTTGCACTGTGGGAGGCGTCCTTATAAAAATGTTCGTCTAAGTCCCAGAAAACTTCCGCCTTCCCTTCTGCAACCAATTCCTGTATTATTGTTTCCTCTGCTTTGGTCAAGGCATTAAAGCCAACAAAATAGTGCTGAGGGAGCGTAGACTGTAAATAATGACCAAGATTTTGGGTTGCTTCTCTGTATTGTAATCCTGAATATCCGGCTTGTCGATTGACAAGTACTCGATATAAATCAGAATAATAACGCGGAATACGCTCTTGAAATTTAAAAGACTGTTTGCTTAAGTCTCCTTGCTTTTTTGGGTCCCATTGCTCAATTTTTTCAACTGCACCCATAAAACTGAAAATGGATTTTGCATCTATCAATTGAGAATCAATTTCATTAAACTCAGCCAATAGTGAAGGTGCCCAGTTTAAAAATTGATGCAGTGAATTTTGTTCTTCTAAGGGAGTATTCGTTTTGTAAACAGTGTAAAACTCAAAAAGCAAATCAATATTTGAAATTTTTTGAACTCCAGACAACTCTGAAATGAATCCTTCAATACTTAAGATTTCTGGGGCTAGAGTCGCAGCTCTAATTTCTTTTTTTAAAGCCTCTTTTAAAAATTTAACTGCTCGTATACTTGGAACAATAATTTTAATGTGATCCAACTCCCTTTTGGACTCTACAATTGTTTTGGCTATATCGTTTAAAAAAGACTGCATATTGGAGTGTAATATTCTGGTGTTTTGCTCGTTACTAAAAATTATTTTATCGAATTATTCAATGGTGATGACCTCTATTTCCCTATCGATATAGACCAATTTTGATTTCACCTTTTGAAATCCTAATTGATTCAATGCATCGACATAAGTTTCTAGTTGTTTTTTATCTTCAATTTTGGGTTGACCTGTTTTATAATCTAATATGGTAGCTTTCCCCTCGTTACTTATATTGATTCTATCTGGTCGCAGAGTCAAGCCCTGAGGAATCAGTATTTCTTGTTCGCAGAGAACTTTATCAGTTCCATCAAAGAATTGTTTTAGTTCCGGGTGATCTACAATTTGATTAAGGGTTTGTTTCAATTCAATGAGCTCTGCTTGTGAAGCTTTTTCAGGTTTTATTTCTTCTTCTATAACCTCATCAATCATTTCCTTCGCTGTAATTTTTGATAGGAGTTCGTGGATCAATAAGCCCTTTTTTTGAGCAATTAATACTTCCTCTGTTGGTGCTTTGGGAGCAATCAAATGATTTTTCCACCCGTCAGAAATTCCAATTTCCAAGAGAATCTTCTCCCCCTTTAGTGAATGTTCCTCGGTTAATTTTTTGGGTACTACTTTCCCAAACTCAAAGAAACTAGTAGCATCTAGATCAATCCCCTGGGCACGAACAAAGGAACCAAATAAATCGGCATAGCTTTTAGGTTGCTCTGTCTCAGTTGTTGTTTGAGTAATTAAGTACAGTTGATTTTTTGCTCTGGTAAGAGCGACATATAGTACGTTAAGCGCATCCAACTCTTTTGCAATTTTTTGTTGATTGTATAAGGCTTCAGCTTGCTTACCGTAGAGAGGAAGTTTGTTAGAAAAATTGATCCATCCCCACTTGATGCTGTCAAGAGGTGATTCGTGAAATGGATACCATACCTTTTCTCTGACATTGGGAATGAGTGGGGTATCCATGAAGGGCAAGATGACCACAGCAAACTCCAAGCCCTTAGCCTGATGAATGGTCATAACTTTTATGGCGTTTAAGCTTTCTGGTGTGGAAAGGGTTAATTTTTTCGATTGAGTCTCCCAATGGTTTAGGTAGTTTATAAGTGAAGCTCCTCTTTGCCTTGAAAACTCAAAAACATCTTCCAAAAAAGTGGAGACAAAGGGATCATTACTATCCATATAAGGAAAGGAGGCAACAGTATAATCAACCAATTGAATCAAAGGATAATCTAGGGCTTTTTGAAGCTTAAAACTCGATCCATATTCAGTATTGAGTGCTTTAAAAAAATCTGAAGAAGAACGATGGATCAAATTACACACCGCAGTATGATACTCCTCATTGGTATGTTTACTCGTATTCCATAATTGATCAAAAATAATTTTGTGCTGTTCGCTGCTATTCGGCTTGTGGACGAGTTCTAGAACTGCCACTATCAGTTGAACCTTCTCCGATTTACTTACCGCTAAAGAGTCTGAAGAAAGTATAGAATAGCCTTGTGCTACCAATCCTTCACTTATAGCAACAGCTTGGTTTCTTACTCGAACCAATACAGCAATATCTTTCTGCTCGTAGTTTAAGTCCAGAGCCTGTTGTACCGAGGCAATGGTCTCTTCGATATAAAGAGGAATTTTATCTTCCTGTTTTCCTCCTTTTGGTATTGCTTTGATCTGAACATAACCCCCTGACTTTTTTATTTGTTGGCGACTTGCTTCACCGTAAATAGACTGAATTTCGGGTGTGGGCAAAGCTTCGGTTACATAAGAGAAAAATGAATTATTAAAACTAACGATGGCTTCATCAGATCGGTAGTTTGCTTCTAGCTTTTTAAGCTCAGCTTCTATCTGAAATGGTTTGGAATCCTTATTTAATAAACGGATGAATTGAGCAATGTCTCCACCACGCCATCGATAAATTGCCTGTTTGGGATCTCCCACCAAAACAAGAGATCCTTGTTCTCCTGCCAAGGACTCAGATTCGAGTGCATTCCCAATTAAAGGAACGAGGTTAGACCATTGGAGTGTGGATGTATCTTGAAATTCATCTAAAAAATAATGGCGATAACGCTCCCCTAATCGAGCGTAGATATAAGGTGCGTCTTCTGCTTGAACTAGGGAACTGATTTTGTGATTAAACTCCCCCAGTAGTCTAATTTCTTTCTCATTCTGAAGCAGCTCTAATTCCTGTTCTAACTGTTGCAAGATCAACCTCGGCGTCCAAAATTTTAAGGTGTTGATCAGTAAAAGAGTATACCCAACTTCTTTTTTGATTTTTAAAAACAAGGCATAAAAATCTGGAAGCAACTCATCTATACACAACTTTTTATGGTTAACTGTAGCTTTTTTATAGATAGGAATCTCGCCTCTAAGCATGGCTTCAAGCTGATTGGTATACAGTTTTTCATAAGATCCTTCTTGAATCAAATCTAAGTGCTTGTGTAAAATTTTACGTGTAAAATCTTCAGGCTCTAGATTGTTTTTATTCAATAAGTCCAAAAATTCTACAACTGAGTTTTTGATGTTCTCTTGGCTGTGGTTTAGTGTACTTTCTAGTTGCTCTCGATCTTTTTTATGAGCAGTTCTGTCTTTTTCTTTTAAATCTGCCAAGGGGATTCTGTCGTTTTCATTAAGCAATAAAAAGGCAAATTCATCTAAATCAGTTTGGACATCCCAACTCAAGCCCTGTTGCACTTTTGATAGGCTTAATTTTAAGAGCAATTGGGTAATAAATGGATCCTCCCCTATTTGGTTGATGATTGACCTAACGACCTCCTCCAAAACACTTTTAGTATCCAAGACAACTTCAAAACCTTGAGGAAGCTCGAATTCTTTTGCAAAAGTCCTTACGATTCGGTGGGTAAATTTATCAAGAGTAATCACATCAAAACTCCCGTATTCATAGACGATGTTGTGAAGCATTTTCTCTGCTCTCTGGGTCAATTCAAATGCGTCTATTTGCAATACATCCATGAGATAAGTCTTAAGTTGAGAGTCCTCTGGGGAATCCTTAGACAAATCCTCTAAGGCTTCGAGTATCCTCGTTTTCATTTCATTTACAGCCTTATTTGTAAAAGTTAGGGCAAGCATCTGTCGATAAGGGCGAAGTATTTTACTCCCTAAAAGCTCTTGGAGGTAATATAAAACTAGGGTGTAGGTTTTACCAGAACCTGCTGCAGCATTGATGATATGAAAATTGGAATGACTCATGAAAATGGATGTCTTTTTAAAAGTAATGCTTTTCAAAACTTAGACTCTAATTCAGAAAAGAAATTTTAATTTTGTAGAAATCTTAAATAAAAAATTATGGCTTTTGAATTACCCGCTCTATCATATGCATACAATGCTTTAGAGCCTCATATTGATGCACGTACTATGGAAATTCACCACAGTAAGCACCACAACGGTTACACTTCGAATCTCAACAATGCTATTGCTGATACACCGCTAGCGGATCAGTCCATTGAAGATATTTTAAAAAATCTAGATCTTGAAAATAAAGCTGTTCGAAACAACGGTGGAGGATACTATAATCACCGACTGTTTTGGGAAGTAATGTCTCCAGACGGAGGTGGGCTACCCTCTGGAAGCTTAGCTACTGCAATTGATAATGCGTTTGGCAGTTTTGAAGAATTTAAATCTGCATTCGCAAAAGCTGCGGCCACTCAATTCGGCTCAGGATGGGCATGGTTGTGTGTTCAAGCTAACGGTAGTGTAGAAGTTTGCGCTTCAGCAAACCAAGACAACCCTTTAATGCCTGGGATCGGCTGTGGGGGAACTCCTATACTCGGAATTGATGTTTGGGAACACGCTTACTATTTAAATTATCAAAATAGACGTCCTGATTATATCAATGCGTTCTTTAATGTAATCGATTGGAATAAAGTAGGTTCACTTTACGAAAAGGGAGTTTAGAAGAGTAGACTAAAAAATAAAAGGGAGGAATAAATTCCTCCCTTTTGCCCCAAATCTTACCATGAACTTAACCTACTTATGTTCAGGTTTTGTAAATGTATTCTCCCCTAGTGTTGTAGCATTAGTCTGTCGTTTAAAAGACGATTTTATGGATAAGGTGCTATTTTTAATAATAATTATAGTGAAAAATAAAAAGGAGGAATAAATTCCTCCTTTTTGCCCCAAATCTTACCATGAACTTAACCTACTTATGTTCTGGTATATCAAAGATGCTTTATCTCTAATTTCAGATTTAAATAAGTCGTTAAAATGCGTTTTTTATAGATTAAGTGTGCTAGTAGGCTCTTTTATTGTTCTTTTCGACAAAATTGATGAAAGCTCGATTCACAACCCTACATCCCCCAGCTGTTGGATAATTACCTGTAAAGTACCAGTCTCCTAGATTTTTAGGACAGGATTCATGAAGGCCCTCGACAGTTTGGAAGATAACTTCAACCTCAGCTTTTATATGGTCGTTTTTTAGCAAGCTTGATATCTTATTTGAAATTTGTTCGTTAGTGTAAGGAGCATAAATTTCCTTGACATAATTTGGTGGTGAAGGCTCTTTATTTTCTACACTTGTTTTACATTTTTTGTAAACCGATTGAATCACTTCATCGAATATTCCATCATCTTGAAGTAAGGAAAGTGCCGCTCTAAAAGCGATAAATTCTTCGAGCTTCGCCATGTCAATTCCATAACAATCGGGATATCTAATTTGAGGAGCGCTAGATACTACAACGATCTTTTTGGGTCCTAGACGATCCAACATCCGTAAAATACTTTTTTGTAATGTAGTACCCCTTACAATACTGTCATCGATGATGACTAAATTATCAGATGCTTTGACTACCCCATAGGTGATGTCGTATACATGAGCCACTAAATCGTCTCTGTCGCTATCTTCTGTAATGAATGTTCGAAGTTTGGCATCCTTGATCGCAATTTTTTCGATTCTTGGTTTTAGAGCTAGAAGCTTTGCCAGTGCCTTACTATCGGGTTGATCCGATTTGAATAATTCTTCATGTAGGGTTTTTCGCACATGATCTTGTACCGCCCCTATAAGCCCGTAAAAAGAAGTCTCTGCTGTATTGGGGATAAATGAAAATACAGTGTTTTCAAGATCTCCTCCTATAGCTTTGTGAACCAATGGAAACAGGGCTTTACCCAAATCTTTTCGCTCTTGATAAATCTCTGCATCACCACCTCTTGAAAAATAAATTCGCTCAAAGGAGCAGGCTCTTTTTTCTTGGGGCTCAATAATTTGCTTAATTGAGGTTCCTCCAACTTTTTTGGTAATCAATGCATGTCCAGGTTCTAACTCTTGAACTTGATCATACGCTACATTGAATACCGTCTGAATCACAGGTCGTTCAGAAGCTACAACCACAATTTCGTCATCTGAATAGTAATATACCGGTCTGATCCCTACAGGATCTCTCAACACAAATGAATCGCCATGTCCTAATAAACCTGCCATTGCATAGCCACCGTCCCAGTTTTTAGATGCCTTTCTTAAAATCTTTGAAAGCTTTAGTCTTTCGGCTATAAGTGGAGAAGCTTCTTTTTTGGTATATCCTTCTTTTCTTAAAGTTTTATAGATTTTCGCAACTGCATCGTCTAAGAAATGTCCGATTTTTTCCATCACCGTTATGGTGTCTGCTTTTTCTTTTGGATGCTGTCCTAAATCGACGAGATTGTCAAAGAGCTCATTTACATTGGTAAGGTTGAAATTTCCCGCAACAATGAGATTTCTGTGCATCCAATTGTTTTGACGTAAAAAGGGGTGTACGCTTTCAATATTATTTTTCCCGAAGGTTCCATAGCGAACATGGCCCAGCATCAGCTCTCCTAGGTAAGGTACTTTAGCTTTAAGTTCTTCTGGCTTAGAAGCTATTGTGGGGTCTTCATCAATTTCCTTTTGGATACGGGTGTTGATGGTTTTAAAAATCTTTTGAATAGGCTGTTGGTCTGCAGACCGAACACGACTGATATATCTTTGCCCTGGTGACATATCGAATTTAATACTCGCAAATCCAGCACCATCTTGACCCCTATTGTGTTGCTTTTCCATCAATAAATACATTTTATTAATCCCGTAAAATGTACTTCCGTATTTTTCTTTGTAGAAGGAAAGCGGTTTTTTTAATTGCAAAAGGGCAATTCCACATTCGTGCTTGATTGCATCACTCATCAGATTCTCATGTTAGTTCTATTTCAAATTCTGTCAATGATTTAAAGGCTTGTATTCTTTGTGCCAACTGCACAAAAGTCATTTTTTCTAAGGCTGATGTTCCAAATTCCTGAACTGTAAATGAAGCCAGAGCAGATCCAACAATTACTGCAGTCTTCATCTCCTCAAAATTAATTTTTTTTCGTTGGACTAAATATGCGGCAAATCCACCTATAAAACTATCGCCCGCTCCAGTAGGGTCAAATACCTCCTCTAAAGGGAGTCCAGGAGCGCAGAAGATATTGTTTCCATTGAACAACAAAGCGCCGTGTTCTCCTTTTTTAATTACTACGTATTTTGGACCCATAGCCTGTAGGTCTTTAGCTGCTTCAACTAGAGAATGTTTTTGAGTCAGCTGTCTCGCTTCTTCATCATTAATTGAAATCACATCAACTCTTGCGATAAGTTCATCCAATTTTTCACGATAACTTTCTATCCAAAAATTCATGGTATCCATAACGATCAAATCGGGTTTTTGATCCATTTGATTCAACACCTCTAATTGAATATTCGGGTCTAAATTTCCCAATAAAACAACACTGGAATTTTTAAAGTTTTCAGGAACTTTTGGCTGAAATTTTGTCAATACATTCAACTGTGTATCAAGAGTGGTTCTTGTGTTGAGGTCGTTATGGTATTTCCCACTCCAAAAAAAGGTCTTTTCCCCTTGGAGTTGTTCTACTCCTTCAAGATTTAGATTTTTCTCTTTTAAAAGATTTAAATGCTCTTCTTCGAAATCAGAGCCAATGATGGAAATCAGACCGCATTCTGTATTAAAATGTGATGCTGCAAGTCCTATGTAGGTGGCACAACCCCCAAGAATTTTTCCAGTTTTACCAAAAGGGGTTTCAATTGCGTCGTAAGCAACAGTGCCTAGGACTAAAAGTTTGTTGTTCATGATACAAAAATAAAAAACTCTTTACGCCTTGGAGACATTATTTCTAACAATTATCAAGTAAAAAATCAACAGTGGTATTCTCTTAAGGGTTTTGTTTTTCCATTTGCTCAAAAAAAGTGTCTGGAATGAGGTTTTTACCTTTAGCTGCCTGAACTGCTAGTTGGTCGCATCGCTCGTTTTGTCTGTGCATATTATGACCTTTGATCCACTGAAAATGGACAGTGTGTTTTCTGTAAATTGTTAAAAAACGTTTCCACAAGTCAGGATTTTTCTTATCCTTAAAGTTTTTTTTCTCCCAATTAAAAACCCACTTTTTTTCCACAGCATCAACTACGTATCTTGAATCAGAATAAACCACGATCTCTAAAGGTGCTTTTTTAAGTGTTTCTAAACCTACTATTACCGCCAAAAGTTCCATTCTGTTGTTAGTAGTTCTAACAAAACCTTGAGAAAACTCTTTAGTATAGGACATTCCCGCCCATTCAAGTATAAAACCATAACCCCCAGGCCCGGGATTTCCTAAGGAAGAACCGTCTGTGTAGAGATAAACTGATTTTGACTTCATTCAGCCGTCTTTAATAATTGCTCTATAACCAAGGGAAAGTGACGATGCTCCAATTGGTGTACCTTTGCTGCAATTTCATCTGCTGTATCCTGGTTGGAAATTGAAACTTTTGCTTGAAAAATAGTTGCTCCCTCGTCATAAGCCTCGTTTACGTAATGGATGGTAATCCCTGTTTCTAGCTCACAGTTTACCTTTACCGCTTTGTGGACATGACTTCCATACATTCCTTTTCCACCGTATTTAGGTAATAATGCGGGGTGAATATTGATGATTTTATTTGGGAAAGCCTTTACCCAGTCTTTGCCTATTTTCCATAAAAACCCTGCCAAAATTATTAGGTCTGGATTAATCTTTTCAACTTTTTTGAGTAATGTTCCGTTGGTAAAGCTGGTTTTATCAAATACTTGAGCCTCTAATCCAAACTGATTAACCCGTTTAATGACCCCTGCTGTAGCTTTATTTGTCAATACTGCACTTACAGTTACAGTAGTGTCTTGTTCAAAAAAGCGGCAGATTTCCTCTACATTAGATCCATTTCCTGAAGCAAATAAGATTATTCTTTTATTCATTAATACTGGGTTAATATGCAGTAAATATAACACATTACAATACCACTAGTATGCTTCAAAAAAAAAATGAGTTGAATATTCAAGTCCTATTTAGTGTAATCATGCAAAGTTTTATATTTTTGCTGGAGATAATCTAACTAAACTAAATCATGTCAGATATTTCCTCAAGAGTAAAAGCCATCATAGTTGATAAACTAGGTGTTGACGAAAACGAAGTAGTTGCAGAAGCAAGTTTTACAAATGACTTAGGTGCAGACTCACTGGATACCGTTGAGTTAATCATGGAATTCGAAAAAGAATTTGATATCCAGATTCCAGATGACCAAGCAGAAAACATTGCAACGGTAGGCCAAGCCATTCAATTTATTGAACAAGCTGACTAATTAAGACATATGGAACCAAGACGTGTAGTAGTTACCGGATTGGGAGCCCTTACACCAATTGGTAATACCCTCTCAGCATATTGGGAGGGTTTACTATCTGGCACAAGCGGTGCTGCTCCAATTACTTATTTTGACCCTACACTTTTCAAAACGCAGTTTGCCTGCGAACTTAAAAACTTTGATCCACTAGATCATTTAGACCGTAAAGAAGCCCGAAAATACGATCGCTTTGCCCAATACGCTTTAGTCTCTGTTGCGGAAGCTTTAGAGGACGCTGCCCTTCCTTTAGAAAAGGTAGATAAAGACAGAGTCGGTGTAATCTGGGGAGCTGGTATTGGAGGTTTGGAAACCTTTCAAAACGAAGTGCTGAATTTTGCAGCTTCAAATGAAAATCCAAGGTTCAACCCTTTCTTTATCCCTAAAATGATTGCCGATATTGCACCGGGCTTAATTTCTATTAAATACGGCTTTAGAGGTCCAAACTTTGCAACTGTATCAGCCTGTGCATCTGCATCAAACGCCATGATCGATGCATTGAATTACATTCGTTTAGGATATGCAGACGTCATGATAACAGGAGGTTCAGAAGCAGCAGTTACCAAGGCAGGAATTGGAGGGTTTATCGCAATGCACGCCCTGTCTAAACGAAATGACGATCCTAAAACAGCTTCCAGACCTTTTGACAAAGACCGTGACGGTTTTGTGCTAGGTGAAGGATCTGGAGCCTTAATTTTAGAATCCTACGAACACGCCGTTGCCCGTGGTGCAACTATTTACGCTGAACTTGCTGGAGGTGGGCTTTCAGCTGATGCGCATCATATGACAGCTCCCCATCCAGAAGGGTTAGGGGCTATCAAAGTAATGGAAAACTGCCTCCGTGATGCAAACCTTAAACCTGAAGATGTAGATATCATCAATATGCACGGAACCTCAACTCCTCTGGGTGATATCGCTGAATCAAACGCGATCGTAGCGGTATTTAAAGAACATGCTTACAGCATGAATATCAACTCCACTAAATCCATGACAGGTCACCTACTCGGTGCAGCTGGAGCTGTTGAAGCCATAGCCTCTATCATGGCAATGAAATACGAGATAGTGCCTCCTACGATCAACCACCAAACGGCAGACGAAGGAATTGATCAGAAAATTAATTTCACCTTCAACCAACCCCAAAAAAGAACCGTCAATGTGGCGCTTTCTAACACTTTCGGATTTGGAGGACACAACGCTTGTGTAGTGTTCAAAAAAATCCATTAACTTGAAGTTGTGAAATTTTTGAATTACATACGAAATTCCCGAATGGAAACATCCGGGAATTTTTTTGTGGCTCTTCAAAAAAAACTCAACATTAAAACCCAAAATAAAAAACTCTATAAAGAAGCTTTTACCCATAGCTCTGTTAATCATAAAACCACTGCTGGGGATCCTTTGAATTTTGAACGCCTAGAGTATCTAGGGGATGCAATACTCAATTCTATAATTGCAGAGTTTCTTTTTAATTATTATTCTACAGCAAAAGAAGGTTCTCTTACCAAACTTAGGGCAAAAATTGTGAGCCGCTCTAAACTGAACGAGATTGGAAAAGAAATGGAACTATACAGCATTGCAGAAATTTCAAATCACCACAATACATTTGGAGATAATATTCATGGTAACCTCCTCGAATCGCTTATCGGAGCACTTTTTATTGACAAAGGCTATAACAAAACCAAAACTTATGTCATCCACAATATTATATTGCCTTATATAGATATTGAAAGCTTAGACAGCTTGGTTCTTAGCCATAAAGCATTGCTGATAGAATGGGGTCAAAAACACAAAGAATCAATTGAATTCAAAACCGATCAGGATCGAGGATTAGATCCAAAAATCAACTATTCGTGTCAGATTATTTTTCAAAATAAATGTATTGCAAAAGCCAAGGCTTCCTCGAAGAAAAAAGCAGAGGAAAAAGCGGCTAAAATCGCTGTAAGGGCTCTAAAAATTAAACCGAGAATTGAATGAAATCAAACTCTAAAATTCATCTACTAAGCTATGAAGAAGATGATTTTCAGGATCATCTACTCGCCTTGCACAGCAATTTAGAAGGGTATCAAATTGCTTTTTATCTCAACAAACATACTGATGCAGTATTTAAACGCGTAGAGGACATAAGCTTAAATAATAAGGAGGTGCGTTTTCCTTTATTCGAATGGGAAAATCCTCTTTTGGATGAAAATACCTCTCTTTTTTCAAATAAGTGCATCCAAGAAAAAACCCAAGACAGCGCAAATACTGGCGCATTATTTGACCTCCCTTTGAGAAATGAAGTATCTTTATTTCCTGAATTTAAACAAGTCGATTTTTTTATAAAATCAAACCATTTGGAAACTATACAATTTCTTATAAAACCAATGAGTTCTTGGGGGGCAGTCTCGATGGCTTATGAAGTGCCTTCCGAAAAAATTAAAACCCGATTGAACTTAATATTTGATTAATGAGCGTTATCAAAAAAACTAAAATTGTTGCAACTCTTGGTCCAGCAACTTCCTCTGCAGATGTGATCGAAAAAATGATCTTAGCAGGAGTAAATGTATTTAGGGTCAACTTTTCTCACGCCGATTACAATGATGTCAGTGAACGCATTCAAATGATACGAGATGTTGACAAAAAACTGAATACCAACACCGCAATTTTAGGTGATTTACAAGGACCCAAATTAAGGGTGGGAAAAATTGAGGAAGGAACAGTCGTCAATCCAGGAGATCGTGTTGTTTTTTCTACGGACGCTCCTTTTATAGGAAATGCTCAGAAAGCCTATATGAATTACCAAAATTTCCCAAAAGATGTATCCAAGGGCGAGCGTATACTTTTAGATGACGGTAAACTTATCTTTGAAGTAAGTGACACAAACAAAAAGAATGAAGTTGAAACTGTTGTAATTCAGGGAGGTCCTTTTAAATCTAATAAAGGAGTTAACCTACCCAACACCAATATTTCTCTTCCTGCATTGACGGAAAAAGATATTGAAGACGCTAAATTTATTTTTACTCAAGATATCGATTGGATTGCCCTTTCTTTTGTGCGTTTTAGCCAAGATTTGATTGACTTAAAAGAATTGATGGCAAAGCACACTGATCAAAATATTCCAATCATTTCCAAAATTGAAAAACCTGAAGCCATTGAGAATATCGATAAAATCATTGCTTACAGTGATGGACTTATGGTTGCAAGAGGTGATCTTGGGGTGGAAGTGCCTGCAGAAGAGGTTCCTCTTATTCAGAAGAGATTAGTTCTCCTTGCCAAAACTGCACGTATTCCTATCATTATCGCTACTCAAATGATGGAGACCATGATAGAAAGCTTGACCCCTACACGTGCAGAGGTAAATGATGTTGCCAATTCTGTAATGGACGGTGCTGATGCGGTAATGCTTTCGGGAGAAACGTCAGTAGGAAAATACCCGGTAGAGGTTATCAATACCATGTCGAGTATTTTAACCGCAGTAGAGAACTCGGAATTGATTGAAGTTCCACACGCTCCTCCTACAATTCGCACCAAACGATTCATTACCAAATCCATCTGTTATCATGCAGCTCATCTGGCAAATGATATTGAAGCAAAAGCGATTTGTACCTTGACCAATAGCGGTTATACCGCCTATCAAATTTCTGCTTGGAGACCTCAAGCCCATGTTCTAGTCTATACATCAAACAGAAAAATTTTAAATCAACTGAATCTGCTTTGGGGGGTGAAAGCATTTTACTACAGCAATCTCAACAGTACCGATAAAACTGTAGAGGAGATCAACCAGATCGCCTTTGAAAAAGGGTATGTAGATAAAGAAGACATGCTTGTAAACCTTACTGCCATGCCAATTGAATCAAAGGGGATGGTCAACACCCTTCGCGTTTCAGTAATTTAAAAGGGGAGACTTAATTGCTTCAATTTTGGCAGCTTTTTGGAAGGCTGTTCTTTGGATTCTTTAGTGTTTAAATTGGATAAAGAAATTCCTATCAACCGGACGGAGTTCTCCAATCTCTCTTGGTATAATAAGTTTTTTGCCTCTTCAAAAATAAGATCTTTAGTTGCTATATATAGCTTCCCTGTTTTACTTCTTGTCTGTTGAACAAAATCACTGTATTTAATTTTTAGGGTAAGGGTTTTCCCGGCAACCTTGTTTTTTTTGAGTCTTCGTTCTAAGTTTTCAGCTAATTCTTTTAGCTTGTCCTCTAAAAATAACTCACTACTCAAATTTGAACTGAAGGTCCGTTCAATTCCCACAGATTTTGGTATTCTGTGAGGCTTGACTGGACTGTTGTGAATTCCCCTTACTACGTCGTAATAATACACTCCTGATTTTCCAAAATGAGAAGTCAAAAAAGAAGCTGACTGCGCTTTTAAATCTTTCCCTGTATAAATCCCTAGATGGTACATTTTGAGTTTGGTTTTTTTGCCAATACCATGAAATTTTTTGACATCTAAGGATTCTAAAAAAGCGATGATTTCCTCAGGCGGAAGGGTTTTTTGCCCGTCAGGTTTATTCCAATCACTGGCGATTTTAGCTAAAAATTTATTTATAGATATTCCAGCAGAGGCAGTTAACTGGGTTTGTGCCTTAATTTTTGCTCGGATTTCTTCTGCGATTAGTGTGGCAGAGGGGTAGTCAGAAACATCTAAATAAGCTTCATCTAAAGATAGGGGTTCAACCAATGGAGTATATTCTAAAAATATCGTTCGAATCGTCTCTGAAATTTCTTTATACCGTTCAAATCTGGACTTAGCGAAGATTAAATGTGGGCATAATTCTTTTGCCCTTCTCCCGTTCATCGCACTTCTAACTCCGTATCTACGGGCCTCGTAACTTGCTGCAGCTACCACTCCTCTTTCACCCCCACCACCAACAGCCAATGCCTTTCCTCGCCATTCAGGATGGTCTAACTGTTCTACTGAAGCGAAAAAAGCGTCCATGTCGATATGGATGATTTTTCGTTGCTTATTTACCATGCGATTTTCTGACATTAGAAATTCCTTACGAGGTCAATTCTTATCAGTAGCCTTAAATTCATAAGCACTTTCTACATGACATATTTTAATCTCAAATCGTGAATAGGCATGTGCTTTGCCGTATTGTTGAGCCAGAAGATGCTTTGCGTTTTCTTTCCATTGCTGAATTGCCTTTTTACTTTCCCAATAGCTGATAGTCACTCCTTTTCCCGTCGCTTCCCGATAAGTTTCCATACCTAAAAACCCAGGTGTTATTTGGATTTCACCCTGCATTTGAGTTGAAAATTTATGATAGACGGGGTCATTCTGGTCAACCAAAGTACTTGTAAATATTACCGCAAAATAGTTTGGCTTCACTCGTCTTGATATATTTTGACAGTTAATTTTCCATTAGCGTCTATATGGGCTCTGTACATTCCCGCTGTATTCATTTCCATGGCTACATTTCCACGGTTGTCAATACCGACAATTCCTCCATCACCTCCCAATTTTGCAACCTTTTCATGAATCACAATTCGAGCTGCTTCTTGTATGGATAGCCCTTTATATTCCATTAAGGCAGAGATGTCATGCGCTACCACAGAACGAATAAAAAATTCGCCCCAACCGGTAGCTGAAATTGCACAGGTTGCGTTGTTGGCGTAAGTACCCGCTCCTATAATGGGAGCATCTCCTATTCGGTTCCATTTTTTATTGGTCATCCCTCCAGTTGATGTTCCGGCAGCTAGGTTTCCATCAGCATCCAAGGCAGCACAACCTACTGTCCCGTAACGTTGATTGTTTAGAAAAAGTTCTTCTCCTACTGAAGTTTGAGTTTGCCCCTCAGCATCTTTGACTCTTTTTAGAGCGTTGATTCTTCGTTCTGTAAAAAAATACTCTGGTTCAACAATTTCAAGACCCTGTTCGCTAGCAAATTGATCGGCTCCTTGACCTGAAAGCATGACATGAGGGGAATTTTCCATCACCTTAATAGCAGCAGTAATGGGATGTTTCACTGTTCTAACTCCTGAGATCGCTCCAGCATCAAGTGTAGCACCGTTCATAAATGATGCATCTAATTCTATGGTTCCATCAGCTGTCAGCACAGCTCCTTTACCTGCATTAAAGAGAGGTGAGTCTTCCATCACATGAATTGTTTTTTCGACAGCTTCTTGACTGCTTCCTCCTTTTTTTAATATTTCGTGACCTACTCGAATTGCCTTCTCTAGTGTCTCGCGATAAGCGGCTTCTTTTTCAGGAGTCATGTTTTTACGCAAAATGGTCCCTGCTCCTCCGTGAATCACAATTCCTATGGGTTGTGCGTTAGATTTTATCTCTTTTGAAGAAGAGGAACATCCGTTCAAAAGCAAAAAGGAAATAAGTACTCCTAAGATTTTAAATTTCATCTTTTTTCTTTAAAGTTAAGTTTTTCTTCAATTGCAGTAAAATCAAAATTACAATTCTACTATTGCATAAAATAAAGTACTTTTACAAAAAAAAGTATGTATTCAATCCTTCAAAGCGTTCACTCTTACTGGGCCTATTTTGTGCTCATTATTCTTATTGCAGCTATTTTAAATGCCTTTATTGGCAGATCAAAAGGACGAGAGTTTGGCGCAAAAGACTTACGCGTCAGCCTTTTTGGACTTATTTTTTCTCATATACAATTATTGATTGGATTGATCTTATACTTTGTATCCCCTTGGTTTGATCAGTGGAGTGCTTTGGGAATGGGTGTAATGAAAGATGCTCAGACTCGTTTGTATTTGGTAGAGCATCCCATCACAAATATTATCGCCATTGTACTCATTACAATGGGTTGGTCTATGCACAAAAGACAAAAACTTTCTTCTAAGAAATTTTCGAGAATAGGCTTGTTTTATACCCTCGGATTACTTCTTTTGTTGAGTAGGATTCCCTGGGATTCTTGGTTGTAACTTAATTTACTCTTGACTTTTTCCGCCCCTAAAACTATTACTACATCTCTTGACTCGTTTGCCGTTATTGGAAATGGGAGCTGGGCTACAGCTTTAGTTAAAATTTTTTCTGACAATGGAAATCACGTTGATTGGTATGTTAGAAAAGAGGAAGATTTAGACTATATAAAAGTGCATTTCCAAAACCCAAAGTACTTAAGAGGGCTCAAATTTAATCCAGATAGAATTACTCCTTCCAATAAACTTAATACGATAATTTCGAGAAATAAATGGATTATTCTCGCCACTCCTTCAGCTTTTTTAGAAGAAACCTTTGAGCAAATAAAAGTGCCTTTAAATAATAAAATTATTGTGTCTGGTGTAAAAGGTATACTGCCCAATTCAAAGATGCTTGTTGGGGTATATTTAGAGAAAAAATCGATATACAAACAGAACAAATTGTTGTGATTGCTGGCCCTTGCCACGCTGAAGAAATCGCGAAAAATCGACTCTCATTTTTGACATTAGGGTATAGTGATTTGGATATAGCACTTTCTTTAAAGAGTTTAATGAGTAATTCTTATCTCAATATTTCAGTTTCCAAGGATGTTACAGGAATAGAAATTGCTGCCGTTATAAAAAATATATATGCAATGGTAGCAGGCATCGCAAAAGGACTAGATTACGGAGACAATTTTCAAAGTGTTTTTTTTTGCAATTCAATAATGGAGATGAAAGCCCTATTAAATAAAATTAATCCTACAGACAGAAACATCGACAATACTGTTTACTTGGGAGACTTAATTGTTACCGCATACTCTGAATACAGTAGAAATAGACGTTTTGGTGAACTAATAGGGAAGGGTTACAGCACCAAAGAGGCTCTTCAAGAAATGAAAATGATCGCTGAAGGATATTTTGCAATAAAAAATTTTAGCTCGCTAAAACAAGGTATAGAAGCAGAAACTCCGATTATTGACAGCCTTTACGATATTTTATTCAAAGAAGAATCTGCTGAAAAAACAATGAAAAAATTGGTCAAAAAATTAATCTAAAGGGTTGCTTTAAATTGCTTTAGAAAGCGAACGTCATTTTCAAAAAAGAGTCGAATATCACTGATTTGATAGAGAAGCATGGCAATACGCTCGATTCCCATACCGAAGGCATAGCCCGAATATTCTTCAGGATCGATACCGCAATTTTCCAATACATTGGGATCTACCATTCCACACCCCATGATTTCTAACCAACCTGTTCCTTTGGTGATTCTATAGTCTGTTTCTGTTTCGAGTCCCCAATAGATATCAACCTCTGCACTTGGTTCGGTAAAAGGAAAATAAGAGGGTCTCAAACGGATTTTAGAATTCCCAAACAGTGCATTTGTAAAATACTGCAAGGTTTGCTTTAAATCTGCAAAAGAAACATCTTTAGCTATATACAATCCCTCTACTTGATGAAAAATACAATGTGACCGAGCTGATATGGCTTCATTCCTAAAAACACGTCCAGGAGAAATGGTCCGAATAGGAGGTTGATTTTTCTCCATATAACGCACCTGAACTGAAGAGGTATGTGTACGAAGGAGGATATCAGGATCTGTTTGTATAAAAAATGTATCCTGCATGTCTCGAGCAGGGTGATGCTCTGGAAGGTTTAAAGCCGTAAAATTATGCCAATCATCTTCTATCTCTGGGCCTTCTGAAATAGTAAATCCGATTTGTGTAAAAATATCTATGATACTATTTTTGACTACAGCTAGGGGATGACGATTGCCAGTTTCTATCGGAAAGTGAGTCCTACTCGGGTCTTTAACCCTTTGATTTTTCCCTGAAGATTTAAGCTGTGATTGAAGTGATTTCACTTTTTCAGCTACGGCTGTTTTAAGTGTATTGAGTTCTTGACCGTAGGCTTTTTTTTCTTCGTTGGGCACTGTCCTAAAAGCTGCAAACAACTCATTGAGTATCCCTTTTTTTCCAGCATAGTTGACCCTAAAGTTTTCAATAGCTTCAGCATCTTTACTTGAAAAGGTTTCTACTGCTTTTAAATGTTTTTGTACTTCTTCAATCATACTGCAAAAATAGGGTAGTTTTAGGAAATGACCCCTTGTCGGACGAAGTAATCTACTATTGCCGTTTTTACCAATATACTTTGTTCCCCTGATTTTAAATTAGGTAGGGGTTCAACCAATTCAAAATGAGGCCAGCCTTGTTCGTCATAAAAGTCAAAACGATAATGACCAAAAGGCTCCAGTATGGTACACAAGCCTATGTGGATGAGGTTGACATTATCCTCTTTTTTAAAACGCTCATGAGGCTTTCCGTACTCTTGAAGTCCGATAAGATAAAGGACCCCTTCCACATCAACATCAGCACCATCTGAAAATCGATCTGAAAGAAATTCGATCAGCATATCCCAGCGCATTTTTAACTCTTGGTCCCTAGTGAAATTAGCCATATACAAATATATTATTTCCCTATTGCTGAGGGTCAAAAAAAAATCGTTTCTCCTAAAATTCGATTTAAAAAACACTACTTTAGAATATGAATGTTTTAGACATCATCGTATTGAGTTGCCTCAGTTACGGTCTTATTAGAGGGCTAATCAAAGGTTTTGTGGTCGAAATTGCAGGAGTAATTGCCCTTTTTGTCGGTGTTTTAGGGGCTTTTAAATTTGCTTCTAGTTTTGCCAATTTTATTGACCCTCATATTGATTTGGATCCGAAAATTATTCAAGGAGTTAGCTTTTTATTACTTTTTGTTGCTATTGTTTACGGAATTTCTCTTTTGGCTAAAATGTTAACTAAAACCCTTCAACTAGTAGCCTTAGGTTTTCTCAATAGGTTGACTGGAGGACTCTTTGGTCTTATTAAATGGACCGTGATACTATGTGTATTGCTCTTGGCATTCGATCAAATTGAAAGTGTCATTACCATACTCCCCCAAAGCTTTACAGAGGAGTCCATTACGTATCCTTTTTTAGCTGATTTGAGTAATTTTTTGTTTGATTGGATTTTTCAAAATAAAACCTTCTCAGAACAAGAATTTATATAGTTTTTTTAATTCAAGTTTCTCAAGTTAGCATTTCTCAACCAACCTTCAGAACCATTCGCAATTCTAATTTTTTGCCACTCAGCAAGGGAATCTAGCAGCTGCACTTTTGTCCCCTCGTGGAGTATAAATAAAAGGTCTCCTTGTTGGTTTGGTTCTGACCAAGTGTCTATTTGTTTAGAAAAAAGAATGGCATATTGAGTTTGTTTTGATTTACTGTCCTTGGAAAAGGTGATACCAAAAGTTCCAATAAACAGAATTAAAGAGGCGATAGAGAGGAAAAAAAAGTTTCGCTTTACATCTGTAGATTGGGTAAATAAATACCCTAAAAATAAGAGTGCAAAAAGCCAGAGGAAACCCAATGTAAGCTTGGACCAATTATCCGTAGTAAACAGGCTAAAAATTTTACTCTGCAGTTGCGCCAATTGGGACTGAGGCAATGGTTCTATCGCGTCAATAGTCATGTTTTGAGCAAAAGCACTATTGATTTTAATATCTTGATTTTCTGGGGCTAATTCTTTTGCTTTTTCAAAAAAGTAAATGCTTTCTGCGACTTGATTTAGTCTGTAATAGGCATTTCCTAAGTTGTAATAAAGTCCTGCGCTGTGCTGTCCCTTATCCAAAATTTGCTTGTATAGTTCAACTGCTTTGCCATAATTTGCTCCATTATAGGCTGCATTGGCCTGTGCAAATATCTCATCAGAAGACTCTTGTGCTTTGAGATGAAAGGTGCTTAAAACAAGAAAAAGACCCAACCAAATACTACTGGAGATTTGAAAAAATGGATGTCTAATTGTTCTCATAACTGTCTGTCTATAGTTGCCATTACTTTACTTGCTCTTTCATAATCAGCCTGTATACTTCCGTCAGATCCTGGAGCATAGCGTGCCAATTCACAATTTTCTACAACTGAAATAAAATCTTTTGCTAGCTCGAGGTCTACATTTTTAGCATTCAACAAGGCTTGAATCTTTGCCTTACTCAATTCTGTAGTTTCGATCTTTAATTTTGCTTTTAAATAATTGTGTAAGGCTCTTTCTAGCGCTTCATAAAATTCAATCTGGTTGCCTTGAGCTTTTTTTGCTGAACTCAAATACTTCTTTGCTAATTTTTGGGCCAGCCGTTGTTTGATAGTTGCGCTATCCTCTGACTTTTTAAGTACAAAACGATTGATTAAATAACCTATAATTAAAACGATAAAAGCAAGGCTAAATAAAATCCAAAATTTGGAACTCATCCAAAACGAAAGTTCCCTTACAGGAGTGAGTTTGGTTTCCAATTGAATAAATCTAAAGGTGCTTTCTGAAATAGGTAATTGAGTTCTGGGAGTTCCAACTACCGTATCTTCATTTGCTATTCCAGCGGTTGGACCATCGTAAACATCCACTAATAATTCCTGAGAACGCAAGGTCTTATAGGATTTTGATTTGGGATCAAAAAATGAGAATTGTACAGCCGGTATAGGATATTTCCCCTGATATTGTGGGACTATGGTATAATTTTCTTCAACCGATCCTTGAGTTCCTGCTAGTGTAGTTTTAATATTTTCACTTCGCTCGGGTTCATAAACCTCTAAGGTATTTGGAACATTAATTTTCGGCAATTTAAACAGATTTAGATTCCCTTTCCCATCGACTTTTATTTTAGCTTGAAAAGATTCTGAAGCTCTTAAGGCATCTTTAGATAAAATCACATCAAAATCAAACTGTCCTACAGCACCTGAGAAGTTTTCTGGCTGACCCTCTAGAGGAAGCGGTTTTACCCTAAGCGTTCTTCTTCCCGCAGTAATTGTTTTTTGCCCTTGAGTAAGTATCCTTCTGCCGAATAAATCCCTTCGATTACTGGGTACATTAAGCGACAAATTCAGTGTCAGTGGTTCTAATTTAAGCTCCCCTGATTTCTGTGGATAAAGCACTACTTTTTGCCAAATAACTTCGTTGAAAGGCTCCCCTTTATACTGGCCTCTTGGATTAACTTGTGCTCGACCTATATTGATTTTACTACTCCAAAAATCTCCATAACTAGGGGATTCGAGTTCTTGAACATCTGTTATTGAAATTGGATTCCTAAAATACAATTTATACACTATTGTAATCCCTTCGTTCAAATAAGGTGAAGAATTTGAAATTTCAGCTACCAAATGAATATTCTCATCTGTGAGATAGTCAATATTGTTTGGATCGTTGGGTTTTTCAACAGCCTCAGTAACTACAATTTCAATTGGAGATGTTTTATACACCTCGCCATCAATGGTAATCTGAGCTTGACCTATCGTAAGCTGTCCTTTTACTTTTGGAGTAAGGAAATAGGTGTAAGTTTTAGAAAAACTACTGACTCCATTTACCCAAGAACGATTCACGGATTGTTGAGGGCCACTGACTACTAAAAAATTGGTGAAATTTGGAGGAACAAAATTGTCTCCGTTTTGATTCATCACAAAATCAACTCGAAGTCTTTCATTTAAGCCCAATCTTTTTTTACTGACTTTTGAATCGAAGCTTACCTGGGCTTGTAGATGAAATGACATTCCTACAAACAAGAAAAAGAGGAATAATAATGCTTTAGC
>Ga0181553_10000137_pt1 | contig 55715 bp, 45 predicted proteins | sample 011ome_17_FD_133753 | JGI IMG/M metagenome (GOLD analysis project Ga0181553, IMG submission 133753) | Coastal salt marsh microbial communities from the Groves Creek Marsh, Skidaway Island, Georgia - 011502XT metaG (megahit assembly) | ecosystem: Environmental > Aquatic > Marine > Intertidal...
AAAAGAGAAAGCGATAACCTAGCGGTTACTGCAAAGGACAGGGTCCATTCGTATTTAGGAGGGGGAGCCGATTTTGCAGTAGGGTCTGGATTACTGTTAAAGCCCTCAGTGCTGTTTAGAAAAGTAAAGGGATTACCTGTTACCACAGACATAACTGGTATGCTGAGTTGGCAAAACCAATTCGATGTGGGAATCTCCTACCGAACAAGCAGTGCCTTTGCATTTCTTGCTGTGGTCTCTCTTGGCGGTTTTGATATTGGATATGCTTATGAAACACCAACAGTAAGTTCACTCTCGCAACTCAATCTTAAAACCCATGAAATTGTACTGAGAATCAATCTAGGACAAGGAGATCAAACCGATAAAGCAGGGCCGGAGCCTCAAGAGTAAGTCTCCTAGTAAATTCAAAAAACAAAACCTAAAGCCACAACACAGAAATTTTTGGTTAGAGTAATGATAGCAAAGAATAGGACTTATTTTGTCATCAAGGGTGCTAAACGATTAGTAATGGAAATTGCTCAGTAGATTCTTATAAGTTCATTTTTTTTAATTCTGAAACGGCATGATTCACTGCCCGTGCGGTAAAAGCCATATAGGTCAATGAGGGATTTTGAGTTCCTGAAGAGGTCATAAAGGCCCCATCGGTCACAAATAGGTTGGGAACACTGTGTATTTGATTGTGTTTATTTAGAACAGATGTTTTGGGGTCGTGTCCCATACGAGCTGTCCCCATTTCGTGAATTCCTTTGCCGATGGGGGCATTGGAGTCAAAAATGGCAACGTCTTTGCAACCCGAATTTTCTAGCATTTCGGCCGCTTGTACTTTCCAGTCTTCCTTCATCTTTTTTTCATTTTCCTTGAATTCTGCATCAAAAACAATCTTAGGCATACCGAAGACATCTATTTTATTGTAATCTAAATACATACGATTTTCGTGATAGGGAAGTACTTCACCAAAACCACCCATTCCAATATTCCATTTTCCGGGTTTGAGAACAGCATTTTTAAAATCGGCACCATAGCCAAATTCAGCAATGCTTTCCGACCAGTTTCCTCTCCCTGCTCCTCCCTGGTATCCATACCCTCGCAAAAAATCCACCCCTTTTGATTTACCACCTATATTTCTAAAGCGTGGAATGTAAAAACCATTGGGTCTTCTTCCAGAGTAGTAACGCTCTTCAAATCCATCAAAATTTCCAGAGGCGCCACTACCCAACTGATGATCCATAATATTGTGGCCCAGTTCTTCGGAATCATTTCCTAGCCCATTGGGAAAGCGATTGGATTTAGAATTTAGCAAAATGGATGTAGAAGCCATAGAAGAGGCGCATAGAAAAATCACCTTAGCTTTAAATTCCAGTACCTCTTTGGATAGGGAATCTACCACGCGTACTCCTGTCGCTTTTTGTGTTTTTTCATCATACAGGACTTCGGTCACTACAGAATGAGGGCGCAGGGTTAGATTACCTGTCTTTTCTGCTGTAGGAAGGGTTGAAGAATTTGAACTAAAGTAGGATCCATAGGGACACCCACGGTCACAGCGATTTCGAAATTGACACTTTCCTCTTCCCGCTCCTTCTTTGGCACCTTCCGTGATATGAGCTACACGCCCTATGGTTAGTACTCGATCGGTATAGTTTTTTGCAATAGAAGATTGTAATTCTTTTTCGACACAATTCAATTCCATGGGAGGTAAAAACTCACTGTCGGGCAGTTGGGGAAGGTTTAGTGCCTCACCACTTACACCAATAAATTTTTCTACATAAGAATACCATGGGGCAATGTCTTTGTAACGAACCGGCCAGTCAACGGCAATACCGTCCCTGAGATTTGCTTCAAAATCATCATCACTCCAACGGTAGGTTTGTCGCCCCCAGATCAGTGAACGTCCTCCCACCTGCGTACCTCGAATCCAATCAAAAGGTTTGTCTTCCTCGTAGTCGTACTCCGAATCGTTATTGTAAAAATGACGATTCCCCTCATTCACGCCCCACCTTCTCTGCTTATTGTAATCCTTTAAATCCTCTTGGGTAGTACTTCCTCCGTGTTTCATGTCCCACGGGTCTAGGTTCATCGTAGGGTAGTCTTCAAGATGTTTTACACTCCGACCTCTTTCAAGTACTAAAGTTTTTAAGCCCTTTTCACAAAGCTCTTTCGCAGCCCAGCCTCCGCTGATTCCTGAGCCTACAACAATCGCATCATAGTTTGTCTTCATCTTGTAAATTTTAATTACTAATTAAATTCATAGGTAAAACTTGATTCCATCCTAAAATAGGAAATATTTATCAGCTATCATTTCAAAAGGTTTTTTAAATTTAAACTTCAATCAAATCTTATGCGAAGACGTAACTTTATAAATCAGATTACAGCTCTTGGAAGCTTAACTCTTACAGGCTTTCCACAATTAGCGTGTACTGCTCCATCAAAGTATAAGATGGGACTGCAGCTCTTTTCAGTTAGAGATGCAATGGCGGAAGATCCGTTGGGAACTTTGAAAAAAGTCAAGGCTATGGGTTATCAAGATTTTGAAACTTATGGATTTAACCCCGATACAAATAGAATTTATGGATTGGAAGTGGGGGAGTTTAAAATGGTTTTAGATGATTTAGGTTTGACAACAACGAGTGGACATTATGCATTTTCAGATTACTTTAATGCTACAGAGGACAAATTAAAAGAGTTTGTAGATCAGTGCATTGAAGCCACAAAAATTTTAAATGCTCCTTATATCACTTGGCCTTGGGTGCATCCTGATCAGCGCAACGCGGAGAGCTTTAAAATTTTGGCGGATAAGCTCAATCGAATTGGTGAACAAGTCAAAGGAGCAGGCCTTGGATTTGCTTATCACAATCACGGTTATGAATTTGAAAATTGGGAAGGTAGTTCAGGCCACGATATACTAATGCAAATCACTGATCCAGAACTTGTAAAGCTTCAAATGGATATGTATTGGGTTGTACATTCCGGAAAATCACCGAAACAACTTGTAGAGCAACAACCGGGACGCTACACCATGTGGCACATCAAAGACATGGATAAGATAACCAGAGACTACAGTGAGTTAGGAAACGGCTCCATCGATTATACCCAGTTACTGCCCGATTCAGAAAAAAGTGGTTTGGAATACTACTATATTGAACAAGGTGGAAATTTTGCGGTAAGTTCTATGGAAAGTACGGCAACGTCTGCTCGATTTTTTAAGAAAAACCTAAAACACCTGATTTAAACTTTATCGGACTTGAAAGGTTCCTTTTAAGAAGGTACGTGCCTTGCCACCTATCAAAACCCGATCTCCCTGATTTTTACAAAACAACTGACCTCCGCGTTCGGAAATTTGCTGTGCCGTCATTTCCTGTTTCGAGAACACAGAAGCCCAGTAGGGAATCAAAGAACAATGTGCCGAACCGGTAACAGGATCTTCCAATAATGTGGCCCGAGGTGTAAAAAAACGGGAAACAAAGTCTACATTTTCTCCTGGCGCAGTTACAATAACTCCCCCTGTTCCAAGATCCAATTCGTCAAAATAGGTGCGTTTTATTTGGATGTTTTGGATGTCTTCTTCACGATCATAAACCAGTACATAATCTCTTGCTTTTAAAACGGATTTGGGCTTTGCGTTTAGCGCTTTTTCCAGGGTTTTTGGAAGATGGGTTTCCAGCGGCATACGCGAAGGAAAATCCAAGTAATAAAGTTCATCGGAAAGGGAGACGCTCACAATTCCACTCATGGTAGTAAAGGAAATCATTTTTTTGTCATATCCCAAATGCTTTTTTAAAACATGTGCTGTTGCTAAAGTAGCGTGTCCACAAAGATCCATTTCAAGATCTGGAGTAAACCAGCGCAAGTGAATTTGATCTTCGTTTTGTACAAAAAAGGCAGTTTCTGGAACTGCATTTTCTTTGGCAATAGAGAGTAAAACAGCATCCTCAATCCAGTTTTCCAATGGGACGACACAGGCGGGATTTCCTTTAAAAAGAGTATCCGTAAACGCATCGACGTGAAAAAGAGAATAGTCCATAAGTAGTGGCACTTTAAATTAAAGGAACTCTAATCAAAACCTTGAACCCCTTGTACCGTGGTGTATTTTAAGGTAAAGCGTTTATCTGGATTGATAATCTTATAGGCGGTTTGCACCGCCAAAGTAGCCTCGTGGAAACCACAGAGAATCAGTTTTAATTTCCCAGGATAGGTATTCACATCACCAATGGCGAAAATCCCAGGGATATTGGTTTGATAATCTAAGGTATTATCTACTTTGATGGCGTTCTTTTCAATCTCTAGACCCCAGTTGGAAATTGGCCCTAGCTTTGGCGATAAACCAAAGAGGGGTAACCAAGTGTCCACTTCAACCGTTTTATTGGGTTGATCCTTCTGCTTGATTTCTATTGATTTTAAGGTTTCCTCTCCGTTTAGTCCAACGATTTCTGCATGGGTATAGAAATCAATCTTTCCTTCTTTTTGCAATTGATAGGCTTTTTCAACCGAGTCTTTATGGGCTCTAAAAGTATCGCTTCTGTGCACAAGTCCCACAGAGGTGTCGTTGTGTTCGGCAAAATAAATCGCCCAGTCTAAGGCAGAGTCTCCTCCACCAGAGATAAAGATTTTCTTCCCGATAAAAGCATCGGGTTCTTTGACCATGTATTCCACGCCATTTTTTTCAAATTGCTGAAGGGTGTCAATCTTTGGTTTACGGGGTTCAAAACTCCCTAAACCTCCAGCGATCATAACTACGGGTGCTTGATGCTGTGTTCCTTCACTGGTGGTAACAATAAAGCTGCCGTCTTCTTGTTTTTCAATTGTATCTGCTCGTTCTCCCAGGGTAAATCCAGGTTTAAAAGGAGCAGCTTGTTCCATTAAGTTATCGATCAGTTCTCCCGCTAATACACTGGGATAACCAGGGATGTCATAGATAGGTTTTTTAGGATAGATCTCTGTCAATTGCCCTCCCGCTTGTGGAATGGCATCGATTAGATGACATTTGAGTTTCATTAGTCCTGCTTCAAAAACAGCAAAGAGTCCAACGGGACCTGCACCTATAATAAGAATGTCTGTTTGAATCATGCTAAATTTTGATTTCCAAAGGTCGGGACTATTCTTTAAAATAACTAATCTCTATCGCTACAAGCCACTAATATAACTCCCTAACGCATCCTTAAATTGAAATCCTTCTAAGGTGCGGTACTTATTCAAGCGTTTGTTGGCTTCCAAGCCCCAAAGCAAAAACTCCATCATAAAGTGCAAGTCTTCTTTTGTACAATCGGGCTGATGAATTTTGATGACATTTTTGATATCAGGAATCATCTCTAAGGTATCTCGGTAGAGCCCATCGGTTAATGTGTCCTCTAAAAAAAGTTCGTTATCACTAAAAAACCAGCCTAGGAGTTTGTCATAGGGACCTTCCTCTTCTTGCTTTTCAAGTTTCTTTATCTCTGGGAAATAGTCTGGAAAAAGTGTTTTACAAGCTTGTGAAATCAAGTGATAAGAGATTTGTTCTGCTCCTTCTTGCTCTCCTTCATAAACCAATTCTACTTTTCCATTGATCGCAGGAATAATTCCTAAAAAATCTGCCATGCGAATGCAGGTAGTTTCTTCTCCATTGATTAAAATTCTTCGTTCTGCGGTACTGATCAGATTTTCAAAAGCAGTAATACTCATACGTGCACTTACTCCACTTTTTGCATCTACATAATCACTTTTACGGGCTTCAAATCCTATTTGCTCTAGGATGTCTCTGGCCAGTTCTGGGATGTGAATTTGAGCTGCAGTCCCTTCTTCCATTTTCACTTCTTGGGTGGTAATGGCTTTGGCAATTTCACGGGTGTGTGGGTAGTGGGTTAGAATTTGTGATCCAATGCGATCTTTGAGAGGCGTCACGATGCTTCCGCGATTAGTGTAATCTTCTGGGTTAGCAGTAAAGATGATTTGTGTTTCAATGGGAAGACGCAATTTAAAGCCGCGAATTTGGATTTCTTTTTCTTGTAGTATGGAAAACAAGGCTACTTGTATTCTGGCCTGTAAATCGGGTAATTCGTTTAACACAAAAATACAGCGGTGCGCCCGTGGGATCATCCCAAAGTGAATCACACGTTCATCGGCATAAAAGAGCTTTAAGTTAGCGGCTTTGATAGGGTCAACATCCCCAATCAAATCGGCAACGGTTACATCTGGCGTCGCTAATTTTTCAAAAAAGCGCTCGTCGCGATGCAGCCATTCAATGGGTGTATCGTCGCCGTGTTGTGCGATTAATTCTTTGGCTTCACGACTAATAGGATCTAGAGGATCATCGTTGATTTCTGAGCCACTAACAACCGGAACCCACTCGTCCAACAACTGTGTCATTTGACGGGCTAAACGGGTTTTGGCTTGCCCGCGCAAGCCTAATAAATTAATGTTGTGCCCTGATAAAAGTGCGCGTTCCACATCGGGAATGACGGTATTTTCATATCCGATTAAGCCCTCAAAAGTAGGAACCCCATCGCGAAGGCGTTGACGTAAATTTTTTGCCAATTCCTCTTGAATGTTATGGGGTTGATAATCAGTTTTTTTTAGTGCCCCTAGGGTAGCAATTTTTGGTGAACTCATAGTTTTATTTTTCTCTATTCTAAGCGTTTTTTTCTGTTTTTTTCATAGTCCTCAAAGATCATTTCTCCTAAACCTTTTAAACCTGTAAAGAAGGCTTTACCTCGATTGGCTTCGGTAAAAGTACGAACGAACTGCTGTAAGTAAGGATCTTGAGCAATCATGAAGGTAGTAATTGGGATATGCAGCTTTTTAGCTTGCCGTGCCATGTTGTAACATTTTTCAACGATGTTTTCATCTAGACCCACACTGTTCTTGTAGTAGGTTCCGTCGGGCATTTTTAGACAACTGGGCTTTCCGTCGGTAATCATAAAGATTTGCTTGTTGCTGTTCTTTTTTCGGCGGAGTAAATCCATGGCCAACTCTAACCCAGCAACGGTATTGGTATGATAAGGTCCCACCTCGAGGTAAGGGACTTCTTTTAAGGAAATGGGCCAGGCGTCATTTCCAAATACCAAGATGTCTAAAGTATCTTTCGGATAGCGTGTGGTAATCATTTCTGCCAAGGCCATGGCTACTTTTTTAGCTGGTGTGATCCGGTCTTCTCCATAGAGAATCATACTGTGACTGATATCAATCATCAAAACCGTACTCATCTGGGTTTTATAAAAACTGTCCTCTACGACTAGGTCGTCGTGTTGCAGGGTAAAGTCATTCCCGACCGATCGAATTTGAGCATTTTTAATGCTTTGGGTCATGTCTATTTTTTCCAGTGCATCACCAAATTGATACGCTTTAAATTCTCCGGTATTGTCCTCCCCCTGACCCATTTTTTTGGTCTTATGGTTTCCGGAGCCTGACTTCTTCAGTTTCCCGAAGATTTGTTTTAGTGCATGTTCCCGAAGAAGTTTTTCGGTTTTGGGAGTGAGTGCCATTCCGTCCCCTTTTCCACCGCTACCCCCTTTGGGTTGGATGTAGGACTTTTGAAGTAAGTCTTCTATGAAATCGTCGATGGTGTAATTTTCATCGGTTAGCTTATATTCTCGGTCTAACTCCCGTAACCAATCAATGGCTTCGTCAAAATCCCCAGAAGTGTGGGTGATCAATTCTTTAAAAATCTCAAACAAGCGCTCAAAGGGAGTTTGTTCCTTTGCTCGGTGTTTGGAAAAACGAAACCCCGTACCTAAAGGTTTAAATTTCATAGCGTCTAAAATTACAATTTTTTACCATTTAACTCTAAAAAAATTGGGCTTAACGCCTCTGTTTTTTAAAGCAAATTAGAATCAGCGAACGAAATTAACCTTGAGGTTTTCTATATTCTTCAATCAAAGCCACTCCTTCTTGGTGGACAACTGCTCTTCCAATTTCATGCATCAGTACTCCAGGGTCTTCACTTTTCATTCTGTACACTAAAATCGATTGTTTTGTAGATTGATTTCAAAAAGTTTACAGTTTTCGACGAATAGGTGTTGTTGTTAAAGAATAAATTTATTTGATCATTATAAAAGTTACACAATTTCTCTTATATTTGCACACGTTCTGAAAGTATACAGGAGGAGACTATTAGGTCCCCTTTTTTTTTGATATGAATTTACGTTTGAAAGTAGAAACTTTATTGACAGCAGCACTCGCTGAACATCCTTCGTTGTTTTTAATTGAACTCAAGGTAGGAGCTGACAATAGTGTTCGTGTCATTTTAGACGGAGATCAAGGCGTAGCCCTTCAAGACTGCATGAACGTCAGTAGGGCGATCGAACATCAGTTGGATCGAGAAGAAGAAGACTTCTCATTAGAAGTAGCCTCAGCAGGAGTAGGAGCTCCGCTGCAAAGCAAACGTCAGTATATCAAAAACATCGGGAGGAAGCTCAAAGTAGAGTTGACGAATCTTCCCCCTGTACAAGGGACATTAATCGCTGCTGATGACAGTGGATTTACCCTGACTTGGAAACAACGAGAACCCAAACCTGTAGGGAAGGGAAAAGTAACTGTAGAAAAACAACAAACACTTTCGTATGATCAGATTGAAAGCGCGAAAGTAACGATCTAGAAAGAAAATAATTGAATATGGAAAATTTTGCCTTAATTGATTCTTTTTCAGAATTTAAAGATGACAAATTAATTGACCGAGTAACCCTTATGGTTATTTTGGAGGATGTATTTAAAAATACCTTAAAACGCAAGTTTGGATCGGATGAAAACTTCGACATCATTATCAATCCCGATAAAGGAGACTTGGAGATTTGGAGAAATCGAATCGTGGTAGAAGATGGAAATGTAGAAGATCCCAACCAAGAAATTGAGCTGACTGAAGCTCGAAGAATAGAACCCGATTTTGAAGTAGGTGAAGATGTTTCCGAAGAGGTGAAGCTAATCGATTTGGGAAGAAGATCGATTCAATATTTAAGACAAAACTTAGTCGCTAAAATTTTCGAACACGACAGCACCAATATCTTCAAACAATTTAAAGACCGTGAGGGCGATTTGTTTACTGCCGAAGTTCATCACATCCGAAATAGGGAAATCATCCTTTTGGACGATGACGGAAATGAGCTTATTCTCCCGAAAGACCGCCAAATCCCTAGTGACTTTTTTAGAAAAGGAGACAACGTCAGAGGGATTATTGAAAGTGTGGAGTTGCGCGGGAACAAACCGAGAATCATTCTTTCAAGAACGTCTCCAATTTTCCTTGAAAAACTTTTTGAACAAGAAATCCCTGAGGTTTTTGATGGCTTAATAACGATCAAAAAAGCGGTTCGAATTCCTGGAGAAAAAGCGAAAGTTGCCGTAGATTCTTACGACGACCGAATAGATCCTGTAGGTGCCTGTGTGGGGATGAAAGGTTCCCGTATTCACGGAATCGTAAGAGAACTAGGAAATGAAAATATCGATGTTATCAATTACACCAACAATTTGCAACTCTTTATTTCGAGAGCGTTAAGTCCTGCAAAAGTAAATTCACTTAAAATTGATGAAGAAACCAAACGTGTAGAAGTTTTCTTAAACCCTGAGGAAGTTTCCAAGGCTATTGGTAAAGGAGGTTCTAACATCCGTTTGGCAGGAAAATTGACAGGTTACGAAATAGATGTCTTCCGCGAAGGTGTTGAAGAAGATATCGAGCTTAAAGAATTTAGCGACGAAATCGAAGGATGGGTAATCGAAGAATTCAAAAAAGTGGGTCTGGATACAGCAAAAAGCATTTTAGAATTAGAAAAGGCCGATTTGATAAAACGCACAGACCTTGAAGAAGAAACAATTGACGATGTGTTACGCATCCTCAAAGAAGAATTTGAAGAATAGACTGCAAAAATAATTCTTATTTTTACGAACAGAAACTAATATATGGCAGATCAACCCAGCATTCGACTCAATAAAGTCCTCAGAGAACTAAACATCTCCTTGGACCGTGCGGTCGAATATTTAAATTTAAAGGGTATAGAAATTGACGCACGTCCAACTACCAAAATAACAACCGAAGTATACACTGTTCTTTTGGACGAGTTTGAAACGGATAAGTCAAAGAAAGTAGCTTCTCATGAAATTGGGGAAGAAAAGCGTAAAGAGAAAGAATCGCTTCGAATTATCCAAGAAAAGAAAGAGCAAGAACGTCTCGATCAAATCGCAAAGCGAGAGGAAATGAAAACAAATCGAGTAGCTGTTGAGAAGCCTAAAACTCTAGGGAAGATCGATTTGGAAGCTCTGAACAAACCTAAACCTGCCAAAAAAACCGACGAAAAAAAACCTGAAACCACTTCAGAAACCACTCCAGCAGAGCCTGCACCCTCTGTATCTTCTTCAAAAGAGGAAGAGAAAAAAGAAGTAAAAGCAACCCAACCAGCGGAGAGCTCCTCAGAAAATGAGCCTCAGGAAAATGAAACGTTAAAAACGCAATACCAAAAACTCTCAGGGCCTAAAAAAACAGGACAAACCATCAATCTCGAGGAGGTCAATAAAAAGGAGAAAACGGTTGAGGATGCACGGAAAAGAAAACGGAAACGTATTAGTAAAGACGTCAAACCCTCCAAACCAACCAATACCAATACCAATAGAAAGCCAGGTACTCGACCTGCATCTCCACAAAAAGAGGAACCTTCCGATGAAGAAGTCCAAAAGCAAATTCGCGAAACCCTAGAAAAACTCCAAGGGAAATCTTCTAAATCAAAAGGGGCGAAATACCGAAGAGACAAACGTTCGCAACACCGTCAAAAGTCCGAAGAGGAACTCGCTCAAATAGAAGCAGAAAGCAAGGTGTTAAAGGTGACCGAATTCATTACCGTGGGGGAAGTCGCCACCATGATGGGGGTTAGTTCTACTGAAATCATTTCAACTTGTATGACTCTGGGAATCATGGTCACGATGAATCAGCGATTGGATGCGGAAACATTAAGTATAGTTGCTGAGGAGTTTGGTTACGAAGTCAGTTTTGAAAAAACGGAGCTCGAAGAAAATATCGAGGAAGAAGAAGATAGTGCAGAGGATTTATCACCTAGAGCGCCTATCGTAACGGTAATGGGCCATGTGGATCACGGGAAAACATCCTTGCTGGATTATATCAGAAAGGAAAACGTCATCGCAGGAGAATCTGGGGGAATCACGCAACATATTGGGGCTTATGGAGTCACCTTAGAGAATAAGCAAAAGATTGCCTTTTTAGATACTCCGGGTCACGAGGCTTTTACCGCTATGCGGGCTCGTGGAGCACAGGTCACTGATATTGCCATCATCGTAGTGGCTGCAGACGACGACATCATGCCGCAAACCAAAGAGGCCATCAGCCACGCGCAGGCCGCTGGAGTGCCCATCGTTTTTGCGATCAATAAAATCGATAAACCCAACGCCAATCCCGATAAAATTAAGGAGGCTTTAGCAGGAATGAATCTGATGGTTGAAGACTGGGGAGGGAAAGTGCAGTCCCAAGATATTTCTGCCCTCCAGGGTACAGGAGTAAATGAACTTTTAGAAAAGGTGCTTTTGGAAGCTGAATTATTAGAACTAAAAGCAAACCCTAACAGAAAAGCGAAAGGAACCGTAGTGGAAGCCTTTTTAGACAAAGGACGGGGCTATGTGTCTACTATTTTGGTTCAAAACGGAACACTCAAAATGGGGGATTACATCCTTGCTGGAAAACAAAGCGGAAAGGTAAAAGCAATTTTTAATGAACGTGGAGTAAGTCTAGATCAAGCTCTACCCGCCACGCCCGTTTCAATCTTAGGACTAGACGGAGCGCCTCAGGCTGGAGACACCTTCCAAGTATTGGAAGACGAAAGAGAAGCAAAACAAATTGCAGCCAAAAGAACGCAACTTGTTCGAGAACAAAGCGTGCGAACGCAACGTCATATCACCCTAGATGAAATAGGAAGACGAATTGCATTAGGGGAATTCAAAGAGCTCAACATTATCCTAAAAGGAGATGTAGACGGTTCTGTGGAGGCATTGACAGATTCGCTTCAAAAACTTTCTACAGGAGAAATCGAAGTCAATATCATTCATAAAGGAGTCGGAGCCATCACCGAATCAGATGTCCTATTGGCTTCTGCTTCAGACGCCATTGTAATCGGCTTTAATGTTCGTCCTATGGGCAACGCTCGAGCCATTGCAGAAAAAGAAGAAATCGATATCCGATCCTATTCGATCATCTACGATGCCATCAATGATGTAAAAGATGCCATGGAAGGGTTGCTCTCTCCTGAGATAAAAGAGGAAGTAACAGGGACTGTTGAAATACGCGAGACCTTTAAAATCTCAAAAGTGGGAACAATTGCAGGCTGTATGGTCACCTCAGGAAAAATTTTCAGAAATTCGGGTATTCGAATTATCAGAGAAGGGGTCGTGGTATTCAGTGGAGAACTCGTTTCTCTGAAACGCTTCAAGGACGATGTCAAAGAAGTAGCTAAGGGATATGATTGTGGATTACAAATCAAAAACTACAACGACATTAAAATCGGAGATGTTTTGGAATGTTTCCAAGAAGTTGCAGTTAAAAAATCACTCTGATTCTTTTCGATTTAAAAGGAATGCTGAAGGAAAGGTTCTCTTTACCGTATCCAAGGTTTTCAATCCGATCAACTTCTCTTTAAATCTTCCCGCCTGAACTTTGTAATTCGGAGTTTCAAAACTCAATTCCACAGGGATGTGGGGAAAGGTTTCCTTAGATTGTTCTAAAATCTCATTGGCAGTAGTGAGATTTCCATAATACAATTGCAAGGTAAAATAGGTCGTTTCATAACGTTGTTTGTCCAATTCTATCTTTTTTTGAACAAGACGATTCACCACCGTGTCTTGTTTAATCTTTAAATTTCCATATTGCGAAAATCCTGAGGTGCATGTGATTAAAAAAAGCAATAAAACAGTGGTCTTCCGAGGATTATTTTTCATAAAACAAAAAAACAAAAAATTCCATTGTGTAACGACTAATTTAACAAAAGTCCGAGTTTATTTAGAATCAATATAAATTAATAAATTCTTAATTTCTATGCTTAGTAATAAACTTTCTATGCAGTATTTTTGTTACGGATTTTAGATACAGACATTAGTGAAGAACTTATATTCTACAATTAGGATTGCATACGATAAACACATCAAATCCTATTTTTTATCTTTAATAATAATCATAAGCCTCTCTTCAACTTCAGGGCTGTTTGCTCAAGATGATGCTGCTGTAGCTGCTGGAAAAAAGCTTTTCAATGCCAATTGTGCGGCTTGTCATAAACTGAACAAACGCGCCGTAGGTCCAGCTTTGAAGGGTGTTTCTGCGAAGTATGACAAGGAGTGGTTGTACAGTTGGATAAAAAACAGCACCGCCATGGTCAAATCTGGTGATGCTCAAGCTGTAGCCGTCTACGAAGAATATAATGGGTCGGTAATGACTTCGTTTCCACAACTTTCAAATGAGGACATCGACAACATCATTTCGTATACGGACTATACCCCACCTGCTCCCGTAGCAGCAGCGGGAGCCCAGGCAGCACCTGTACAGGCATCTGGTGCAGGGGTAAGCAATTCAATCATTTTATTGGCTTTAGCACTTGTGTTTGCCATTTTGGTAGTGATGCTCTTCTTAGTGCAAAAAACATTGATGCGCATTGCCAAATTGAGTGGGGTAGACATTCGGCCCGAAGCAAAACCCAAGCGAACACCAATTTGGACGGCTTTTGTCCAAAATCAATTCTTGGTGATGACTTCTGTAGTCTTGTTGTTGTTGAGTAGTGCTTATTTTGTTTACGGCTATTTTATGCAAGTAGGGGTAGATCAGGGGTACATGCCTGTCCAACCCATCCACTATTCTCACAAGATACACGCAGGAGCAAACCAAATTGAATGTAAGTATTGTCATTCCTCAGCCCGTGTTTCGAAACACTCGGGGATTCCTTCGTTAAACGTGTGTATGAACTGTCACCAAAACATTGCAGAATACAACGGGGAAGAAGATTTAGAGAATGGATATACCAAAGATTTTTATACCAAAGAAATTAAAAAACTTTACGCAGCTGTGGGTTGGGATGAAGAAAACCAACGCTATACTGGAGAGACACAACCCGTAAAGTGGGTTCGAATTCACAACTTGCCTGATTTTGTTTATTTCAATCACGCACAACACGTCCAAGTCGGAGAGATTGCGTGTCAGAAATGTCACGGTCCTGTGGAGGAAATGGAAATCATGTACCAATATTCTCCCTTGACAATGGGGTGGTGTATCAACTGTCATCGAGAAACCAACGTGAAAGTTGAAAGTAACGAGTACTACGCTAAGATTCACGAAGCCCTCTCAAAAAAGTACGGTGTAGAAAAATTAACAGTCGCCCAAATGGGTGGATTAGAATGTGGAAAGTGTCACTATTAAAAGGCGATCAAGAAAGGAATATGGCATCAAATAAAACATACTGGAAAACAATTGATCAACTGGACTCTTCAAACGAGGAAATAAAAAAGTTGGAACAGAATGAATTTGTTTCCAAACTTCCAGAAGACTTTTTGAGTGATGAAAAAACACTTGAAGAAAGTAACACATCCCGTCGTGATTTCTTAAAATATGTAGGGTTTAGTACAGCTGCAGCTACGCTAGCTGCTTGTGAAGGACCTGTTATCAAATCCGTTCCTTATGTCGTCCAGCCCGAACAAATTCGACCTGGAGTAGCCAACTATTACGCAACGACAATTGCTAACGGCTTTGACTTTGGAAGTGTTTTAATCAAAACTAGAGAAGGAAGACCTATAAAAGTAGAAAGCAACCCCGAGGCGCCTGCCTTTGGAATTGCCAATGCCAGAGTACACGCTTCTGTACTTTCTTTATACGATACGCTTCGTCTACAAGGACCTACAGCTGGTGGACAAGACATTTCGTGGGAGGATTTATATCTTCAAATGGGGGCTTTGCTCAAAGCTTTAGCGGCAACCGATAAGCAAGTTGTCCTGATGACTCCGACACTGGCAAGTCCTACTACTGAAAAAATTATCAATGATTTTATTGCTGTTTTTCCAAATGTAAAGCACGTCATTTATGACACCATCTCCTCGGATGCGGCCTTAAATGCTTTTGAAAAGCATTATGGAACTCGAGGTCTGGCCGCTTACGACTTTTCAAAAGCTAAAACGGTAGTAGGTATCAATGCGGACTTTTTGGGAGATTGGCAAGGTGGAGGCTATGCTAAAGGCTATGCACAAGCCAAAGCTCCTTCAAAACACCACGGCGAAGCCCACATGTCTTGGCATATGCAGTTTGAGTCCAACATGTCCCTAACTGGGGCCAATGCAGACCACCGAATTCCCTGTACACCCGCAGATCAAAAAAGGATACTAGCTTATCTGTACGATATTTTAAGCGGATCGAATGCTGCTACAAGTTTACCTGAAGCTTTAAAGAAAGCAACCGAAAAAGCAGCAATGCGATTGCAGTCATCCGGCACCGATGGGGTAGTAGTTACAGGAATGGATGATGAAACAGCACAACAAGCCGTTTTGGCAATTAATACGCTCTTAAAAAGTAACGCATTCCAGCCTGAACAACCCAAGTTGATCCGTCAAGGAAATGTAAGTGAGGTTGATGCTGCGATGGAAGGTATTTTGGACGGGAGCGTCAAAGGATTGATCACTGTTGGTGTAAATCCTGTGTTCACTACAGCTCAAGGCGCTGCTCTCAACGAAGCAATCAAAAACCTGGAATTATCTTTATCCTTTACTTCAAAAATAGATGAAACGGCTGCGGCTTCTCAATTTGTTGCTGCGACACCTCATTATCTGGAATCTTGGGGAGATTATGAACTTCAGGAAGGTGATTTTGCTTTAGCACAACCCACCATTCGTCCCCTGTTTGATACGCAACAGTTCCAAGATGTTCTCTTGCGTTTGTCTGGGAAAAACACAAAATACTACGATGCCATTAAAGCACATTGGAATGCTACTATACTAGGAGGGAACTCTTGGAGTAAAACACTTCACGATGGTTATTTTTCTACGGGTTCTAGGTATGAATACGAAGCACCAGACTTTAGTGAAATAGATTTAAGTTCACTGCGAACTGCTACAGCACCTGCAATGAGTTTGGTACTGTACACCAAAACAGGAATGGGAGATGGTCAGCAGGCAAACAATCCCTGGCTACAAGAATTTCCTGATCCTATCACTCGAGTGAGTTGGGACAACTACCTCACAATTTCGCACGTCGATGCAAAGGCCCTCGGACTGAAAAACACGAATACCTCCAATGGAGCTTTAAACGGAAGCTATGCTACGGTTACTGTAAACGGTACCCGTCTTAAAGTTCCAGTGATTGTTCAACCGGGTCAAGCAAAAGGAACTGTCGGATTATCCTTTGGATATGGAGAACGGATGGGCTTGAAAGATGAAATGCAAACAGGTGTAAATGCCTATGCACTTTACAACGATTTCAATAAAGTTCAAGCCGTTGAAATAACTGCCGCAGAGGGCGAACACGAATTTGCTTGTGTACAATTACACAACACCTTGATGGGGAGAGGGGATATTGTTAAAGAAACCACTTTGGAAGTATTTAATACAAAAGACAAAAAATACTGGAACCCCATGCCTCAAGTCTCTAAAAATCACATGGAATTTGATGTGACTTCTCCAGAAGTGGATATGTGGCAAGAATTTGATCGTTCTGTGGGGCATCACTTCAACCTATCGATTGACCTCAATTCTTGTACAGGATGTGGGGCTTGTGTCATCGCTTGTCACGCAGAGAATAATGTTCCTGTAGTGGGTAAAAGAGAGGTACGTAAATCTAGAGATATGCACTGGTTGCGTATTGACCGGTACTATTCTTCTGCAACTTCATTTGAAGGAGATAACAAAACGAAAGAAGCCATCTCAGGTATCGGCGATTCGCTGAGTACTTTTGGAGAAATGGAGCAAGCTGCGGAAAACCCTCAAGTCGCTTTCCAACCCGTGATGTGTCAGCATTGTAACCATGCTCCTTGTGAGACGGTATGCCCAGTAGCAGCCTCTTCACACGGGAGACAAGGACAAAATCACATGGCGTATAACCGTTGTGTGGGAACTCGCTATTGTGCAAATAACTGTCCTTATAAAGTGAGAAGATTCAACTGGTTCTTGTACAACAAAAACGATGAGTTTGATTACCACATGAACAATGATTTAGGACGTATGGTTTTAAATCCTGATGTGGTAGTTCGTTCCAGAGGGGTGATGGAAAAATGTTCCATGTGTATCCAAATGACCCAAAAAACCATCTTGGATGCCAAACTCAAAGGAGAAGAAATAACAGATGGAAAGTTCCAAACAGCTTGTTCTAACGCTTGTACTACGGGAGCAATGGTCTTTGGTGATATCAACGATAAAGAAAGTAAAGTAGCAGCATTGCATGAGGACGAACGTATGTACCATTTGTTGGAACATGTAGGGACGAAACCCAATGTAATGTATCAAGTAAAAGTTAGAAATACAGAAGAGGTATAACACCGTTTAGAATAACAGAATATGGCATCGCATTACGAAGCACCTATTAGAAAACCACTTGTCACCGGAGACAAATCCTACCACGATGTCACTGTGGACGTCGCTGCTCCTGTAGAAGGAACGGCTAACAAACAGTGGTGGATTGTTTTTGGAATTGCATTAACGGCTTTCCTTTGGGGCGTAGGTTGTATCATTTATACCATTTCAACAGGGATTGGAACTTGGGGTCTGAATAAAACCGTAGGTTGGGCATGGGATATCACCAACTTTGTATGGTGGGTAGGTATTGGACACGCAGGAACTTTGATTTCTGCGGTATTACTTTTATTTAGACAGAAATGGCGTATGGCGATTAACCGTTCTGCGGAAGCCATGACTATTTTTTCTGTTATACAAGCGGGATTGTTCCCTATTATACACATGGGTCGTCCGTGGCTGGCCTATTGGGTTCTTCCAATACCCAACGGATTTGGATCCCTGTGGGTCAACTTCAATTCTCCCTTGCTTTGGGATGTATTTGCAATTTCAACCTATCTCTCGGTATCTCTTGTCTTTTGGTGGACAGGATTGTTACCAGACTTTGCGATGATTCGCGACCGGGCAGTACTGCCTTTCCAAAAAAAAATCTACAGTCTTTTGAGCTTTGGTTGGTCTGGACGTGCCAAAGATTGGCAACGTTTTGAAGAGGTGTCTTTAGTACTTGCTGGTTTAGCAACACCTCTTGTACTTTCTGTACACACCATTGTATCCTTTGACTTTGCAACTTCGGTTATTCCAGGATGGCACACCACGATTTTCCCACCTTACTTTGTAGCAGGGGCAATCTTCTCGGGCTTTGCCATGGTAAACACTCTACTGATCATTATGAGAAAAGTTTCCAATTTGGAAAACTACATTACCGTTCAACATATAGAGTTGATGAATATTGTCATCATGATCACCGGTTCTATTGTAGGGGTTGCCTACATCACAGAGCTTTTTATCGCTTGGTATTCCGGAGTAGAATACGAACAATACGCCTTCTTGAACCGAGCAACAGGTCCCTACTGGTGGGCTTATTGGTCCATGATGACTTGTAACGTATTTTCTCCTCAATTCATGTGGTTTAAAAAATTGAGAACTAGTATCATGTTCTCCTTCATTATCTCCATTGTAGTAAACATTGGAATGTGGTTTGAGCGTTTTGTGATTATCGTAACCTCATTACACCGAGATTATCTTCCCTCTTCATGGACGATGTTCTCTCCCACATTTGTAGATATAGGAATTTTCATAGGAACAATTGGATTCTTTTTTGTCCTCTTCCTATTGTATGCACGTACCTTCCCTGTGATTGCACAGGCAGAGGTAAAAACCATTTTAAAGTCTTCTGGAGAGAAGTACAAAAAATTAAGATACGGTAACAATGAGTAGTAATCGAGTAGTACACGCACTTTACGACGACGACGACGTGCTACTGAGCGCAGTCAAAACGATTCGTTCAGAGAAACACCACATCGAAGAGGTTTACACCCCTTTTCCAGTACACGGCTTGGACAAAGCGTTAGGTCTTGAAGACACTCGTATCGCCATTATGGCTTTTATTTATGGTTGCATAGGCCTTTGTGTTGCTGTTGCCATGATGAATTTTATTATGATTGAAGACTGGCCACAAAATATTGGAGGAAAGCCTAGTTTTTCTTACTTGGAAAACATGCCTGCTTTTGTGCCAATTATGTTTGAGATGACCGTGTTTTTTGCTGCTCACCTTATGGTGATTACCTTCTATATGAGAAGTAAACTTTGGCCTTTTAAGAAAGCAGAAAATCCCAATCCGCTTACGACGGATGATAAATTTTTAGTAGAAATCGAACTCCACGACGATGAAAAAGCCTTGACTAGTCTTTTAAAGAAATCTGGAGCAATTGATATTTCCATTATTGAAAAGCAAGAATAGATGAAGTATAAAGTTCTTTTAGCGAGTATTGTGATGGCTTTGGGAGTCCAGTCTTGTGCAGACCCTTCTCGACCCAATTACCAATACTTCCCCAATATGTACGAACCTGTAGGATATGAAACCTATGCAGATTCTGATGCTTTTGCCAATGGCATTGAAGCCCAAATTCCTGTGGAAGGTTCGATTGCCAGAGGATGGGAACCGTATGATTTTCCCGACACCAACGAAGGCTACGAAGCGGCAAAAGCTAGTTTGACCTCTCCATTGGAAATCACCGATGCACATACTGCAAACGGAAAAGAGCTTTATGGAATTTATTGTGCCGTGTGTCATGGAAATAAAGGGGACGGCCAAGGTATTTTGATGACCCGCGAAAAGTTTTTAGGGGTACCGAGTTATGCCGATCGAGAAATTACACCTGGAAGTATTTACCACGTATTGATGTATGGTAAAAACGCTATGGGCTCACATGCGGGCCAAGTAAACGCAGAAGAGCGTTGGCAAATTGCACAGCACGTGATGGAATTAAGAAGTAAGCTTGTTAAATAATTTATGGAAAATCCGATGATGTATACCTTTCCAAATAAACTTAGAAATCTAGCTATCGCCTTTATGGTTGTTGGTTTTTTAGGTTTGACTTATGGATTTTTAAGTGCTCCCGCTACGATCGAAGAATCCAAAGCAATGGTGGCAAGCCACGATGCGGGTCATGGAGACGACCATGGCGACACCAGTTCTGCAGCACACGAAACTACTTCGGCGCATCAGGAAGATACGCACGGTGCTGAGGAATCAGACCACAATGCAGCAGCCTCTCATGGCGAGGGACACGATGCAGAACACGATGAGCATGTATTCCATCAGTTGGCAAACAAACCTTGGGCAGCCATTTATATAGCAGCGTTTTTCTTCTTTATGATTTCACTAGGTGTATTGGCGTTTTACGCAATTCAGCGTGCAGCACAGGCGGGTTGGTCTCCTGTCCTTTACCGAGTGATGGAAGGAATTACAGCCTATTTATTGCCGGGGGGAATTATCGTTATTGTACTTCTGGCACTCTCTTCTATGCATTTGAATCATCTCTTTATTTGGATGGATCCCGAAGTGGTGGCGCATGACAAATTGATTGCTGGAAAAACAGGCTATTTAAATACCCCTTTCTTTTTGGCAAGAGCCGTTTTCTTCCTTGCAGGATGGAGTCTGTATCGCTTTTTTTCTAGAAAATTTTCTTTGGCGCAAGATGAATCCAAGGACATTTCTAATCACAAAAAGAATTTTAGAATTTCCGCAGGCTTCTTGGTGTTTTATATTGTAACCGAATCCATTATGGCCTGGGACTGGATTATGTCCATCGACCCGCACTGGTTCAGCACCTTGTTTGGATGGTATGTCTTTGCGAGTATGTTTGTCTCTGGAATTACAGCCATCGCGCTGATTACCATTTACCTAAAATCAAAAGGATATTTGGAGTTTGTAAACGACAGTCACATCCATGACCTTGGAAAATTCATGTTTGGAATCAGCGTCTTTTGGACCTATTTGTGGTTTTCTCAGTTTATGCTGATTTGGTATTCCAATATTCCTGAGGAAGTAACGTATTTTATTACACGTATAGAGGACTACAACTTGCCGTTTTTTGGTATGGTCGTGATGAATTTCATTTTCCCCTTACTGATTTTGATGAATAGCGATTACAAACGTATCAATTATTTCATTGTGATGGCGGGTATTGTGATCCTCCTCGGACATTATATGGACGTATTTAATATGATTATGCCCTCTGCAGTTGGAGACCAATGGTTTATTGGTGCTGCAGAAATAGGAGGCTTTTTATTCTTCCTTGGGCTGTTTGTATTTGTAGTATTTAAAGAATTAACGAAAGCACCGCTACTTGCCAAAGGCGATCCCTATATGGGAGAAAGCGAACGTTTTCATTATTAGTAAATTTAATCGAAAAGATAAATGAATGTACTTTTGATATTTTCTGTTCTCATTCTAATTGCGATTGCAATCTGGCAAGTGACCAAGATTTTTGAGCTTTCGCAAGGAAAGAAAGTATATACTCAGGTAGCGGATGACGATGACAACAATTGGAATGGAAAACTCATGTTTGGTTTTCTGTTTTTTATCTATGGGATTACCATCTTTTCTTTTGTAATGTATGGTGATGTATTGCTGCCCAAGGCCGCTTCTGAACACGGGTCTGAGTATGACAACTTGATGTGGATTTCTTTTGCTATTATCTTTTTTGTACAGACCATTACGCAAGCCCTATTGCATTATTTCTCTTATAAGTATCGCGGGGAAAAAGGGAAGAAAGCCCTTTTTTATGCGGATAACGATCGACTGGAAGCCATTTGGACCATTATTCCTGTAATTGTTTTAGCCGGGCTGATCTTATACGGTCTTTACACCTGGACAGACATCATGACGGTAGAGGAAAATGACGAAGCCTTGGTAGTGGAGCTCTACGCACAACAGTTCAATTGGAAAGCACGTTACGCAGGAGACGACGGAGTGTTGGGTGATGCCAACGTACGTTTTCTTCAAGATTTTGAGGGAAGAAATCTAGTGGGAATTGACGCTACAGATCCCAACGGTTTTGACGATGTCGTAGTGCAAGAATTGCATTTACCCGTGGGAAGGGAAATCATCTTTAAAATGCGTTCGCAAGACGTACTTCACTCAGCCTACATGCCCTTTTTTAGAGCACAGATGAATTGCGTCCCAGGGATGATTACAGAATTTGCCTTTACCCCAAACATCACTACCGAGGAAATGCGCCAGGATTCAGACATAGTAGCTAAGGTCAAAAAGATCAACAAGATACGCGCAGATAAAAGTAAAGAACTCATTGCAGAAGGAGATGTCGCTTTAGACCCCTATGAATTTGATTTTCTTTTACTTTGTAATAAAATTTGTGGTGCTTCGCACTACAACATGCAAATGAAAATAATAGTAGAAACACCCGAAGAATATGCCAAATGGATGGCAGAACAACAAACCTTCGCAGAGGTGATTCAATAAAACCAATAAACACGAAAAAGATATGTCAACAGCAGCAGCACACATTGAAGAGGATCACGGACATCATCACAAAGAAACATTTGTAACCAAATACGTATTTAGTCAAGATCACAAAATGATCTCGAAACAGTATTTGATTACCGGATTATTTATGGGAATTATCGGAATTGCGATGTCCCTTTTATTTCGATTGCAATTGGCTTGGCCCGAACAACCTTTTGGGGTTTTTGAAGTCCTTTTGGGAAAGTGGGCACCTGACGGGGTCATGGATCCCAACGTATATCTGGCTTTAGTTACCATACACGGAACCATTATGGTATTCTTTGTCCTTACTGCTGGGTTGAGTGGAACCTTTAGTAACCTATTGATTCCATTGCAAATTGGTGCACGAGATATGGCTTCTGGACTGTTAAACATGATTTCTTTCTGGTTATTTTTCCTTTCTAGTGTCATCATGGTGATTTCTCTTTTTGTAGAAGCAGGCCCTGCCGCAGCAGGATGGACCATCTATCCTCCGCTTTCAGCTCTACCTCAGGCACAACCTGGATCGGGAACAGGGATGACATTGTGGCTCGTCTCTATGGCGATCTTTATCGCTTCTTCTCTTTTGGGATCCCTAAATTATATTGTAACAGTGATTAACCTCAGAACAAAAGGGATGAGTATGACCCGTTTGCCTTTAACTATTTGGGCATTTTTCGTAACTGCGATCATTGGAGTTGTTTCCTTCCCCGTATTACTTTCTGCAGCCTTGTTGTTGATTATGGATCGGAGTTTTGGAACCTCATTTTTCCTTTCGGATATTTTTATTCAAGGGGAAGTATTGCATTATCAGGGAGGATCGCCGGTACTCTATGAGCATCTGTTCTGGTTCTTAGGACATCCGGAGGTATATATCGTATTGTTGCCCGCATTGGGGATCACTTCAGAAATTATTGCTACGAATGCACGTAAACCCATCTTTGGATACCGTGCTATGGTAGCTTCGATTTTAGCAATTGCCTTTTTATCCACTATCGTATGGGGTCACCACATGTTCATCTCAGGAATGAATCCGTTCTTAGGCTCCGTATTTACCTTTACAACCTTATTGATCGCAATCCCTTCTGCGGTTAAAGCATTTAATTACATTACGACCCTCTGGAAAGGGAATTTGCAGCTGAACCCTGCGATGCTCTTTTCCATTGGTTTAGTATCCACCTTTATCACGGGAGGTCTTACAGGGATCATACTCGGAGACAGTACGCTGGACATCAACGTACACGACACCTATTTTGTGGTAGCACACTTTCACTTGGTGATGGGAATCTCCGCACTCTACGGCCTTTTTGCAGGGGTGTATCACTGGTTTCCCAAAATGTTTGGACGGATGATGAATAAAAACTTGGGATATGTTCACTTTTGGGTTACTGCTGTCTGTGCTTATGGTGTTTTCTTCCCCATGCACTTTATTGGTATGGCAGGATTACCCAGACGCTACTACACCAATACGGCTTTCCCTTACTTTGACGATCTTGCGAATATCAATGTATTAATTACCGTTTTTGCCTTAGTTGCAGGAGCCGCACAATTGGTCTTCTTGTACAACTTTATTCACAGCATGTTTTACGGTAAAGAAGCCGTACAAAACCCTTGGCGTTCCAATACCTTAGAATGGACAGCTCCTGTAGAGCATTTCCACGGGAACTGGGAAGGAGAAATTCCTCACGTGCACCGCTGGGCCTATGACTATTCAAAGCCTGGGCATGATGAAGATTTTGTACCTCAACACATCCCACTTAAAAAAGGAGAAGAAGAACTTCAACATTAATTTTTCTTTAAACAGATTTAAAACCCGTTTCTTAAGGAACGGGTTTTTTTGTTTTCAAAAACAAAGAAAGTCCAATAGGTTTTTTCTGCTGAGTAGTTGAATTCCCTATCTTTGAATGAATGAATGAGCATTTGGACCCTTCCGATCAAAACTTTTCTAAAGAAGACAACGATATCGATCGTGCTTTACGGCCGCTGAGTTTTGATGACTTTGCAGGACAGGACACGATTTTAGAGAATTTAAAAGTATTTGTTTCTGCTGCTAAACAGCGAGATGAAGCGTTAGATCACACGCTTTTTCATGGCCCTCCAGGATTGGGAAAAACCACACTGGCGCATATTTTGGCAAATGAACTCAACGTGGGAATCAAGCTCACTTCCGGACCCGTTTTAGACAAACCCGGAGACCTGGCAGGCTTGTTGACCAACCTGCAGGCGAGAGATATTTTATTCATTGATGAGATTCATCGCTTGAGTCCCATTGTAGAAGAATATTTGTATTCTGCTATGGAAGACTACAAAATTGATATTTTGATAGAATCAGGTCCTAATGCGCGTACGGTTCAAATCAATTTAGAACCTTTTACCTTAGTGGGGGCTACCACCCGATCGGGCTTACTTACAGCGCCCATGCGGGCACGGTTTGGAATCAGCAACCGACTGCAATATTATTCCACAGAGCTGTTGGGAACGATCGTGGAACGAAGTGCAGAAATTTTAAATGTTCCGATAGACCAAGAGGCTGCAATTGAGATTGCAGGGCGAAGTAGAGGGACTCCGCGAATTTCCAACGGTTTGTTGCGAAGGGTACGTGATTTTGCTCAAATCAAAGGCGATGGAACCATCGACATGAAAATCACACAATACGGTTTAAACGCACTCCAAGTGGATGCACACGGTTTGGACGAAATGGACAACAAAATATTGACCACCCTCATCGATAAATTTAAAGGAGGTCCTGTTGGGATCACGACTTTGGCGACTGCAGTTTCTGAAAATGCAGAAACCATAGAAGAGGTGTATGAACCCTTTTTAATCCAACAAGGATTTATAGTCCGTACCCCACGTGGACGTGAGGTGACGGCAAGAGCCTATCAACATTTGGGAAGAATAAAGAACAACCAAGAAGGACTCTTTTAACGAAAAAAAGAGCAGCGATGACTTCTCAAACCACAAACCATACTCAACACATTAAGAATCAAGCAAAGGCGCTAGGATTTCTTTCGTGCGGCATTTCCAAAGCCGAGTTTTTAGAAGAAGAAGCACCTAAATTGGAGCAGTGGCTGAATCAAAACCATCACGGGAAAATGGGTTATATGGCAAACCATTTTGACAAACGGTTGGATCCTCGCTTGCTTGTCCCCGGTGCCAAAAGTGTGGTTTCATTATTGTTAAATTATCATACCGATCAACTCCAAGAAGATCCTGAGGCACCCAAAATTTCTACCTATGCCTATGGGAAAGATTATCACGATGTCATCAAAGACAAGCTGAAAGCCTTGATGGCATTTATACAGAATGAAATAGGAGAAGTAGGAGGTCGGGTGTTTGTAGATTCTGCTCCTGTGATGGACAAAGCCTGGGCTTCCAAAAGCGGTTTGGGCTGGATTGGAAAAAACACCAATCTGATTTCTAAAAAAGTAGGCTCTTTCTTTTTTATTGCCGAGTTGATTATTGATTTGGAGTTGGACTACGATCCCCCTACTACAGATCATTGCGGAAGCTGTACCGCCTGTATTGACGCCTGCCCCACAGAAGCGTTGATTCAGCCCTACCAAATCGATGGCAGTAAATGTATTTCCTATTTAACGATCGAATTAAAGGATCAAATTCCAACCGAGTTTCAGGGTAAAATGGATCAATGGGCTTTTGGTTGTGATGTCTGTCAAACCGTTTGTCCTTGGAATCGTTTTGCTACGCCACACCAAGAAACGGCTTTTGAGCCGGAGCCCGAATTGCTCTCTCTAACCAAAAAAGACTGGGAAGAAATGACCGAAGAGGTCTTTGAAGTCTTGTTTAAGAAGAGCGCGATCAAACGAACCAAATACAAAGGTCTACAACGCAATATCAAATTTATTTCCTCTTAGAGGAGGCTCGAATAAGGAGTTGGGTCCTAACAGTCTCTTGGACATAGGATGTAACAGGTTCCATTGTATCAGACTCTTGTGTTTTTAGGAAAAGCTGCAGCACTTTTTTACCGATATGAGTACCATTCTGTTCTACTGTGCTTAATTGAGGAGTGATTAATGAAGAGATCATCCAGTTACTAAACCCAATTTCTCCAAATAAAACTCAATGGGTCTAAAAAAAACCCAAGTACTCTGGGGAGTAAAATAGTACTGTACTTTGATGATGACTCTTTTCAGTTGCATGAATGCTATACTTCGAAAGGCTATCTGTCCAACCTAGAAGGGATTGGGTATTTTGGTTTTCCCAAAGACAAAAAAGTGAGCCATGTGGAGGTGTTGTGGCCCGATGGAAAATGGAGTTCTATCGACCAACTAGCGATCAATACCCTGATTCAAATAGAGCACGCTTCTGCTCAAACTGTGGCTCCAGATAAAATCCAATTTCCACTAACTGAAAAACGAACTCCTAAAAAGTACCGTGAAGTCTCTTCAGAATACGGTATAGATTATATGCATCGGGAAAGTGAACTCAATGATTTTGCTTTTCAGCGACTTCTGCTTAGGAGCTTGTCCAAAAATGACCCCAAAATAAAAGTAGGGGATTTAAACAATGACGGTTTGGAGGACTTTATTTTGAGTTCTTCTAGAGGATTTTCCCCTGAACTTTTTATACAAAAAGAATCGGGGCAGTTTGTGAACAGTGCTCTTTTTTCAGATGAAAATGACCTTAAGTTTGAGGTGGAGGATATCGCCTTGTTTGATTTAGAAAAGGACGGAGATCTAGATCTCTATTTGGTCTCTGGTGGACAACACCAGCGTAAAGAGCGGTATTTAAAAGATCGTTTGTTGGTAAATGATGGGCAGGCTCAATTTTCGGAGATTGAATTGGATTTACCCACAGCTTCGAATGGTTCAGTAGTAGCCACAGTGGATTACAACGGGGATGGTTATCAGGATTTGTTTGTAGGGGCGAGAAATAAACCGCTTCAGTTTCCCATGTCAGACAAAAGCGTTTTGATTCAAAACGATCAAGGGGTTTTAAAGCTCGATACAAAGCAACCCGATTCCCTTTTTCACGATCTGGGAATGGTATCGGATGCCAAATGGGTGGATATTGATGGAGATCAAGATCAAGATTTAGTCGTGGTGGGGGAATTTACACCCATCCAAATTTTTGTAAACGAAGCGGGGAGTTTCCAAAAAGTAATAAATCCAGAACTAGAACAAAACAAGGGTCTCTGGAGGTCCATCGCGGTATTGGATAAAGATCAGGATGGAGATCAAGATTTAATCCTCGGGAATTTTGGGTCCAACAATAGGTACAACATCAGTCCGAAAACTCCCATGGAATTATTCGCGGTAGATGTAGATCAAAACGGAACGGTAGATCCTATTTTATTTACTTATCAAAAAGATCTTGAGGGATCTTTCAAGTCCTATCCACTTCAGTTTTGGAAAAATTTAATCCAACAAAGTCCTTACTTCAGACAAAAGTTTAACCGTTTTAAGTCTTTTTCAAAAGCCACTCAAGAGGAATTTCTAAAGGATGAGGTCTTTCAAGGGGCAGAGGTATTGGAAGTAAATCAAGAGCACACTGTCTTTGTTGAAAATTTGGGAAGGGGTCAGTTTCAAGTCCGGCCCTTGGAGGATAAAGCACAATGGGGGCCTGTCAATTCGATTTTAATCGATTCGACTTCGATCGATCATGAGACTCAAGTTTTGATGGTTGGTAATGATTTGGGAGGAAATCCTTTTGAAGGAAATCAAGATGCTTTTTCAGGACTTCTTTTAACAATGGCAAAGGAAGGTTTTGACTATGAAGAATTCCCTATTTTGGGCTTTGAGAAGTTAGGACATGCTACCGACGTCAAGAAAATAAAAGTAAAAGGAGAAGAATTGATTTTGGTGGCTCAAAATAATGGAAAATTAAAAGCCTTCAAGAGGAAAAGTCCTTGACGGGTCATTTTTTACAATTATTGAAAAACCCTGTACAAGCAGATTGATCCAAAAAAAGCGTATTTTTATACGGTAGATTTAATGACCAAGAAACTGTATTTATTTTAAAGATTAATTGAATTAATTAATCCAGTATGATGATATGATAAAAACGCTCAAACTTACTTTTTGCCTTTTTGTTTTAGCAATTTTTTTTAGTTGCTCAGAAAACACGGAGTACATCAACAAAATTCAAGACCCTAAACTCTTTCAAGAGGCCATGCAAAACCTTACGGATATTGTGGTTTACGATATTTTCTCTCCCCCAGTAGCTTCCCGAGTGTATTTGTATCCTACCCTTGCTGCCTATGAAATTGTAGCTCATTACAATCCAGATGAATTTAACTCTTTGGTGGGTCAGGTAAAAGAATTAAAAAAAATCCCTACCTCTGATAATCCCGACATCAATCCGCAACTGGCCGCTTTATTTTCCTTTAGTGCTGTGGGGAAGGCTTTGATTTTTTCAGAAGACAAAATGGAAGCGTTTCAAGAAGCTTTTCAAAAGAAATTGAAAACCTTTAAAGTTCCTAGTGGCGTTAGTAAAGCTTCAGAAGCCTATGGTGAAGAAGTTGCTACAGCTATTTTAGAATGGGCTTCAGGAGATTTATACAACCAAACAAGAACCTTTTCAAAGTATACAATTAGAGAAGAAGATCGCTACTGGAAACCTACCCCTCCGGATTATATGGATGGGATCGAACCGCACTGGCAAGAAATCCGAACCATGGTATTGGATTCTTCCAACCAATTTCCGCCCAAAGATCCGCTTCCTTTTGACCTAAAAAAGGGAAGTCCATTTCAAAAACAGTTGATGGAGGTCTTTGAGGTGACCAATGGACTTACGGAAGAACAAGTAGATATCGCCAAATTTTGGGATTGTAATCCGTACGTCACACATCACAGAGGGCACGCCATGTTTGCTACAAAGAAAATCACTCCCGGGGGGCATTGGATAGGGATTACAGCAATAGCTACTCGACAAGCAAAAAGCTCTTTTGCTGAGACCGTCAATGCCTATGCCAATGTATCCATTGCCTTATTCGACGCTTTTATCAGTTGCTGGGATGAAAAATGGGAAACCTTAGTGGTCCGTCCAGAGACATTGATCAATCAATACTACGACGAGGAATGGCTTCCCCTACTACAAACACCTCCCTTTCCAGAATATACCAGTGGGCATTCAGTCATTTCCCGCGCTGCTGCCGTTACCTTGACGGATTTGTATGGAGACAATTTTAAATTTACAGATACGACAGAACTTGCCTACGGCCTTCCCGAGCGTAGCTACGATTCTTTTATTCAAGCTTCTGAAGAAGCCGCCATCTCGAGACTGTACGGAGGAATTCATTATAGGATGGCTATAACTGAGGGAGTAGAACAAGGTCAACAAGTAGGCGCGTATATCGTAAATCAGATTCAAACAAAAAAAACACCTTAGTCAAGAACTAAGGAATTCCTCGTATAACTTTCCAGCAATAAATAAAACGCTTCCCTTTAGTTTTGGTGTCCTTGTTACTAGTTAAAAAATTCAATCTAGTTTCGGGGAGTTTTCTATACATTTTAGCCGCTTATAAAAACATCTAAAGTCAAAATAATTAATTACATTCAACTTTATTTTTAAGAAAAATACTCCTATGGAAAACGAACAACAAAGAAGAGCTGCACTGGTCTATCACGCCAAGCCTAGACCGGGAAAGACAAAAATTGTTCCGACAAAAAATCACAGTACACAGCGCGATTTGGCTTTGGCTTACTCGCCCGGAGTAGCCATTCCTTGTATTGAAATTGAAAAAAAACAGTCCGATGTTTACAAATACACCAACAAAGGAAATCTAGTCGCTGTGATTTCTAATGGAACCGCTGTTCTAGGTCTGGGTGATATCGGACCTGATGCATCCAAACCGGTAATGGAAGGAAAGGCACTGTTGTTTAAAATTTTTGCAGGAATTGACGTTTTTGACATTGAAGTGGATGCCAAAGACCCCGAAAAATTTATAGAAGCGGTAAAGGCAATTGCTCCCACTTTTGGAGGAATAAACCTCGAGGACATCAAATCCCCAGAGGCCTTTGAAATTGAACGTCGTCTTAAGGACGAGTTGGACATTCCTGTCATGCATGACGACCAACACGGAACGGCTATAATTTCTGCTGCGGCGTTACTCAATGCGCTGGAACTGGCGGAAAAGAAGATTGAGGAAGTTTCTATTGTAGTTTCTGGAGCAGGGGCTGCAGCAATATCCTGTACCAAATTGTACCTCGCTTTTGGAGCAAAAATTGACAATATTGTCATGTTAGACAGTAAGGGAGTTATCAAAAAAAGCAGAGAAAATCTTACCCCTGAAAAAGCGCAGTTTGCCACTGGGCGATCGGTATCAACTTTGGAAGAAGCTCTGGTTGATGCGGATGTCTTTATCGGTTTGTCTCAACCTAAGATTGTGACACCAGCAATGCTCAAAAAAATGGCAGCAAATCCCATTGTTTTTGCAATGGCCAATCCAGATCCTGAGATCGGTTACGAAGAAGCCTGTGAAGCACGTCAAGACATCATTATGGCTACGGGCCGCTCTGACCATCCCAATCAGGTGAACAACGTATTGGGTTTTCCATTTATTTTCAGGGGTGCACTGGATGTACGGGCCACCCGTATCAACGAAGCCATGAAAATGGCAGCGGTTAAAGCGCTTGCCGAATTGGCCAAGGAGCCCGTACCCGAACAAGTCAATGTGGTCTATGATAAAACCCGTTTGAGTTTTGGAAAAGAATACATCATCCCCAAGCCTTTTGATCCGCGTTTGATCACTACTGTTCCTCCCGCAGTAGCCCAAGCGGCTATGGATTCTGGCGTAGCTACCGAACCCATAGAGGATTGGGAACGCTATGCCATAGCGCTAGAAAAAAGATTAGGAAATTCTCAAAAAATGGTTCGTTTGTTGCATGACCGAGCTAAGGCAGCTCCAAAGCGATTAGTTTTTGCTGAAGCGGATCAAATGGATGTACTCAAGGCAGCTCAAATTGTACATGAGGAAGGCATTGCTCATCCCATACTCTTGGGCAATAAGTCCGTTATTGAAGACCTGCGAAAAGTGATTGAATTTGACGATACTGTAGAAATCATTGATCCTAAAGAAATGGATCAAGAAGACACTCGAAAAAAATATGCCGAACTGTTTTGGGACGCGCAAAACCGAAAAGGATACACCTTGTACGACGCACAACGTTTGATGCGTGAACGCAATTATTTTGCCTCCATGATGATCAAAAATAGAGACGCTGATGCGATGATTTCGGGCTATTCTAGAAATTATCGTTCTGTGGTGAAACCCATTTTGGAAACCATTCCAAAGTCCAAAGGGGTAAGCAAAGTAGCGGCTACAAACTTGATGTTGACCAAGTCGGGGCCCTTGTTTTTATCCGATACTACGATTAATGTAGAGCCTACTGCAAAAGAACTGGCTAAAATCGCTCAAATGACAGGACAGATGGCGCAACTTTTTGGCTTGGAACCTGTGATTGGGATGCTTTCTTTTTCAAATTTTGGCTCCTCTCGGTTTCCACAAGCAAAAAGAGTGTCTGAGGCTGTTTCGATGTTGCATCGGAGTAATCCCGATTTGGCAGTAGACGGTCCCATTCAATCCGATTTTGCTTTAAATAAAGGGCTTTTACAAGACCGATTTCCCTTTTCCGCGTTGAGCAATAAAAAAGTGAATGTACTGGTATTTCCCAATCTGGACGCTGCCAACATCACCTATAAATTAATGAAAGAACTCAATGAAGCGCTTTCTATCGGCCCAATTTTAATGGGTCTCAGCGAACCCATTCACATTTTACAACTGGGGGCTTCGGTCACTGAAATTGTCAACATGTCGGCCATCGCAGTGGTCGATGCACAATCAAAAAACAAATAGAAGTAGATGATTACGCAAATTATAGGTCGTTTAGTGGGAAAAACTCCAACTCAAGTTGTGATTGACTGTAACGGAGTGGGCTATGCAGTTCATATTTCGTTGCATACGTTTTCACAAATCGGAAACGACGAAAACATTAAACTTTTTACGCATTTGCAAATTCGTGAAGATGCCCATACGTTATTTGGATTTCACACACCGATAGAACGTTCTGTTTTTTTGCTTTTGCTTTCGGTTTCAGGGATTGGAGCCAGTACCGCTCGAACTATGTTATCCTCTCTTGAACCCCAGCAAATACAGCGTGCGATCGTATCTGAAGACCTCAATACAATTAAATCCGTCAAAGGAATTGGGCTAAAAACGGCGCAACGCGTTTTAATCGAATTAAAAGATAAAATGATGAATCTCTTCGATGGTGAAGAAATTCAGATTTTAGGGAACAATACAATCAAAGATGAAGCGTTATCAGCATTAGAGGTTCTTGGTTATTCAAGAAAACAGTCTGAGCGTATCGTGGATGGCATTATTCAAAGTACACCCGACTGTTCTGTAGAGGAACTGATCAAGGAGGCTCTGAATAAATTGTAAATTTTTGATTGAACCCACTAAAAATGTAATTTTTAGATCTCCCCAAAGCTTCATCCTAACCTTCATCTGGGTGCTGTTTTCTATGGGGAGTGTATTTTCACAAGAAGCTGCTGAACTAGGAACCCTTTCGCCTCCTGCTTCAAATAGCATCGAGCGCTTGTACACCTACGATTCGGAAACAGACCGTTATATCCTTACTGAAGAAATTGGAGGGTATCCCATCAGTACTCCCTTGGTTTTGACCGTTAAAGAATACGAGGCTTTGGTTTTGAAAGAACAAATGCAAGGGTACTTTCAAGAGAAAGTTCAGGCTATGAGTGGCTATGGTGCCAACCTGGAAGACGCTCAAAAAAACCTACTCCCAGAATTGTATGTCAACAATAAATTTTTTGAATCGATCTTTGGTAGCAACTCGATTGACATCTCCCCCCAGGGGTCTATCGGTATTGACCTAGGCTACCGCTACCAGCGTAATGATAACCCCATCGCTTCGGTTATCAATAGACGCTCCCCGGGTTTTGATTTCGATCAAAGAATCAGCTTGAGCCTTCTTGGAAAGATTGGAGAGCGACTGCAGATCACCGCAAATTACGATACAGAAGCAACCTTTGATTTTCAGAATCTGGTCAAGATTCAATTCAACCCTCCTCAATTGTCAGAGGTTCCTGGATTGATTCCTGGGAAATTAGGTTCAAACCTCAACCGATTACAACAAGATGTATCGGGACGGGTAAATCAGGTAAAAGAAACAATCAACGAGGTAAATCAAACCCTAGATCAAGCCAAAAACACCCTTAATCAGGCCAAACAGAAGATCGAAAGTTTAAAAAATAACATTACGCAGCTGCCGAATAGTACCGCGCAGGTGGGCAATCAAGTAACAGACTATCTAAACGGTAAGGTGACTGAAGATGCCATCCTCCAAAACATTGACATTGGGAACATCAGTATGCCGATCAACAGTAACCTGATCCAAGGAGCCCAGAGTTTATTTGGAGTTCGCGCTGATTTAAAATTTGGAAATACCACCATTTCCAGTGTTTTTTCGGAACAGCGTTCTCAATCACAAAACATCGCCACTCAAGGTGGGGGTAAACTTCAGGAGTTCAATCTTTTTGCTTTAGATTATGAGGAGGACCGTCATTATTTTATAAGTCAATATTTTAGAGACAACTACGATAGTTTTTTAGCGAATTATCCCTACATCAATTCGCCGGTGCAAATCACAAGAATCGAAGTTTGGGTGACCAACAGAGGGTATCAAACTCAGAATGTAAGAAACATCGTGGCGCTACAAGATTTGGGAGAAGCGCATCCTGAAAACACCCGTTTAGACGATGGCATCTCAGGGTTTTTCAACACCTCAAACCCGATGGATCCGCCTCAAAATCAGGTAAACAAATTGGATCCCGATGAAATTGGTTTTGGAGGAATTTTAAATGATAAAATTAGAGATATTGCCACTGTTAAAAATGGTTTTGATGGGCTTAAAGTCAGTGAAGGGATTGATTATGCCGTGTTGGAAAGCGCACGAAAGCTCAAATCCCAGGAATTTAAGTATCATCCGCAACTCGGGTATATTTCGTTAAACCAGCGTTTGAGTAATGATGAAATTTTAGGAGTTGCTTTTCAGTACACCTATTTGGGGAAAGTCTATCAAGTAGGAGAATTTGCCAATGGTGAGATTCCCGGGACTTCCATTACCCAGCAAAATAACGTCCCTGGTCAAGCCGCTCCACAACCTCAAATCCAAACCAACAGCCTTATCGTTAAACTACTAAAAAGTAGTCTGACGGATGTCCGTCAACCTGTATGGGATTTGATGATGAAAAACATTTACAATACGGGAGCCTTTCAATTGTCTGAAGAAGACTTTCGATTGAATATTTTATATACCGATCCTTCTCCTATTAATTATTTAACTCCTGTTGACTCTGCCATTTGGCCTGAGGATCTGGAGGATGAAATTTTGCTAAACACCATGAATCTAGACCGGTTGAATGCCTATCAAGATTTGGTTCCCAATGGAGATGGGTTTTTTGACTACCTCCCAGGCATTACAATAGATCCGCGCTATGGACGAGTTATTTTTCCTAAAGTAGAACCTTTTGGCTCTTTCTTATTTGAGTTGTTAGACAATCCAGAATCTGCAAAGGAGGACTACGAAATCGATAACAGTTTTAATAAAAATCAGAAGAAATATGTTTTTAAGGAAATGTATTCCTTAACGAAAGCCGCTGCTTTAGAATTTACTGAAAAGAATAAATTCCAGCTCAAAGGCCGCTACAAGTCCGAAGGCGGTGATGGGATTAGTATTGGGGCTTTTAATATTCCTAGAGGATCGGTTCGGGTGACAGCAGGAGGGAGAGTGCTTCAGGAAGGACTGGACTATACTGTAAATTATGAAATTGGCCGGGTAAAAATACTGGATGAAGGTCTTAAAGCTTCCAATATTCCAATAGATATTTCAGTGGAAAACAACTCCTTTTTTAATCAACAGAACAAACGGTTTTCGGGATTGAATGTAAACCACAGAATCAATGATAAATTTTATGTTGGGGGAACGCTGATCAACCTCAGTGAAAATCCTCTGACGCAAAAGGCCAATTATGGAACTGAACCCGTGAACAACACCATGATGGGTTTCAACACGAACTTTTCAACGGAACTCCCTTTTTTTACCCGTTTAGTAAACAAGTGGCCTACCATCCAAACGAATATTCCTTCTCAACTCTCTTTTCGGGGAGAAGTAGCAAATTTGGCCGCCAAAGATCCGAGGAACACCCAGCTCAATGGAGAAACCAATGTATATATCGATGATTTTGAAGGGGCTCAAACCAATATTGATGTCAAAGGGTTTACCGCTTGGAACCTTTCCAGTGTCCCCGTCAATGGAGTGCCGGGAGCTGATGCCGAGGGTTTAGTGAGTGGCTATGCGCGTTCCAAACTGGCTTGGTACTCTATCGATCAAGTTTTTTATTCCAGACAACCCACAGGAATTAACAATGACGATATTTCAAGTAATGAGACGAGAAGTATCTTTATCGATGAATTGTTTCCCGAGCAGGATTTGGTTCAGGGGATGCTCCGAAGACTTCCTACCTTGGATTTGGCCTACTATCCCAGAGAAAAAGGGCCGTACAACAACGCGCCTCAAAATCAGTTTTTAACCAATCCAAAAAAGAATTGGGGCGGGATTACCCGAGCTTTAAATGCGACCAACTTTGAACAGTCCAATGTGGAATTTATTGAATTTTGGTTGTTGGATACCTTTTCTGATAAAGAGACCCAATCAGATGAGTTGGGAGAATTGGTATTTCACTTGGGAAATATTTCCGAGGACATCCTCCGCGATGGAAGAAAACAATTTGAAAATGGTTTGCCTACAGCAAATGAACCCAGTCCGACCTATGAAACCCCTTGGGGAAAAGTCCCTGCGAACCAATCTTTGGTATACGCCTTTAATTCCAATCCTGAAGATCGTCCGCAACAGGATGTCGGTTTGGATGGACTCAGCGATGAAGAAGAAGCAACAATTTTTACCAATGGGCCTCCCCGCGATCCTGCTGGAGACAACTATGAATATTTTCTTCAGGCAGAAGGGGGTGTTTTAGAGCGTTATAAACGCTACAACGGATTTGAAAACAACACTCCCATAGCTTTTAGCGATACCGATCGAGGAAATACCACAGAACCCGATACGGAAGATATCAATAGAGACCAAAGCATGAACACGATTGACAGTTATTTTGAATATCGTGTTCCCATTTTCAAAAGCATGCAGGTGGGAAATCATCCGTTTATCACCGATGTAAGAGAAAATATTGAAGTTAAGGCACCCAATGGAGATGAATACACCACTCGGTGGATCCAGTTCAAAATCCCTATCCAAAAATCCTACTATGAAAACACCTCCTTTGACACCTACTTTGAGGCAGTAAATGAAATCAACGATTTGCGTTCCATACGTTTTATGCGAATGCTTTTAAGCGGTTTTGAAGAAGAGGTCGTTTTTCGTTTTGGTACTTTGGACTTGGTCCGAGGAGATTGGAGAAGGTATAACAAGCCGTTGAATGAAGATCTTTTGGTCAACACTGCAACGACAGTGGACATCAGTACAGTAAATATTTTGGAGAATGAAAATCGAATTCCAATCAACTATGTTTTACCACCCGAAATTCAAAGAGAGCAGATCAACAACAACAACACCATCATTCGTCAAAATGAACAATCCCTTTCCTTCCGTGTTTGTGACTTAAAGCCTATGGATGCCAGAGGGATTTTCAAAGCCGTAAATCTAGACATGCGTCAATACAGTAAACTTCGGATGTTTTTGCATGCGGAATCGTTACCAGGAAATGAGCCACTTCCCGGAGCAGGTTCGGAAGATGAATTTGATCGTAGGATGGTTGCATTTATCCGTTTAGGAACCGATTATCAAGATAATTTTTACCAAATAGAAATTCCTTTAAAACCCACAGAATATACGGAAAACATGTCCAATCGGTTGACGGCGGAGGAAGTGTGGATTCCAGAGTCAAATTCGTTGGAAATTCCTGTTGAACTATTGTCAAAATTAAAGGCAAAAGCGCTGCAACAACTCGGTTTAGGGGAAACCCTTTACTATGATGAAGACTTAAACCCCATTCAAGAATTTACACCGATCAGCAGTTTGCCTGGTCAGAAAAAATACAAACTTGCCATTCACGGAAATCCCTCCTTGGGTGCCATCCGAACGTTAATGATTGGGGTTAAAAACCCATCGGTTCAATTGGGAGAAGACTTGTGTGGAGAGGTTTGGTTTAATGAACTGCGAATCTCAGGAATTGACAGTGATGGGGGATGGGCTGCTATTGGGGCTTTAGACGCCAATCTTGCTGATTTTGCAACCTTTTCTGCCAACGGACGTTATTCTTCTATTGGGTTTGGAAGTATCGATCAAACTCCCAATCAACGGACTCGTGAGGAGCTACTTCAATACGACCTTATTTCCAACGTCAACCTCGGGCAACTAACCCCCGCCAATTGGGGACTTCAAATTCCATTGAGTTTTGCTAACGGGGAAACCTTCATCACCCCAAAGTACGACCCTTTTTACCAAGATCTAAAATTGAAAGATCGTCTCAGTACAGCAGATCGTGTCACCCAACGAGATTCCATAAGAAACCAAGCCATCGATTATACCCGTCGCAAAAGTATAAGTCTGATCGGGATCAGAAAAAACAATACAGGAGCGGGAAAACCCCGCTTTTACAGTCCAGAAAATTTCGATTTCTCTTATGCCTATAACGAGTTGGAACACCGCGACTTTGAAATCGAAAAGCAAGAAGAAGTCAATTTATTACTCGGAGCAAACTATGGGTATTCTTTTAGCTCAAAACCGATTGAGCCCTTTAAAAAAGTGAAATTCTTTAATCGAAAAAAATACTGGAGGTGGTTACAACAATTGAATATCAATCTGCTTCCCAGTTCTTTAGAAGGGGCGACCAACATCAACAGGATTTTAAACAATCAGAAGTTTAGACAGGTATATTTGGAAGGAACCGATGCGGCACTCCAGCGCAGTTTGCCCAACCTACAACAGCGGAACTTTTTATTTGACTACAATTATGCATTAAGTCATAATCTGACCCGATCACTTCGATTTAATTTTAATGCGGCCACAAGCAGTATTATCCGGCAAAAATTAGATATGAATCAAAGTGAATCCAGTCTATTACAAAACAACCAAAGGGTATTGTGGGAAGGTCTCTTTAATGCAGGAGAACCCAATTCACATTTTCAGTCTTTAGCTTTAAACTACAAGCTTCCCTTTCAATACATTCCCTTTTTAAACTTTATTGACGCCACGTATAACTATACGGGAAATTTTAATTGGCAACGGGGTTCCGAGGCTTTGGCAGAGGTGATGAACGCGGATGGGACTCCTCTAGGATTGGTCAACACCATTCAAAACAACAATACCAAAACCTTGACGGGTGCACTTTCGTTTTCAAAGCTTTATACGGTCCTAGGTTTGAAGACCAACAAAAAGAGCAGTTTTCAGGCAAAAGTCAATGCTGCTCAAGCAAAAGATTCAACAGCAAAAAAGAATACTGCGTTTAAAAAGAGTTTGACTAAAATTGTTGACATACTAACCGCAGTAAAGCGTGTTCAGGCGAGTTATAATGAAAACAATGGAACGGTACTGCCTGGATATCTGCCTTCCGTAGGTTTTGCAGGAGGGATGCGCCCTACTTTGGGATATGCCTTTGGGAGCCAAGCAGATGTTCGCTATGAAGCGGCAAGACAAGGCTGGCTTACTGGTTTTCCTAGCTTCAATCAGTTGTTCAGTCAGTTGCGTTCCAATAAATTTAAGGCAACCGCACAAGTGGTTCCCTTCAACGGATTGATTATTGATTTTAACGCAGAACGCGATTTTACTGAAAACAAACTCGAAAATTTCAAAGTCGAAGATCAGGAGTACCTCCCTCAAAATTCCAATATTTTAGGAAACTTTGGTATGTCAACTGTTTTATTAAAAACAGCGTTTAATCCTACCCAAGGTACAGTAAGCTCCAACTTTGAAAAATTCCGAGAATACCGAAGTATCATTGCGAGACGACTTGCCGATACCAGTGCGTTCTCCGATTTGGGAACAGATGGGGAAGGGTTTCCCAAAGGGTTCGGAAAAACACAGCAGTCCGTATTACTGCACTCCTTCGTTGCGGCTTATTCCGGCGCAAATCCCAATGAAATTCCACTGAATCCTATAAAAAGGACGCCCCTTCCGAATTGGAGTTTAAAATTTACCGGGCTTACAGAAATCAAATCAATCGCTAGAATTTTTAATCGACTTTCTATAAATCACGCCTACCGTGCCAGCTATACACTGACCAATTTCCAAACCAATTTCGAGTACGATCCTACGCTACCCGAACAGACAGATAGGTCAGGGAATTTTATTCCCGAACGCCTGTATTCTAATATCAATTTGGTAGAACAGTTTAATCCGCTTGTTCGACTGGATATGGAATTAAACAATTCGCTCAAGGTATTGGCAGAACTGAGAAAAGAACGAGCCATTTCTTTGAGCTTAGACAACAATTTAATTACAGAAAGCAGTGGCGACGAATATGTCGTTGGCCTTGGGTTTCGGGTTCCAGATTTGAGGTTTAGAACGAGTATAGGAGGCCGCAGAGTGATTTTGCGAGGAGATTTAAACATCAAAGCAGATGTCTCCTATCGGGACAATGTCACCGTGTTGAGAAACTTAGAATACGACAACAATCAAGTCACCGCTGGTCAACGGTTAATGTCTATTAAAATTGGTGCAGACTATGCCCTTACAAAGAATCTCACAGCTTTGTTTTTCTACGACCACAATTTTTCAGAGTTTGCCATCTCCACTGCTTTTCCTCAAACCAGCATCCGATCTGGATTTACTATTCGGTACAATTTTGGAAATTAAAAACCTTTTTTGCTAAAAGAATTCTTTTACATTTGTTTCTCTAAAAAAGGAAATAATGAATGTACCTGCAGACTTAAAATACACCAAAGACCACGAATGGATCAAATTAGAGGGTGATATAGCTACGATTGGCATTACTGATTTTGCTCAGGGAGAACTGGGAGACATTGTCTATGTAGAAATTGAAACGCTGAATGACAGTTTAGACTCGGAAGCGGTATTTGGTTCTGTAGAAGCTGTAAAGACCGTATCAGATCTTTTTATGCCTGTGTCTGGGGAAGTGATTGAAATTAACGAAACTTTAGAAGATGCCCCCGAGAAGGTTAATGATGATCCCTATGGTGCAGGATGGATGGTCAAGGTACAGTGTAGTGATTTGACACAAATAGAAGGACTTTTAGATGCAAATGCCTATTCAACGCTGGTTACAGGAGGGTAACTATTTTAAAATTTTAGCAGGAGTTGCTACTCTTGTAGTGGTATACCTCTCCTTAAAACCCCCAGGTCCAGAAGAAAAATCTTGGGATTTTTTTCTAATTCGAGGGGATTTAATTTTGCATTTTATCTGTTATTTTGGGCTGAGTATCCTTTATGTTTATGCGTTTTTTAAACATCGTGCCACCTATAAAAAGGCATTGATTTCAAGTGTTCTGGTTGGGACCCTCTTGGAGCTCTTACAATTGATTCCTTACTTTCAACGTTATTTTGACTACCAAGATTTAATCGCAAATTTTCTAGGAGCGGCGATAGGAATCTTCTCTATTTGGTTTTTATTTCGTTATTCTACTGAAGAATAAGTTGTTTTAATTAGATTTTTTTTTAGCTTAGCTATCTAAAATTTGTTAAAAAATGCAGCCTAAAAAAAGCGAAAAAGTAGATTTGACTAAGAACAGTAGTCTCTATTTTGTCATTGGTTTAGCAGTAGTCTTACTTGTTTCCTGGCAAGCCATTGAGTGGAAAACATACAAAAAAACGTATGACTATGAAGCCCTAAATGTAGAAGACGAAGATGACGAAGAAATTCCAATCACAGAACAAATTAAAACACCTCCACCTCCACCACCGCCACCTCCACCAGCACCTGAGGTAATTGAAATCGTAGAAGATGAAGAAGAAGTCGAAGAAACCGTTATTGAGTCTACGGAAACCGACGAGGAAGAAATTGTTGAAATAGTAGAGGTTGAGGAAGAAGAAGAGGACGTAGATGTTCCCTTTGCAGTAATTGAAGATGTTCCTATTTTTCCAGGTTGCGAACGAGTAAAAAAATCAGAGCGCAGAAAATGTTTCCAAGAAAAAATGAACAAGCACATCCGCAAAAACTTCCGCTATCCAGAAATTGCTCAAGAAATGGGTATTCAGGGACGTGTATATGTCAACTTTATCATCTCTAAAGACGGAAGTATTACTAATATCCGTATGCGAGGACCAGATAAAAACCTAGAAAAAGAGGCGCAGCGAATCATATCAAAATTACCTTCGATGACGCCAGGAAAACAAAGAGGTCGTCCTGTACGTGTACCGTTTAGTATTCCGATTACCTTTAGGTTACAATAAAAACCTTTTAGATATATAGTTAAACCAGCCTTTTGGCTGGTTTTTTTATTTCGATAAATGCGGTACAATTTTTGATACTATTGAACTAAACCCCAAAATCATGGAAATAAAAAAATCCCCTAAAGCAGATTTGCAAAAAAACAGTAGTCTCTGTTTTGTCATTGGGCTCGCATTCGTCTTATTTTTCTCATGGCAGGCCATAGAATGGAAAACTTACAAAAAAACATTTGACTACGAAGCGCTCGATGTAGATGAGGACGAGGATGAAGAAATTCCCATTACCGAACAGATTAAAACACCACCCCCGCCACCACCGCCACCCCCGGCACCACAGGTTATTGAAATCGTAGAAGACGAAGAGGACGTTGAGGAAACAGTGATTGAATCTACGGAGACAAATGAAGAGGAAATTGTTGAAATTGTAGAAGTTGAGGAAGAGGAAGAAGATGTGGATGTCCCCTTTGCGGTCATAGAAGATGTTCCTATTTTTCCCGGTTGTGAAGGCGTAGCAAAAAGTGAGCGAAGAAATTGTTTTCAAGAAAAAATGAATAAGCATATTCGCAAGAATTTTCGCTATCCAGAAATTGCTCAAGAAATGGGAATTCAGGGGCGTATGTACGTAAATTTCATCATTTCTAAAGACGGGAGCATTACAAACATCCGTATGCGAGGACCAGACAAAAACTTGGAGAAAGAGGCGGAACGGATCATCTCTAAACTTCCGAAAATGACCCCAGGAAAACAACGCGGTAGAGCTGTACGTGTTCCCTTTAGTATTCCTATAATATTCCGATTGCAATAAGGGGAAAAAGAATTCTAATCTTGTAACGGAAATATTGTGCAATGGTTTTTTCTCACTTATCTTTGCTCCTTGAACGATGAGGACTGATGCCGTCAAATAAAACCATTGCAATTTTAAACCGACAACAGACATTCGCTGATTTTTCCCAGCTGACCAAGTTTAGACTTTCAATCTCTGTAGTTATATCCTCTCTTGCGGGTTATTTTTTAGCGGTACAACAAGTTGATTATGTTACCCTGCTTTTATTGATAGTGGGAGGCTATGCGATGGTGGGAGCCTCAAATGCATTCAATCAGGTTTTTGAAAAAGACCTAGACAATTTGATGCTCCGCACAAAAAACCGTCCGCTTCCCGCGGGAAGGATGCATCCAACATCCGCTTTGTTTTTAGGGGTGATTTTGACTGTAATCGGGGTTGCAGCCTTGTATGTCATCAACCTAAAAACAGCATTTTTTGCGAGTATTTCGATCTTTTTATACGCCTGTGTTTATACCCCTCTCAAACAAAAAACACCCCTTGCTGTCTTTGTTGGTGCTTTTCCTGGTGCCATCCCATTTATGTTGGGCTGGGTGGCAGCTACAAATGAATTTGGTATTGAACCCGGTGTCTTGTTTATGCTGCAGTTCTTTTGGCAGTTCCCCCACTTTTGGGCGATTGGCTGGTTAATGCACGATCAATACGAAGCTGCGGGATTTAAAATGCTTCCCTCTGGCGTTAGAGATCAGAATACCGCTTTCCAAATAGTTTTTTACACGCTTTGGACCGTAGTGATTTCTTTGATTCCTGCATTTCAATATACAGGAGCCTTGTATTTGACCAAGACAGCTTCCGTTCTTGTATTCCTTTTGGGTGCTGTTTTTTTATACTATGCGATAAAATTAATGGTTGCCAAAACAGATCATGCAGCCCGCCTTTTGATTCGAGCGAGTATCGTTTATATCACAGGAATACAACTGATTTACGTAATTGATAAATTTTTATTGCAATGAACACCAACGATTCCATAAGTACCAAAACAAATCGAGCCAAAAAAATGATGTTGTGGTTCGGAATGATCAGTATGAGTATGACTTTTGCAGGACTTACCAGTGCCTATGTGGTGAGTAGTTCCCGAGCAGATTGGATACAACAAATTGAGCTTCCTTTTGCGTTTACGCTCAGTACACTACTGATTGTTTTAAGCAGTGGCAGCTTTTACGGTGCCCTAAGAATGTTACGCGTAAACAAGATCAAGGAGACCCAATTGTTGTTACTGGTCACCTTAGGCCTTGCCCTTGCCTTTGTGTATTTTCAGTTTCAGGGGTTTAATGGAATTATCGAAAAAGGATATTATTTTACAGGTCCAGAAAGCAGTATAACCACTTCCTATTTATACGTTTTGGTATTGTTGCATTTAGCCCATCTGACGGCGGGTATTGTGATCGTTTTGAATATTCTGTTTAAGACCCTAAAAGGAGTTTATGTTCAAGGAAATACGTTAGGCTTTGAACTAGCTTTAACTTTTTGGCATTTTCTGGATATACTGTGGGTATATTTATTTTTATTCGTTTCATTCTACGGGTAAAAATTAATAAATTTGTAAAAGAATTTAACACACGACTATGGAAGTAACTACAAACGCATCTGTGGAGGAGACACAGGTTTGGGGAGGCGGAAACAAACCACTCAATGCCAGTTATGGCAAAATGATGATGTGGTTTTTTATCGTTTCAGATGCACTCACCTTCACCGGTTTTCTCGTTTCTTACGGTTTTTCAAGATTCAAGAACATCAATTCTTGGCCCATTGCAGATGAGGTATTTACGCATTTCCCATTTTTACACGGTATCGATGCTCCCATGTACTATGTCGCTTTGATGACCTTTATCTTGATTTTTTCATCGGTGACCATGGTACTGGCGGTAGATGCGGGCCACCATATGAACAAAGCCAAAGTGACGTTTTATATGTTGCTTACCATTATCGGAGGTGCCATTTTTGTCGGGTCTCAAGCCTGGGAATGGAAAAACTTTATCAAGGGAGAATATGGGGCTCTCGAAACTCGAGGGGGTCAAATCCTACAATTTGTCAATGCGGAAACGGGAAAGCGCGCCGCGATTCAGGAGTTCGCCTTAGGAATAGAATCCGACCGGGCTACCCACCAATCGTATAATGGAATTTGGTACGAAGATGAAAAAGCATTACCCAATGTTTCTGTAGCCGAAGTTAAAAAAGGATTTTTAGCAGATCCAAGCCTTGTCATTCGAACACAACAACTCACCGAAGAAGGACAGAAAACCGTCTTAACACGTGACGCTTCTCTCGCAAAAATTGACGAAGCTGTGGGTGTAGTGGAAGGCGCTAACCTCATTCACAACGAATACGGAAATCGACTTTTTGCAGATTTCTTTTTTTTCATAACAGGATTTCACGGGTTTCACGTTCTTTCAGGAGTCGTGATCAATGTCATTATTTTCTTTAATGTCATTCTAGGAACTTATGAGCGAAGAGGACATTATGAAATGGTAGAAAAAGTAGGACTTTATTGGCACTTTGTCGATTTGGTTTGGGTCTTTGTATTCACTTTTTTCTATCTCGTTTAACACATAAAATCAAAACAAATGGCAGCAGAAGGACATAAATTAGCCATCTTTAGAGGACTTTTAAAGTTCAAATCCAATCAGCAGAAAATATGGGGTGTGTTGATTTTTCTTTCCATAGTAACCACCATCGAAGTTGCCTTAGGGATTATAAAACCTGAAGTCCTCATGAGTAGCTTTTTACGAATGAAACTACTCAATTGGATTTTTATCATTTTGACCATAGTAAAGGCGTATTATATTGCCTGGGACTTTATGCACATTCGCGATGAACGCAGTGGGTTGAAAAATGCCATTGTTTTGCCTTTGGTCATTTTAATTCCTTACTTGGCATTTATATTGCTCTTAGAAGCAGATTATATTTTTGATGTCATGGAAGCGGGATTTGTCGCTTGGGATTTCTAAAGTAACCCAAATTTACAAAGCGGTTTTAACTGCTTTTTTTTATATGAGAAAGAACGATATATACAAAAAAATAGTCTTGGGGATCTTGTTTGTATTTCCACTTTTAGTATATCTTTTTTTTGCTTCTGGGAAAAATAACTTCGCTAAGCTTCCTATTCTAACAACTTCAATTGATGAGCTTCCCGAAAATTTAATTGGAAGTACACCCCAACTAAAAGAGCATATTACGATTTTGGGGTACTGGGGAGGTAGCTTAGAAAATAAAAAAGCTGAAGCCCTCAATCTGAACGAAAAGATTTACAAACGATTTTACCAATTTGACGACTTTCAGTTTGTAATACTAGTTGATTCCAGCCGCGAGAATCAGGTTGAAGAACTAAAAAAAGATTTGAAAGAGGGAGTGGGAACCGACTTGTCTCGGTGGAATTTTGTGTATACCACAACAGAGGAGATCAAAACCCATTTCAAATCCCTTAAAACCCCTTTTTCATTGGATGAAAGCCACAGCGCTCCCTTTGTTTTTATTGTAGACAAAGACCGGAATCTCAGAGGCAGAAACGACGATGAAGATACAGGAACCCTTTATGGTTTTGATGCGCGCTCTGTAGCGCAAATCAACAAGAAAATGATAGATGATGTAAAAGTCATCTTAGCTGAATACCGTTTGGCACTAAAGATTTACAATACGCAAAGAAACAAATAGTCATGTCTAAGTTGAAATATGTTGGGCTTTTTTTGATTATTCTCATTTTTGGAATCTTATTTATTCCTAAAATTTTTACTCGAATCGCCGAACAAAAAGTAGTGGATAGTAGTCGCTCTCAGTCTGCGGATCCTCTTCAGTATATTTTTTTGAATGGCGAAGCTAAAAAAGTTCCGGAATTTGCATTCTTAAATCAGGACAGCCTTTTGATATCCAACGAAGACTTTACAAATAAGGTGTATGTAGCAGAGTTTTTCTTTACCTCGTGCCCGAGCATTTGCCCCATAATGAACAAAAATATGAAACGAATAGAAGAGCAATTTGGAGACCGAAAGGATTTCGGGATTGCCTCTTTTACTATCGATCCAGAACAGGATACGCCTACGGTTTTAAAAGCCTATGCGGAATCCTATGATGTCTTTTCTCAGAATTGGCATTTTTTGACTGGAGAAAAAGAAACCCTATATACCCTAGCCAATAAAGGATTTAATATCTTTGCATCTGTAAATCCGAGAGTTGCGGGTGGATTTGAGCATCAGGGTTATTTTGCTTTGATAGATGAAAAAGGGTTTATTCGTTCCCGATCCGACTCTTTTGGAAACCCGATTGTCTACTACATGGGCATTGATGAAGAAGATGTTGAGGTTCAGGAGGTTGACTTGTTAATGGAGGATATTGAAAAACTATTGAAAGAATAAATTATGCAAGAGCAAAGAGAAAATAAGGCAGCAAAATACAAACCTTGGGTTTGGATTCTTTCCATTGCAATTCCAATTGTCGTTGCGCTCCTTTTTTTGGTACGGATTCCCAATGTGGCCCCGTTGCGTTTTTTACCCCCCATCTAAGCTGCAATTAATGCGACTACAGCTTTAGTTCTTTTATTTGCATTCAGCGCCATTAAAAGAAAAAATGTCCAACTCCATGAGGGATTGATGAAAACCGCTATAGGCCTTTCAGTTGTTTTCTTGGTAATGTATGTGGCCTATCATATGACTGCGGATCCTACTCCTTATGGGGGAGATGGAATTCTACGAGGGGTTTATTATTTTATTTTGATTTCTCATATTCTACTTTCCATAGGGATCATACCACTAGTATTAGTGACCTATGTTCGCGCTATTTCAAAATACTTCGGTGAACACAAGAAAATTGCCCGTTATACCTTTCCTATTTGGATGTATATTGCGATAACTGGGGTGATTGTATTCATGATGATTTCACCTTATTATGTCTAAAAAGTACTTTGTCTTCTTTTTTGCAGTCCTGCTCTTTTTTGGGGTAGGTGTGGACGAGCTGTCAGCGCAGTGCTCTATGTGTCGCGCTGTACTTCAGTCTGAAGAAGGACAGACTACAGCCAAAGGAATTAACAACGGAATTTTGTACCTTATGGCTATACCCTATCTCCTTGTGGGTTTAGTTGGGTGTAAAGTTTTTAGAATATTAAAAAAAAATTAGCTGAGGATGTAACAAATCGGAGAGAGTTCAGTCTAATAAGATGAAACAATAATCCCAGTCCTACTTTATAAAGTTAAAATTCCTATGATTAAGTTGAATGATTTACACAAATCCTACAAAATGGGAGCCTCCTCATTGCATGTGCTCAAAGGAATTAATTTAGATATAGAAGAAGGAGAGCTTGTTGCCATTATGGGGTCTTCGGGTTCGGGAAAATCTACTTTGCTCAATATTTTAGGAATGTTAGATGTAGCAGATGAAGGAGACTATATACTTGATGAAGTACCCATTAAGGATTTGAACGAAACCAAAGCTGCAAAATACAGGAATAAGTTCCTGGGTTTTGTTTTTCAATCCTTCAATCTAATCAACTATAAAACTGCACTAGAAAATGTTTCCTTGCCTTTGTACTATCAGGGTGTTCCGCGTAAAGAACGACAGGAAGCGGCTTTGGATTATTTAGATCGAGTCGGATTAAAAGACTGGGCGACTCATTTACCTAGCGAGCTTTCCGGGGGACAAAAACAACGTGTCGCGATCGCCAGAGCGATGGCTTCAAAGCCTAAAGTTTTATTGGCAGACGAGCCTACGGGTGCGCTAGATACCACAACTTCCTATGAGGTGATGGATTTGATTCAAAAGATAAATGAAGAGGGGAAAACTATTTTAGTGGTTACACATGAACACGACATTGCCCAGATGTGCAAACGTATTGTACAACTTAAAGACGGTGTCATCATTGAAGACAGTAAAATAAAACAAGTCCTAGCTTCATCCTATGTTTAACAGAGACCGTTGGAGAGAAATATTTGATACCATCAGTAAAAACAAGCTCCGTACGTTTTTATCTGGGTTTACCGTGGCTTTAGGAATCTTTATCTTCATCATACTTTTTGGTCTTGGGAACGGCTTAAAAAATACATTTCAAGAATTCTTTCTGGACGATGCGAGCAATACTATTTTTATCTATCCCGGCAAAACTTCAGAGCCTTACAAGGGTTTTAAGGCCAATCGAAGAATCGAATTTAAAAATGAGGATTTAAAAGAAATTGATGAGAATTTCGCCTTTTTTATAGAGTATCTGACCCCTAGAATTACGAGATCCGCTCTGACGCGATATAAAAATGAGAGCAATACCTATCCCACCAGAGCAGTAGCTCCAGGACATCAATTTATAGAAAAAACAATCCTGATGAAAGGAAGGTATATCAATCCATCTGACTTAGAAGAAAAAAAGAAAAGTGCTGTAATTGGTAGGCTGGTTGCAAAAGACTTGTTTAAAGGGGAAGATCCCATTGGAAAATACATCAATATCGGAACCATTGCTTTTAAAGTCATTGGCGTTTTTCAGGATGATGGAGGAGACAACGAAGAACGAAATATTTACATTCCCTACACAACCCGCCAACTCATAGAAAAAAGTAACGATAAGGTAGATCAAATTATAGTAACCTTTAGAAAAGAGTTGGCCCATGCGGGAGCCTTAGCACTAGAAAAGTCATTAAAGAACTATTTTAAGGAAAAAAAATCCATTGCTCCAAGCGATCCTAATGGAGTGTACTTTCAAAACCTTACAGACGATTTAAAGCAAAGCCAACAATTTGCAGTCGTTCTCCAATTAATTGTAAGTTTCGTAGGTCTCGGGACACTGATCGCTGGAATCATAGGGATATCCAATATTATGGTATTTGTGGTCAAGGAGCGTACTAAAGAATTAGGTATTCGAAAAGCGCTAGGGGCTACCCCAATTTCCGTAATTCAAATGATTTTACAAGAATCTGTTTTTATTACCACAATTTCGGGATACATCGGTCTTTTTTTAGGAATTTTAGTATTGGAAAATATTGGTCTTACCTTAGAAGAGTACTTCATAAAAAATCCGTTTATCGATTTTGGAACTGCCTTTGCTGCCACATTGGTATTGATCATTTTTGGAGCTGTTGCAGGTTACATTCCTGCCAAAAGAGCCTCGAGTATAAAACCTATAGTTGCCCTAAGAGATGAATAGTTTAAAAGTAATTTTCGACCGAGATACATGGCAAGAAATTTTTGGATCAATTTCTAAAAACAAAACTCGTACTGTCATTACTGTGATTGGTGTACTGTGGGGAATTTTTATCTACGTTGCACTTTCTGGTGCTGCAAAAGGTCTGGATAACGGTTTTGAAAGAGAGTTTGAAAACATTGCGATGAATTCCATGTTTGTTTGGGCACAGCGAACTAGCATTCCCTACGACGGATTTAAAATTGGACGTAGAATAGAGCTCAAACTTTCCGATATTGATTATATCAAACAACGTATTCCTGAAGTGGAATTTATTGCGCCTCGAAATGCCAGAGGTGTATTTGGTGGATCCACTCCTCAGGTAGTACGTAAAAATAAGTCCAGTAATTATAACGTCTATGGAGATTTTCCTGAATACACGAAAATTGCAACCAAAAAAATCTATAAAGGAGGTCGATTTATCAACGAAGAAGACATAAAATACCGACGCAAGGTTTGTGTGATTGGAGAACGAACCCAAACTGAACTTTTTGAAAAAGAGGAAAATCCCATCGGACAATACATTCGAATAGACAACATTTATTTTCAAGTCATTGGAGTTCATAAGTATGTTCCGGGAGGGGGATTTGAAAGTGATGGAGACATCTTTATTCCTTTTGAAACCTACCGAAAAATTTATAATTCAGGAGATCGAGTTCAATGGTTCACTATTGCTGCCTATGACGATGCAGATGTAGTGGCGGTAGAAAACGACATCAAAGCAGCACTGAAGCGAGTCCACAGAGTTTCTCCAGATGACGAACGCGCCTTTGGAGGATTTAATCTAGGTGAAATTTTCAATAAAATTGTAGGTTTTTCTAAAGGGATGACCTTGTTGTCTTTGATTGTAGGAATTGCAACCATTATTGCTGGAGTAATTGGAATTGGAAACATCCTATTGATTTCAGTCAAGGAGCGCACCAAAGAACTGGGTGTGAGAAGAGCCTTAGGAGCCACCCCAGGGGAAGTGCGCAATCAAATTATTTTAGAGTCTGTATTTTTAACTGTCATTGCGGGAATCCTAGGAATCATCTTGGGAGCCCTTGTCCTGTTTGGGATTAATGCAGCCACGCAAGACTTAACCGATTTTCCTTATACCAATCCAACCGTTCCCATCCCATTTATTTTGGGAGCTTTGTTTATCATGGTATTTCTGGGAACACTCATCGGACTGATTCCTGCTCAACGAGCAGTAAGTATAAAACCCATTGACGCATTAAGAGAAGAATAAAACCATTTATATAACTAACCCATGAAAATTTTAAAATACATCGGAATTGCACTATTAGTCTTCGGTGCTTTGTTTGCCGCAGCTTTTTTTATTAAGACCAACAATAAGTCTGCGATTGTTTATGATACCCAAACGGTCATTATTACTTCCATAGAAAGGAAAACTGTAGTGACGGGAAAAGTAATCCCCGAAGATGAAGTTGAAATTAAACCTCAGATCCAAGGAATTATCGAAGCACTCTTTGTCGAAGAAGGAGATCTTGTAAATACAGGAGACCTTTTAGCCAAAATTAAGGTCGTGCCTAACGAACAAAATCTAAACAGTGCCGAAGGGCGATTGGCAAATTCTAGAATTGTACTCAAAAATGCAGAGATAGAGTTAAACAGAAATAAAGATCTCTATGAAAAAGGGATCATTTCGAAGCAGAATTTTGACAATGTACAATTGCGTTTTAACCAATCAAAACAAGATGTTTCCAATGCGGTTTCTGATTTGCAAATTATACGCTCAGGATCGAAAGGGGGTGCTGCTTCTGCCAATACAAACATCCGTGCTACAGTTCCTGGCACGGTTCTAGAAATCCCTGTAGAAGAAGGGTTTCAAGTCATTGCGAGTAACAGTTTTAACGCAGGAACAACCATTGCGACCATTGCGGATTTAAACAAGATGATTTTTGAAGGAAAAGTAGATGAAGCAGAAGTAGGGAAGTTGCGCGTGGGCATGCCCTTGGAAGTGAATTTAGGAGCTATTGAAGACCAAGCCCTGGAAGCCCAGCTAAAATTTATTGCTCCTAAAGGAAACGAGGAACAGGGAGCGGTGCAGTTTATCATTGAAGCAGATCTATTTTTAAACGATTCTATTTTTGTCCGTGCGGGCTACAGTGCAAACGCCTCATTGGTATTAGAACGTAAAGACAGCATTATGGCTATCCCTGAAGCTTTGTTGCAGTTTGATCGAGAAACAGAAGAGCCTTATGTAGAGGTACAGACCGAAGATCAAAAATTTGAACGTAGGGATGTTGAAATTGGAATTTCTGATGGAGTCAATGTGGAAATAATTTCTGGTTTGACCAAAGAAGATCAAATCAAGGTTTGGAATAAAACAGAGCCAATAAAAAAAGGTGAAGAAGAAGAATCAGCAACAGAGAACCAATAAACCTTAGGTTTCATAAAAAAACAACCCAACCGACTATGAGAACATTGCTAAGCTTTTTACTTTCTCTTACAGTACTGACGACGCTCTCTGCACAGGTCAAAAAATATACTTTAGAAGAGTGTGTTTTGATTGCCCTAGAGAAAAACATCAGTATCCAACAGTCCGAACTTGATTTAGAGGGTGCTGAGATAGACAAGGCAGATGCCTATGGAAACTTTTTTCCTCGAATCAACGCCCAGTCCCAACACATTTGGAATAACGGTCTAAGTCAAAACATTACCAATGGATTGATTGAAAACCTGACGACTCAATTTTCATCTTTTGGAGGAAATGTAGGAGTCACTTTATTTAGTGGAAAACAAAATACCAATCAGTTGGCGCGAGCCAATTTGAACATTATTGCACGACAATACCAGTTGGAAGACATGAAAGATGACATCAGTCTTTTTGTAGCAAACTCGTATTTGCAAGTGATGTTCAACAAAGAGTTGGAACAGGTTCAGCGCTATCAGCTTGAGCTGGCAAAACAAGAGCTGGAGCGGACACAATTACGCATTGAGGCGGGAGTGCAAACCCAAGTGGAAATTTATGAAATTGAGGCTAATTTGGCAGCACAAGAGCAGGCTTTGGTTCAAGCCGAAAACGCTTCGCGTCTTTCGCGAATCAGTTTGGCACAATTGCTACTCATAACAGATTACGAAACTTTTGATATCGCAGATGTAGATTATGTTGTTCCGCTATCCCAAATTCTCTTGGAGCAGCCGAAAAACATCTATGAAAAAGCATTGACTTTTAGAAACGACATCAAAGTAGGGGCTACCAATATTGAGATTGCGAAAAAAGATATTGATTTGGCTAAAGGTTCATTAATGCCTACCCTCAGCGCGTTTTACAACTACAATACTCGTATTTCCTATAGCGATCGGTTTTTAGAAACGGGAAATCTCATCGAAACTCCAATTGGTGTGGTAAAAGAAAACGGAGCTTTGGTTGTAAGTCAATTTCCAGAACGCACCGTGGCAGACCCCTTGCCCTTTGTAGATCAGTTTCGTCAAAACGATGGACACAGTTACGGTTTGTCTTTAAATATTCCCATTTTTAACGGCTTGTCCGCTAAAAACAACATCAAGAGAAGAAAATTAAACCTCAAACGATCTGAAAATCAGTTTGAACAAAGCAAATTGGATTTGGAAAATACCATCAATCAAGCCTATAACAATGCACAAGGTGCTTACAAGTTTTTAGAGGCTTCCGAAAAAACCCTCAAGGCCAGAAGAGAAGCCTATCTCATGGCAGAAAAGCAGTTTGAAGCAGGCGTGACCAACTCGTATGACTTTATTCAAACCAAACAACGTTATGAAATTGCTGCTTCCGACAATGTTCGGGCCAAGTATGATTATATCTTTAAATTAAAGGTTTTAGAATTTTATTTTGGTTTAGAAATCTCAATTTAATCGGTTCTTATTTTCTCGCTATTTGGAGAAAACTAGGCTTTATTGTACCTTGAGTAGAACTCTAAATTACACCCAAAATGGATTCTGACCAAACCCACGCCTACACCAATGCACACAAAGAAATACCCGGAAACCCCTCTACCGCCAAGAGTAGTACACTGCAACTCAATATTCGAGAAAACGGGGAGACTTTAAGGGTTTTAACGGAGGAGCAATGGAACTTCTGGATACAAAAAGGCTATATAGTAATTAAAAATGCCATTTCTAGGGAACAAGCGGAAGAAACCGCTGCATTTCTGTGGACATTTGAAGAAAAAAAACCCAAAGACCCCCTCCACTTGGTACACAGCTCCTAGAGCAGAAATAAAAATGAAAGAGCTTGCGGGGACAGGCATGGTTGAGGTGTACAACAATCAGCATCTGTGGAACAATCGCAAATCTCAAAAGGTGTATGATGCTTTTGTGGATGTATGGGGTACGAAAAAGCTTTGGGTAACCATAGATCGAGCTAATCTCAATTTTCCTATTAAAAAAGGATATGAATACAAAGGATTTATCCATTGGGATTACGATCCCGAAACGAAACCTCAAAATGTCCAAGGGGTCATCGCACTTTCGGATCAAACGGATGTAAATATGGGAGGTTTTCAATGCATACCCTGGCTCTATCAAAATTACGAGCGTTGGAAACTCACCCAGCCACAAGACCGTAACCGATTTCAGCACGATATTACGGGTTTAGAAGATAAAATAGAAAAAGTGGCTCTAGAGGCTGGAGACTTGTTGATTTTCAATAGCCTTTTAGCGCATGGCATCCGACCCAATCGATCCGAAGGCAAAGTGCGTATTGCCCAGTATATTTCTATGATGCCAGCGGAAGAGGACAATGAATCCTTAAAAAAATGGCGAATCCACTCTTGGAAAAACAGAATTGCACCCGAAGGATATGCATTTCCAGGAGATCCTAGAAACTGGGAACAAACGAAATACAAAACAGCAAAACTCTCACCACTAGGGGAAAAACTCTTGGGACTTACTCCCTGGAATTAAATTTAAATGGATTTAAAATTAAAGGACAAAACGGCTTTTATTTCAGGTTCAACTTCAGGAATCGGATATGCTGTTGCTAAAATACTGTTGAGGGAAGGGATGTCGGTATATATCAATGGGAGAAGTCAAAATTCTGTTGATACAGCTATCAGTCAATTGAAAAATGAGGTTACAGATGCTTCTGTATCTGGTATCGTTGCAGATTTTAACCAACCTAGGCAAATCAGTAAAATATTTAAAACCCTTAGCGAGGTAAATGTTTTAATTAATAATGTAGGAATTTATTCTTCCAGCTCTTTTTTTGCTACTTCTGTAGAAACTTGGCAAGAACAATTTCAGGTGAATGTGATGAGTGGCGTATCCTTGTCGAAATACTATATGAAAAAAATGTTACATCAAAATTGGGGACGAATCCTATTTATTTCCAATGAGTGTGCGTATTTGGTTCCTACAGATATGATTTCGTATAGCGCAACAAAAGCTGCTTTACACGCAACCTCTAGAGGCTTAGCACAACTTGCAAAGGGTACAGGAGTTACTTCTAATGTAGTTGTCCCTGGCTCTACATTGAGTGCAGGCGCAAAGTTTTTTTTACAAGAAAAAGCAGCAGCTGAAAAAAAATCAGTTCAGACTGTTGAAGAAAATTTTTAGAAATGAGCGGTCAAATTCTTTATTACAACGTTTTGCAACTACTGATGAGGTAGCAACAACTATTGCTTATCTTTGTAGTCCATTATCCTCCGCTACCAATGGTACTATAGTTAAAGTAGATGGGGGAAGTTCTGGTGGGATATAAGAATGCGTTATGGCATATATCATTCAGTTAGAAACAACGACAAAACAATGTTCGGTTGCCTTGAGTTATAAAGGAAATTGTATTTCCAAAAAGGTGTTGTTGGCCGAACACTTTAGCCATGACGAAAAACTACACGTCTTTATTCGAGAAGTGCTCCAAGAAGCTAGTGTTGGATTTTCTGAATTGGATGCGGTGTC